>Ga0224723_1000018_pt1 | contig 101686 bp, 93 predicted proteins | sample Balambano_FR2_Me_FD_161647 | JGI IMG/M metagenome (GOLD analysis project Ga0224723, IMG submission 161647) | Freshwater sediment microbial communities from Lake Towuti, South Sulawesi, Indonesia - Balambano_FR2_MetaG | ecosystem: Environmental > Aquatic > Freshwater > Lake > Sediment | place... | reverse complement strand
CCTGTCCGAAGGTCAGTTTTAATCATTGACAAATCGCGTAAGATATGTAAAATAGCCCACATCTATTTAGCAACTATGAACACTTACTTAAACTTTTATTGCTTGTGTCTATCGCGGGGCTCGTAGCCGCCGCTGAGATAGACCCCTCCGCAGTCAACGGAATCAGACGGTAGAGCGACCCCCGCTTGCAAAATTTGCAAAGTGTGTGGCGTTTTCGCCGTCTTTTTGTTTGTCCGTTGACTGCTTTTGTTTTAACTTGATTATGTCATTGCGAGCGTTTGCTGCGAAGCAATCTTATTATTAAAGGAAAAATGACACTTTTAGATTTTCGATTAACCGAATCAAACTTAACTTCATTTGATGGTTTGACCTCACACGTTGGTAACACGCCTCTGCTTCCGCTTCGCAGACTCAGTGGAGGCTTGAATCAGCACGTGAAAATTTTTGCAAAGGCTGAATGGTTTAACCCCGGCGGCTCTGTCAAAGATAGACCTGCATTAAATATTATTCAAACCGCCATTGCAAATGGTGATTTGGGAAATGGCAAACGTTTATTAGATTCAACCTCCGGCAACATGGGAATTTCGTATGCCACATTTGGCGCGGCATTAGGAATCCCGGTTACATTGGCAGTGCCTGCCAACGCCAGTGCTGAAAGAATATCAATTCTCAAAGCCTTAGGTGCAGAAATTGTTCTAACAGACCCATTAGAAGGTTCAGATGGTGCTATTTTGAAAGCGCGTGAACTTGCACAAGAGAATCCAGATTTATATTGGTATGCAAATCAATATAACAACCCAGCCAATTGGCAAGCCCATTATTTATCTACTGGACCTGAAATTCTTGTGCAAACCAATGCATCTGTGACCCATTTTATAGCAGGCTTAGGAACATCTGGCACTTTGATGGGAACTGGAAAATATTTGCAGGAACATTTACCGTATATAAAAGTCATTGCATTTCAACCTGATGCTTCATTTCATGGACTTGAAGGACTCAAGCACATGCCAACGGCAATCAAGCCGGAGATTTATGATGAGTCTCTGGCTGGCAACCCGCTTGAAGTCCAGACCGAAGCGGCGCGTGAGATGGTGATTCGCTTGGCGCGCGAAGAAGGTCTGTTTGTCGGAATCTCATCTGGTGCGGCGGCAGTCGCGGCTCTTGAAGTTGCAAGTCAATTAGAAGAAGGTGTAGTTGTGACTGTCTTCCCTGATGCTGGTTATAAATATTTGAGTGATAAAAATTTATGGAAATAGAAATTTCAAAAACATTGATTGAAAAAATAAATTCACATCTTGAAGCGGCATATCCAGAAGAGGGAGCGGGTTTTTTGCTTGGGAAAAATAATGAAGTGAAAGAAATTTTGCCGTTATCCAATGCGCGTGAAGATGAAGCACGCCATAACCGCTTTTTGATTACTGCCGAAGATTATTTGAAAGCGGAATTGAAAGCAGATGAATTGGAATTAAATTTAATTGGTGTATTCCATTCACATCCTGACTGCCCGAATGTGCCCTCTGAATATGACCGTGAATGGGCACAACCATATTTTTCGTATGTCATTACGCGCGTAGATAACAGAAAATCCGTTGACCATCGCTCATGGCGTTTGGTAGAAGATAGAACGAAGTATGAGGAAGAAGAAATAATTATTTCATAAAACATCGGTGGTCGAGTAGATTGAGGCGATAGCCGAAACCGTATCGAGACCACTACTTACAAAAATAATTTCAATAACTTATGGTCTCGATACGTCCCTCAAAGAGCATTCGGGACTACTCGACCACCGAGTATATAAAACAGGAAAATAAAATGACAACACAACCTTTACAAAAAGTAGACCATGCAATTTTAAGAACAAATCAATATTTCATTATTGGTATTAGCCTTTTGGCATTTATTTTGAATCAACCAATTCTGGCGGCGTTTGTTGCTTTGGTCATGGGAATTGGTTCTGCATTGAAAACACCGGGCTTCGGGATTATTTATACGTCTATTCTCAAGCCGCGCGGATGGATAAAGCCTGATGTGTTAGATGATAACCCTGAACCGCATCGTTTTTCACAAATCGTTGGCTTCTTATTTTTAACTGCTGGATCGATAGCATTATTTTCTGGAGCCAGTGTTTTAGGCTGGTCTCTGGTTTGGATTGTGATTGTGCTTGCTTCACTCAATGCCTTTGGCGGATTTTGTGTTGGTTGTGCAGTCTATTATTGGTTAGCCAGATTAGGTGTGCCAGGTTTTGGTAAACAACCACCAGCAGGAGTTATCCCTGGTGCGAAGCCCAAAGCGAGTGTAACTTCATGAGTTCGGAAATTCTATTGCGCTTTGGCTTTGCAATTGGTATTATATTTTTAGGGCTTACTGTTTACTGGTTAATAAATCAGAGATTGTTATCTCGTGCTGGAAATAATATTAACAATTTACTCAATCCATTGCCGAATAAACCAGTGATTGTGTATTTCACTACACCAGATTGTGTGCCATGCAAAACGATTCAACGCCCTGCATTGGATAGGTTAACATCTACATTTGGTGATAAATTACAGGTGATTGAGATTGATGCCACTGAACGCCCAGACCTTGCAAAAACTTGGGGTGTGATGAGTGTGCCGACTACATTTTTATTAAATGCACGCGGTGAAGCACGTTATGTCAATAACGGTGTGGCGCGTGTTGAGAAATTGTTGGAGCAAATTCAGAATTTACAAATTAATTAAACACAAAGGACACGAAGTACACGAAGGTGAGAAAAAAGGCTGTCCTTTGTGACCTTAGTGTCCTTCGTGTTTAGAAAAAAATAGGAGACAATAAATGCCCGTATTACGAATCCCAACCCCATTGCGTGCTTACACCAATGGACAATCAACAGTCAATGTTGCTGGAAATAATGTTTCAGAAGTGTTGACTGATTTAACGGAGCAATATCCAACTATCAAACCGCATATCTTCAATGAAGATGGTGCGCTTCGTCCGTTTGTCAATTTATTTGTAGGCGAATCAAATATTAAAGACTTGCAAGGCGTAGATACGCCAATATCTGAAAATGATAAAGTAATGTTAATTCCATCTATTGCTGGTGGCATGTCATTGCGAGCGAATGCGAAGCAATCTCCAACAAATAAAGAGAGGCTTCATGCTTCCTGAACTCTCTCGCGAAGAAATTCTGCGTTACTCTCGTCATCTTCTCATCCCCGAAGTGGGTTTAGAAGGACAAAAGAAATTAAAAAATTCGTCTGCCCTAATTATCGGCACTGGCGGGCTTGGCTCCCCTGTATCCCTTTATCTTGCGGCGGCTGGAATCGGAAGAATCGGATTGGTTGATTATGATGTCGTTGATTCATCAAATCTTCAACGCCAAGTGATTCATGGTACAACCAGCATCGGAAAATTAAAAGTCGAAAGTGCCAAAGCAAAATTATTAGATTTGAATCCTGAAATTCAAATTGATATTTACAACGAGCCTTATACTTCTAAAAATGCACTTCGCATCGCCAAAGATTATGACATTATCTTAGATGGTACAGATAATTTCCCAACTCGTTATTTAACCAATGATGTGGCGGTAATGCTTGGCAAGCCAAATGTGTATGCATCTATCTTTCGTTTTGATGGGCAAGTCAGTGTCTTTTATGCCAAAGAAGGTCCGTGCTATCGTTGTTTGTTTCCTGAACCGCCGCCTCCAGGGCTTGTCCCATCCTGTGCGGAAGGCGGTGTGCTTGGAGTTTTGCCCGGCACCATTGGCACATTGCAAGCCACTGAAGCATTGAAAGTTTTGCTTGGAATTGGTGAACCATTGATTGGTAAGTTGCTTTTATACAATGCTTTGGATATGTCTTTTGATTTTGTGAAATTAAAAAAGAATCCAAATTGCCGTGTGTGTGGACCGAATGCGGACATCAAAGAATTAATTGATTACGAAGAATTTTGTGGTCTGCCGAGCCATGACCATGAAACTGCGGATACAAATTCAACATTAGATATTACATCTTTAGATTTAAAATCCCGCCTCTCTCTTGACCTCAACCTGATTCTGCTTGATGTGCGTGAGCCTCACGAGTTAGAGATTTCTGCCCTGCCCAACGCCGTCAACATTCCGCTTGGACAATTAGCAGGTCGTTTAGCAGAACTCAACACAGCCGATGATATGGTTGTGTTTTGTAAAGCAGGCACACGCTCAATGCGTGCGATTGAATTATTATCCAGTGCTGGATTCAAAAAATTAAAAAATCTCAAAGGCGGAATCAATGCTTGGGCAAAAGAAGTAGATACGAATTTGCCAGTATATTAACATGTCATTGCGAGTCTGTTGGTCGAGTAGCCTGAGCGGTTTTTTGCGAAGGCATACCGAGACCATAAAGACGAAGCAATCTCCCAATGAATGTAAGAAAACTCTCGTTTAAAACCAACGAGAGTTTTTTATTCTACAAAATTTTCTAAAGAAATAGCAAAACTTGGAAATTGATTGAGCAAGCGTTTATCTGCTGTGACAAGTTGTATACTTAATTGTTGAGATAAAGCCACAAATTCACAATCGTAGGCGGTGCAATTACTTTCAGAAATTAAATCTAAAACTTTTTCAGCAGACGGTATCACTTGGTGGTTTTCTAAAATTTCTAGTGCCTTTTGCATAATCTGTTTTGCTTGTTTCAGATTCATATCTCGACGAATATATCCTGCTAACACATTTCGGAATTCACTTTGCCATAAAGGCGGAACAATCCAATACGGGTCTTTCGCAAGGACTTGTTGTGCAAGTTCTGTTTTATCACCTGTGATAAATAGATAAACAATTAAGTTTGTATCTGCAATAATCATTCTCGACCCTCATTAATCAAGGCTTCAATTTCATCGGCTGTAATGACATAATGAGCCGTTAACTCACGGATTTTTTTTGTCTGTTCAAGGACTGTTTTCACATCCATGGGTGGGATGCTAATGGCCTGTTCAAGAATAGAAATCACTTCCCCATTAATACTGCGATGATTATTTTTGGCTTGAATTTTGATACGTTCATAAATTTCTGGTGGCACATTTTTAATTGTGAGTGTGACCATATTTCACCTGCTTCCATTTTGCAACCATTATGCAACCGTTGGATGCTTTTGTCAATAATAAAAACCATCCACGATATGGCTGTTGCAAAGTCAAGAAAAAACCTTAACGCGAATTACGCGAATTGGCGAATGACGCGAATACTTCGACAAGCTCAGTACAAGTTTTTAAGATTTTTTTTGCGAAATTCGCTCATTTTGCGCTTTTCGCATTAAGTCTTGCTACAAAATTTAACACTTGTCAAGCGACTTTGCAACAACCATACCATCCACGAATACTTCGACAGGCTCAGCACAAGTAAAACCACGAATACACAAATGCCATCTTGCCGATTCGCTTATTCGTGAACATTCGTGGACGGTTGCCCTTGCAATTAGTAAATTTGGCACACATTGCTTATCCATGATTCACGTTTCACGAATTACGTTTTACTTCACATCAGGCGGTAATTCTTGCTCGCGTTTGCCAATAAAAATTAATGCTTCTAGGTCTTCTCCAAACCATCTCCGCTCAAAATGAGGTAAGATTATGGAAAGGAGAGATGCCATGAACTCTCAAACCATTGATTCTGAAAAATTATTAAGACAAGTGCTACAAAATATTGCCTTACTTCCACCAAACGATTTGTTATTGGTCTATGAAGTGATTCATGATTTGCAAAAGAAGCCAAAATTGAATGCAGATGAAATTTTAGAACGCGCCAAGGCGCGAGCCACTGAAATACATTCATTGTCACATGCCGAGTCGGTTCAAAGATTTATTGATAGTACCGATAAAATTCGAGCGAATGCTATTCAAAGAGGTGTTGCCATTGAAGGGGAATGGGAAAGTGACTAAACCCGTAAAAACAGTTGTTGATACCAATGTTTTCGTCTCAGCCTCATTGAGCAAAAACCCCAATAGCCCTACACGTGAATTATTACAACGCTGGAAAAGCAATCAATTTACTTTGCTAATTTGTAATCAAATTGCAAAAGAACTGATTGAAAAACTTGCTGAATTGGGTGTACCTCCAGAATTAATTGATGAACAAATGGAAGCATTGGCACAGTCTGCTGAGTGGGTAGAAGTGCCAGAAGATAAAATACAAAAGTTACTGACTGATTCAGATGATAATGTAATTGTAGCCTGTGCCGTGATTGGAAAAGCAAATTATATTATTACTTATGACCCTCATTTTGATTCGCTGGGTGGGGAATATCAAGGTATAAAAATATTAAAAGCCATTCCGTTTTTAGAAATACTACGAAACAAAAAATAATTTTTATGGAGGCTTGTTATGGATGATAGGAAGCAATCGCTAATTTTTAGCCGCACCTCTGATTTTATAATTTGGTTGCTAGACCACACCGAAAAATTCCCTAAAAGTGAACGCTTTCGCATGGCAAAACGCTTAGAAGACAGCGTTTTTTCTTTTTATGAACTATTGATTGAAGCCACACGCACCACCAAAAGAAAACGCCAGATGTTAATTCAGGCAGATGTTGAACTTGAAAAATTGCGTTTATATATTCGCATGTCGCACCAGCGAAAATTAACAAGTTTGAATCAATATCAATTCTCAGCCAATCACTTAATCGAAATCGGAAAACTACTAGGCGGCTGGCTAAAAACAGTTCCAGAAATATAATAGTTTCATGTCGTTGCAAGTCTTCGAGAAGCAATCCCCTGTTTTGCAGTGACATGTGCTATAGGGACACCAGAGGAGTGCTGCGGGGTGGCTCGTGGAACAACAACAATAACAACGTCCGTTCTGCTAACCGCAACAGGAACAATCCAACGAATACGAACAACAACGTTGGTTTTCGATGCTCCCGATTACATCCAATAAAAAATCTTCAACCAGAATAAAATATGTTTATGGATATATTTTGCGTGTTGCAGATGTGAGTGCTGGTGCTTCCTATCTGTAGTAACAATCTACAGGCGAATATAAAAAAGCCCCACATCCTAACAAAACAGTTTTGATGTGGGGCAAACCAATTACGTTTTACGCATCACGTTTCACTCATATTGGGGCAGTTGAACGTCTCGGCTTTGATGTTATACCCCGCGGCTTTGAAGGCGACTTCGTTTTCGGCTAAATCTCCACTTTGGCTTCCGTTGTGCAATGGATGCAGACCAATAAAGAACTCCCGCCAAAAACTTTCACCCAATAAGTTATTACTTCACTCTCAACTATCACTTATAGTAATTTTATCTCAGACTGAATAGAGATTTATAAACAATAATTTTAGTTTTTACTAATATTTTTGTATAGACTAAGGCTTTTTAATTTCCTTAATACTGTGTTTGAAAAATAGTTTACTTCAGGCACCCTTAAAATAAATAGGAATGCAAAGTAAACAATTCCACCAAGTATCACGCCAGCAGGGACAAGCATCCACACGCTGAAATTTTTTCCGAAAGAAACTAAGATTAATAAAGATAAAGCCATTGCGCTGGTTGAGATAAAAGATGGGATTGCCCCACGCAGAATGTGATTTCCTTCAATTCCATTTAATCTTTTTTGCATGACGATAAATAATGCAGTGGCTTCAATGGCTGTTGCTAATGAATTTGCAAATGCAAGTCCACCTAACGGAAGCCAACCAATCAATTCAAACCATTTTGAAAATAAAATACTGAACAAAACATTTAATCCCATAGCAATTACACCGATGATAACTGGCGTTTTTGTATCCTGTTGTGCGTAAAAGGCACGTGTCAAAACTTCCATGATGGAATGACCGACAAGCCCAGCCGCATACCACAGCAAAGCCCAAGAGACGAGTTGCACAGAATTTGAGTCAAATTCACCGCGTTGATACAATAAAGAGATAATTGGTTCACGTAAAAGAATCAAACCCACGCTAGCGGGGAGTGCTAATAAAATAATGCCACGTAGTGATGAAGCCAATGATGACCGCAACTCATCTTGTTTGCCTAAAGCATGTTGCGCCGAAAAAGTTGGCATAGCGGCAATTGCCACTGATTGTGCAATCACGGCTTGTGCCATCAGCATTAATGAGAATCCGTAATACAAACCCGTCATACTTCCACTTTGCATTTGAGAAGCAAGCCAAGTATTGACCCAAAAATTTAATTGCACAACTGCTACACCGAGTAGGCGAGGTCCCATCAATAAAATAACTTGTTTAAAATTGGAATCTTTGAAGTTGGGTAAAAGGTAATTGGTAATTGGAGATTGGAGATTAGAGATTACTTTGATTAATGATGGAATTTGAATCGCTAAATAAAATACTGCGCCAAGCACAACTCCCCAAGCAAGTCCATAAATACCCATAGAAGGTGCGAGAAACAAAACGCCGAAGATAATGCCGAGTTGATATAAAGCGGGAGTTAATGCAGGAATTAAAAATATTTGATGTGCATTCAATATGCCGACTATTAATCCGCCCAAGCCGAATAACACGGCAGAAATTAATTGAATGCGGAGCAATGTAATGGTTAAAGAAAAAAGTTGAGGGTCAGTGGACAAGCCTGGGGCAAGTGCGAAGCGAACGATTTGTGGCGCGAAAATTGTAATCAGCAATGCTAGCAAAATCAAAATCAAAGTCAATGCGTTGGCAATCGAAGTTGCTAAACGCCATGCCGATTTTTTTTCACCTTTTGCAAGCAAGCCTGTAAATGTTGGAATGAATGCCGAGCCAAGCGCGCCGCCTGCTACTAATAAAAATAAAGTTTCACTGACGCGATTCGCCGCGAAAAAAGAATCAAGTTCAGGCGATGCGCCAAATGTTTGTGCCACCAACACGCCGCGAATTAATCCTGTAATTTGCCCCAATAAAATTGCGAACATGACTGTTCCAGCGGCGCGGGTAATTTGTTTGTTTGAATTTTCCATTTCAAAAATTATAACATTCGCGTATCGCAACACATCGTACCCTTGTGGTATTTATGTTGCTAGAAATCGCAAGATAAATCTTGCGGTACTTAAGTTTATAATATGCTTATGAAAAAATTTATAACTTTATTTTTGATAATTTTATTAACTGCCTGTGATGTAAACTCTGCGTCTCCCACTACAGTGACACCTGACTCTGCAACTCAACCTGCATTTACACTGACAGAGATTCCAATTCCTGCGGGGTATGGTTATACAAGTGATTGGTTTGAATTGTATTTTACGAATCCAAATAGTTCTTTGTCGTCGCAAGAAACAGGTGGTATTGACATTCCGCTTGCCAATGCAATTGACTCGGCTAAATTAAGTTTGGATGTTGCCATTTATAGCTTTAGTTTGCCAAGCATTCGAGATGCCTTAATCCGTGCTTATGAGCGTGGTGTGCAAGTTCGCATTGTGATGGAAAGTGATAACATCGAACGTTCCGCTCCGCAACGATTGATAGAAGCGGGCATTCCCATTTTAGGCGATAGACGTGAAGGCTTGATGCACCATAAATTTGTCATCATTGATAAATCAGAAATATGGTTGGGTTCAATGAATTTTACAATTTCTGGCGCGTATGAAGATAACAATATGCTCATGCGGATTCGCTCGGTTAAAATTGTAGAAAATTTTATAAAAGAATTTGAAGAAATGTATCTTGAAGATTCTTTTGGTGATAACATTCGCGCTGAAACGCCAAACCCACAAGTAACAGTCAATGACATACAAATTGAGACATATTTTTCACCCGATGATGGTGTGCAACCGATTTTGGTAGATATTATCAATACTGCCAATGAAAGTATTTATTTTATGGCTTTTTCTTTTACCGCTGACCCAATTGGTGATGCAGTGCGCGAGCGTGCAGAAAATGGAGTCACAGTTGCAGGCGTGATGGATACTGAACAAGTAAAATCAAATATCGGCACGGAGTTTGATGCGTTTCGTCAGGCTGGATTAAATGTCTATCAGGATGGGATTGCAGGTCAGATGCATCATAAGACCATCATCATTGACGAAAGTATTGTGATTACTGGTTCTTATAATTTTACCAACGCCGCCGAAGTGCGCAATGATGAATATGTGCTGGTGATTTATAACGAAGAGATTGCTAAATTGTTTATTGCTGAGTTTCAAAGAGTGTACGAGCAAGCGAGATAAACCTCAGATTCATTTGCTTTTTGACATAAAATCGATTAAATTTAACTTGCTAGCACGCCCGTTCTATTACATTAACCGTCCCGCAGGTTTTATCCTTCAAAATAATTAATCATTCAAACCTGCGAGGCGTTCAAACAAATACAGGAGACCTTCATGGCAGACTCTAACTTTTATCTCGGACGTTTATACGACCCCAAAACTTCAACGCTTACGAATAAACCCCTTGAATATGATTCAGCAGATTTAACCACTCATGCCGTTGTAACAGGCATGACAGGTTCTGGCAAAACAGGTTTATGTATTGCCATGCTCGAAGAAGCCGCCTTGAACGGTGTGCCTGCTATCATCATTGACCCCAAAGGTGATTTAACAAATTTACTTTTGCATTTTCCAGAATTATTACCATCCGATTTTCAACCATGGATTGACCCCGAAGTTGTGCGCCGTGCAGGCACAACTCCTGAAAAAGCCGCTGAAGAAGCCGCTGATGCTTGGGCAAAAGGAATTGAAGAATGGGGTATGGACCAAGCTCGCATGATGGATTTGAAGAATGCAGTTGATTTTGCAATTTACACGCCAGGCTCTGATGCTGGAATTCCTGTCAGTGTTCTTTCGTCATTGCAAGCACCAGATTTAGATTGGGAAGAAAACCGTGAAGTCTTACGCGAAAGAATCTCAAGCACTGTCACTGCTTTGCTTGGTTTAGTTGGTATGAATGATTTAGACCCCATCCGTTCGCGAGAACATATTTTGCTTTCCAATATTTTTGAAGAACACTGGAGCAACAAACAAGACATCAGCCTTGAAGAATTAATTTTACAAATTCAAACACCACCATTTGATAAACTCGGCGCGTTTCCTGTTGATACATTTTTTCCGCAAAAAGACCGCATGGAATTGGCGATGGTGGTTAATAATATTTTGGCTTCGCCAGCATTTGAAGCATGGCGTGAAGGTCAATCATTAGATATTCAATCATTATTATTTACATCACAAGGCACGCCACGTCATAGCATTTTTTATCTTGCACATCTTTCAGATGGCGAAAGAATGTTTTTCACCACATTACTTTTATCTGCCGTAGAAACATGGATGCGTACACAAAAAGGTTCAACATCATTACGCGCTTTGTTATACATGGATGAAATTTACGGTTATCTTCCACCAACTGCAAATCCGCCATCCAAGCAACCTTTGCTTCGCATGTTAAAACAAGCGCGTGCATTTGGTTTAGGTTTATTGCTCGCTACACAAAACCCTGTCGATATGGATTACAAAGCTCTCTCGAACACAGGCACATGGTTCATTGGCAAACTTCAAACCGAACGCGATAAGAATCGTTTGCTTGATGGTCTCGAAAGTTTAGCAGGCGGCATCTCGCGCGCACAAATGGATAAATTAATTTCATCACTTGGCAAACGTGTTTTTGTGATGAACAACGTCAACGAAAAAGCGCCGATGTTATTTCAAACGCGATGGGTGATGAACTTTTTAGCAGGTCCGATGACACGTCAACAGATTCCTGATTTGAATGATTTAGTTGGAGCGAAGTCAACGCCTCAATACAAAGGGAAATCTGTTTCTAAACCTGTAACAGATTCTTTGCCCAAACAAAAACAACCCGTTGACCAAGTGCAACCTATCTCTAACGCAAGTGCTGAAACCAATCGTCAATCGCCAATCGGAAATCAAAAATCGAATGGCACTTCCACCAAACCACCCGTGCCAAACGGTGTGCGAGAATATTTCCTGCCACAAAATTACAGTTTATCTGAAGCATTACGCGCTACCAATCGTTCACAGTCATTTGGTGGTTCGATTCAAGGCGTTGTATATTATCCCGTCTTGCTTGCTTCTGCCCAAATCCGTATCTTAGATAGAAAATATAACGTAGATGCAGAAATGACAAAATCAGCCTTGGTTGAAAATTTAGACAGGCGAGGCATTGTGCGTTGGGAAGAATTTCCGTATGCAGGACCATCATTAGACAAAATTGAAACCCTGCCCGCTGATTCTGCTCGTTTTGCATCCATTGAACCGCCATTGAGTGATGCAAAATTAATGAATGCTTTGCAAAAAGACTTTACCGATTGGGTCTTCAGAAATTCAGAAGTCACTGCGCGTGCCAATGTCAAACTAAAAGTCTTTGCTGGACCTGATGTTACTGCCGCAGATTTTATGAAACAATGTGCTGAAATTGCTCGTGAAGCCTGTGATGCAGAAATTGAAAAGAAAACATCTGCCATTGAGAAAAAAATCCGCACTATCGAGACGAGACTTGGCAAAGAAGAAAGTGACTTAAGAGAAGATGAAGCCGAATTGCAAAATCGAAATATAGAATCGTATGCAAATTTGGCAGAGCTTGGTGCAAGTTTGTTTGGGCTGACCAGAAAGAAATCTGTCACCACCCAATTTACAAAACATCGCCTTGCTCAGAGTGCCAAAGCAGAAGTACAAGAGTCAAAAGAAAATATTGCACGTTTATCAGAAGAATTAGAAAATTTAGAAAAAGAACGCGACTCATTGGCAACCGAAATCAACGACCGCTGGGGAAGTATCGTCTCTGAATTTGATGAAGTTGCCATCAAACCCAAGAAGACAGATGTGTATGTCAATATTTTTGGCGTAGCATGGATGCCTTATTATGTCGTTCAAGCAGGTGGCGAGTCGGTTGAACTGCCAGCCTTTGGTGCGGAATAGTGCTATGTCATTGCGAGCCCATTGGTCGAGTAGCGAAGCGTATCGAGACCAAGAGGCGAAGCAATCCCCAACTTAATTAGGAGATTGCTTACCACTTCGTGGCACACGTCGTTGGGCAAGCCCTCCTCGCAATGACATAAAAATCTTGACATCAATTAACAAAAATGATAACCTTGCAATCAGTATGCCCGATTCGCCTGTGAAAGCGCAAAGGTGGACGGGCATCAAATTTTTTATGTAGGAGTAATAAAATGTCAGAACGTATTGTTGGAACTGTAAAATGGTTCAATGCAACCAAAGGCTACGGCTTTATTGGGTATGAAGGTGGAGAAGATGTCTTTGTACATTTCTCTGCGATTCAAACTGATGGCTATCGCAAGTTGGAAGCCGAGCAAAAGGTGGAGTTCTCCATCGAAGAAGGTCCAAAAGGCAAGCAAGCCGCCGATGTGAAGCCAGTCGCATAAGAAGATACTTCATTTTGCAAAACAGACAGGGTTGTCGTGAGACAACTCTGTTTTTATTTCCATTATGTCGTTGCGAGCCACGCACTTGTTCTCTGTGGCGAAGCAATCTCCAAGATTATCGTAGAGACCCTTCGCTAGGTTTCGATACGGACTTTGTCCTACTCAACCATCCGCTCAGGGTGACACACTCTTTCTGGGTTCTATCATTCCCCATCGCCCTGCGGCGAGATATAAAATATCCAAAATCAAATCTTCATATTTCATGCCTTCCGCTTTGGCTTGCAGACATAAATCACTATATTCTGGTGTTAAGCCCGGTAAAGTATTGATTTCGATTAATCGTGGGTTGCCTTCTTCATCCAAACGAATATCGGTACGAGATATATCAAGTGCATAAATGAATTGATGAGCACGTAGAGCAAGGCTTCGTAATTTCTTTTCTAATTCAGGCTCAACTTCTGCCGGGCAAAAATATCCTAGCGAACCTTCTTCTGGAACTTCTTTTGATTTGGCTTCGTTTGTATAAATCCATGTGGCTGTAGAACCAGATGTATCTAATTCAAGAATGGGGAAGCGATGAAAGCCATCTTTCTCATACCAATCTGGATTACGAGAAAACAATTTTGCATCGGGTCTGCCTAAAATGCCGACTGTAAACTCACGCCCTGGTAAAAATTTTTCAACGAGTGCAGGTTGTTGATACGTATTGATAATATAGGCAACTCGTTCACGCAATTCGTTTTCGTTATTGAGAATGGCTTTCGCGTCAACGCCCATGCCGGTGCCTTCTCGTGCGGGTTTAACAAACAATGGGAATTTTAATTCAGAACGTAACGGTTCATCACCGATATTAAATTCTTGAAACGGCGCAACGGGCAATCTCCTATCACGCCAAATTCTTTTTGTCATTGTCTTATCTAATGAAATGCCATTGGCTAAAACTCGTGATGCAGTGTATGGAATGTTTAACATTTCTAACAAAGCAGGTACTTGTGCCTCACGCGCATCACCGCCTAAGCCTTCAGCCATGTTAAAACAAATATCAGGTTTATATTTTTTTAAGTTGTAAGGCAATTCTCTATCGGCGTGGATAAAAGTTGTAGTATGGCCATTAACTTCAAGCGCGGCACGAATCGCATCCATCGTTTCGATAGAGTCATAATCTGAAAAAGCATCAGGGGGTACACCTTCTGGTTTTACATCATTTTCATTTTTTATATTGCCTATTACTGCAATTTTCCATTTTTTCTTCATCAAACGAACTCCTTGATGTAATCATAGCGCATTGATGTATCAATATTGAATTTCTTAAGGTAATTTTTTACCAACTAGACATTGATACACCTTTCAGGTATCATTCATCAGATTTTGCTGGTGGTTATATATGACTAGCAAGTTTATGAAATGAAATTGGAGAAATAAAAGCAAGTGGCTATGTTTTCAAAAGACCTAGGCGTAGACTTAGGCACCATGTTTACCCGCCTCGCCGATAGTAATCAAGTATTGGTTGAAGAACCAACGATTGTTGCCATTGAAGTGGAAGAACAAAAAATGGTAGCGGCTGGTGTGGAAGCACGTGATATGTATGGCAAAGTGCCAGAAAATATTGAAGTGGCACGTCCATTGAAAAATGGAGTCATTGCAGATTATGAAATTACGGAGACGTTGCTTCAATATTTGTTACAACGTGTTAGTGGTTCAATGCGCATCTTTCGCCCGCGTGTAATGATTTCTGTCCCATACGGAGTCACCAGCGTAGAACGGCGTGCTGTTTATGAAGCCGTGATGGAAGCCGGAAGCCGCGAAGCCTATTTAATTCAACAACCTTTAGCCGCCGCAATTGGTATTGACTTGCCGATTAACTCGCCATCAGGCAATATGATTATTTGTTTGGGTGGTGGATGTACCGAAGCGGCTGTGATGGCAATGTATGGAATTGTCGCCGCAGATACACTGCGTGCAGGTGGCATGGATTTAGATGAAGCCATTGTCAATTATGTGCGCCGAAAATATGGCGTGGTGATTGGTCAGGTAACTGCTGAACAATTAAAGATTCGCATCGGTGCGGCTGTTCCACAAGATGTTGAAAACAGTATGGAAGTGCAAGGTCAAGACCAAGTGACTGGTTTACCAAGACCTGTTACGTTGACAACTGGTGAAATTGTAGAAGCCTTGCAAGAACCATTACGCCAAATTGTTGAGACTGGACGTAAAGTGTTAGAAAAAACTCCGCCGGAATTAGTCTCCGATATTATTGATAGAGGCGTAGCATTATGTGGCGGGGGAGCATTATTGCGCGGTATTGATAAGTTGCTGACTAAATCTTTAGGTATCCCTGCTTATTTAGTAGATAACCCGTTGACGTGTGTGGTGCAAGGTTCTGTCAAAGGATTTGGTATGTTGAATCTGATTCGCAGAAATTTGCCACAGGTGTAGAAAATAAAAAGGCTCCCGAGCAGGAGCCTTTTAAGTTAAGATTTTTTGAGGGCTTTAGATTTTTTTTTACGTTCTTCTTCAGTAGCATTTGAGGCGGAAGATATAGCAGAAACAAAACCAATTATTAAAAGCCCGATACTCATAGCAGTTCTTTGTGGTGAAAATACATTGAACAATCCGATAATAACTATTGCAATTGAAGTTATAAAACTAGCAATATACAATAATTTAGAAACATCACCAAATTTCTCCAAATATTCACCTTTTGCAGTACTCGCTCCTATAACATTAGCAATCATCCCACCAAGTATAAGAATCCCACCAACAGCGGCTTCGGATGAAATGCCCCCAAAGTTAAAAGTATAAATTCGAGTTAGCCCTAAGATTAAAGTTATTATTCCTAAGGTTGACAAAGTTACACCAAAAAAGATTTTCATTTGTTTTACCTCCTATTAACTTACAAATAATACGTCATTCTCTGCAAATTTGTGGCAGGGTCTGAATATTGCACTTTGACATGATTCGGCACACTGACATTTACAGGCGCGTAATTCAAAATAGATTTAATCCCCGCTTGCACTAATTTATCAGCCACATCTTGCGCGGCAGAGGCAGGCACAGTCATCATCGCAATTTTTACACCTAACGATTTGACTCGTTCATTTAATGTAGCTGTATCTTCCACTGTAAAATCACCAATCGTTTGGCCTACTTTATTTTTGTCATTATCAAAAATTGCCACCACACGAAAACCACGATTCCTAAACCCTTGATAATGCGCCAAAGCATGACCCAAATCACCAGCACCAACCACAATCACATCCCATAGTTGGTCAACTTTTAAAATCTCACGCAATTTATTAATCAAAAACTCAATTGAATACCCCGTGCCTTGTTTGCCAAATTCACCAAATTGCGAAATATCTTTACGAATTTGCGCCGCAGAAATGCCCACATGTTCGCCAAGTTCTTGCGATGAAGTGGTCTTCAAACCAGCATCCGCCATGTGTTGTAACGCACGCAAATAAACCGGCAAACGCCCGATAATAATATCTGGAATTTTTTTTGCATTCATAGATAGATTAAATATACCAGATTTTGTACAATTTGACACAATCACTTAAAGAAAAAATGCAGGTTTTGTTGATATAAACCCGCATCGTTTCGACAAACTCAACGCATCGCTTTCTTAACGTTTAACCTGATACTGCTTTTTTACAGTTTCCACTCCTGAACTTTTTCACTTTCTTTCGTGCTTTTTTTCCCAATCACTTTATATACATTCACGGCTTGCGTTTTCCCTTTGACAGTGACTGCATCCGCAAACTCAACATCATATTCATCTTTTATGGCTTGATATGTACTTTCGCTAATCAAAATGGGCCATGAATAGGTTTTGGTCAAATCTTGTAAGCGTGAAGCGAGATTAGCATTATCACCAATGACTGTGTAATTAATCCTTTGTTCCGAACCGACCAAGCCTACAAACACTTCACCAGAATTCAAACCAATCCCCATTTCAATTTGACTCGGTTTACCTTCCTTTGCCCATTTTTCGCGCATTTCATACAAAGCTTTGCGCATGTCTAATGACGCATTCAATGCTCGTAAAGCATGGTCTTCATAATGAACAGGCTCCCCAAAAAATGCAATAATAGCATCGCCTTCGTATTTATCTACAGTGCCACCATGTTTATAAATGACTTTCGACATGGCTTCGAGATATGGATTCAACAAAGCCACCACGCCTTCTGGTGTCATCTTTTCGGATAAAGTTGTGAATCCGCGAATGTCAGAAAATAAAATTGTAATATTGGAGCGTTTATTTAATGAATCTAAATCTTGCGTGGCTACCATTTGGTCAACCATTTCGGGTGAAATGAATCGGCTGAACAAATTGCGGATGCGCCTTTTTTCCAATTCTTGTGAAACGGCTTGCTCTAAGGTTGGGAGTACAACACCTAAAAACAACATAATCTCTGGTGTGACTACTGGCAAAACATATCTTTGTTGTGTAAAAATAATGAAGGCTGTAACAAAATATCCAATCATGCCTACGATTAGCAAAGTAATTGTCACCGTAGGGCGTTTGGATAATGTAATCAAATAAGCAATTAATGCCATACCTAAAATAATTAACATGCCCATCCATGGTGGAGCGATGCTGATATATTTTCCGTTGATGATTGTGTCAATGGCATTGGCGACAATTTCCACGCCAGAGGTAGGGATTTGGGTTGAAAATGGAGTTGGGTAAATATCTTGCAAGGTGACTGTGGTTGCGCCAATCAAAACAATTTTGTCACGAAATGCATCTGGATTTTGTTCTAGCACATCACCTAATGCCACACTTGCGGCGGAATACGTTAAGTATGTTTCAGCAGGTCCTGCATAGTTGACAATTAATTGTCCGCCGTATAAAGGCACGCTTTCATTATTGAATTGCACATTGTTATTGGTTGGATTCGACGGCGAATCTACACCGAGATAAAGTCTTGCAGTTTCAAATGCCCAGTTGTAATACAATAAATTATTGTATTCATCATACGCTTGTAAACTTCGCACCACTGCATCTTCATCGCGGATAAACGATGTGATGCCGATTCCATCTAAGACTTCACGATATGGTGAAAGTGGTTGCGAAAGTGTAGACGTGCTAAACCCTTCTTCGCGCCTCTCAATGATTTGCAAAATGTTGACGGCATTTGTACTTTCGCCTAAGGCTGTAACAAATGCTTCATCACCATTTTCTTCATCTGGTTCAAACAGAATAATATCCACGCCGACAACTTTTGCGCCACCAGCATTGATTTGATTCACAATTTCAGCCAAATAGGAACGGGGCCAGGGCCAGCGATAGCCTGTGTAATTGAAAGAGAAATCATCAATGGCGACAATGACAATATCACTTGAAGGTGTTTCGTCACCACGCAAACGCATGAGCGAATCACGCGCGGAATATTCCATCGTTTCAAGGGGCGTGGTGACTTGTGGGAATAACCCTACGACTTGAATTAAGATTAATAAAATTGCAGTTCCTAAAATTAATCCAAGCCGTAGGTTAATCGTTTTTGTTTTCATTAAATAACTTTTGTTTTATCCTTCACTACAAAATTCATAATAATATTCTTCATCATAACATTCAAAGTTATAGAAATCGCACTTTTCATCGTGCGAACATGCTTCTTCAGTCGGTGGTAATTCTGGGTCAGGTTCACGCGTTGGGCGTGGAGTTGGGTCACCAGCTGGTTTGGAGAAAGAGTTTGAGGTGGTCGAGCAGATTTCCACGTCGTCTGAACCGTAGGCTGTCACAAACCAAGAATACTGCCCGCCGTTGGGGAAAATCTCAATGTAATAAGATGGATTGGTTTCGGTTGTTTCAATCGTGGCTCTGTTGCCGTTTGCATCAATAAACGTGATGACATAATATTGTGCGCCTGCTTGTTCCGTCCATTCAAAATTAACTTGACCTTGCTTTGGCAAACTTGCACCAGCGGGCGGATTAACAACTTGGAAACAGGCATTGCTGGCTTCGGTTGGTGGAAGGGCTTGTTCAAGTGTGGGCGTTGCAGTTGGTGTATCTGTAGGTTGTGCCAATGCAGTGGCAGTAGACATGGCTTGTTCGAATAACTCTTTTGTTTCGGGGTTTTCATTTAACCATTCTTCAAAATCTTCTTGAGTCATGGGTAAAACACCGGGAGCAGTCCATGTGCCAGTGGTTTCATCAAATGCAAAAAGAATCACTTGTTGACCATTTGTAAAATTGACAGTGCCTGCTGGATTAGTCGCAGAACAATTACCTGTTAAACAAGTAATGTAAATATCTTTTGTAATGGGGTCTACTTCTACTTTCATGTGTGAACCGCGTACCGAGGCAACCCCAGAGGGCGTTTCCACATCGGCTTGACCACCGTTTAAGATGATAAAAATTTTTCCTACTTCAAGTTGAATTTTTGTAATTAACCCACCTTCGGTTTCTTCATTCGATGTTAAAGTGAACAACGAAGAAGGTGCAATGCGAATAATCGTGCCAGATGATAAATCCAAACGCGCGCGTCCATTGTCACCAGTTTTCACTTGCCCGTTCACTTCAAGCGTGGTATCAGGGTTGGCGGGTGCAAAATCATTTTGCCCGGCTTGTTTAATATTCACTTCGCCTGTTAGTTCACTTAATGCCGCAGAAAGCGGTGAAGTTGCAGGCTCGGCTTGACAGCCAATTAACGAAATAATGATAATGGCGATGATAAAAGGTAAAGCGAATTTCTTATTCATTCTTTTCTCCAGTTTACTAATCAACGGCTCTAATGCTTAATCTGTAATTTGTGTAATTATTTTCGGTGGTGCTTGCTTGAAATATTCTCAAAGTATAACTTTCATTTGGCGAAAGATTCAAGAGCGTTTTGTTACTGCAAGGTGACGAAAAACTTTCGATGGCATTGCCTGCTTTCCAAACTTCTATACTTAAATTATTTCCATTGCAAATCAACTCAATCAAAATATCGGATGCAACTGATGAAAATTCAACCCAATCTTCAACATCGCCTTGCGGAGACGACACATCGCCAGTGATTTGAAAAATTTTATTTTCCGTCAAAACTATTTTTGCCAAAGGTGCTTGAAGCGAATCATTATCTTGTAAAGCAATTTTATTCAAAACACTTGGCGTTTCATTAATCACAGGTGCGACAGGTGTATCCTCAATCACATTCATCACAGGCACGTCTTCAATATTTTCGATTTGCAAAAATTCCGAAGCCACCCAACCTGTTTCACCAATAAATCGGATTTGCATCCACGCGCCACTTTCACTTTTGCCAATTACCAAGACTACATCATTTTGAGTTAAGACTCCAATAGACTCAAATTGCGTACCAGCACCACTACGGACATTGATTCCACTCGTCACAACCCCGCTTCTTTCTACGGGTTGACCTGATTCTAAACCTACAACTTGAATCTCAACCGAAGCATCCACTTGCACAAACTCGGCACGTACCCAACCTACTTTATTTTCATATATGATTTGAAACCAATTGCCCGTTGATTCTTTGCCAATAATTTGAATTGGTGCAAATGCTGGAATGACTCCTAACGTTTCACTTGCGGTATTCGTCTCAGCCCGCACATTGACTTGTGTGGTGGTTGTGCCTTGCACTGGTGCATTTGTCGGAATTGGTGTCGGTGGAAGTGGAGTCTGTGTTGCTTGTGGAGCAGAAGTGGCTGGCAATGTAGCAGTCACAAAACTTGGTGTATTTGTTGGCGGAGGTGCTACTTCCACAGAACCACAACTGACACAAAACACAGTAAACAAAACAATCAATCTTTTTAGATACACAAGCACAATTGTATCTAATAACTAGGTTGTTTGAAATAAGAGAAATGGGTTGAGAAATAAAAAGTACCCCCGCGCAGACTCGAACTGCGCTCTTCAGCTCCGGAGGCTGACGCTCTATCCACTGAGCTACGGGGGCGTTGGCGAAAATTTTATCACAGCAAGTGTGTGTCACCCTGAGCCGAAGCCCTGAACGAAGTGAAGGGGCAAGCGAAGGGTCTCTACGACGATAATCTCAGAGATTCTTCGCCGCAAAGAGCAGAACGCGGTTCAGAATGACATAACTATAAGATAAGCAAAAGGCTGATGAAACAAATCACCAGCCTGAGGTTAAGAATGAAGCGTTTATATCACTTTGCAGAGAGATTGCTTCGTCAAAATGCTTTGCATTTCTCCTCGCAATGACATGTGCTTTTATTTTGCTTGTGGTGCTAATATCGCGGCTTCTTGGCGGAGTGTATCAATAATGGCGAGGTTGCCGCCTTCATCACCATGTTTGGAGACTTGTTCTTTTTTGTGGGCAAGTTCGCCAAGCACTTGATAAAAACGCGATGAGGCTCTGCCACTAAAACCTGCTGTGGTTAAGTTCCATGGCGATAATGATTTTTGATATTGCGTTTGCGAAATTAAACCTGTTGAAACTTCTTCGGCTAAATGTTTTTTGAGTATGTTGCGTTCATGCACAATGACCCAAATGATAATGCCGACCATAATGCTGTAACCGACCATATCGGCAAGGATGGTTAAACCTAATGAGTCTAAACCGCCAGAGCCGACTACGCTTCCAAAGGTATTGTGGAAGGCATGTACACCAATAGCAATTGCCAAACCTAAAATTGGCGCGATAAATTTCACTAATACATTTTTGCTTAAGCGTGCCAGAGCAAACCCAATACCGATGAATGCGGTGAAGAAAGCGTGCATCCATCCGACGAGAATAACACGGATGATAACAAGAATGAACAAACCTTCCCAGCCACCTTCGAGATAGCCATTGCGATAAATGTATAACGTATTTTCGATGGCAGAAAAACCTAAGCCCACCATACTGCCATAAATGATTCCATCTAAAACAGAATCAAATTCTTTGCGAAACATAAAAAATACAACTGCCACTGCCAAGCCTTTCAGTGTTTCTTCAACAATGGGCGCAATGATAGACGCTGTGGCGAAATTGGTTGCGGCTTCTGATTCTGTCAAGACATACACGCCAATTCCTAGCACCGTGTTGATGATGAATGCGCCACCGCCTGCAATCACCACGCCCCAAACAAACGCGCCGCCTAGTAAAGCTTTCGGTTCTTTTTCATAGCGGTCAAGCCAATATACAAACAGACCGTATAAAAACATTGGCACAAAACCAAAAAAGATAGAGACAAGTAATGGCATGGGATTCTCCTGTTAGATGAAATGTCATTGCGAGGGCAATAGTAACGACGAGAATCGTCGAAACCTAGCCCGAAGCAATCTTAACATGATTATAAGATTGCTTCGTCAGAAAGGGCAAGAGCCTTCCTCGCATATCATCCCCGCATGGGGAATGACATAATCAATTATTCCTTAAAAATCAAGCGCGTTCTTTCAACCAATGCAGTATCGGGTTCAATCTGCAAGGTTAATAACACTTCTTCAGGTCGCCCCGTTGCGCCTTCACGCGCCGCGAGAGTCATCTTCAACCATGCTGTTCCATTGGCTTCTGTAACCAAACTTATCATTTCAATTAATGGACGCAAGTCATACGATTTTCCACGCCGTTCTCTGATAATTGATTCAGCCATCATCACGGATTCAACTCTGCGCTTCAACTCTACGGAGTCAACTGCTTCTGTCAATTTGACATCATACGTCGCCGACAACACTTGAGTCTGCAAAGCGGGTAGTTTTTCATCCACTTCTTCTACATTCAAAATTTTTATATCAAGTGGTAGGTTTTCATTTAACTGCTTGGTGATATTTTCAACTGAAATATCTTCTTTGAATCTTACGTCTAACACTTCGCCACGAGATGAAAATCCCAACGGCAAAGCGGCGGCGAGACTAATCTTCGGTTGCGGATGAAATCCCTGTGAATAGGCGAGAGGCAACTCCGCCCGACGCATGGCGCGCTCCCACAGTTGATGCAAATCCAAATGACCGATATATCTCAGTGCATTTTGCTTTGTAAACGTAATTCTGACCCGCATTAGGACTTCTTATTTTTGGCTGTGTATTTTTTTAGCCAAGTTTTGATGGCTTTGGTATGTTCGTGGTAATGGTGATACGTGTTATTTGTCACACGCTCAAACAAATTATGTTCTTTGATTAAATAATCAGGCATGGCTTCAATTGCAGAGACAATTGAAGCATAGGCTTGAATTTCTTGCGCCACAATTTCATCGAGTGCCACATTTTTATATTTTTCATACACCCACAAATTGGCTTCATCATCATCCAGTAGTGGTGAGCCAAAATCGGGGTAGCCAAATTCATCTACAAATGCATCCAAAGCATTATATTTTTTACAAGGATGATAAATGTCTCCATGTTTGATTTCGTTCAAACGGTCAGCGATATACTGCTCATACGCCCAAACGTGAGCAATAATATCTTTGATAGACCAATTACCTGATACGCCTTTAATCGTCATGGTGCGCGTGAATCCAACGCGATTGAGTAGTAACTCAAACTTATCGCGTTCTGCTTGTAACTTATGAAGAAAAGTTTTTTTGTTCATGGAAATAAATTATGGAAAGTAGAAAGCTAATCCCCAACCACTGGCAAGTCATGGCTAATTACTTTTTTATTTGTTACCTTTGTGGCAGGGCTTTTTACTTCTGGGCATTTCCACTCTTCGCCTGGGTTTTCACGTCGCAAATTCGCAAACGTAGGCAAAATGCCACACGCAAAACAATTAAGGCGGCAATCCACACGAATTTCACCTTCGAGTGACATGCGAAAATCTTGGAATAAAAAGTTTTTGCGTAATGCCGCGCCGATATGTTCCCACGGAAAGACTTCATCTGTTCTTCTTTGACGATGTGTATAAAAAGCATGGTCTAAGCCATGTTCTGCAAATGCTTGCATCCATGTATCATACTTACGACCTTCTTTCCATGCGTCAAATTTTGAGCCGTTTTTCCAAGCCGTGTAAACTACATCCGCCATGCGTCTATCACCGCGTGAAAGCCATGCTTCCAAAATTGCATCTTCGGGTTCGGTCAAACTTAATTTAATACTTTTATCTTTATAAAGTTCGCGTTTCAATAATGCTTGTTTTTCTAAAACACTTTCGCGTGTGTCACATGCCACCCATTGAAACGGCGTTTGCGGTTTTGGCACAAACGTACTTACGCCTGCATTGAGTTTAACTTTCCAACCTGCCACTTTTCGTCCTTCAGCAATCACGCGTTTACATAAATCCGCAATCGCTTGTACATCTTCAAGCGTCTCGCTTGGATGTCCAATCATAAAATACAATTTAATCGTCGTCCATCCGCGGGCATAAATATCAGTTGTGGTTTGGATAATCTCTTCGTCTGGAATATATTTATTGATAATGCGGCGCATTTTTTCTGTCGCCGCTTCGGGTGCAAGTGTGAATCCACCAGAACGATGTTGTTTCAGTTTTTCCATCAAATCTACAGAAACTGATTCAATCCGCAATGATGGAAGCGAAACCGTTAATTTTCGCCCTTCAAATCTTTTACTGATAGCATCAACTAAATCTTTGACATATGTATAGTCTGAAGAAGATAAGGATAATAAAGCCAATTCTTCAAACCCAGTTGATCTGATAGCCGCGTCTGCCGCTTCAACAACTTCTTCCACGCTTCTTTCTCTTACGGGACGCGTAATCATGCCTGCCTGACAGAATCTACACCCACGCGTACAGCCACGCATAATTTCAACAGAAACGCGGTTATGAACTACATCAATATTCGGGACAAGAAATTTAATCGGTGGTGGAGGTAATTTACCAACGATTCTTTTATTCACTAATTTTGGTGCTTCGGGAATCGTCGGTTCAGTGTAAGCAACTGTTCCATCTTCCAAATAATTTGTCAAATAAAATTTCGGAACATACACACCATCAATTTTGGCAAGTTCTCGAAGAATTTCATTTCTGTCAAAAGTGGCAGGTCGCAAGTCATCATTGACCTTTGACTTTTGACCTTTGACTCTTTGAATTGTATTCACAATATCGTGAATCACTTCTTCGCCTTCACCAATCACGAATGCATCAATGAATTTATACATCGGTTCGGGGTTTGTAGCGGCGTGTCCGCCAGCGATGATGAATGGGTGAGATTCATCTCTATCGGCTGAGTGAATCGGAATGCCTGCTAAATCTAAAATGTTGAGTGTGTTGGTGTACAAAGTCTCGTAAGGGAGAGAAAAGCCGAGGAGGTCGAAACAGGCTAAAGGTCGTTTTGATTCGAGCGCGTACAGCGGAATCTCATGCTGGCGCATCAAATCTTCCATATCAAACCATGGCGAATAAGCCCGTTCTGCCAGCGCATCCTCACGTTGATTGATTTGGTCGTATAAAACTTTTAATCCTACATTTGAAACGCCGATGTCATAAATATCAGGAAATACAAAAGCTACTTTGGTTTTTACGCTATCCCAATCTTTGACAACAGAATTTAACTCGCCGCCCACATAGCGACCAGGTTTTTGCACTTTTAATAAAATTCGGTTGAGTTTGTTCTCAATTTGCTCAGCAGTTAACATTTTTTTATTATAACACTTTGAAAATGCCATTTCACAGAGTGCGTCGCGTTTCATATTTTTTGATTTCTGTTGAATGATAGAGCGCGACGCACCCTTTTATGCTCCAAAGTTAACAGAATTGATAGTCAAAATCTGACGAAATAGCCCGTAAGGGTGAAACTATTAAAAAGAAGGTTGGCATAAAATCCTGAACAAATACAAAGAGGAGACACATCGTGAAAAAAATTCTATTAATAACCATATCCATTTTGTTAGCGGCGTGTGGCGTTGTCCAGCCTGTTCAGCAAGAACAGCCAACCCCTGTTGTACAAACGGTTGAAGTTGTTCAAACTGTGCCTGTTGTGCAAACGGTTGTGGTTACTGTGGTTGCCCCCACCAATACCCCCGAACCAACTCCAGTGGCGACCGAAACTTTAGTTCCCACCTTGCCACCGCAACCAACTGAAGCATTACCAACCGTTGACCCCGCAACCAGCAACAATGGTTTAGTACCAGTAAATGTAGGCAATGACCTTGGCAAAGGCGTGTTTATCAACATCACATTTTCAAGTGACATCGTTTCTTTGAGATGCTTCCCGCGTGAAATGCAAATTACCATCACGCCAAACTTACAAGACATCAGAGAAGCCGTATTGTATTATCGCATTGTGGATAAGCCCGCAGGTTTATATCCATCTGAATGGCAAAACTTAGGTGAAATGCAAGAAGATAGCAACGGCAATTTCATCTTCACCTTCAAAGGCGAAACCATTCACCCGAATTTCAGAGTTCTAGAAGAAGCCTGGATTGACTTCCAATTCATCGGCATCAATAGAGGTGGTGGTGTCGTTGATAGAACCCAAAAGATTGAACGACTCGTCACCTATTACAAAGATTGCCCATAAAATAATAAAAGGGTGAGACGGAAACGCCTCACCCTTAATTTTTGCTTGGTGACTGTTTTAACAATTTTTTTCTTAGCCGACGAAGTTTAAGTACCGCGAGATTCATCTCGCGTTTACTAACGACATGAATACCACAAGGGTACGATGTGTCGCTGTACTTAATCCATCACGCTCAACCTCGTCTCTTTCTCAAAATACCAATTCATCATCTGCACAAACCAATCACAAAACAAATTTTTCTCGTTTTGTACTTTTTCTTTAATTTCATCTAAACTCATATAAAAAACTTCTGCAATTTCGTTTTTATCAAACGCAATTTCCTGTGACTCAATTTTCCCTTCATAAATTACACTAAACTCATTGTCATTGATGCCATAATTCATTTTGAATTTAAGCAATTGCCTTAATTCAATTCTCCCAATTCCCAACTCCTCATGCAATCCACGTATTGCCGCATCCAAATAACTCTCTCCCGATTGCACATGCTCAGAGACTGAGCAATCAAGCCGAAGCGGGTTAGAGGCGCGGTCGGCACTTCGTTTTTGAATCAGCATCTTCCCATCTTTATCAAATAAAAAGACATGCACACCACGATGCCACAACCCAACCTTATGCACTTTCTTGCGAGTTTCTTTTCCAGTAACTACATCTTCTTCGTTTACAACATCTAAAAATTCTTGTGACATATTCACCTCCAATGTATTTGCGTTTTTCGCCTTTTCGCGTAATTCGCATTAAGATTTTAAGAAACTAGCCATTGCCCTCGCCGCCCATTTTCCTTCCAAAGCACAATGGTCAGCGGTTTCTACACCTCGCAATAAATTCCCTGCCACAAATACACCTTTAACAGAAGATTGAAAATTTTTATCAATGATTGGTCCATTTGTAAGTTTATCAATCTTTAAATTACCATTTCTTGCTAATTCATGTTCGGGAATCCAGTTGCCTGTGAAAATAATTGAATCACATTCAACGGTAAAGACTTCCGAAGTCTTTAAAGACTTCGGAAGTCTTGTTGTAAGTTCAATTCCTTCAACTCGTTTTCGTCCAAAGATATTCGATATTCTCGTATTTGGAATAATCGGCGTTCTCGTTATCAAATCTGCCAATAACCATTTCATGCCGATATATGGAAATTGAATCGTGTGGTGACTTTCTTCTGTCACCATCATTTCACATTCCACTTTTGCATGCATCAAAGTTAATAAAGCAGATAAACTCACTAATTCTGCTCCAATAATTACTGCCCGTTTTCCAATTGGTAATTTTTCTTCATAAACGAATCTTTGTAGTGAACCTGTTGTATAAATCCCTTGCGGACGAGTTCCCGGAATCAACCTTGCAGAGCGAGGTCTTTCACGAACCCCAGTTGCAAGCAAAACCGCTTGAGCATTAATTTCACCAAGTCCATTTGGGGAAGTGAATGGCAAAGAAAATTCTCTCAATTCTTTTTTCTCATTTTCCTCTGTGAACTCTGTGGCTAAATCATTCCAACCCAAAATAGTGGTTGAAGTTAAAACTTCAACATTCATCTTCTCTGCCAAATCACGATAATACTTTGCATATTTTGGCCCAGACCAAAAACGCCATAAATCTTCACGTCCAAAACCAGTGTGATGACATAATCTTGGAATTCCACCTGCTTCGGGTTCACGGTCAACGACAACAATATTTTTTATGCCTTGTTTTTTTAATTCAATCGCGGCACTTAATCCAGCGGGTCCAGCACCGACAATTAATACATCCACCTCAGACCTGACAGGTTTCATTGTGGCGACTTTTGATTGTGAAACTTGGATATCGCGATTCGTTTTACCGTTTGTAGTTTTGTGAAAACCTGTCAGGTCTTTAATTAATTTAGCATGACAATTAAATCCCTGACATCTTCCTTGCGAAGCGCGTGTTCTTCTTCTTAACCCATCCAATGTTGTTGCGGGGATTGGTGCATTCATCGCATCTATCAATTCACCACGCGAAACTCTTTCGCAATGGCAAATCATTTCTGCATACGCTGAGTTTTCAGCAATCAATTTTTTATTTTGATGTGGACGAACATCTGCTTGTCCAATGCTTGGCATTTTTATTTTCTTGAAATTATCTTTCAACTTTAATTCCAAGCCTGCATCGTGCAACAACTCAACACCATATTCTGCAATGCCCATCGCACCAGAAATGCCCGTTGAACGAATCCCACCTAACGTCAAAAATCTTTTTTTAGCATCCATTTCAATTTGATAATCGCTATGTTCAGTCGACGCTCGTAAACCAGAATACGTTGCTGTAATTTCTTCATTCAATAAACTTGGCAAAATCTCACGCGCTTTATCCAAAATAAAATTCAACCCACCTTCGGTTGTTTCAGTGGCAGTTTTATCATTCAAATCTTCGGCGGTTGGTCCAAGCAAAATATTTCCATACACCGTTGGGCTAATCAACACACCTTTTGTGATGGATGTTGGCACAGGCAACAAAACATGATTAACCAATGGACGTGCCAATTTATCAAAGATGATTAATTGCCCGCGCCTCGGTGTGACTTTATATTTGTTGATTCCAACTTTGGCATTTATCTCATCTGAAAATAATCCCGCCGCGTTGACGATATATTTTGTATGAATCGTTTTTTCATTTCCAGAGATAGTATAAAAATCTGACCGTAGACCGCTGACCGTTGACCGTCCATCGTCCACCGTCTGCGGTCTGATGTTTGTTACTTCGAAATTTAAAAATAATTCAACCCCATTTTCAACAGCCTGATACGCAAACGCCAACGGAACAGAAAATGTGCAAAGGATTCCTTCGCCTGGTACATACAATCCGCCTAAAGCACCTTTGCTAATATTTGGTTCACGCTGATAAATTTCTTCTGCTGAAATAATTTTTACTTCTGTATCCCCATTATCGTATGCCTGTTGTAATAATTTTGGCAGAGTTTCAAACTGTTCTTGATTCCATGCAATTAACAACCCACCGATTCTTTCGTGGGCAATGTTTGCTTCAACTAAATATTTATCCATCAATTTATAACTTCGTTTAAGAAGTTTTGATTCTAATGAATTTGGTTTTGCATCATATCCAGTGTGCCAAATTGCAGTGCTGGCTTTAGATGTGCCCATGCCAACATCTGGATTTGATTCGATTAATGCAATCTTTAGTTGATAACGAGAAAGCTCTCTAGCAATTGCTGAGCCAACTGCGCCTGCGCCGATGATGGCGATGTCAAACTGTTTGGTCATGGAATCCCTTAACTGCTTTTACTGCCCTATTCCACAAATCTAATTTCTTTTTTCGCTCTTCATCATTCATATTGGGTTTGTAAATTTTTTCTGCTTTCCAATTCTTCGATAAATCTTCAAATGATGTTCCAAAAGCAGAAACACCTGCTAGATTTGCAATTCCAATCGCTGTTGCTTCTACAGAAGCGGAAACATGCACTTCCATATTTAATAAATCAGAAATCATTTGCATCAGATATGGATTGCCCGCAGGTCCACCATCTACTTTCAAATGGGGAGGAGGTGTACCCGCATCTTGACTCATGGCATTGACTACTTCATAGACTCGACATGCAATGCCATCCAGTGTTGCACGAACAATATCATCCGAAGTTGTGCTTCGATTTAATCCAAACATGGCACCTTGAACATCTGTCCGCCAGTGTGGAGCGGCGAGACCTTGTAACGCTGGCACAACTACAACGCCCATATCTTTGGATTTGTTTGCAGAGTCGTTGCTGGAAGCAGAGTCAGGGATAAATTTTAGATTATCTCTTAACCATTGCACAGCAGAACCTGTGACGAAAATACCACCATCGAAAGCGTAAGTTGTATGCTCGCCAAATTTCCAACCAACAGTGGTAAGCAAACCATTGTTGGAAAGTTTTGGCTTATCTCCAATATTCATTAACAGAAAACTACCTGTGCCAAATGAACATTTCATTTCACCTGCTTTGAAACACGCCTGACCAAACAACGCGGCTTGTTGGTCAACTAACAAAGCATGTAAGGGTAATAACTTTCCATTTCCAAAATCAATATCGGCAATGTGACCCGCTGATGGTTTGACTTCGGGCAACATGCTTTTTGGTACATCAAATAATTTCAATAATTTTTCATCCCACTCAAACGTATTCATATCAAATAATAAAGTTCGTGATGCTGTAGATGGGTCAGTGATATGATATTTCCCTTTGGATAATTTCCAAATCACCCAAGTTTCTGTCGTGCCAAACTTTAATTTTCCTGCATGTGCTTGTTTGCGAATCTCTGGATTGTTTTCAAATACCCATTTGACTTTTGGTGCGGAGAAATAACTGTCGAGTAGTAAACCTGTACGCTGGCGAAGCAGGTTGATGTCAAGAGATGAGGCGAGTGAGTCGCAGACAGTTTGCCCACGTGTGTCTTGCCAAACGATGGCAGGAGTCACCGCTTCACCAGTTTCTGAATCCCAAACAATAAATGTTTCACCCTGATTATCAAAGCCGACTGCCGAAATATCATATTTGTTGATTAAAGGTTTGCAGGCATCTAACACCGTTTGAATGATGTCATTCGGTTCTTGCTCGACCCAACCTGCTTGCGGGAATTGAGCAGGTAACTGCGCCGAATTTTTTTCGAGCATTTCACCTTGCTCATTGACGATGACTGCTGTGGTTTGGGTTGTGCCTTGGTCTATGCCTAAAAGATATTTCATAGTTTCCTTAAAAAAGAGATTGGAGATTAGAGATTGGTTTTACCAACCTACTAATCTCCAATTATCTACTATCTAATTATCTTTTTATTGTTCGCCGTATTTCTTTTCAATTTCGGCAATCATCTTTTGGCGTTCTTTGATTTTTTCACCTTGCGGTACGCCTTCAAATGATTTGTTGATTCCTGCGAACCAGAGGATGGGCAAGATGATGACCATACCCAGAGTCAAATAGAGTACAGGTTGGTTAGGCGGGAAGAAACCAGTGGTAGATAAGACGGCAACACCAAGACCACCAATCAACGCAATTGGTTTGGATAATCCACCGAGGTTAAATGGACCTTTTGTTGTCCAAGTTTTTCCTTCGGCAAAGAAGCCTGCAATGCAAGGAATGGCATAGGATATATATAAGAAGACTGCACAACCTGTGGCAAGCACGAGGAAGATATCTACACCTTGTAAACCAAGTGCGGCACCAATAATGCCTGTCAGTGTGGTGATGAATGCTAATACAACACCAGTCCAAATGGCATAAGTGGGTGTGCGATATTGAGTGCTGACGTGTGAGAGGGTTTTAGAGGCTGGTAAACCACCATCACGAGCAAAGGCATACATCATGCGAGAAGTAGATGTAAGACCTGCTAAGGCACAGATATAGTTTACGATGACGAAGCCTGTTGCCAAAGTTACCTTAAGCCAATGTGGCATTAAAGAAGCTTCCCACATATAGAAGAATGAACCGAAACCTGCGGCGGCACCTTCGTCAATGTTGGGCATGGTTAATACAAATGCGGCTACCATGACGAGACCAAATGTCCATGAGTAGAATACGGAAGTCCACATACCTTTTGGCACATTCACTTGAGCATCTGTTGTTTCTTCTGAGGTGTGACCCGAAGCATCAAAGCCTGTGATGGTGTACATCACATAAATCAAACCGAAGAAGAATGCGGCAAAGGTGCTTGGAGCAACAAATGGAATGACATTACCACCTGCTTCACCTGTGTAATTTGTGAATGTGACAAGGCGAGAGAAATCTAAAGCAACAGGTGAGAAAGCAAACAAGGCAATTATGAAGATAATGGTTAGGGCAAAAATTAAGTAACCACTTAAATCTGTAACTTTGGTGGTGATGTTAATGCCATAATGATTCAACAAGCCTTGTGTGACTAAAGCAGTAATCACAAAAGCATGTTGATGCCAAATTGTGAATCCTGATGTATCTATACCAAGTGTTGCACTAAGTAATAGGTCTTTGAAGAATACAACATACAAGAACACATCTACTGAAGCAACTACGAAAAGCAAACCAAGTAGATTGAACCATGCGGCAAACCAACCCCAGAATTTTCCAGCGAGGATAGAAGCCCAATGGTACAAGCCACCAGCCGTCGGGTAGGCAGAGGCGATTTGTCCCATGCTCAATGCAACCATGAGAGAGAAAAATCCACCAACCAGCCAGCCAATAAATGCGCCGCCACCGCCAGTGGAATTGAAAGCGGCATAGAAGGAAGAGATACCGCCTGCGAGGATACAAATAATCGAAAACGAAATTGCAAAATTTGAGAAGCCATTCATGCGACGGGCGAGTTCTTGGGCGTATCCTAAATTGTGCAAAACTTTCTTATCTTGCTCATTACTTTTAGCCATAATCTTTATTCTCCTTGATGTTGATTTTTTGAAATAAAAAACCGAACTTGCGGACGAATGGATGCTTACCTTATAGCGAACCTCCTACTCCAATTTGAGAGATTTATGTTGGAAGTTGATTTATTAAGAAAACACTGGCTGTTTCGATAAGGTACGAAAATTATACACCTTTGTACACTTATTTTTCTAACTACTTAGTCATGTCTTTGCGAGGAAGGCTCTTGTTCTTTCTGACGAAGCAATCTCCTGTCATTTTGGGACTGCTTCGGCAAAACCAAGAACGCCTCGCAGCGACATTCGGTGCGGGTGAGTAGTTACTATTTTTCAAACATTTCTATTAATTGCTGTACATGCACAACACCATCAAAACCATTAATTTCGCCTTTGCGAATGTTGGCTTTTTCATTTTCATCACCTAACGATGAAACAATCACATCACCCGCATTCACATCTTCTTTTTCGGTGTACCCATTGGTGGTGACGATAACTTTTAATCCTGCACCTTTCGCGGCAGTGACTCCGTTTTTAGAATCTTCCACCACAAATGCTTCATCAGGATTTAATCCCAACTTTGATAAAGCCAAGTTATAAATTTCTGGGTCTGGTTTTTTCTTTTGCACAACATCGCCAGCCAACACTTCATCAAATTTAATATCGGATAAAACTTTTTCAGTGATGGCTTTCGCCGCTTGTTCATTCGATGTGGTGCAGATGGCGATTTTTAATCCCGCTTCCATCGCTTCTTTCATGAACCGATGAATGCCAGCTCGTAGCGGCAGTTTGCCTGTCTCGATTAATTCCACGAACAGAGCCGTCTTGCGTTTGTGCATCTCTTTGACGAGATTATCAATTTCTTCTTCGCTCATTGGCTTAGAAAAGCCCTTGGTTTTCCAATGATGTTTCATTCTTTCTTTACCACCCGCAATTTGAAGAAGTTCGTGATAATACTCAACACTCCATTCATCTGTGAATCCAAATTCTTTAAACGTCATGTTGAATGAAACTCTGTGACCATCTCGTTCCGTATCAATAATCACACCATCTTGGTCGAAGAACACTGCTTTTATTTTGGACATATTTCCTCTTTCAAAAAATTAAACACAAAGGACACCAAGTACACAAAGGTTTTTTTGGGTTTTCCTTAGAGACCTTTGTGTACTTCGTGTTTAAGAATGTTTTATTTCTTTACTCCAAAAAACTCAAGAACCGTGTTTACAAACAATTCGTTTTCTTCTTTTGAACCAATTGTCACGCGGAACCAACCATCACTTCCATATTTCTTGCTTTCGCCACGCAGAATGATTCCTTTAGTCTCGGCATATTCCAAAACTTCTTTGCCTGTTTTGCCAGTTTCGCCACAGTCAAAGAGAATGTAATTCGCTTTGGATGGCATGACATGGAATCCAGGAATCACACTCAAAGATTCAGAGATGTAATCTACAGCATCGTTATTGAATTTGACACGTTCAGCCAAACCTTCTTGGTCTTCAAATGCCGCCAATGCCGCCCACATGGGAATCGTTCCTACATTCCAAGGTAACAATGAGCCAGCAATTTGCTTGATGACATCCTCATGACCAATCGTATATCCAAAGCGCATACCCGCCAAACCATAAGCTTTTGAAAGTGTGCGAGTAATCAAAACATTTTTATATTTCTTTGTGAGTTGAACTTGAGATTTACCTAAACCAGCATATTCAACATAAGCTTCATCAACAATTAAAGGAATGCCTGTTTCTGCAAATGGGATGAAGTGTTCTGCATCCATGTAATTTCCACTTGGATTGTTGGGATTAGGAATGACAATAATCTTGGTCTTATCTGTAATCGCATTCATCAAACCTTTGTGGTCAAATTTTAATAAGTGGTCTTCATAACTCATCGGCACGGATACCATCTTTGCACCGAGCAAAGTCCCACGTAAGCCATAAATCCCAAAACAAGGTGTATGTTGAATGACTTCATCTCCAGGTTCAATGAACATGCGGAAGATATTGTCATAGACTTCGCTGGAGCCGTTGCCAATCATCACATTTTGTGGACCATCCACATTGTTCAATTCAGCAATTTTTGAACGCACTACCAAGCCTTGGTCTGGATAGCGATTGGTCATCTTTGCATATTTGAACATTGCTTCTAATACTTTTTCAGATGGTGGCAATGGATTTTCATTCGACATCATGCGATGTAATTCAGGTTTGCGCCATGCCAATTCAATATGCTCCGAAATGTACATCGGAATGCCTTTTACCCATGGGGCATAATAATCTTCAATATTTTTCATTTGTTGTCTCCTAATTTTATTCCTACATGGTGGTTGAGTAGCCGCGCTCTTGCTCTTTGCGGCGTATCGAAACCACACGTTTACAAGTTATTTTCTATTTTCAATTAACTGTTGGTTTCAATACGGACTGGAAAGAACATCCAGTCCTACTCAACCAACGGCAATTACCAATTACTATTTACCAATTCACTAATCTCTAATTCACTAATCTCTAATTCTCTAATCCTCTAACCTTACGCCTTACCACTACTCTTTAATTTATCCATCCAATGCATGACAACTTTACGAGTTTCATCACGCACAAAAACATCCAACTTACCTGGGTCATATTCATCACGATGAGCATTGAGATATTCCCATTTGGCATTGATTAATGTATGTTTCAATTCGGTAGACACATTGAATTTTGCACCACCCGCCTCCAACAACTTGACAATGTAATCATCTGGCAAGCCTGTACCACCGTGAACCACAACTGGAGTTTTGATTCCGTTGCCGTTCAACATTTTGTTGATGACAGCCATGCGTTCAAAATCAATTTTTGGATTCTTGGTTTTATAAACACCATGGGCAGTTCCAATCGCTGGAGCAAAAATATCCACACCCGTTCTTTCAACGAACTCAACCGATTGTTGAGGATTTGCCAACTGCGCTTCATCTTCTGCAACAACCACTTGATCTTCCACACCGCCGACAGTTCCCAATTCACCTTCGACAGAAATATTGCCAACACTGTGAGCATAATCTACAACGGCTTTGGTTTGACGAATATTTTCTTCAAACGAATGTTTAGAAGCATCAATCATGATGTTTGTATATCCAGTATCGGCACACTTATTGCAATAATCAATATCTGTACAGTGGTCAAGGTGTAAACATACAGGCACAGGTGCAGACTCTGCCAACGTGCGATAGATATTAACCATCAACTGTGTTCCTATAAATTGAGAGGGTTTGACAGATGTTTGCACAATCACAGGTGCTTTCTTTTCAATTGCCGCTTCCACCACAGCCTTGAATTGAAGCAAGTCCGTGACATTAAACGCCCCGACAGCATATCCGTTCTTTGCCCCTTCAATCATAATTTCTTTTGCATTTACGATAGACATAATATTCTCCTTATTTACTAATTACTTTTTACTTATTACAACTAATAACTATTCTCTAATCTCTATTCTCTAACCTCTATTCTCTAACCTCTATTCTCTAACCTCTATTCTCTAACCTCTATTCTCTATTCTCTTATTTCTTCTTCGCTACATCTTTCAACCAACCTTCCCATCTAAAATCAGTCACATGCTGACGAAATCGCCCGAACCATAAATCAGCATAGCCTTGAAAATCTTCTTCTAGTGTAGAAATCACCGATTGAGTCGTACCCCACATCGCTTCGTGCAATTCAGACATGGGCCACATCAAACGCAGACGCGCATATTGTTTATCTGTTACTTCACCAAAATATTCGTACAAGAAATCTTCCACTTGTTCTTCATTCAAACGATGATGATGCGAGAAATTTGCCAAGTCAAAGAAAATATCACCCATGCCAGCATATTCCCAATCCAACAAACGGATTTCACCAATATCGCCAGCAACTTCTTCATCGAGCCAATTCAAGTTTAATAAATCATTATGGCAGGGTGTTGGTTTGTATGGGTCTTTCTCCAACGCTTTACGAACCTCTTTTGTTTTCTGCATTATAAAATCCCAATCGCTTGGAAATTTTGCACCTTTGCTTTTTGCAACTTTGGTCAGCATTTCAACCCGTTTGAAAACATTAAACTCACCTTTTAATTTTGGAGCATTGCGATGAAACAATCTCAACTTTTTTGCAACACGCGCAAGATAATCTGGCTTGACAATATCTTCAGGTTTAATATGTTTGCCATTTACAAAGCGCGTCACAATATAGCCTTCGGGTTCAATAAAATAAACCACTTCTGGCGCAATCCCCAATTCACCAGCGGCTTTGTTGGCGGCATATTCCACATCACGTTTGATGCCTAGTAAATCTGTCCCTTCACCTGCCAGGCGAATCACATACGCGCGCCCATCCGCTTCAATCTTAAAATTCAAATTTGTGATTCCACCACTCAACGGAATCTTTTTGATATTTTTTGATTCAGCCAAAAACGGGACTTTATCAATCGCTTTATCAATTGCAAGTGTAGCCATCATGCACATTCTCCTATTTTGGAATTAAGAACAGCGCTTCTTTCCTGACTTCAACCTGTTTCTGTTTCAACAATTTTTTTCTTACTTTATTAAACACCAAGTACACTAAGGTCACAAAGGAAGTGCGACTTAAGGTTTTAAACTTAGTGTACTTCGTGTCCTTTGTGTTTAATTAGGTTTTTATCCTCTCACCTTTCGCATCCCATAAAACAGCTTGGGTCACTTCTGCACCAACTTGCTCGCCAAAACATTCGATTTCTAACTTTGTACCAGCCTTTGCATATTCCATCGGAAGATATGCATACGCAATAGATTTATTGACCGAATATCCGAATCCGCCTGAAGCCACCCAACCAACTAATTTATCTCCAATACGGATTGGTTCTTTGCCCATCACAACAGTTCTATCATCACTTAATGTAATTGTGCAAAGTTTACTTTTGATACCTTCTGCTTTTTGTTTTACTAAAACTTCTTTGCCGATGAAATTTTCTTTATCTAATTTCACTGCAAATCCGAGACCTGCTTCATATGGAGTGTAATCAGGAGAAATTTCTCCACTCCAATAACGATAACCCTTTTCAAGGCGAAGAGATTCAATCGCTTTGTATCCGCCTGCTACCAAACCTTCGCTTTGACCTGCTTCCCACAATGTATCCCAGAGTCGTAGACCATATTCCATTGGGCAGTAAAACTCCCAGCCCAGTTCACCAACATAAGTCACGCGTGAAGCGATGACTGGGACATCACCAACTGTCATTCGTTTGGAAGTCATGTAAGCGAATCCATCATTTGAAATATCATCGCTTGTAACTTTTTCAAGAATCTTTCTAGCTTTGGGTCCCCACATGCCGAGACATGCATAATTGGAACTGACATCTTCAATTGTGACGGAGCCACTTGCACTGAGCCCAGTCGAAGTGTCTTCGGGCATATTCAATGAAAGCCAAGACATATCGTGTTGACCAAATGCAGTTCCTGTGACGATAAAGAAACGATCTTCTGCCAAACGATTGACTGTGAAATCACATTCAATGCCGCCGCGTTTATTGAGACATTGTGTATAAACCAAGTTGCCAACAGGCACATCAATTTGATTTGCACAAACTGTATTTAAGAAATTTAGTGCGCCTTTGCCTCGAACTTCAAATTTATTAAACGATGTTTCATCAAACAACCCTGCATGTTCACGGGTCATCAAATGTTCATGACCAATTGCACGACTCCAATTATGTCGCATCCAACCGCGTGGTTCATGACCATGTGTGGCAAGTTCTTCATATTTTCTAAACCAATTCGGGCGTTCCCATCCCATTTTTTCGCCAAAGCTACAACCTAAACTTTGCAATCTAAAATAAGTGGGGGACATGCGCACATTTCGTTTTGATAAACGTTCTTCGCCTGGATAATGAATGTCATAATATTGAGTGTAAGTCTCAAACGTTCGTGCGCGTGCATATTCCAAACTGTTGTAGTTTGGACCAAATCTTCGCACATCAAGTCGCCATGTATCCCATTCGGGTGAACCATCTACAATCCATTCCGCCATCACTTTGCCCATGCCGCCTGCACCAGCAAGTCCGTGAGCGCAAAATGCGCAAGCTACCCAAAAACCTTTGACAGAAGTTGGACCTAATAAAAATTCACCATCAGGTGTGAAACCTTCAGGTCCATTCAATAACATTTTCACTTCGGCGGTTTCAATCGCAGGCACACGTCGAATTGAATTTTCCATCAGTGGAGTAAAGCGTTCCCAATCAGGTTCAAGTAATTTGAATTTGAAATCGCGTGGAATTCCATTCATGCCAAACGTCGCGGGCTGACGTTCATATCCACCTGTGATAAATCCGCCAACTTCTTCGCGCCAATAAACTAATAAATCAGGGTCACGTAAGTTTGGAAATTTATTGGTGACGCCTTCAATTGGCTTGGTCATAATGTAAAGATGTGCCATCGGAATCACGGGCAGACTTAGCCCAACCATTTTGCCGACTTCGCGTCCCCACATACCTGATGCATTGACCACGATTTCAGTTTTGATTGTGCCTTTGTCTGTGACCACTTCATTGACTCGTCCATTTTTGATATTTATTTTTTCAACATTGGTATTGGTGAAAAACCTTGCCCCACGATTCTTTGCACCGATGGATAATGCATTCGTTAAACCTGTTGGGTCAATGCTTCCATCATTAGGTGTGTATGCCGCACCAATGACTCCATCCAAAGACATGAGAGGAAACATATCATGTGCTTCTTTGGGAGAAATCAATTCCATTGGCACGCCAAATGAACGAGCCATACCAACTAATCGTTTAGTCTCTTCCATTCTTTCAGCGGAACATGCGAGTCGAATTCCACCGACTTCTCGCCACGAAGTGTCTTGACCTGTTTCTGCTTTGAGACTTCTGTATAAATCTGTGCTGTAGTGCATCATGCGAGTCAGATTTGCATCAGAACGCATCTGACCGACTAAACCAGCAGAATGCCAAGTGGAACCAGAAGTAATTTCATGTCTTTCTAAAACAACAACATCTTTCCAACCAAGTTTTGTTAAATGATAAGCAATGCTATTTCCACCTACGCCTCCGCCGATGATGACTACTTGCGCCTGTGTTGGAAGTTCTGACATGAAACGATGCTCCTGAAAATCTTTTTTAAACACGAAGGGCACTAAGGTCACAAAGGTGGTTTGTTTTATGACTTTGTTTATATGTTTTGACTTAATCTTTTTAGGAGTTAATCAAAAAGTCATAACCATAATGAAAAGACTTAAAACTTAGTGTACTTCGTGTCCTTTGTGTTTAAGAATTTATTTCTGCCAAACCGAATCTGGTTTTGCCATTTCTGCTACGATATCAAATGTGGAAATTACACCCAATGGAAATGCATCAGGGTTTTCTTTATCTGTCACAACCAATCGGTGATGATGATTTTGAATCATCATATCTGCGGCTTCGCGCAAACTGGCAGTGATATCAATAGTTAATGCTTCGTGCATCACATCACGGACAATTAACTTTTCATCCACACCATTTTTTACGAACTTCAATAAGTCATGTCCGCTGACGACGCCTAATACTTTTCCTTTTGCATCCACAACCAAAACAGAACGCCAACCAGCAGATGTCATGGCACGAGCGGCAGATGTAACGGGTGTCTTTCCTCTGCAAACTAGAATCGCATCAGACATAACATCACCAACGGTTTCGCGTTTTGATTTGCCTGTTTTTGAAATGCTGGCAACAAAATCAGATAATGAAAGCACGCCAACAGGTTTTTCATTTTCTATAACTAAAAGCCGACCAATTCCTTTTTCAAGAAATAAGTCGGCGGCAACTGTCAGCGAGGTGGAGGCTGGGATGGAGTCAACAGGCTGAGTCATCAGTTCTGAAGCGTTTAATCTTTTCATCGTGTGTAAACTTTCAGAGTCAGATGAAAGCCATTCGCCAGCCATCAAATCAAAATCAGAAATGACTCCTGTAATTCGTCCATCACGGTCTGTGACAAATAAGGCGTGAACATTATGTTGATGTAACAAAACCGCCACCTGACCTAACGTGGCATTTGGTTTGCATGTGATAACGCCAGCGTGCATCAAATCTTTGACGAGTTTGGGCATGAGGGCATTATACGCACAATTTCAAAATCTTGCAAATTCCTTCAAATACTTATATAATCCTTCACATGGGAAAACCCCTGATTCCTGCTCAACGCCGTGAAAAAATTCAAGAATATTTGGGGATACATCAAATCGCGCGCACCATAGATTTAATGGATGTGCTTGAAACATCTGAAGCAACCGTGCGGCGTGATTTAGAGTGGTTGGAAGATAAAGGATTTTTAGAAAGAACACATGGGGGCGCAGTTTTGAATCAACGGGTGATGGTTGACCCAGAATTTCAACAGCGTATTCAAAAATTTCCTGATGAGAAAAAAATAATTGGTGAACTCGCGGCTTCTTTAATTAAAGAAGGCGATATTGTTTTTGTTAATAGCGGTTCAACTGCCGCGCAAGTTTTGAAAAACATTCCACATAATCCGCGTATTACAGTTTATACAAATAACATGAGTGTGTTAACTGATATTTCTGACCCAGGCTTTCATTTGCATTTGATTGGAGGCGAATTCCAAAGCCGTTCCAACTCTTTAGCTGGGCGCTTCGCTCTGGACAATTTGGGCTTGGTCTTTGCCAACAAAGCGATTCTTGGCGTTGACGGAATCTCACTAAAACATGGTTGTACAGTTCCAACGAATCCAGAAGCAGAAGTAGTAAGAAGGATGATTGAACGAACGAAAGGTCAAGTAATTGTCGTGGCTGACCATAGCAAGTGGGGAGCAGTTTCTAATTTTCCAGTAGCAGAGATTGATGAAGTGAATAAGTTGGTCACAGATAATGGCTTGAGTAAGCAAGCGAAAAAAGAAATTGGGGAATATGATGTGGAAGTGTTGGTGGCAAAATAACTCGGTGGTCGAGTAGGTATGAGCGAAGCGAATACCGTATCGAGACCACAAGTTAAAGTGAAATTCTCAATTAAGATGTGGTCTCGATACGGGCGAGAAAAACATTGCCCTACTCGACCACCGAGTATTTATGAAAAGGTGTATTGAATGAAGAGTCATGCAGAAATCGTTGTCATTGGTGGTGGAATTTATGGGGCACAAGTTGCCTATCATCTTGCAAAGTTTGGGAAGAAAGATGTAGTGATTGTTGAGAAAGGTGAAATTGCAAGTGGTGAGTCGTCTCACGCGGCTGGGCTTGTAACGCAATTTGCTACGTCTCAAGCGATGCTTCGTTTTCGTATGTATAGTATCGAGCTATATAGTGAATTAGGTTTGTTTAATCATGTAGGGAGTTTACGAGTCGCTTCTAGTAAAGAACAATTACTCGAAATGGAAAGAAGTGTAAGCCGTGCAAAAGCATTAGGCTTGGATTGTGAAATTATCACGCCAGAAGAATCTTTAAAAATCATGCCCCAACTTTCTAACAAAGATTTATATGGTGGTATTTATCTTCCTCGTGATGGGCAACTTGACCCATACACTGTGACAACATCAATGGTTAAGTTTGCCAAAGAACTTGGTGTTGAAGTTTATACAAACACTCGAGTTACTGGAATCAAATTATCAGATAAAGGAAATGTTGAAGGTGTAGTAACAGATAGGGGCGAGATACGATGCGAGATTGTCGTCAATGCGGCGGGTATGTGGGCACCACGAATCGCCGCCATGGCAGGGTTACAAATCCCAACCACTCCAGTTGACCATCAACACATTGCATTACGCGCCGTGCCTGGACATGAATTTGCTCCGAACACACCATGTTTGCGCGACCCTGATAATTTAGTTTACATGCGTCAGGAAGCGGGTGGGCTTGTGATTGGTGGTTATGAGCCAAAGCCGTTGCCGCGTTGGATTGATGGCGCGCCGTGGGAGCATGGTAGTAAATCTTTCCCTGGCGATTTTGACCAATTTGAAATGTTGCTTGAAGGCGCGATTCGGCGTTTGCCATTTTTAGAAGAGGCAGGCATTATCACATTGGTTCGTCACCCTGGTGCATACACACCTGATTGTCAACCAATACTTGGACCGATGGCTGGAGTCAAAGGCATGTGGATGTTAGCGGGCATGTCGTTGAATGGTTACGGCGGTGCGGGTGGTATGGGCAAGTTGATGGCGGAATGGATACTTGATGGTGAAGCGCCAATTGATGTCTATGGATATCGTGCAACTAGATTCGGAAATTATTATTCCGATTTCAATTATGCGGCAGAACGAACTGTAGAAGCCGTGAAATATTATTATCGAATGAAATTTCCACATGATGAAAGTGAAGCAGGCAGACCGTATCGCACGAGTCCAGTGCATTATCGTTTGGTTGAAAATGGCGCGGTGTTTGGTGAAAAATTTGGTTGGGAGCGCGTTAATTATTATGATAAAGAATCGCGTCGTATGGGTGAGGATCAACGTTTGTGGGGTTGGAACAAACCTCCATACTTTGAACGAATGCGACTTGAACATAACTCCACGCGTGAAGGCGTGACTTTATTTGACTTAACTTCATTTGGAAAAGTTGAAGTTAAAGGAAAAGGTGCATTGCCTTTGCTACAACGCCTCACGGATAGCAATGTTGATAAACCAATTGGTAGTGCAGTATATACACAATTCTTAAACAAAAACGGTGGCATTGAATCCGATTTGACTGTGACCAGATTAGGCGAAGAATATTTCTGGGTGATTACTGGCTCAGGTTTTATTGCCAATGATTTGGCTCGCATTCAAATGCATGTGGATGAAAAAGACGGTGATATTTCGATTCGTGACATCACACAAGAATTTTCTTGTCTTGCCTTATGGGGACCTAAATCTCGTGACGTGTTGAAGAAGATTACAAGCAGTGATATTTCAAACGAAGCGCATCCATACCTGACCACGAAACTGATTCTGATTAATGGAACTAAGGTCTACGCCCAAAGAGTCAGCTATGCGGGTGAGCTTGGTTGGGAGCTTTATATTCCAAATAATCGAGCCACATTGATTTGGGATTTGTTAGTTGAAGCAGGCAAAGAATTTAATTTACAACTTGGTGGTTACAAAGTCCTTGACCCATTGCGTTTGGAAAAAGGATTCAAATATTTCACAACAGACTTAACACCTACGACAACTCCATACGAAGCAGGGCTTGGTTTCTGTGTAGATTTAGAAAAAGGCGATTTCATCGGGCGTGATGCTTTGGTCAAACAAAAGGCGGAAGGATTAAGAAGAAAACTTTGTACGTTAGTACTAACTGGCACTGATGAATTTGTTCAAATCTACGGTGGTGAAGCGGTTTATCATGAAGATAAATTAGTAACTCGTGTCCGTAGTGGTGGGTATGGATTCACAGTCAAGAAAAATATTTTATATGCCTATCTTCCGATTGAAATTGCAAAACAAGGCAATCGCTTTAAAGTAGAGTTAATCGAAGGCATGTATGATGCAGAAATGACAGCGTCTGTTTTATATGACCCCAAAAGCGAGAAAGCCCGTGCTTAAATCTTTAAACACAAAGGACACGAAGTACACTAAGGTTAAAACCTTAATCTGTACTTCCTTTGTGCCCTTTGTGTACTTCGTGTTTAATAATTAATGACAAAATCTTCTAACCCCGCTTATGTTGGCTTCGGCATGTTGACTCCTGTTTACATCATGGCTTTGGATAAACTTCCAAAACATAATACGGGTGCAATTGTGCATGAAGTCAGTGACTATGTGTATGATGATGCGGCGATTATCGCTTGTAATTTAAGTCAATGGAATGTATCCGCTGGGATGATTGGTACAGCCGTAGGCGATGACTTGTTGGGTCATGATGTGGCAAATAAGTTAAAGAAATGGGGCGTGCAAGGTAAAGTCCGATTTACTAAAAAATATAAAACACCTTTAGAAGTAAATGTTTCAGACAAAAAAGGTGCAAGGACGTATTTCTGGCAAAGGTCGGAAGAAATTCTCAGCACATTAGATACAGCAGATTTATCTTTGATTAAGAATGCAAAATTGTTATATGTAGATTGGTATGATGGCGATACTCATATTTTGAGAGCAATGGAATATGCCAAGAAAAATAATGTGCCAGTCTTTTTGAATTTTGAACATGGTCATCAAAATAAAGATTTGTTGAAAAAATATTCAGGCTTGGTGACGATTTGTCAGGCAGTGACTGATGCCGCTCAAATTGGAAAAAAACAACTTATGCTTTCAGTGGCGAGAAAATTATTTAACTCAGGCATTCAAACTGCTATTATCACGATGGCGAGTCAAGGATGTATGGTGGTGCAGGGCGATGAAATTATCCGAGTCCATGCGCCGAAGGTCAAAGCAGTAGATGGTTCTGGGGCAGGGGCAACTTTTTCATCAGGGTATATTTATGGATATTTGCAAGGCTGGAGTTTGGAAGAATCTGTCCGCTTTGCGATTGCGGCGGCTTCATTGAAAGTAACGCAATCTGGCTTGAAGATGTTTTCCGTCAAAGAGATTAAAGGGTTAGCCCGAACATTGCGTGTAGACAGAATGGCGTATCGTGATAATCAATTTGTGAAAATCACAAAATTATTCCGCTTGCCAGCCAATAACCTATTCATAAATAATGTGTTGGTTAAAGAAACGAAAAAATTGGCTGAGAGATTATTACCAAAACGAAAAACCGAGAGACGGAAGATTAAGAGGTCGTTGGTTGAATAATTGTGTAGGTCACGCTAAGTGCCCAGATATGGGTATGTAGCGTGACGAATAAATTTTATAAAGATGTCACGTTGAAAACGTGACCTACGAAAGGTATCCTATGTCATCATTTGCAACATTACTTACCCAAGAACAAGTCGAAAGAATCCATGATGCTTCTCTTGAAATTTTGCAGGAAGTAGGTTTGAAAGTTCGCTTTGAACCTGCACGTGAACTTTTCAAAGAACATGGTTGTTCTGTGGAAGATGAACGCGTTAAATTTCCGCGAGCAGTGGTTGAAAAATATCGCAAACTCGTTCCGTCATCATTTACCTTTCACGCGCGCGACCCAAAGTTTGATAAAACGATTCCGCAGGATAGCCCCGTCATTGTAACGGCGAGTTCTGCTCCAGATATCATTGACCCAGTGACAGGCAAAGAAAGACGCGCTGAGTCATCTGATATTGCCCGCATCGCGCATCTCATCAATGAATTATCTGGCTATGATGTTTTTTCTATCTCCACTTTAGCAGATGACGCACCACCAGACCAATTTACAATTTCACGTTTGTATCCTGCTATCAAATATTGTCTGAAGCCGATTCGCATTACGACAACAAATATGAAAGATACGTTGAGTATGATGAAGATGGCGTACATGGTGGCAGGTGGGGAAGAAGAATATAAAAAACATCCATTTCTCACGCATCATTATTGCCCTGTGGTTTCGCCACTGACAATGGACCATTTATCAACTGAAAATGTAATGTTTTATGTAAAAGAGGGTTTACCTGTCTATCCAACCATTGTTCCCAATGCAGGCTTAACTTCGCCGATGTCTATGTCTGGAACATTAGTACAAGGCAATGCAGAATTTTTATCGGCATTGATGCTGATGCAAATGACAAAAGAAGGCACACCCACTATTTATGCAACGCTTGGAACTGTTGCCGATATGCGCAGTGGTGCTTATACATCTGGTGGAATTGAATGCGGTATGTTACACATGGCATTTGCACAAATGGCTCGTTTTTATAATGTACCTTGCGGTGGGTATGTTGGTTTGACCAATTCAAAATTAAATGATGCGCAAGCAGGGTATGAAACTGGCATGTCTGGCATTGCAGGTTTGCTGGCAGGTATGGATATGTTTAATATTGGCGGCTTGATTGATGCCTTGAAGACTTTTGATTTTGCAAAAGCAGTCATTGATGATGAAATGGCTCAAATGCTGAAACGCATGAAACGCGGTATTTCATTTAGTGATGATGATTTGGCATTGAATTTAATTAAAGAAATTGGTCCAGGCGGCTCTTTTATCACTGCTAAACATACCATTAGTAGAATGAAAACCGAAGCCGTGATGACGAAAATCGCAGACCGTGATGCACGCACGATTTGGGAAAAGAAAGGCGCGACGGATACTCACGCCAAGGCGATGAAAAAAGCAAAAGATATTATGACGACAAACCCAACGCCTCTTCTCTCGCCTGAAGTTGATTCTGCTATTCGGACAGAGTTTCCAGGTCTGGTAGTTGGCGAACTTACTTCTATTACAAGTTAACAGAAATTTAGCAGGACTTTTGCTTGAAAGTCCTGCTAGTTTAATGTCACCCTGAGCGATAGCGAAGGGTCTCTACGATAATCTCAGAGATTCTTCGCTCCGCTCAGAATGACAAGCGAAAGTACTATTTATATTCGCTATGATTAACAAGACCAGTAATGGTCTTGTTTTGTTAACATATCTTGTTAACCTAATGATTACATTTTGTTCTCTTTGCATTATTGATAAGTTCATAAAATCGGTGTGAATCTAAATAACAAAAGGAGACAAGATGAAATCAAATCGTTTGTACGTTGTTTTTTCGTTAATCCTCGTCACTGCATTTGTGCTTTCTGCATGTGGTGGTGGAGGTGGTGCGGCAACCAGTGATGTTGATTGGAATACAGTCACTTCTGCTGAAGCAGGTGGCGGTATGGATGCTTTAATTGCTGCCGCCCAAGCAGAAGGTGAATTGAATGTAATCACCTTGCCCGATGATTGGTGCAATTATGGTGTGATGATGGATACCTTCTCAACCAAGTATGGAATTGCAGTCAACTCCCTCTTGCCTGATGGTGGCTCTGCTGACGAAATTCAAGCCATTATTGACAACAAAGAATCCAAAGGTCCTCAAGCTCCAGATGTAATTGATATTGGTCCTGCTTATGGTCCTCTTGCCAAAGAACAAGGTTTAGTTGCTCCATACAAAGTAGAAACATGGGATACGATTGTGGGACCCAAGGACCCAGATGGTTACTATTTCATTGATTACAGTGGCGTGATGGTTCTTGAAGTTAATACCGATGTTGTCACCGACATTCCCACTAGTTACGCTGACCTTAACGATGAAAAATATGTAGGTCAAGTTGCTCTTGCTGGCGACCCACGCGCTTCTAACCAAGCCGCTCAATCGGTCTATGCAGCCGCACTTGCCAATGGTGGCGACCTTGATAATATCCAACCTGGTTTGGATTTCTTCAGGGAATTGAACGAAAAAGGTATCTTGCTCCCATTAATTGCTGACTCTGGTCCAATTGCTAAGGGCGAAACACCAATTACATTCCAATGGAACTACCTAGCGGCTGCCAATAAAGATAACTTTGCTGGCAACCCCAACATTGAAATTGTATATCCAAGTGACGTGAATTGGGGCGGTTACTATTTTCAAGGCATCAGTGCCTATGCACCACATCCTGCCGCCGCTCGCCTCTGGCAAGAATTCCTTTATTCAGATGAAGGTCACTTGATTTGGATGGCTGGTTATTGTGCCCCAGCGCGCCTTGCAGATATGCTTGAACGTGGTGTAGTTCCTGCTGAACTTCAAGCCAAACTTCCTGACCCTGCACTCATTGCCGCTTCCATTGTCCCTAGTGCTGACCAATTAAGTGCCGCTCGTGAGCTCATCAAGAACGAATGGGATAATGTGGTCGGTCTCGATATTAAGTAAATAGTATTCTATAATGTCTATCAGGTAACCCAGCCAAATCAACTGGCTGGGTTACCCTTTCACCTTAGATTATGAATCAATCACTTACACAAACAACAACTCCCGTAAAACAAAGTGTTTGGAAGAGCTTTCTTAAATCAAATTGGATTGGATTAGTCCCTTTTTTTGCATTTATCTTTTTCTTTTTATTGCTTCCATCTACCAATTTGCTTTTCAAATCATTTCAAGACCTGAATGGGAATCTTACACTGAGTAACTACGCAGTGATGCAAAACCCTTATGTTATTAAAGCATATAGCGTCAGTTTGCAAGTAAGCGTGATTACATCAGTAGTAGGTGGTGTGTTTGGATTTTTTGTAGCCTATGCAATTACGATTGGAAACACTCCTAGGTGGATGCGTAGCTTTTTAATGACCTTTTCAGGACTCGCTGCAAATTTTGGGGGTGTACCGCTTGCGTTTTCTTACATTGCTACTTTAGGTCGCACAGGCTTTCTTACTGCAATTCTTAAGGGAATTTGTTACACCGATGCGGCAGGCTTAGAAGTTTGCCCATTCAACCCATACGATAATGGTTTCAATTTATATAGCATGACAGGTCTTGTGCTTGCTTATACATATTTTCAATTTCCACTCATGGTTCTGACGATTACTCCTGCACTTGAAGGTTTGAAAAAGGAATGGCGCGAAGCCTCACAGAATTTAGGTGCCAGCCCTTGGCAATATTGGCGAGATGTTGCACTTCCCATCCTTGCGCCTTCTATTCTCGGTGCAACATTACTATTATTTGGGAGTGCATTTGGTGCTTATGCTACAGCTTATGCTTTAACGGGAGGCAGTATTTACTTAATCACAATTGTCATTGCACAGCAAATTCGTGGCGATGTACTTAACAATCCTTATGAAGGATATGCGCTGGCTGTCGGTATGATTATCATTATGGGCATCACCATTTTGGCATACACGGCTTTACAACGTCGTACAACAAGGTGGTTAAAATCATGAAAAAATCACGCTTCGACCTTTGGTCTATTTTCTGGGCAGTTGCCGCTTTGCTTTATTTTTTTGTGCCACTCTACGGCACACTCGATTTTTCTCTACGAATGAAAAAGGGTGAAATTAGCCTCTTGGCTTACGAGCTTGTTTTTTCTGACCCGCAATTCTTACGCAGTTTCCAATACTCCACAGTGATGGGGATTATTTCCGTCACGATTAGTATTCTTATTTTTGTGCCAACTGTCTATTGGTTGTATCTCAAACTTCCAAAGGCTCGTCCGTTGGTGGAGATTATTACCATTCTACCTTTCGTAATCCCTGTCATTGTGTATGTATACGGCATCAACACTACATTTAGTCGTGCTCCCTTACGATTAACATCGAACACTTTTACTTCTGATATCTTAATGATAGGTGGATATGTTATCCTTTCGATGCCGTATATGTATCGCGCTATTGATGTTGGAATGCGCACCATTGATGTGCGTACCCTTACTGAAGCCGCTCAAAGCATGGGCGCAAATTGGGTACAGATACTGACGAATGTGATATTCCCGAATCTTCGCATTGCTATTTTAAGTGGTTCACTGATTTGTTTTGCTACCGTGATTGGCGAATTAATATTGGGCGACTTTCTTATCCGACCTGCACTCGGACCTTATATGGCAGCCGTTGGTAGAGATAAAGCCTTTGAACCTGCCGCGCTTGCTATCATCAGTTATGCACTTACTTGGGCAAGCCTTGGGTTGATTCAATATTTCAGCCGTGGCGGTACTTCGCAACAACAATTGACTGGGCGTTAATTAACTTTGAGGATGATATGTCATATCTTGAACTAACGAATATTCAAAAATCTTACAGCAATTCAGTTGTAGTGCAAGACTTCAACCTCAGTGTAGCCCAAGGTGAATTCATTTCTTTTTTGGGACCCAGCGGCTGTGGCAAAACCACAACCCTCAGAATGGTAGCAGGTTTTGAAACGCCAACTTCAGGTCAAATCATTATCAACGGAAATGATATTACTTCACTGCCTCCAAACAAAAGAAATGTTGGCATGGTGTTTCAATCGTATGCTTTGTTTCCCAACATGACCGTAGCAGAAAATATTGGTTATGGATTAAAGGTTGCAGGCAAACCAAAAGATGAAATTGCCAAACGAGTTGAAGAAATGCTTGCCTTGATTCATCTGGAAGAGTTTGGAAAGCGATTCCCAAATCAATTATCTGGCGGACAACAACAACGCGTCGCACTTGCTCGGGCTTTGGCATTTCAACCCCAAGTTTTGCTTCTCGATGAACCGCTTTCGGCGCTCGATGCAAAAATCCGTGTAGAGTTACGTCAGGAGATTCGCAGAATTCAACAACAACTAGGAATTACTACCATTTATGTGACTCACGACCAAGAAGAAGCACTTTCACTTTCTGACCGAATTGTTGTCATGAGTCAAGGCAAAATGGAACAAGTGGGCACACCGAATGAAATTTATAATTTTCCAACCACAGAATTTGTAGCAAAGTTTGTCGGGCAAATTAATTTATTGCCCGTAGAAATTGTAGAAGCAACGCAAGGAAAAGTAAAAATTGGCACACAGAACTTAACGGCTGGTCAATTTGGTTATCTTAATGGAACTGCGGTTCGTTTGGCAGTTCGACCAGAAGAATTGAGACCAGGCTTTATAGATGGAGCAAATAACCTCAACGGCAAAGTGGATTCAATCACATATTTGGGTTCGATTGTCCGTATTCGCGTGGATGTAGAGGGGCATCCAATTTCGTTAGATGTATTTAATGAACGAAAACTAAAAATGCCTTCTGTGGGTGAGCCATTTCAAGTGACTTTTCCTGTTGATGCCTGTTGGCTGTTATAAGGAATTAAATGATGTCTTTGTTCTTGGGATTGGATGCTGATTTACCTTCTTGGAAAGATAAAGCCCTTTTTACACCAGGTCCGTTAAATACAAGTGCAATCACCAAACAAGCCATGTTACGCGACCTTGGTTCGCGTGACATGGAATTTATTAATGTTGTCAAAGATGTGCGCACAAGGCTTGTTCAGTTAGGCGGTGGATATGAAGAATATACATCTGTCATCATGCAAGGCAGTGGAACATTTGGAGTCGAGTCGATTCTTTCTTCGGTGATTCCGCAAGATGGGAAGTTATTAATTTTGATTAACGGTGCGTATGGGGAACGAATGTTAAAGATAGCAGGTGTTCACAAGATAGAAACTGTCAGCTTGAAAAATGCTGAGGATGAAATACCAAGCCGACAGTCATTAAGAGAAGCGTTAGAGTCAGATTCTAAAATCACGCATGTTGCAGTTGTCCATTGTGAAACGACGACAGGCATTATTAATCCAATTGAAGAATACGGAAAAATCGTTAAAGAATTTAATCGCATTTATATCGTTGATGCAATGAGTAGCTTTGGCGCATATCCAATTGATTTGCGTGCGTGCAATATTGACTATATTATTTCCACATCCAACAAATGTATTGAAGGTGTGCCAGGTTTTTCATTTACTCTTGCGAAAACAGAAATTCTTAAATCAACAAAAGGTTTTGCACGGACATTAAGTCTTGACTTATATTCACAATGGGAAGGCTTAGAGAAAGATGGGCAATTTCGCTTCACACCTCCCATTCAAATTATTTTGGCGTTTCGGCAGGCACTGATTGAGTTAGAGCATGAAGGTGGGATAAAGGCTCGTGGAGAACGTTATCGTAAAAATTACGCACTAACCGTTTCGGCAATGCAGGCAATGGGATTTAAGGTTTATTTGAAACCTGAGTATCAAGGCTACATTATTACATCCTTTTATTATCCATCACATCCAAATTTTGATTTTCATAAATTTTATGAATTATTAAGTGAAAAAGGATATTTAATTTATCCAGGCAAACTCAGCCATGCAGATTGTTTTCGTATTGGGCATGTAGGGCGATTAAGTGTTTCAGATGTAAAAGGATTAATGTCTGCCATTGCCTCTGTATTGAAGAAAATAGAAATTAAACTGACGGAGTAAATCAAAGATGTTTACTTATCAACGTTCATATCGTGGCACCGTGCAAGCAGTGATTTTAGATTGGGCTGGCACAACTGTGGATTATGGTTCTTTTGCACCGACGGCTGTTTTTTTGCGTTTATTTGAAGAGCAAGGTGTGACGATTACTGCTGAAGATGCAAGGTCAGGCATGGGTTTGATGAAGAAAGACCATTTACGAACGATTTTATCTCGCCGAGTTGTAGCAGAGGCATGGAAGTCAAAACATGGTTCTTCTGCTTCAGAGGAAGATATTGATTCTCTCTTTGAAAGATTTGTGCCCATGCAAATTGAAGTATTGAAAGAATTTGCAGAACCTATTTCAGGTTGTTTAGAAGCAGTTCAAGAATTACGCGAGCGTGGTATCAAGATTGGTTCCACGACAGGATATATCCGCTCGATGATGGATGTGCTTGCACCCGTTGCAAACGAAAAAGGATATCAACCTGATGTTATCGTTTGCCCTGATGAAGTGCCATCAGGCAGACCGTTCCCGTGGATGATTTATCAAAACATGATGCAATTAAATGTATATCCTGTGGAAGCAGTTGTGAAAGTTGGCGATACACTGATTGATATTGAAGAAGGATTAAATGCTGGCGTATGGACTGTCGGACTTTCACAAACTGGAAATATGCTTGGATTGAATCAAGAAGAATTTAATAATTTATCTGAAGACGAACAAGTTACTGCACTTATGAAAGTGGAAGACCAATTTCACAGAGCAGGGGCTCATTCAATTATTGAAGGCATTTGGGATTTGCCACTTGTGCTGGATGAAATTAATAACAAACTTGCTAACGGAGAACGTCCGTAATGAAATCTTATAACATTGTGATTATTGGCGGCGGTGTCTTGGGAGGAGCCGTCGCTTTTTATTTAGCAAAACAAAACGCTGGAAAAATTCTGCTCCTAGAAAGACATGCCGTTGCACAAGGAAATTCCAGCCTTGCCGCAGGCTTATTGACTCGCGGTCGTTTCAGACCAGACCTAACAAAAATGGTGTTAGAAACATATCACGCAATTGAAGAAATTGAAGTCAATACATTAGAGTCTCTAGCAATGAACCGTACAGGCTGTATGTATGCCGCCATCTCACCAGAGCATCAGAAAAATTTACATGAGTTAGCCAATGTTGCAAAACAAAATGATTTACTTCTGGAGTGGATTGACATAACCTCTGCCACACAATTAATTCCGTGGCTACGATTGCCGCGTGATGCCAGCATCATTTTCATGCCACATGATGGCTATATAGATGGCTATACCCTCACAACAGGTTATATCAAAGCCGCCCATTCTATGGGTGTTGAAGTGCGTGAGAACACGCCTGTCCTTTCCATTCTTCATCAACAAAATCATGTTACAGGTGTAAAAACAACACAAGGTGAAATTTTTGCAGACGTTGTCGTAGATGCCGCTGGTGTATGGGCGGGAATGCTCGCTCGTGAACTTGGAATTGGTTTGCCCATGGCACCTATTCGCAGTCATTATTGGATTACAGATAGCCATTCATTATTTTCGCCGCGCCAACCATTTGTCATTTTGCCAGATGCTCGCGCCTACGCCCGCCCTGAGTCTAGCAGACTTCTATTTGGCTTTCGTGAAAAACAATCAGTTTCTATCAACCCCGTTGATTTGCCAGAATCAATGACTGGATTCACATTCAAACAAGACTCGCAAGGTTGGGAAACTTTAACCGAAGGCGCACCCGATATGAGTTTATATTTCCCATTAATCGAACAAGTAAAAATATCTAATTACATTCGCGGCTTATCCAATTACACACCCGATGGAAATTTTGTTTTAGGAAGTTTTCCTGATATGCAAGGATTTATTGCCGCCACTGGATGTGCTGGTGCTGGCATTGCCATGTCTGGCGGAATTGGCCGCCTCGTTTCTGACTTGATAATGGGTCAGCCGACTTTTGTTGATTCTACGCCTCATCGAATTGACCGCTTTGGGAACATTGACCCAACTGACCAAGAATTTATCCAATTATGCGCCGACGCACGTTCAGGCAAAGTGACGGGTTGAAATGAATAAAGTTATTTTAGTTCTTTCCGATGCACTTCGATATGACGTTGCCAAAGACAATATGGGGTTTCTCATGCACCTTGTAGAAAACAAAAAAGCCAGTTTATATAAAATTATTGGTGAACTGCCCAGCATGTCTCGCCCCATGTATGAGACGATTCATACAGGCGTTTCATCTAGCGAGCATGGCATTGTTGCCAATTCAATTGTCAGATTATCAAACAAGCCAAATGTATTTCAAGCAGTAAGAGAAGCAGGGAAAGTGACTGCGGCGGCATCTCATGGATGGTTTTCAGAATTATATAACCGTGCGCCATACAATCCCATTGACGATAAAGAAGTGGATGATGAAAAATTAAATATTCAACATGGCAGATTTTATACGCAAGATGAATATCCCGATATTGAAATTTTTAATTCCGCCGCGCATTTGATTAGAAAATTTTCTCCCGATTATCTTTTGATTCACCCCATGGGAATGGATTATCACGGCGAGATGTTTGGCTCTGATTCAAAAGAATATCGCAACCATGCCATTTATCAAGATGCAAAACTTGCACCATTAATTATGGAATGGCAAGAACGTGGCTATACAATTTTTGTCACTGGTGACCATGGAATTAATGCTGATGGGGGACATGGTGGAACAACTTCGGCGCAAAGAGATGTTCCATTTTTTGTCATCAAGCCTGAACTTCAAGGAAGAGGCGATACGAACGAAATCATTTCACATCTTCAAATTGCACCAACAATCTTAAATTTATTGAATGTCCCTATTCCTGATTCGATGAAAGCAAAACCACTATCCTTCGACTAAAGCCTTAACAAGTTCACGATTGAAATCTGGAATATCCGCCACGACTCTACCCCAAACTTGGTTGCCTTCGCGGAAAGCGGCTTCATCAGTCCAAATTCCACCAACATTTTCAAGGTCATCTTTAATTCCAGTAGAGCCTGTCACACGTTGACCTTTTTTGATAATGCCTGCCGAAATTGCAGTAGAACCACCATGACAAATTATGCCAATAATTTTATTTGCATCACTCATTGCTTTGACGATATTTTTTACAACATCGTATCTTCTTAATTTATCAGGCGCAAAACCGCCAGGGATGATTAATGCAAAGAGTTCGCTGGCTTTCAAATCTTCAATTTTTGTGTCAGGTGTAATGATTAAGCCATTTTTTCCTTTTACTGCTTTCAAATCCAAACCTGCACTTAAAACTTTAGCACCTTCTTCTTGCAAACGCATGAGTGGAACATAATATTCCAAATCTTCTACGCCTTCGGCAATTAACGTGGCAATGATTTTATTTTGTAAGCGCATGTTATTCTCCATAAAGCGTCCCGCAGGTTTTTCTTAAGATTTTGTTTTGCGCTTAAACCTGCGGGACGGTTATCTTAATACAATAATAAATGTTTTTCTAATGTTCTTTTTGCCGCATGTTCAATTTCTTCGAGAATATTTTTCGGTTGCAGGCTATACAGCAATTCTCCAAATGTAACACGAGGTTGTAATCCGAACAACTCTTTTCCAGTAAGTGCTTGTTGAATGATTTGGTACATAAATGCTAAGCGTTGTTTATCGGGTCGGGATTTGCGAAACCAAGTAATTGGGTGCTTGAATGTTTTTTCGGAAATCACTCCACTGACGGCAGTAATTAGTATTTGGGTTTCAGGAACATGCTTCAGGAAAATCTCCAAACTGCGCGACCATTGATGAAATTCCGCATCTGGTCTGGGCATGAAAGCAGGGTCGGGTTCAATACCGCCACGCGGAAAAATTAATATCGCACCGCCTTGTTTCAAATGCTGAATAACATTCCGAACTGTTTGCATCCTGCCAAATGTATTTTGTGCATGAGGTGAAAAAATTGCCGCTTGACTCAAATGTGGCAAATAATCATACGGTGTAATTTTTCCAATGATAATTTTATAATCATTTCTGGGAATGCAAGCAGTAATCACGGTGCCATCATACGAGGCTGGGTGATTGGATGCAATAATGAGCGGTCCCGCTTTCGGAATTAAATCAATGCCGCTTACATCATAGCCTGCTATAAAATATTGAAGTAACCATCGCGCACCTGATGCAATTCCATTTTCTTTAATTTCTTGGTCAAGTAAAAGAAGCAGTTTTGAAAAACGAAATGTAGCATTGCCAAATATAAGTTGAATTAATTTGTGGCTAAATGTAGATTGTGGCAATCCCATCGCTTTGACAATCTCAGAGAGAATAGAATCATTTAATAAATTAATCATATTTTCTACATCATACAACAAACACATAAATCAAAACAGAGGGTATCTGTTAATAAATGATTAATTATTACTCCCCAATAATTTTTATCAAAACACGTTTCTTTCTTTTGCCATCAAACTCTCCGTAAAAGATTTGCTCCCAAGTTCCAAAATCTAATTCACCGTTTGTGACTGCAACCACCACTTCACGTCCCATCACTTGACGTTTCATGTGCGCATCGGCATTATCTTCGCCTGTATCATTGTGCTGATATTGATTGACAGGTTCATGCGGTGCAAGTTTTTCCAACCATTTTTCATAATCGTGATGTAAACCCGCTTCATCATCATTGATGAAAACAGAAGCAGTGATGTGCATAGCGTTGACCAAACACAAGCCTTCTTTGATTCCGCTTTCATGCAACGCTTCTTCTACTTGACCTGTGATGTTGATGAATGCTCTTCGGCTTTGGGTATTAAACCATAATTCTTTTCTATACGATTTCATTAAGTTTTATCCGAACTTTGTACGCGGGTTTTTATTTGTTTTATTAGCGTTTTCCGCGTTCATCTGCGTCCAAAAAGATTTTTTACCTTCGATAATACTCAAACCACTTTTCATCTAGTGGTTTCCATTCATCACTTTGGTCGGTTATCTCTTTCCAGTTTTCTTTTCCACTCCATGTTTCGATTTTGATTTCATACACCGAAGTTCGTTTTAATTCTTTGTCTGTTGCGGAGCGATAATCTTGGTCAATTTGCATTTCGCTGAAATATTTAGCAATCAGTTGATGAAGCACTTTTTTCTTTTCTATTTCATCTTCAATCAAATAGGCTTTGCCAAAAACAAGTACACTTCGATATTGCAGAGAAAATTCTAAAGCAATGTTTGATGGCAGTAGTTTCCCAAACTCACTGACTTCCACACAAACTTCGGGATATTTTTCTATATTTGCACGAATACGACCTGCAATATTGGAATGGAAGATGATGCGCTTTTCTGATTCAGCGAAGAAAAAAGTTGAGGTATTAATAAACAGGTCTAAATCAAAACGAGAGGCGATGCGGGCAATTTGTCCGCGATGCAGTAAATCTTTTATCCAATCATCATCGCGTGTATTTTCAGGAAGTCTTTGAAAAGCAGTAGGGGATTGGCTTTCATAATCTCTAGGCATGGTCATCTACTAACAATTTTTTGTAACGCGCCATTTGGATATTGTAATTTGCAAAACTGCCGAGAAAAATAATTAACCAACTTAATACGTTAATACCAGTTGTGGCGGTGAGTAAAAAATAAATTCCAGAGCCAGCAGTTAACGAACTGAGCAAGGCAACTTCTGTAGCAATTAAGTTGGCAATGCTATTCGGTTTATTGGTTGGTGGAATGTTTTCTAACCATTTGAAAGCAGGTCTGATTTTTTTATTGTTATCAATATAAAACTTTTTGATTTGATTCATCGCTTCTACTGCTTCATGCCACGCCGCACGCAGACGAGCCAGCTGCGCGAGAGTAAATGACCCCATAATGGTTAAGGTGGCAAATAATATGAAAAATGCAAGTGCTACAGTTTTTTCACTAACAGCAGAAGGTGAACCTAAAATTGCGGCGACAAATGAACCAACTGTGACGAAATAATACGATGAAAAACGCGAACGGTCTTCATTGGCTTGAAACGCATTTTGGGTGATGTATTTGAATTCAGACTGTAACATTTCATCATCGTTGAGTTTTATTTTTCCAGCCATGTTTACTCCATAAACGTCCCGCAGGTTTTTAGGAATTAATTTAATTTCAAAAATAAAACCTGCGGGACGGTGATTAATTCAACAAACACCAAGGTAACAAAGGAGTACGGCATAAAGGTTTTCCCTTAGTGCACTTCGTGTCCTTTGTGTTTAATTTTTATATTTTGATTACCCATTCACCATTTCGCATGACAGGCTCTTTATTTCCATCTTTGGTGATGCCATTAATATCCATTTTGTTTGAACCAATCATAAAGTCCACATGATTCAAACTGACGTTTCCACCAGCGGAGATAAATTCTTCATCACTCAATTCTTCGCCACCTGTTAACGTGAAGCGATATGCACGTCCGATAGCAATATGACAAGATGCGTTTTCATCAAACAAAGTGTTGTAGAAAAGATGTCCGCGTTGACCAATGGGAGAGGAAGCAGGAACTAAGGCAACTTCGCCGAGGTGTTGTGAGCCTTCATCCGTTTCAATTAATTTTTTTAATGCCGCTTCGCCTTTTTTCGCAGTCACTTTAACAATGCGACCATTTTCAAACGTCACTTGAAAATCTTCAATTAACGTGCCACCATAACTTAATGGGAATGTTGCCGAGATAACACCATCTGCACGATTTCTATCAGGCAACGTAAATACTTCTTCGGTGGGCATGTTAGCAGTGAAGATAACGCCGTTTTGAGCAAGGCTTTGAGCACTTATCCATTTATGCCCATAAGGTAAGCCCAAAGTGAAATCCGTTCCTTCGGCTTTATAGTGCAAGCCTGTATATTGTTTTGCTTGTAAATAATTGGCACGTTCACGCAATGCCACAATATGTTTTTGCCATGCCGCAATGGGGTCAGTTTGATTAATTCTTGTTGTTTCAAAAATGGCTTGCCAAAGTTTTTCTTGTGCTTGTTCAGCAGATAAATCTGGAAATATTTTTTTCGCCCACGCCTCACCAGCCGCCGCCACCACACACCAATTGATTGCATTCGTAGTTACCTTTTCACTAATCGGACTCCAATGTTTCAAATGCGTATTTTGCATTTTGCCAACAATTTCAGGGTCAAGTCCACCGAGCAAATCAGGGTTTGAACCTGCAATCGAAAGCAACGCATCGCCATTTTCAATCATGTTCACAACAGCATCAATTTGCCATTTGGAATAAACATCAAACGAATCTTTTGGCGCATGTTGCGCACGAATTCTCAACATCTCTTCATCTGCAAAAATTGCGTCAACATATTTTGCGCCGACAGAATAAGCAGATTTGGCGATTTCTCGAACCAGTGGAGCAAATTCATTTGGAACGCCGCGTGTGCTTCCTAATGTAATAATCAGTCTTTGCCCCGCCCGAATATTCAAGCCTACTTTTACAATCGCTTCGGCATATTTTGCCAGCATTTCTTGATGTGAGTTTGATGTCATAAATTTACCTTGAGTTTCAGAATTAATCCAAATTATACCTCTTAGATTAAATTCCCGCTTCTTTCTTGCTGGATGCTTGGTTTCTGCACCTCAGCCTTTTCTTGCGTGACGATTTGGGATGTCAAGGGTATATATTTGTGTAGTTTGCACTCTCTAGTGCAAACGGTGACGTTCTCTAACGTCACCTACACAATTTTATATCTGAGGTTGCTGAATGCTAACCATTGAAAAAGTAAATACTGAAAATAAAAAACAAGTCAGACGTTTTGTAGAATTGCCCTATCAAATTTATAAGAATTGTTCACAATGGGTGCCACCATTAAATATTGATGCTTACAATCAACTCAATCGAAAAAAGCACCCTTTCCACGAACATTCAGATGTAGATTTTTTCTTGGCAGTACGAGATGGTAAAGATGTAGGCAGAATCGCCGTTATTGAGAATAAACCGTACAACCAATATCACAATAAAAAAACAGCCAACTTTTATTTCTTTGAATGTGAAAATGATTCGGAAGCCGCAACTGCATTATTCAATACCGTAGAAGAATGGTCAAAATCTCGTGGATTAAATGTGTTAATCGGTCCCAAAGGCATGGGTCCGCTAGATGGATACGGGACGCTGACATTTGGTTTTGAACACCGTCAGATGATGACCATGCTGAATTACAATCACCCATATTACGGTCAATTAATAGAAGCGCAGGGCTTCATCAAAGAAGTGGATTTTGTTTCATGCTATCTTCCTGCCGATAAATTTCAAATGCCAGAACGAGTCGAAAAAATTTCAGAACGGGTCATGCAACGCGGGAATTTAGAAATCAAAAATTTCAAAAATAAAAAAGAATTGTTAAGTTGGGCAGATAGAATTGGTAAAGCCTATAACGATGCGTTTGTAAACAATTGGGAATATTATCCGCTCACACAACGCGAAATTGATTTTGTGGTTGAAAACATTATGACCATTGCCGATTATCGCCTAATAAAAATTATTGTGCATGGCGAAGATGTAGTCGGATTTTTATTTGCCTTCCACGATGTCAGTTCTGCTTTACAACGCGCTAAAGGAAAATTATTTCCATTTGGCTTGCTTGATATTTTGCTAGAACTGCGTCGCACGAACACAGTCTCTGTCAATGGCATGGGAATTTTGCCCGAACATCAGGGACACGGCGGAAATGCTTTACTTTACTATGCAATGGGAACTACGTTATTAGAATTCAAACAATTTACAAATGTCGAAATGACTCAAGTAGCCGAAACCACCGAGCAAATGCGCGCTGATTTGAAAAACTTAAATGGTGTGGAATATAAAAATAATCGAGTGTATAAAAAAGAGATACAATAGCATTAGCCTGAATTTGGCGCATAAAATGAATGCTCATGTAGTCATTAATTTATTTGGAACGCCGCAAGTTTTTGTTAACAAAAAACTTTTTTTGCCTACTCCAACTCATAAGGGGATTTTATTACTGGCGACGTTAATATTAAATTGCAATCAATCAATAAGTCGTAATACATTAGCCTTTCGTTTGTGGCCCGATGTCTCTGAGTCGCGTGCAAAACGTAACTTAAATACAGAAATTTGGCGGTTGCGCCAAGTGTTGGGGGATATGCTTTTATCAAATGCCAAGTCCGTTTGTTTTTCTCCAACTCCTGCTTGTGTGGTAGATATATTTGTTTTTGATGAAGCGGCTCACTCTTCCGACTTTCAGAAACTTGAGGATAGGCTTGCCGTTTATAAAGGTGAATTCCTAAGCGGATTTTATGAGGATTGGGTCATCTTAAAACGAGAATATTATCAAGATAAGTATATTGATTGTTTAGATGAGTCGGCAAGATATTACCAGTCGGTTTCTTTGCCCAGAAAAGCCGCTGAATTTGTTAAGAAAATTTTGGCTCTTAACCCTGTTCACGAAGAAAGCCATCAAAGGTTGATGCGGCTTTATGCACAAATCGGAGACTATGCTTCGGCAATCCGCCAATATCAAGCTTGCGCTTCTATCTTGACAAGCGAAATGGGTTTACAACCTCTGGCAGAGACTCAAGCCTTGTATGAGCGTATTTTGAAACAATCTAAAGAATTCGTGACCGATGCGCCATTACTGCTTCATGCAGGAAAAGTTTTTATAGGCAGAGAAGAATATTTGAAAATGTTTAGGGCAAAATGGAATCAAGTCCATTCTGGTGGGGTAGAAACGCTTGTCGTCACAGGTGAGGCGGGTGTTGGCAAGACGAAACTTGTTGAGCATTGGCTGGACGAAATAGCCGAAACAGGGATCGTATTGCAGGGTCATTGTTACGAAGCGAACAAGCAGTCTGCTTTTTCACCAATTATCGAAATGATTAAGTATGCGGCGGCGGTGTATGGAAAAGATTCTCTGTTACGTCTGCCTGCTATAACCAAAAACGTGATTAAAACCTTAGTTCCCGATTTACAAATTGGTTCTGATGCCGATAAAACCAATCAACATAAAACCTCTGCTTATGCTAGAGAACTCACATTCTATTCTTTAATTGCAGGCTTAAAGGCTTGGGCGACCACTGACAAACCGCTTACCATTTTTCTTGATGACGCGCACTGGGCAGATGATGAAACACTGGAATTTTTGTATTTGCTAAAACATCAAAACGACGGCTCACTTTTGTTGCTTTTCACATATAGACCCAACTCACTTGAATTGGCAGATTTTTCTCGTATTGATATCCGCATCAAAAAACTAAACGCTCAGACGATACTTCTTAATCCGTTGTCACGCCATGAGACCATTGAATTGATTCGCAAAATGGGCAAGATGATAGACACGCCTCAAGAGTTTGCGGGCAAGTTGTTTTCAGAAACAGAGGGAAACCCTTTGTTTCTGATTGAATCTTTGAAAGCCTTATTTGAGAAAGGTTATCTTTCTACGAATGCTGATGGTGCTTGGCTATCTTCGATTGAAAAGCAATTAAATCAGTTAAGCCCATGGCCCCTTTCGGCAACCCTGCATCAACTGATTCAGAAGCGAACCGAAAGGCTAAGTGCTACTCAAAAGAATGTATTGGCAATTGCCTCTGTCATTGGTAGAGAATTTAATCGAGAAACTTTGCTTTCATTATCGGGTATGCAAGCATTAGAATTAAATGAAGTCATCAACTCTCTTTTGCAAAGTGGGCTAATAAAATATGTTTCTCCACCGAATGTTTTTTACTTTCATCATGTAAAAATTCAAGAATCCATTTTGGCCTCACTGACCGATAAAGAACAAATAAGTTTACATGCCAAGATTGCAAAGTATTTTGAAAGCCTGCCAGAACGAGTAGCATTGGTAGAGACTTTAGCACATCATTACATGCGGGCAAAAAATATACCGCTTGCTTTAAAATATCTGGAGCAGGCGGGCGATAAAGCCATACGTTTTCATGCGTATCAGGTTGCATCCGTTCATATTGAGTCTGCCTTAACGCTTTGCCAAACAGCGCAAACCTGCCAACGTGCTTTTGAGTTATTGATGAAATTATATTTTTGTCAATGGGCAATGGAATCTGACCATGACAAATTGCAGACCATTTTAGATAAAGCCAAAGAATTTGCAAATCAAAAAAGTGATTTCGCAAAAATACATTTTTTCAGCGGTACAAATTTAATCAGCCGTGGCTTATGGAAAGAAGCCCTGGACGAATTACAAAATTCATTGCACCACTCAACGCAAAGTCATCTCCCAGAGTTTGAAATGAAAACGCATTTAGAATTAGCAAATGTCTATGGACATAATCTGGAATATGAGGATGCCTTAACTCATGCCAAGCAAGGTTTAAGAATTGCAAAACGTATTAAAAATTTTCATGCTATCAGTCGCGCGCGTTGGGAGATTTCTGAGTTTACTGCTAGCCTGAAAGAGCAGGCTGAAGTTGGCATTCAAATTGCACATGAAGCAATGCAACGAGATGCGATTGATGTATTGATTGAATTAGGAAGCAGTTGTGTGGGAGGTCCATTATTACTTGGTAATTTTGGCGAAGCCATGTCTTTGGGAGAGAGCATTATGGAATATGGCAAACAATTTGGTTTGGTGAGTGTATTAGGGCGTTCTGTTCAACGTGTTCTTGCGCGTGTATATTTTGAGATTGGCGAATATGAACATGCCATGCAATTGATAAAAGACTCTTTACGGCTTACCAGACTTTCTAGTTATCGTTATGGCGAAATGCGTTGTTTAGCAAATTTGGGTTCTATTATGGCAGGTATGAGCAAACTGGATGAAGCCTTAGCGGAATTGAATCGCGCCTCGCAAATTTGTAAATCAATTGGCTCACGTGGCGATGACTTGAACATTAAGACAGAAATTGCTTTTGTATTGATGCAGTACCATGATGAAAAATATTTTGTTTCTGCAGAATCTTTATTATCAGAAATTGTTTCAGATGCACACGCTTCTCACGCAGTGGAAGCTGAAGCAATCGCCCTGTCGCATCTTTCTCGCTTGTATTTGTTGATGAACCAGCCCAATCAAGCACTTATTCAATCTAAAGCGGCAATTCAGATTTTAGAAAATCATGTGAATCGCATCATTTTGCCCACCCCGTTTATACGATTTCAGTATGCTTGTGCGCTTCGGGCGGTTGGGGATGAGAACTATAAGCAAGTGCTTTTTCTTGCCCGTCAAGCTGTATATTGTCGCATCAAAACGCTCCCCAAAGAACGAAGGCGAAGCTATTTGCATCGGGTTGCTTTGAACCACGAAATCTTGTCAACGCATTAGTTTGAGATAGTTTTGAGATAGCCGTTTGATATTCTGCTGTTAAACCAACAGCAGAATTTTGTTTTAAGCCAAGATGAAAAAAGAAGACTCAAATCATAGCCCTATGCCGAAACTGAAAATTTTTACCCTTGTTATTCACCTATGGCGGGAAAGAGAGTCCCCAAAGCGCTCTTTTTGGCGTGGGTCTATCACAAATATTCGAAGTGGCGAAACAAAATATTTTCAATCCATTTCTGCTTTGGTTAAGTTAATTTATCAAATTGTGCAAGCAGGTTTCAATCAAGAAGGAGGCGCATCTCAAAAGATAGAAAAATTTGACTGACGCGAATTTATCAAACTGATTCATTATATAAAGGAGACGCAATGAAAAAGAAATACCTAATATCCATCTTGATTTTTGTACTTATCCTTGTTGGTTGTGGTCCCTCCCCAGAACAAGTTGCTACGATGACTGCTTCCGCTTGGACACCTACACCCATCCCACCAACTTCCACACCAACGCCTACACCTTTGCCTTACAGCCTTACTATAAAAGTTACAGATGCTAACGGAAGCCCAATTTCAAATGCTGTAATTCAAATTCCAGACACTGATTTGAAAGAAGTAACCAATGAAACTGGCGAAGCAAGTTGGAGCGACTTTCCCGAACCAAATAGTTCGGTCACAATTTCTGCACAAGGGTACTTTGTTTCTGAACAAACTCTTAATATATCTCGTGGGGCGAATGAGTTAATCGTGACTCTTGAACGTGACCCATATGGCTTACTTCCTTCTCAGGCTTGTGCGCCTAGTGAGACCTTATTGTATGTTGAGGATTTTCAAGACAATTTTGCAACTGGTTGGCCTGAAATTGACCTTTATGCTCAGGGCTGGCTCATAGAAGAATACATAGGTGAAGCAGGCAACCTTGTAGCAAGCAATAACAACTTTGAACATCATGGCACTGGTCTACAGAATATGACATTCACAGATGCTGTGTGGCGCGTACGCTTTTTTGTAAATGGACGGCGTCCAATTTCGTTCAATTGGTTGGTAAATCATGGAATTGAAATCGAAGGTCAACAAGTGAACGATGCGCGCTATCAAATTGTTGTGGATACAGATGGAATAGGATTACGCCGATTGACTCAGCCAGTTCTTAATATAGGTGTAGCAAGTGGTGCAGGGGCTCGTGCTGAAAACTGGCATACGATTGAAATAAGCACTTATCAGGGTAGAACAGAAGTGTGGCTAGATGGGAGACTTGTTTCGGGTTATACCGACCCAAAGCCTTTACCAGCAGGTGGAATTGGATTGGAGCTAATGAATTTTGATACATCAAAACCCGATACTGTCATTTATTTTGACAACATTTCTGTTTGCCAATTAAGTGCACCATTTACTTCTTTATATACAACACCATAAAAATCTATATCAAATAAAAAGGAGATAATCATGGTTAAAAAATTTCTTATTCCTGTTTCGTTAACTTTGGTTTTACTGATTGCACTCACTAGCATTGCACATGCCGCGCCCCCCAATGGGGTTGACCATTTGCGTGGTCGCTGGCGTGGAACTCTTCAGAATTTCTTTGGAGCGAATCAATCTTTTACATTGTTGTTAGGTGAATCTCAACCTGACCCAAATGATTCTCAAGCCGCCTTATATAATGGCTGTATCTCAGTTGGTGCAAATGGTCAATATACACCTGTGTCTGCCCGTGTTGTTTTGTTGGGGAATGAAGAATATGACCTCACACTCTATGGTACCGCAAACGGTTCTGTTATTAAATTAACTGGTTTGATTGAAGCGCGTGGTGCTTCGGTCAAAGATGATACTGTGAGTGGTGAATGGCAAAATTCTGAGGGCAGTGATAACTGGTCTGCAATTCATCACGACCGACGCACTCCTAAATGCCCAGCAGTAGAGATTGGAAATGAGTTGTATTTCTATTCAAGCGTCAATGCAGTGGTTAACATCAGACCAGATGAATCTCGTTTTGAGCAAAACATATTAGATGGAGGCTCAAATATAGTCTCATCAGGTATGCAAGTTGAACTACCTAACGGTGAATTCATAGTGGTTCCATTCTATACAGATTTATTCTCGCCCACAGCAGATTTCATCAATGAATTTCGTTTTTTAGAAGTATATGCAAATTTACCCGTAGTAGGCGAAGCCTATACTTTTACATTGCTAGACATCTTTGGGAATCCAATCTCTGGCACAACCCAAACAGATGTTTGGTATGCCTGTACAATGGATGCGCCTCGTAATGTGACTGCTTTGCTTGATGCAGATGGCTTGCATCTGACCTGGGATGCCGTTACTCCTGCCGCTGGTTTTGACCCAACCAATCAAATCGGTTTTTATCAAATCGAATTGTATCCAGATGGCGGCGGTGGGTTTGGATATGGTTCAAACTTAATATCCTCAACAGCACACCTCATTCCATTTGATTCGTTTGGAGGTGGAGCATCTGGTACACCAGACGGCAATGATTTTGGCGCATCGTTATCTGAACTGAATGATGGCTTTTACCTCTTAGATGTAATTTCGTTTTCTAATGGTTTCAATCCCGATTCTACTGGGCTTGAATGTCAAATCCGTGCCAATGCAGAACAAATTTATTTTGAGAAATTTGGCGACACAATCACTCTTTTACCATAAATCTTTGCAAAAAAAACGAGCCAGAATTTTCTGGCTCGTTTTGATTAGTTATATTATTTCAGAACTTTTTCTGCAACTCCATACTTAACTCCCTCACTCATTTTATGTGATTGACCATTTTCTAACTTTTCTAACGGCAAGATAATATGGAATTGACTGCCGGGGAAATTGACTTCATCATAGCCAGGGCTTTCCACCCAAATTTTTCCACCATGCGCTTCGATGATTCCTTTGGAGAGTGCTAAGCCTAAACCTGCACCGCCACCTTTGAAGCGTGATTTGCTTGTAGAATGTTTTCCCAATTCACCAGGTTGATAAAATTTTGTAAAAATAATTTCTCGTAAATTTGGGTCAACACCTACGCCTGTATCAATGATGGTAATTTCTACACCACCATTTGGTAAATTGATAACGGGAGGAATTTGATTCCCAATCACAGTAATTTTCCCACCATTGGGTGTGAACTTAATGGCATTGCGAATTAAGTGATGAAACATTTTCTTCAATAAGTTTTGGTCTGCTTTCACTTGCGGAAGGGGCGGCAATGCTACTGTAATTTTTTGCTCTCGTTCATTTGCAGTCTTCGATTGTTCTATGCACACATCTTGAATTAATTTGCCCAAATCTACTGGTTGTAGATGTGGTTTGAGTGAACGTGAGTCAATTTGTGCCACATCAAACATCGAGTCCATGATTTCATGTAAACGAATGGTACCTTCGTTCATTTTCTTGACCATACTTTTGAGGTTTGCATCCAGTCTGTTATCTTCCATCATCATTTCGGTGTAGCCTTTCATCACAGTCAATGGTGTGCGTAATTCATGTGATGCAATGCTGATGAAATCAGATTTGGCTTGGTCAATGCGTTGTAGTTCTTGATTATTTCTTTCTAAAGCACGTCTGGCACTGCGTAATTCTTGGTTCAGGCTCATCAAATTATCTACCAAGCGAGCATTTTCAAGTGCAACGGCTGTTTGGTTCGCATGAGCACTTAGCACATTCAAATCTTCTTTTGTAAAGCGATTGCCACTTAATTTTGCGCCAAAGGCTAGCAAGCCAATCCATTGTTTTTTGGCGAAGATAGGAACATATACTTCTGTGTGTAATTTGGCGAACCAATTCCGCTCGACGGTAGAAGCATTTCTAAAAGCAGGCAACAGGTCGAGGTCATATTGCAGAAGCGGTTTTGCTTCACGCGTTAAGTAAGAGGCGATGATTCCATCTTCTTGTAATTCAACCGCCACAATTTGTCTTTCTTCTGGGCTTCGTGCTAAACGAAGCTTGTAAATTCGCTTACCGTCGGCTTGACGTTCTGTATCTACCAAAAATAAAAAGCCGCGTTCAAGGTGCATGACTTCTAGCATAATGCCAACTGCAACGTTGGCGAGTTTATCCATATCTAAAATGTTGCTAATGCTTTGACTGTATTGATGAATTGTGACGCTGGCATCATATTGGTCGCCCTTCATCCATTTGGTGACAGTGTTGGAAACAAAGGTGCTGAGCGGCGCAAAAATAATTGCAATCAGTAGTGCCACAAACGCGCCAGCCCAAATTGGGTTGAAATTGGGTGTTCGACCAAAAAAGGCTTGAATGAGCAAAAACATTCCAATATAAAAACCGACAATAGCAAGAATGCTCAGTAGGTAAACTAAAGCGCGGCGTAGAATATTTTTTAAGTCTGGCACATAATGAGTAATGACGACATACGCCATACCGAAAGCGGTTGCCAAGCGAAACGGCTGTGTGAGAATATAAACGCCAGAGAACAATAATATATCGCCAAGTAGTGTAAAGAAAATAGGGGTGAACCAATAATTCAAGCGGTTACGCAATAACGGCTGACGGGTTTGCCGATTGGCATGGGCTAAACTTAAAATCATGGCAATCATCAAAATTAGCCAGCCTAAAATTGCCCAAGCCGGACCGAGGCGCGAGCGATATAAAATAAAATTTCCGTTTGTCCACACAATGTCTGATAAATCAAGTGCGTTGGTCAAAACCAATGCCAAGCCTAATCCCCAAAACAGCCAAAAGCCAAGCCACAACCACCATAGTTCATTTTTCAAAAAGGCTTGCAGGGCAATCATCAGCACTGCCGCTAAAGAAAAGGCAATGTAGATGTTGATGCCCACAAACAAAAACGAATCACTTTGATTTTGCCAGACTGCCTCAGTGACGTTCATCACCATTGCGATTAAGGCATATAAAACCACCAGCCACATGGCAAGCGCTTGGCTTTCGTCTCGCCGTTGAAGCGTAAAAAAAATCACTGGCAGGTACAGCGCGGCAACGAACAGCAAAAAGATGAATTGAATCAGCGATGCTTCCATAATGTGCATAAATTTTACTCGAAATCATTCGTTAATCGGTTATCATTGTTGTTATGCTCACGAACCGCCAATCCCGCATTAAATACAATTTTTCTCAAGATTTTTTTCGCCAAGACGGGCATGTCATTTTTACAGATTTAAACTCCGCCCGCGCATTTGCCGCCCAAATGTCTGCGCTTCGCTCTACGCTTGTGCCTGCTTCTGACCTGTATGCCATTTCTTTGCTGGACGAAGCCTATCACATCCTGCTCAAGCATTTTTATAGCCGCTACACGGGCGTAATGGGGCGAGCCATGGGAAATTTACAGTCTAACCTCGGCTCAAAATATGATTTGACCCTAACCAAATTTACCGAAGAATTCCCTCCTAAAGCAGTTTTCAAAGGTGAAGTTTCTGCTGGGGTGTATCTGGCTACCAAACTCCCAACTGCGGGTGATTTTGGTCGTGGTGTGCGTTTTGCCGCCATTGAAGAAATGATGCTGATTCATACCGCAAACAATAACCCAGCCATCAAACCATACTTAGATTTATTTGACGATTCATCATTAAAATCCACACCGTATAAAGAAGTTTTGACTTTATTGCAAAACTTCTTTTCAAGTCAACCAGGCTTATCAGACGGAGAATCATTAAATGATATTTTGATGGGAGCCATCAATGCCTCGCCTGATTCATTAGAGGGTCAATTGTTATTTATGTTAGAAAAATGGGGGCGCTTACTCGGACAAGAATTTTCAGCCAGAATTTTGCGCGGCTTAGATTATATCAAAGAAGAAATCATCCGCAAGCAAACTGCATCAGATACTTTGACTGCAGAAGCAGTCGTCCCAAACTTTTCTGGCGCAGAGTATTCTGAATATGAAAGATACAGTCCAGACCAAGCATGGATGCCAAGTTTGGTATTGATAGCAAAAAATACTTATGTGTGGTTACATCAACTTTCAAAAAAATATAATCGTGAAATTAAATATCTCCACGAAATCCCTGACGAAGAATTAGATTTGTTAAAATCGCGTGGCTTTACGGGTTTATGGTTAATCGGCTTATGGGAAAGAAGTAAAGCCTCGCAAAAAATTAAACAACGTATGGGGCAAAGCGATGCAGTTGCTTCTGCTTATTCTTTATATTCGTATGATATTGCTAATGATTTAGGTGGATGGAGCGCGTTAGAAAATTTACGCACACGTGCATGGGATAAAGGCATTCGTTTATCAGCCGACATGGTGCCGAATCACATGGGCATTGATTCGCAATGGGTGATTGAACATCCCGATTGGTTTTTATCTTCATCATTTTCGCCGTATTCATCATACTCATTCAAATCAGAAAATCTTTCAAATGATTTACGAGTCAGTATTCATCTCGAAGACCATTATTACGATAAAACTGACGCGGCAGTAGTCTTTCAACGCCGTGATTTGCAAACAGGTGATTTGAAATATATCTATCACGGCAATGACGGCACATCTTTCCCATGGAATGATACCGCCCAACTTGATTACAGCAACCCCGTAGTGCGCGAAGCGGTGATTCAAGTCATCTTACATGTTGCTAGAAATTTCCCCGTCATTCGTTTTGATGCCGCCATGACCTTAGCAAAAAAACATATTCAACGTTTATGGTTCCCAGAACCCGGCGCAGGCGGAGCAATTCCATCACGCGCACAATTTGGTTTATCGAAAGCCGAGTTTGAAGAAAAAATTCCGCATGAGTTTTGGCGTGAAGTGGTTGATCGTGTTGCACAAGAAGTGCCCGATACTTTGTTGCTCGCCGAAGCATTTTGGTTAATGGAAGGTTATTTTGTTCGCACGCTTGGTATGCACCGTGTTTACAACTCTGCTTTTATGCACATGCTTCGTGATGAAGATAATTCAAAATATCGCATGGCAATAAAAAATACATTGGAGTTTGACCCGCAAATTCTCAAGCGTTATGTTAACTTCATGAATAATCCCGATGAAAAAACAGCCATTGAGCAATTTGGAAATGGTGATAAATATTTTGGTATATGCACATTGCTTGCCACACTGCCCGGTTTGCCCATGTTTGGTCACGGACAAGTTGAAGGCTTCACCGAAAAATATGGCATGGAATTTCGCCGTCCAAAATTAAATGAAACTCAAGATGATAATTTGATTCAAGCCCACGAATGGAGAATCTTCCCGCTTCTTCATCGCCGACAACTGTTTGCCGATGTTCAACATTTTCTCTTCTTCGACTTTAATCTACTCAATGGCGGTAAAGATGAAAACGTGTTTGCATATTCCAACAAACTCGGTGACGAACGCGGACTGATTATCTATCACAACAAATTTGGCGACACACGTGGCTGGATTAAAAATTCCATTTCAGCATTAGACAAATCCAGTGGAAAACTTAAACGTAATCAACTTGCAGAAGGTTTAAGTCTACCGAAAAGCGGATTTGTCATTTTCAAAGATTATGCTTCACAACTTGAATACATCCGCTCTTGTAAAGATATTTGGGAACAAGGATTGTATATAGAACTGGGCGCATATCAATGCCACGCCTTTATGGATTTTCGATTTGTCAATTCAAATGAATGGGGAATAGTAAATAGTAATTTGAATGGTGCAGGCGTTAAGTCGATGGATGAGACGTGGGTGGAGATGTTTGGTTTCGTTGAGGAAAAAGGAAAGAAGCAAGAAGAAACTGTAGGTTTAAAGAAAAAGAAATTAGTAAAAAAGAAAGTAGAAGACAAAAAGCCAAAAGTCCTTGCAAAGAAAAAACCTGTTGCAAAGAAAAAAACTTCAGTGACAAAGAAAACAGTTTCTAAAAAGCCTGCGGTTAAAAAACCTGTTGTGAAGAAAAAAGTTGCTACTAAATCTAAACCGAAGAAGATAGTGAAGAAGAAAATCAGTAAATGAATCTCAAACTTTATTTCATTACCTTAATCACCTTCCTTGCCATTGACTCATTCTGGCTTGGATTGGTTGCGCCGTCATTTTATCGTTCACAGATTGGGCATTTGATGGCGGATAATGCTAACTTCCTTGCGGCGGGAGTTTTTTATTTATTGTATATCTATGCTTTGTTATTTTTTGTAGTTGAGCCAGCGGTTAAGAAAAATGAGTCAAATTATTTAATGCGTGGCGCGTTGTTTGGATTAATCACATACGCAACGTATGATTTAACCAACTTTGCCACTTTACGAGATTGGACTCTTTTAGTGACTGTGGTGGATATGGCGTGGGGAACAATTTTGTGCGGTTTGACGACGTGGGTGAGTGTGTGGGCTGGTAAAAAGTTGACGAAGCAGAATCAAGTTTCCCGTTAAGTGTGATGCGCGTAGTCAAATTAGGCTGTAATTTGAATAGTCATTTCACCAAAAATAAAAATCAAATAAATTTCACCTTACGATTGCCATACGAAAACATATCAAAGTGCATTTGGTGATTGACTTTTTTTTGAAAAGGACTATACTCGCATTATAGAGGTAATGCCATTATGCGCTTATTTCGAGATGATAAAAAACTTGGTTGAGTAAAGACACGCGAATATTTGTGCGTGTCTTTTTTTATTTTATTTCAAAAGGAGACCTGCCATGGACTACGGACTGATTGGTAAGTTGGAGAAAGCTAAACGATATGCTGAGGATAGAAAACGGTTTCGTTTTAATCAGTTTGACCTTACTTTTCATGGGGATAATAATGACCATCATGTAATGTATAACAATGGTTCGTTTCAATGTGATTGTGAGTTTTTTCTCACGCACAGACGTTGCGGACATTCAATGGCGCTTGAAATTTTGTTGAAAGATATGATTGTAGAAACAGTGGAAGCATAATTAAATAACAATTGAATATTCCAACTGCCTTCCGTTTTGGGAGGCAGTTTTGTTTTTTTCTAAAGACACCGTCCCGCAGGTTTTGCTAAATCAAATTTATACATCCAAACCAACCTGCGGGACGTTTATTTTTTTCTTATTAAATTCTTAAACTTTGTAAGGTACAATTTTCAGTATGAATCAAAAATTTTCTCGTAGAGATTTCCTCAAATTAAGTGGGCTGACCTTAGGTGGTTTGGCTTTTTCACCGTTTTTGCCCGGGCTAACAGATTTTGATGATAGTTTTGTAGTGCGCATTGCTACGGCTGAAATGCCTGTCCGCAAAGAAGCAACCGATGAAAGCCAAATTCAATCCACTTGGTATCGTGATGAATTGGTGCATGTCTATGACGAAGTGACTGCTCCGCTTCCGCTTCATAACCCAGTTTGGTATCGCGTCTGGGGCGGTTATATTCATCGTGGGCGTTTGCAAAAAGTAAAAACAATTTATCAAACGCCGCTTTCATCTGTTCCAGAAGGTACGCGCGCCTTGGGTGATATTTCTGTGCCGTTTACAACACCCTATCGTTTTTCACAAGCATTTGGTTGGCAACCATTATCGCCGCCATTGTATTATGGCTCAGTGCATTGGATTGAAGCCGTAGAAGAAGGTCCCGAAATGGCAGATTACAAAGGTGCTTGGTATCGCATTTTTGATGAACTGGATTCAAACGTCTCTTATTATGTGCCTGCTATTCACATGCGAATTTTTCCGCAAGAATATCTTGCACCAATTTCACCCGATGTACCTTATGAACAAAAAAGAATTGAGTTAAATCTTTCAACTCAAATGGTCTATGCCTATGAATATGGCAGTACAGTTTTTGAAACAAATGTTGCTACAGGTATTCCTGGCGACCCAACTGGGGGAACGGGCATTCCTACTACAACGCCATCTGGTGAATATACAATTTTAGATAAAGTGCCAGCCAAGCACATGGGCTATAGTTATTTCAGTTCACAAACCAGTGGCAACTTGCTTGCCGATGTTGATAATTATGTATTGCCCGGCGTACCGTGGACGTTATTCTTCACACGTCAAGGACATGCTTTTCATGGCACATACTGGCATGAAAATTTTGGAACGCCAATGAGCAAAGGCTGTATCAACATGCGCAACGACGAAGCCAATTGGTTATTCCGTTGGGCAATGCCTGTTTCAAAGCCCGATGCTGTCGCTACGCGTGGGCTTGGAACTGTAGTTGATATTCATTATTAAAATAAAAAGACCGTCCCGCAGGCTTGACCTGAGCGAAGCGAAGGTTCTCACAACCTGCGGGACGTTTTGCTTAAGATAAAATATATTCATGCCAACTTTTAACTGGACGGGCAAGCATCTTTCTTCGGTTCAACCTGCTACTCTTATTCAAGATTCAATTACGTTTCCAAAGGGTCGCGGCTATCCAAAGTCTCGCCCGGATGGGCGAGTGATTCTAGGGGATAATCTCAATGTAATGTCTGCTTTGTTGCCTGAATACGAAAACAAAATCAATTTGATATATGCCGACCCGCCATTTTTCACAAATAGAAAATTTTCTGCTCGCATTGGCAAAGGTGAAGATTCGCGTAAACCTTCCAAATGGAAATTAGCAGAAGGTTATCATGATTCATGGGATGATATGGATTCATATCTTCAATTTTTATACGAACGCCTCTCACTGATGTGGAAACTGCTTTCTCCAACTGGAACTTTATATCTCCACCTCGACTGGCACGCTGACGCGTATGCCAGATTGATTTTAGATGAAATTTTCGGTGCTGAAAACTTCATCAATGAAATTATTTGGGCATATCATGGACCATCACCAATTCGTTCTGCTTTCAATCGCAAGCATGACACAATTTTGATGTATGCAAAAAGTAAAAATTATGTCTTCAATGCAGATGATGTTCGTGAGCCGTATAGCCAAAGCACAGTTACAACTTTTAAGTCATCGCCAAAAGCAGGGTTTGGGAAAGTCCCAGATTTAGAACGTGGCAAAGTGCCAGAAGATTGGTGGTATTTTCCTGTGGTGGCACGTTTGCATAGTGAGAGAACAGGTTATCCAACTCAAAAGCCAGTAGCCTTGTTAGAACGCATTATTTTGGCTTCATCGAATAAAAATGATTTAGTTGCAGACTTTTTCTCTGGTTCTGGTACTACGTCATTGGTTGCGGCGAAACATGGCAGAAAGTTCATCGCTTGTGATGAATCTATACGAGCGACTCAAACTTTGCGTGCAAGATTGTCAGAGACAAAATCTGTGTTTACGTTTGAGCGTGATTTGGCTATAAAAAATGAAGTTGCGAATAAGTCGAAGAAGATAAAAGTAAAAATTGTGGGTGATAGGATTCAAATCCAAACTTCGTTGCATGTAGATTTTTGGGAAGTTGATTCTGCTTGGGATGGGAAACTTTTCAAAAGCGTTGCTCAGGCGCAACGTCATGGAAGAAGCGGGGAGATTCCGCTGGAATTAAAAATAAAAATCGGAGGCAAAGTCTGCATCCGATTAATCACTGTGGAAGGCAAGCAATTTCAGTTACACGTCTAACCGATAACCAACGCCACGAACAGTCTTAAGCAGTTTTGGGTTATCAGGGTCAAGTTCAATGGCTTGACGAAGCCATGAGATGTGAACATCTAATGTGCGGGTATCACCAGTGTAATTAGTTTCCCATGCTTTTTTGAATAACGGATTGCGTTCTACCACTTCACCATGTTTTTCCATAAGTAATTGAAGCAATGTAACAAGTCGTGGAGTGAGTTTTGTACTTTTACCCATGCAACGCACGCGACGTTTTTCTAAATCTAAACGAATGGGACCGACATGCAAAACATTTTTGCCATCACCGGGTAATAAAGGTTTGATTCGATTGGAAAGTTTTTGTGCTGTGAATGGTAAAACCAAAACCGCATCGGCTAAATCTTTGTTGACTTCGATTTCATCTTCAAGAATTAAGATGATGGGAAGTTTTGAATCTTTTTCACGAAGTGATTGACAAATTCTGATTCCTGTACTTCTGATAGATGCGGCATTGACGACAACTAAACTTGGGCTTACTTCTTTAAGACGTGAGACTGCTTTACTGCCATTTTGTGCGATATGGACATCAAATCCCTTTTTCTGCAAGTCCATTGCAAAAGAAGGGATTTCGGCGTGTTTGGCTTCTATCACCAATAAGGTGGTGGTTTTCATAATTTGATTGAGAACACCTAACTTTGATTTACCTTAATAATCTTAAAATTAATAATGGTGGGCTTTTTAAGTTTGTTAAGGTTTTGGCATTATACACCAAATCATCATAAATGCTCTTAATCCATAGTACTATTTGATGACAAAATCAATTTGCATTTTTTATAAGTTTGCTTGACTTTTTATAACAAACTTGGTAATATCGGCGGGCTTTACTAACCGATGCGGGGTGGAGCAGTGGCAGCTCGTCGGGCTCATAACCCGAAGGTCACAGGTTCAAGTCCTGTCCCCGCTACTGAGAAACAAACTAGTGATATATCACTAGTTTGTTTGTTTTATTCTTATGGAACTTTTCATCCTGTATCATCGTTATAGAGTATAAAGATATTGGAGTTGAAGACTATGAAAAAAATAATTTTTCTATTACTAACACTTACCTTTGTTTTATCGGCTTGTGGCGCAAACCCAGATGAATCAGTTAGTTCGTATCCGAATAATTCATATTCCAATTCTTCGGATACGCCCGTTAGTGATTACTCACCCAAACCAGAAGATGTAACCTTAATTCGCGGTGAAGTTTATATGGATTCAAATGAGTTGCTGATTTTGGAAAGTTACCCGTTGCAATTTATGTTGAATCTAAAAGGAAGCACACCAACGCCGTGTCATCAGTTGCGCGTCTTTGTCAACCCACCTGATTTTGAAAATAAAATTCTCGTCGAAGTCTATTCTGTCTCAGAACCCAATGCGATTTGTGTGCAGGTGTTGAGTCCGTTTGAAGTGAATATTCCGTTAGGCAGTTTTGCAACAGGATATTACATTTTGTTAATTAATGGTCAACAAGCGGCTGAGTTTGAAGCATAGATAAAAAGAGCCGAGAATTTCTCGGCTCTTTTTTTAATGACTTAGTATCTGTGAGAGAAATAGTTTTGTTCGTTCTTCTTTTGGAGATTTGAATATTTCTTGCGGTGTACCGCTTTCCACAATTTGACCTTCATCAAAAAAGAACATGCGGTCAGCAACGGCGCGTGCAAAGCCCATCTCATGCGTGACAACTAACATGGTCATACCAGATTTTGCTAATTCCACCATTACATCCAACACTTCTTTAATCATCTCTGGGTCAAGTGCCGAAGTTGGTTCATCGAATAACATAATCTTTGGTTGCATGGCTAGTGCGCGTGCAATGGCAACACGTTGTTGTTGCCCACCAGAAAGTTGACCTGGAAATTTTTGTGCTTGTTCTGGAATACCCACTCGTTCTAACAATTGCATTGCAATTTCTTCTGCTTTGGCTTTTGTCCACTTACGGACCTGAATAGGCGATAAAACAATATTTTGCATCACGGTGAGATGTGGGAATAAATTAAATTGCTGAAAGACCATGCCTGTATCCATGCGAATCGCTTCGATATTGCGGATGTCGTGAGTCAATTCTGTGCCATGCACAATAATTTGCCCACGTTGATGGTCTTCCAATCTGTTGATTGTGCGAATAAATGTAGATTTTCCTGAACCAGAAGGTCCAAAAATAACAATCACTTCACCTTTTTTAACTTCCATGCCCACACCTTTCAAGGCATGATACTCTCCATACCATTTATGCACATCTTTAACGCTGATGATAATTTCGCCTTCTTGTGTCATCACTATTCTCCTTCTAAGTTTATCGCTTGCCAACACCAAGTTTTATTTCTAATTGTTGACTCAAATAAGACATACCGTAACTCAAGACCCAATAGATAAGTGAGATAAAAACATATACTTCGCGTTGCAAACCTAAAAAGTCAGGCTGAGCCAATACGGTTTTGGCGATACCAACCAAATCAAACAAACCTACGATGGCGACTAAGGCTGTATCTTTGAAAACAGCAATAAATTGCCCAACCAAAATCGGGATAATCAAACGCAATGCTTGCGGCAAGATGATGAAATACATGGTTTGTAACCCGTTCAAGCCAAGTGCATGAGCCGCTTCAAACTGACCTTTGGGTATTGCTTGTAAACCTCCACGGACATTTTCCGCCAGATATGCCGCACTAAATAATGTAACTGCCACCATCGCTCGTAAGACGCGGTCAATGGTGATATTCGGCGGAAGGAAGAGTGGCAACATCAATTGAGCCATGAAAAATACAGTAATCAAAGGAACGCCACGTACTAACTCAATATAGAGGATGCTTGCAAACCGAATCGCGGGCAATTCTGACCTACGCCCTAGTGCCAACAAAACGCCTAACGGAAATGAAAAAATGATTCCGACCACTGTCAATAAAAAGGTGAGTAGCAACCCGCCCCACAAATTCGTCCCGACAATGGGCATGATGCCATCTTCTGGTGTAAAACCACGAGTAAGCAAGATAAAGATTGGCAAAGAGATAACCCAGCCAAAAATCACAATGCGACTTAACTTTTCAGAAGCTGTTCGCCCAATTCCCCAACCAATTACACCAACGATAGTTAAGATGATGAGCCATTTGCGAGGTTCATCTCCAAATGGAAACAAAGTCAGTAAAACAGGAAATGCAAGTAACAATATGGTAGCAAAGTATGATTTGCGTGCCCATATCCCAAGTGAATTGCCTGTTAGAAACATTAGGAAAGCAAGTGCAACCCATAATCGCCAGGCTTGTTCAAGCGGATATTGCCCAATTATAAAAAGGCGCAAGTTTGTAGCCACCACTTGCCATTCTGCCACTGTGAATACCCATGTGAAAAGTCCTTTTACCGCCCAATAAATAATGAATGCACCGATGATGGTAAGAAAGGCATCAAGCCATGAGCCGAATAGATTTTTGCGTACCCAACGGATAATGCCAGAACGCTCAGTGAGTGGGGGGAGAATTGTATTAGATTGAGTCATCTTATCTCTCCACCAGTTTTATTCTTTGGTTATACCAATTCATAAACAATGAGGTGATTAAACTAAAGATGAGATAAGTTAGCATCACCATTGAAATCATTTCTACGGCGCGTCCTGTTTGATTCTGAATCGTGTTCGAGATGTAAAACACATCAGGGTAGCCAACCGCGATAGCAAGTGAGGAATTTTTTATCAGGTTTAAGTATTGGCTCGTTAATGGGGGAATAATCACACGTAAGGCTTGTGGAAAAACAATGAGGCGCAAGGTTTGAAAACTGTTTAAGCCTAAAGCATGCGAGGCTTCTACTTGCCCTTTTGAGACGGAGAGAATGCCTGAACGCACTACTTCACCAATGAAAGCGGATGTGTATAAAACAAGCCCAGAGGTTAATGCCATAAATTCAGGGCTGAGCACTTTTCCGCCAGAGATGTTTAGCCCTTCGACAGCGGGTATATCAAAGGTAAGTGGTCTTTCAGGTAAAACAAGCCAACCAATTATGGCAGTAATAATGAAGGTTAGCAATGTCCATAGGGTGGTGAGCGGGGCTTGCCCTGTTCGATTGCTGTAAGCACGCAGGGCAAAAAAAACAATAAAAGATAAAACAATGCCGATGAGCAGAATCAGGCGGAAGGTCGGGTATGAATCGGTGGGTAATCCCCAGGGGATGCCAACGCCTCGATTTGTCAGGAAGATGTCGCCGGGCCAGACAACTGCGTCTCTCACTCTGGGCAGTTTGAGAAAAACGCCTAAGTACCAAAATATCAAAAATACTAATAAAGAAAGGTTACGAATTAATTCAAGGTAAAAGGCGGCGAGGCGATTGATGAGGAAGTTTGTTGAAAGCCTTGCTACGCCTAGAATTACGCCGAATATTGTTGATGCAATAACCCCAACGATGCTAACAGATAGTGTATTTAATAACCCAACTTGATAGGCTTGCCAATAGGATGATGTGCGACTGTATTCTATTAAGCTTTCGGAAATGTCGAAACCAGAAATACCGCTTAAGAAACTATAACTAAGTATGATGCCTTGTCGAGCAAGCCCATCCCGCATGTTTTGAAAAATTAATGAGGCGATGAATAGTAGTATTAAAATAAAGGCGACTTGCCCTAGAATGTTTAGGATGCGCTCATCTCGCCAGAATGCAGTTATTCTTTTTTGCTTTAGGCTTTCTTGCATTGGCAGTCTCCAATAGAAAGAACAAGAGGGCAGGGGTATTTCCCCGCCCTCTTGTTCTTATTCGGTTAGCGTACAGGCGGAGCGTAAAGCAAGCCGCCATCGGTGTAGAGACTATTTAAGCCTCGTGGAATATATGTAGGAGTATCTGGACCGAGATTGCGGTCATATACTTCTGCATAGTTACCGACCAGCTTGATAATGTTGTATGCCCAGTTATTATCTAAACCGAGCTTCAAGCCCATATCGCCTTCGTTGCCGAGTAAACGTAAGACTTCGGGTGCGGTGGCACTGGATTTGATATTGTCTACATTGGCAGAGGTGATACCAAATTCTTCGGCGGCGAACATGGCAAAGACTGTCCATTGGGCAATGTCAAACCATTGGTCGTCACCATGCCGAACCATGGGTCCAAGTGGTTCTTTAGACATGGTTATATCGAGAATGACGTGAGCAGATGGGTCTGCCAAAACAGTTCGGCGAGAAACAAGGCCGGATTTATCGGTTGTGACTGCATCGCAACGATTTTCTGCATAAGCGGCAAAGGTAGAATCTGCATCTTCAAAGACGGCTGGGGTGTAGGAAATACCTTCTGCCGCCATTACATCAGCGAGGTTAAGTTCGGTGGTTGTGCCTGTTTGTACACAAATTGTGCCGCCGCTTAAATCTGCTAAAGATGTGATTCCGCTATCGGCAGGAACCATCATACCTTGACCATCATAGAAAGTAGTATGAACAAAGTTGCCTGCCAACTCTGTATCACGAACAAGTGACCAAGTTGTGTTGCGGCTGAGAATATCAATTTCACCAGATTGTAAAGCAGTGAAGCGTTCTGCCGCAGTTACAGGGCGAAATTCAACTAAGCTTGCATCGCCAAAAATAGCGGCGGCAAGTGCACGGCAATAGTCAACATCGAAGCCAGAGAAGTTGCCATCAGCATCAACATACCCAAAACCGGGGACTTGTGAGTTAACACCACAGATGAGGTTACCACGTGCTTTTACTGTTTCGAGTGTGACACCAAAACCAGTGGGTGCAACTACCACAGGCGCAGAAGATGTAACTTCTACGATGACGGTTTCAACAACAGTGACAGTTTCACCACCGCCATTGGATGTAGGTGCACTACCACCACACGCGGCAAGTATTAGGCTTACTGCAACTAAAATAGAAACGAACCATAGGGTTTTACGCATTTTCTCCTCCTCGAGAAAAATTTGTTTGAACGAACACGACAATTATGAACATATTTTTTATTTGGGACAATAAAAATTCTCCTTTCTAAAAAATGATGGTTTGTTATTATATCGTATAAACAACGGTTTTGAATCGATTTGTACAGATAGAAAACAAATATTTCTTCAAGTTAGGGTTTGCTAATTAATCCAATTTTGGCGTTCACCAAACTTATCAAATCTTTTACACCGATTTGAATATTGATTCCGCGCTGACCGCCTGAGATAAATATTTCACTAAAGGATTCACAAGCAGAATCAATCACTACTTGAAAACCTTTGTTGATTAATGCTAATGGAGAGATGCCGCCTGCTTGCAAACCTGTTAATTTTTCGGCTTCGTTTTGTGTAGGCAGAGACATTTTCTTTTCATTTAGAAATGATGCGAGCGATTTTAAGTCCACGCTTCTATCGCCGGGGATAACAGCCAGCACAGGTTTGCCTTTTTCTCTGTTGGTGACAATAGTCTTGAAAACCTGTGACTCAGGTACATTCAGAATTTGCGCGGCTTCGATGGCTCCGATTTTTTCTGGAGGCAAGTCGTGAGCAGTGTATTTAATTTTTCTTGAGTCCAAAAAGCGGGTGACGTTGTTTGTGGGCATAATTTATTCAGTAAAATGTCATATAATTATATTTATTTCAGGAGAGATAAGCAAATGGAAGAAGAAACCAACAACAATGCAAATCTTGGTTTAGATGAAAATAATGTTATACATAATTTTGAGAAAATATTAAACTTAACAATTTGGGCAAGCATTATCTCTCGTTCATTTTTTGTTATTGGTATTGCCATTCTTATTTTTCATCTTTATGATTTCTTGATAAATTTTAATCTGCAATATATTAACTCTAATGATATCCTTGGCTTTTTAGTTGTCTTTGGGTTAATCTTACTTTTTATATTTTTAGGATTAATACTTCAATTTATTGTTGAGGGAATTTACTTACTCATAGATATAGAGCAAAACACTAGAAATAAAGGTTGAAGAAGCAGAATCAAGCACAAGTCAAGAAAGAGGCGGTGGTAGTAAAATTATCCAATGAAATCTGCAACGGCGGCAATTCCGCTTGAAAAATTGTTAGTGCAACTTCCTGAATCTTATTCAACAGCCGAGCGTGAGTTGGTGATGAAGGCGTATGCGGTTGCAGAGGAAGCCCATCGAGAACAAAAACGTCATTCGGGCGAGCCGTATATCAATCATTGTATTGCGGTGGCAAGCATTTTGGCAGATTTGAAAGTGCCAGCCGAAGTAGTGGCGGCAGGTTTATTGCACGATACAGTAGAAGATACATCTGTGACGTTTGCAGACATTCGCCGTGATTTTGGTGATGATGTCAGATTTTTAGTGGATGGGGTGACGAAGTTAACTCATTTGCCGCGTGTTTCACGTGGCGATCAACACCCTGAAAATGAAAACGGAAATGAAGAGCCGATTATTCAACCTGCTTTGCTTGGGCGCAATGAAGACATAGTCTCTGAGACGTTACGTAAAACATTTTTAGCCATGGGTGAAGATGTGCGCGTGGTGTTGATTAAGTTAGCAGACCGTTTGCATAACATGCGCACACTGGGTCACATGCCTGAGCATAAGCGTAGACGAATTGCACAAGAAACATTAGAAATTTTTGCACCGTTAGCAAATCGTTTGGGGATTTGGCAATTGAAATGGGAGTTAGAAGATTTAAGTTTTCGGTATGTAAACCCAGAAAAGTATAAAGAAATTGCAGAACAATTAGCAGAACGCCGCCCAGACCGTGAAAAGCAATTGGAAGAAATAAAAGATAAATTAGTTAAACTGCTTGAAAAAAATAATATCAAAGTAGAAATTAGCGGGCGACCGAAACATATTTATTCAATTTTTAGAAAAATGGAAAAGAAAGACCGTTCATTTAATCGCGTATTTGATGTACGAGCCGTGCGTTTGATTGTGCCAGATGTGCCATCGTGCTATGCGGCATTGGGTTTGATTCATACAACGTGGAGACCGATACAAGGTGAGTTTGATGATTACATTGCCGCGCCGAAGGATAATTTTTATCAATCGCTTCATACCGCAGTGCAATATGATGATAAACGTCCGCTCGAAGTACAAATCCGCACACCTGATATGCACTTAAGTGCAGAGTATGGTATCGCCGCACATTGGCGTTACAAAGAAGGTGGAAAACACGCAGACAAAAATTTTGAAAAGCATATCAATTCATTGCGTTCGATGATGGAATGGCGCGGAGATGTTAATGATGCCACTGAATTTGTCGAATCTATGCAAAGTGATGTGTTCAAAGATAGAGTGTACGTCTTCACGCCACGCGGAGATATTATTGATTTACCCGCAGGTTCTACACCGATTGATTTTGCATATCACGTTCATACCGATATTGGTCATCGTTGTCGTGGTGCGCGTGTCAATGGAAAACTCGTACCGTTGTATCAAGAATTAAAAACCAGCGATAATGTTGAAATTTTGACAGCCAAACGTGGTGGTCCAAGCCGTGACTGGTTGAATCCAAGTTTGGGATTGGTCAAGACACAACGCGCGCGTTCAAAAATCAAAGTGTGGTTTAAGAAACAAGAAGATGAACAAAATCTGACACAAGGTCGTGCCACACTGGAACGTGAATTGCAACGGCTGGGAATCAATGAAATCAATTACGAAAAATTGGCGCGTGAGATTGGTTATAAAACACCTGATGAATTATTTATTGCGTTAGGCTCGGCTGACCTTTCGATTAGTAAAGTTATCAAGCAGTTTTCAACTACAGAAGAAATTAAAGATATTCTGGAAGCAAACGTCACTGAGATGACGCCTAAAAAATTAACAGATGCTGTTGAAGTAGTTGGTTTGAAAGGTATGTTAGCAAGCATGGCAAAATGTTGTACGCCTATGCCCGGTGATGAAATTATTGGCTTTGTCACACGCGGACGTGGCGTAACAGTTCACCGCCAAGATTGCCCGAATGTTTTGAAAATGCAAGACCATGAAAGATTTCTAAAAGTAGGTTGGGGAAAAGCAGAACATACTTACCCTGTTCCAATTGCAATCAAAGCATACGACAGACAAGGTTTGATGGTGGATATTTCAAAGTTATTAGCAGATGAAGGTATCAATATTGCTAATGTGGCGGTGAATGTAAATCATCGCAGTGTGGCAGTGTTAAAGTTAATTATTGAAGTAAGAGATTTATCACAATTGAGTCGCGTGTTGAATCGAATTGAAAATTTGCCGAATGTAATTGAGGCACATCGCACGAATGCTGGTTAAGAGCGGGAAAAGATTAAACACGAAGGACACAAAGTACACTAAGGGGAAATCTTAAAATCTTTTTTCCTTCGTGCCCTTCGTGTACTTTGTGTTTAAATTAAAAATGTTCCTCCTCGCACAGCGTCCCCCTTGGGGAATGACATGGTACAATCTCGCCGCTTATGCTTTCCGTTCAAGAAGCGCGTGAGCGCATTCTCTCCCACTTTCAAAAAACTGCAACAGAAAAAATTCCGCTGATTGCTTGTGCAAATCGTGTGCTAGCAACAGATATTATTTCAGATTTGGATTTTCCACTTTTTGATAATTCATCCATGGATGGATTCGCAATTCGTGCAGAAGATTCCAATTCCGCTTCATCCACTATGCTTCAAGTTGTTGCGGATATTCCAGCAGGGTCTTCGCCTACAATTATTTTAAAATCTGGTCAAGCCGCACGGATTATGACTGGCGCGCAAATTCCACAAGGGGCGAATGCTGTGATTCCAGTGGAAGATGTTATTGACCCTCACCCTAGCCCTCTCCCGTTGGAGAGGGGACTTCCCGAAAGCATTTCATTTAATAAAAAAATAAACGCAGGTGATTATGTTCGTTCAAAAGGAACGGATATAAAATCTGGCGAAATGGTTTTGAAAAAGGGACGAATCCTCAAGCCACAAGATTTGGGTTTGTTAGCCACGCTTGGATTTGCAGATGTAGAAGTCTATAAAAAACCGCGTGTGGCATTGTTATCTTCTGGTGACGAGTTATTAGATGTCAATGCCCCACTTGAAGATGGAAAAATTCGAGATTCAAATTCATACACACTAGCCAGTTTGCTTGAAAATGCAAATGTAGATGTGATTCGTTTAGGCGTAGCAAAAGATACAAAAGAAGCCGTTACAAAATTATTTGATGAAGCCATCAACCAAAAAGCGGATTTGATTCTCTCATCCGCTGGGGTGAGTGTGGGTGCGTATGACTTTATTAAAGAAGTGATTGAGTCACATGGCAAAATGGATTTTTGGAAAGTGAACATGCGCCCGGGCAAACCTTTAGCATTTGGCAAATATAAAGAAATTAATTTTATTGGTTTGCCGGGCAACCCTGTTTCAGCATTTGTCGGGTTTGAAGTTTTCGTGCGACCGGTGTTGAGGCTGATGAAAGGCTTGACGGAGCAGAATCAACTCAAAGTTAAAGTAAGAAGCGAAGCAGAAATAGAGTCTGATGGCAGAGAAAGTTATCTGCGGGCAAAAATCCGTGAGGAAGATGGAGTCAAAATCGCGGTTTTAACGGGGCATCAGGGTTCTGGCAATTTGCTATCTTTGGTACAAGCAGATGCTTTACTTATTATCCCCGCTGGTGTAAAATGCGTGCCTGCTGGTCAGGAAGTTGAAGCCATTTTGTTATGAGGTTTTATGGATAACACCGATAAGTGGTTGGTTCGTGCGTTGTACGTGCTTTTGATAATAGGGTTGGCAATTGGAATTTATATGACCGTTTACAAATATACAGGTAACGATGCCATGTGTTTGGGGTCGGGTGCATGTTCCAGTGTTACCTCAAGCCCATATTCTGTGATTAATGGAATTGATGTGCCAGTGATTGGTGCTGTAGGTAATTTAGCTTTGCTGTTTATTTTATTTTTTGAAAATCGAAATTCGTTTTTCAAACAAAACGGCACATTATTATTTTTTGCCATCGCACTGGCTGGCTTTGCGTTTACTTTATGGCTTATCTATTTAGAGATTTTTGTATTGAAAGCACTTTGTCCGTTTTGTGTAAGCGCGCAAACTGTGATGATATTAATTTTTAGCATTGCAGTTACGCGATTAATAAGAAACCCCCAACTTTAGGAGGATGTTGAAATGCCACGCATTAAATGTCATTACGTTGATTGTGTGTTTCTCGATGAAGGTTTTTGTTCTGCCGCCGCCGTAGAGTTTGACCCCGATACGGGCTGTGTCACCTTTTCTCCCACCGATGGCACCAAAGAAGATGATGACTGGGATGAAGAAGAAGACACCGAGTGGGAAGAAGAAGACCTTGATGAAGATGACGGTGATGATTGGGAAGAAGAAGACGAGTTTTAATTAAATCGCTTCTTTCTTAAGTGACAATTGATTCATAAACCGAAGCCTTCTCGAAAGAGGAGGCTTTTTGGTTAATAGGGATAGTGAATTTGGAATGGTAATCAGTTATCAAGTGGGGACGAGTAATGCGTAGTACGTATTGCATCTTGTTCTAGTAATTTTTTTTGTTTTGGAGGATTAGCCGAAGATTTGTTTTGCATGTTGACCTGTATAGGAGATGTGTATATAATTTGCTCATTCGATTTTAACCTATGACCGCTTAATGTCCTAAATGATTTAGGCGTTTAGAATGGAACAAGCCGTCTAAACCTTAGTTGGGTGGCAGTCCAAGGGTTCAGAAACCGAGAGACGATTGGTCTATGACGCTTCATCCTTCTACAGCAAGCAAAACGCGCGTTGCCCGGGTCGTGGTGCTACTCTCTCCTCTGGTGGTCATTGCCATTGGCTATCTGGTGGCCACTGTCTCCAAACGGTCGCTTGACTCAGGCATGGCGTGGCTCCCGCCGATGATTATCTACTGGCTTTCGCTAGTACTGGCTATCGCCTGGATGCGGGGTCTCTCAGCCTTTCGCACCTGGCTACAACCTTCCAAAGGTGCCTGGGGATGGCACCTGTTGTCGTTAGTTAACCCAGCCATGATAGCCATCCCGAGCGTGCTGTTTTTCGAGTCCTTCGCGGAGCTGCCTCTGTGGCGGATTGTGGCATGGCTACTGATAGTCACGCTCAACCCGGTGGTGGAAGAAGGTTATTGGCGGGCGACCCTGATGGATGCCGCACAAACCTGGCCGGGCTTGGCGGCTATCGGCTACAGCGCCATCTGGTTTGGGCTCAGTCACCCGCTGATTATTGGCATCAACATTGACTTGGTAGCCGGCTTCACGGGCTTTATGGGAGCGTTTGTCAACGGGTTAATCTGGTCGGTCGTTTATTACCAGACCGGTAGCCTCCGCTGGGGCATTGGCAGTCACATTGTCGCGAATATGTTCAGCATCGCCATCTTTCTGGGCCTTATTCACATCGGGCTCGGATGAGTGTGCAGCCTGAGCCACGTTTCCGCCGCCCAACGGGGCATGGAATGGTCTGTATTTGCGGGATACAATTGAAGCGAGAATCCAAGATATGCTGGAGTCGTTGAAATAACACCCTTCTAAATTTAGAACAAATATGCTAAACTACTTTTCTAGTCAAAAAGGAGATTCCTATGGCAAAGAAAAGTTACGAGTTAAAAACCAAAAAGAATGATGCCAGCGTTAAAGACTTTCTTAACTTCATCGTAGATGAACAAAAACGAAAAGACTGTTTTGAAATCGCTAAGATGATGGAAAAGGCATCCAAACAAAATCCCAAAATGTGGGGAGCGAGTATTGTTGGCTTTGGGGAATATCACTACAAATATGCCAGTGGGCATGAAGGCGATATGCCAATTATCGGATTCTCCCCTCGTGTACAAAATATCACACTGTATCTTGAACAAAATATTGGAGAAAATCCGTTGATTCAAAAACTTGGCAAATGTAAAACAAGCAAGGCGTGTTTGTATATCAAAAAACTCGCTGATGTTGATAAAAATGTACTACAAGAATTAATCAACGAATCTGCAAATGCAGATTTGTCAAAATACGGAGGTTGAAATGGCTAAAAGTGCTGAATTAAAAACAAAAGTCAATGATGCCAGTGTGGAAAAATTTTTGAACACAGTCAAAGATGAGCAAGCGCGTAAAGATTGTTATGAAATCTTGAAAATGATGGAAAGCGTCACAAAAGAAAAAGCGAAGATGTGGGGTTCGAGCATTGTCGGGTTTGGAAGTTATCACTACAAAGGCAAAAGCGGACGTGAAGGTGATTGGATGTTGACAGGATTCTCTCCACGTAAACAAAACCTGACTTTATATCTGATGGGTGGCTTTGATGTAGAAAAAGATTTGTTGAAAAAATTAGGAAAATTCAAAACCAGTGTAGGATGTTTATATATCAAAAAATTAGAGGATGTGGATAAGAAAGTTTTGAAAGAATTGGTGACTGCATCTGTAAAAAGGATGAAAAAACTCTCGAAATAAGTTAAGATAAGGCACTATGCCACGTCTTTCTTTTACAACTATCCTTGTTGATAACATGGACATTGCTCTTGAATTTTATGTCAAGGTGCTTGGTTTTGAAATCATCAAACAAGACCATCATTACCCTGAATTTGTTTTGTTACAACAAGATACACATCCAATTGCATTGCACCAAGTAAAAGATTTGACTCCAACGGAAAGCCGCGTGATTTTAGGTATTGAAGTAGATAATCTTGAATATTGGTTAAATGAATTAAGTGAACAAAACGTAAAGATGGTACACAAAACGCCACAAAAGTTTTTTGGTGGTTTGTATGCAGGCATTTATGACCCAACAGGCAATATGCTTGAATTAATTCAGTGGGATAAAGAAACGTGGGAAAAGTATAATGTGAAGTGAGCATGTCACTCCAAAAAGACCCTGAAAACAAAGAAGGCAAAACATTAAATCGCTTTGCAGATTTTGCAAATAAAATGATTCTTGAAGTTGGCTGTGGTGAAGGGCGACTGACATGGAAATATGCCAAGTTTGCTAAACAAGTTTTTGCATTTGATTATGACCATAATGCATTAAGAATTGCACGAGCAGATTGCCCCGTAGATTTGCACAAGCAGATTCATTTCGTAAATGCAAGCGCGAGATATATTCCTTTTTCAAAAGAAAAATTTGATATTGCGATTCTGGCTTGGTCGCTTTGATGTATTGAACATGAAAGCATGGTTCATGCTTTAGAAGAAATTCATCAGGTACTAAAACCAAACGGAGTCTTAATTGATTTACGACCACTCGAATCAAATTGGAAGGTGGAAGTTGTCTCTGCTTCGGGTTGGCAGATGTGTGGAGGTTTGAGTAATTTTCCTCAAGATGTAGCAGATGATGAAGCGGCGAATCAGGCTACCAGTGAAGTAGAGAAGCGCGGGCTTTTCATCAAAGAAAAAGAAGAGATGTTTGATTATTTTTATTATTGGGATACGCCTTCAGAAATGAAAGAATTTATGGAAAGTGAATGGGAGGATTTTGAAAAGCTAGAAGAGGATGTGTATCGAAAAACAAGTTCGGCTTGGGTTTCAGCAGGTGCAGATGCGCGTGTGAGAGTGCGTGTTCAAATGCTGATTACAAAATGGATTTCAGGTAAAATGAATAAAAACACTGCGTGGATGGAAAATGAAAATCAAAATCTTACATAATCCTTATTCAAATCGTTGGACTTCACAAAAACGTTGGGGCGAAGCCGAAAGTGCCTTGCGAGCGGCTGGTATTGATTTTGATGTATCTGTTTCTGACTATACTGACCACCTGATAAGTTTAGCGACTGAGGCAGTGAAACAAGGTTATAAAACTTTGATTGTGGCTGGGGGTGATGGTTCGATTGGTGAAGTGATTAATGGCGCGGCACAAAGTTGGGATGAAACATCTGCGTTTCCAGTAACAATCGGTATGATTCCATTAGGCACAGCCAATGATTTATCTGACAATATTGGAAACCCGCGTGATTTTTCTGTTGTGGCACAAATGATTGCAAATGGAAAAACACGTGCAATTGATTTAGGAAAATGCAATGAACGTTATTTCTTAAATAATTCTGCGGCGGGTTTAGAACCGTATGTGACAACCAAGCAAGAAAAAATTAAAAATCTTTCGGGTGTGCCACGTTATTTAGTTGCGGCAGTGCAAGCCATTATGGATAGACCGAACTGGAACGCAAAATTAGAATGGGATGGCGGTTCGTATGAAGGTGCCATTAGCCTCGTTTCTGTTGGCAACGGGCATCGGACTGGCGGAATTTTTTATATGACTCCTCATGCTAGTCCGTTTGATGGCAAACTTACTTTTGTGCATGCCTATCGAAGCACGCGCTTGGGCATGTTTCAAGTATTACCCAAAGCCATGAAACCTGATAAAGGTAATATGGTTGAAATGGAAGGCATCCACGAGATCCATTGCACCCGCTTGAAAATTCATCTTGATAAACCATCCCCTGCTCATACAGACGGCGAACTCTTCGATACTTGGCTAACGGATTTTGAATATAAAATTTTTCCATCCGCTGTGCAGATGATTGTGCCGTAATTGTTATGTGGATTGATAGAAAATAACTGATGTTACGCGAAACGTCCCGCAGGTTTGGTTGCACCAATCAAGTTTTAAGAGGAAACCTGCGGGACGGTGCGTAAGGTGAGTAAATTTATGCAAGAACTTAAGCAGAATACAAAAATCTTAACCGTCATTTTATTTATATCAGTTTTTACATTTTCTTTATTTTGGATAAACTCAAAAAAATCGAATACACCGATTGTTCCTCCAACATCCACATTACTCCTCCTCCAAAATTTGAAGTGATTATTCCTTCAAAAGGATTACTCAAAAACTATGTGACTGTTTCAGTCAAAGCAGAAACTGGCACAAGTTGTAATTTAATTTTCATCCCCGCTTCGGGTGAAACATTAAATATGAATACAATCGCGGATGAAAACGATGAATGTGTTTGGAGATGGAAATTGGAAGAATCGTATGGTAGAGGCAGTGCAAGGTTAATTTTTACGATTAACGGAATCAGTCAAACGCATTTTTTGCAAATCCTAGAATCTTTTTAAACCACTGGTAACTGAATACTGATAACCGATTACTGTTCACTGATTACTGCCTTATCCCCCAAACCTTTCCACATACAACAAAATCGAAAAAATAATTGCAGTCAAAATTCCAATCACACTCAATCCAATTCCCACAGTGGCGACTTTTTTATGTTCAGACTTTCTGCCCAATATACCTAAAATGATTCCAAGAATCCCAAGTATAGTTCCCAAGACAGGAATCAAGCCGAGGCACAGACTCAAGACTCCCAGTGCGGCTGAGGCGATGGCATAAAATTTATTCAGTCGTTCTTCAGGGTCAAGCGAAGCAGGGTCAGTTTGCATAAACAAAATCCTCAAACACTAAGGACACGAAGTACACAAAGGTTAAAAGTTTTTTCTTAGTGCCCTTTGTGTACTTCGTGTTTAATTAAATTTATTCTTCTTCACCAGATAACAACTTGATTCGTTCCCACGGCTTCAAGTTTTCATCTTCTGCTAACAAACTTTTCAATTCATATAACTCATCACGCAATGCTGCTGCTTTTTCAAATTCCAAATTCTTGGCGGCTTCTTTCATTTGTTTTTCCATTTCGTGCATCACCTGACGAAGTTCATTGCGCGGCAAATCAGATTTCGTTTTATATTCGCCCTTCATCTCGCCCACCGCCTTGGCAGAGAATTCTTCTGTCAAGTCACGAATTGATTTTGAAATGCTAATTGGCACGATACCTTTTTCTTCGTTATATTTCATTTGTTTGGCACGGCGGCGATTCGTTTCATCAATGGCGCGTTTCATCGAATCAGTCGTTTTATCAGCATACATAATCACGCGCCCATTCACATTACGCGCCGCGCGCCCAATCGTTTGAATCAAGGCTTTATCAGAACGCAAGAAACCTTCTTTATCCGCATCCAAAATTGCCACCAAAGAAACTTCGGGCAAATCTAGACCTTCACGTAATAAGTTAATACCCACTAACACATCAAATTTTCCTAAACGCAAGTCACGCAAGATTCCAACACGTTCCAACGTCTCAACTTCCGAATGCAAATAATTGACTTTGATTCCCAATTCTTTCATGTAATTCGTCAAATCTTCAGACATTCTTTTTGTGAGTGTAGTGACCAAGACTCTCTCGCCTCTTTCTACCCTCGTCTTGATTTCTCCAACCAAATCATCTACTTGCCCTTTAACAGGTCTGACTACAACTTCGGGGTCCACCAAACCTGTGGGTCTGATGATTTGTTCCACAACTTGTTCAGCATGATTCAATTCATATTCAGATGGCGTTGCAGATGTATAAATTGTATTACCCATCACCTCTTCAAACTCATCAAACTTCAATGGGCGATTATCTAATGCAGAAGGCAAACGGAATCCATATTCAACCAATGTTTCTTTTCTAGCACGGTCGCCGTTATACATGCCGCGAATCTGTGGCACAGTCATGTGGCTTTCATCCAGTACAAGCAAATAATCACTCGGCAAAAAGTCAATCATCGTCCACGGATGTGAACCCGGTGCACGTCCATCTAAATGACGGGAATAGTTTTCAATACCTGAACAATATCCAACTTCTTTCAACATTTCTAAATCATATTTTGCTCGTTGTTCAAGGCGTTGTGCTTCTAACAATTTTCCTTCGCTCTTGAACAAAGTTAATCTTTCTTCTAATTCTTTTTCAATTTCTGTAATTGCTGTTTTCAATCTATCTTTTTCGGTCAAATATTGTTTGGCAGGGAAAATTGAAACTTCATTCGGTTCTTCGATTATTTCACCGGTCAACGGGCTGAATTGCATAATGCGTTCAACTTCATCGCCAAAGAACGTAATGCGGAATCCTAATTTATCTTCATAAGCAGGCACAATTTCTAACGTATCTCCCCGCACACGGAATGTACCTGACTTTAATTCCATATCATTGCGTTGATACTGACTTTCAATTAATTGTCGCAACAAAGCATTACGGCGATATATCTCACCTACTTTTAGATGAACAGTTCCCTTGCCAAATTCTTCTGGTGAACCTAAGCCATATATACAGGAAACAGAAGCAACTATAATCACGTCTCGACGCGAAACGAGTGCCGTTGTAGCGGCAAGCCTTAAACGTTCAATCTCATCATTGATTTGTGTCTCTTTTTCGATGTACAAATCATGTCTTGGAACGTATGCTTCGGGTTGATAGTAATCATAGTACGAAACAAAATACGAAACTGCGTTTTGTGGAAAAAATTCTTTGAACTCAGCATACAACTGTGCCGCCAAAGTTTTGTTATGCGCCATAATTAAAGCAGGCTTTTGCAATTCCTGAATCACAGATGCAATCGTAAAAGTTTTACCAGTGCCTGTGGCTCCCAACAATACTTGATGCTTGAATCCTTTATTGACACCATCCACAAGTCCGCGAATGGCTTCGGGTTGGTCACCCATAGGGATAAAAGGTGCTTGTAGTTTGAATTCCATATTTGTTTTCTCACAAGAACCGTCCCGCAGGTTGAATGAAGCGAATTTAATTTTTCAATTAAACCTGCGGGACGATGATTTATACGAACGAGTGTTCTATTTTACACCAAAGGCGCACAGAATGCCAGTGAAAAAATTAATATAATCCAAATGTTATAATTTTGAAAAAATATTTTATATGCAAAAATCGAATCATTTCTTAACTACTATCTTAATATTTTTACCCACAAGTATTGCCCTCAGCATGTATGGATATATCGGCACATTCAATCGCCTTCTCGGCGATAGTTTATGTTCATTTTATTATGCCGAAAGATTAGGGTTGTTTCGTTCAATATGGTTTTGGAGAATTACTTGGAGTGGGCGATATTCTGCCTACGCTTTTGATTGGCTAACGACAAAATTTTTTGACGAATACAACATCATCTGGTTTACGCCTCTAATACTAACCTTTTGGCTGGTGATAAATACCTTAGGCATTTATTTGCTATTCAAGCAACTTGATAAAAACAATGTTTGGGTATCTATTCTGCTGGGTGGTTTATCAGTATTTGCTATTCTTGTTCTAACACCGACGATTGAACAATCTTTCTTTTGGATTGATGGCTTCCGCGCTTATACACTTCCAAGCATTATTTTGGTAATCTACTTAGTTTTATATTTATTTTTTTACAACAAAATCAAATCTAATGTTTTCGCTTTTGTTTTGGCATTTCTACTTTTCTTCGCCAGTGGCGGCTTGAGCGAGACATTTACAGTATTTCAGTTTTGTCTGGTTGTATTTTGGATTGGATATTATTGGTTGAGCGAATCACCAAAAACATTTGATAAAAATCTATTTATCTTAATCGGTAGTGGGCTTGGAAGCCTGCTTGCTATGATTATTGTGGCAACCGCTCATGGAAATAGCGTTCGGCAAAGTTTCTTCCCACCTTCGCCAAGTTTGATAGAAATTCTTAGCATTTCATTTACTGCTTACTTAAATTTTTGGTCAGGAATTGTTCTTAATCCTGCAAAAATCAGCATCTTAATGGGTATCATTTTATTTTGTGTTTGGGTAGGTAGCCTTTATAAAACCGAAATCGTGAACATAAAGAGAAAAATTATCCTGCAAATCCTTGGAGCATTTCTCCTATCTTTCATTTGTTTTCCACCAGGGGTTTATGGATATAGTGAACCGCCGCCTGATAGAGTTTTATCAATTGCAGTATTTATTATCGTGGTGCTTTTAATGTCTGCAAGTGTTCAGATAGGAAACTTATTATCGGAAAAGTTTATAAAAAATAGCACACAAAGTCAAATTGTTCTTTGGACATCTATTGCGTTAATTTTTTTCGCGGCATGGGCAGATGCGAGCGAAATGTACAAAGGCAAAGATGTTTATATTGAATATGCTCAAAAATGGGATGCGACTGATTTGTTAATTAAGCAAGCCATTGTAGATGGAAAAGATGTAGTTGAAATCCCCGCTGACCCAAGCTGGGCTGGGATGGATTTACCAAATCAAAACCCAAATCATTGGGTGAATGAATGTTACTCATTTTTTTATGGCATTCAAGTGTTTGGTCCGCCGAGGTAAGTTTTCAAGAAAATAAAATGTATCCATAAACAGAATCAAATTTCCCCTTAAGAAAGAAGCGAAAAGAGAGTCTCACTTTGTGAGGCTCTCTTTTATCATCAAAAAATTTATGGCAATGGGCTTGCAGGGAATGAGCCGGGAGGTGCGTACCAATCTTGTGGATTAATATTGTTTGTTACTTGACCAGAAGTGACAGGCACCAAAATTAAACTATTGTCTGTGCATTCGGCGGAAAGCCCACATAAAACTGCTTGCGAATATCCTGCTGATAGTGAGCCATCTTGCAAATAAGCCACAACATAATAATTACCGGGCGGCAAGTTATCAATTTGATAGGTGCTTTGATTTTCAGCAGTCACCACATAATAATACGATTGACTGTTTACATCAAATGCGACGGTGGTTTGGGCTGGAATAAAATTGGATGGATAACTTAAATTCCCTGCAATGCTTCCAAATTCTTCTGGTGCACTTTCACCACCAACGCCTACATTAGGAATACTTGGGTCATTGGGCATAGAGGGCCATTGTGATGAATCTCCATACCAATCGCCAGGGTTGATGTTTTGTGTAACAACACCTGCTTGCACATCTACTTCAATTAAAGAAACATCGGTGCATTCAACTTTCAAGCCACAAACATAAAATTGATTATAAGCACCCACCATAGAACCATCTGGAAGCAAATAAGCAAAGACAGTATATTTTCCGACAGGCAAATTATCAATTTGATAAGTGCTTTGATTTTCAGTTGTTTGCACCCAATAATATTGTCCGGTACCCGTATTAAATGCAACTACTAACAAGGGTGGAATACCTTCTGATGGAAAAGATAAGTTTCCAGCAATACTCCCCGTTTGCGCGGCGGGTTCTTGTGTAGGTGCTTGCAACGTTAACGCTTGAAATGTGGCTTGCACAATCGCTTCCACATCTTGCGTTGGTTCTGCTGGGGCGGGTAAACAAGCGGCAAATAATAATGCAACCAGCAATAATACAAATAAAATTTTCTTCATTTCATTCTCCTTTTATAGTTTGTAAGATGTTATCGTAATTTCGGGTTGGCGGTTTATCACCCAATTGTGCTAACACATCTAACAATTTGATTGTCCAAACTTCATCTTTTGAGATTGTGGCCCAATATGCGGATTTTCCACCTCGGACTCCATTTGGCAAATCAGGCAATCGCTTCATCTCTGACGTTTCACTTGCTTGCTGATACTTCAACAGAATCTGCCCCGACTCCCAGTTGACAGAAGTGAGTCCAATTTTTTCGGCACGCAGTTTCACACGCATTTGATATAAAAGATTCTGTAACATTTCAGGCATTGCCCCAAAGCGGTCACGAAATTCTGACCCTAAAGCATCTAATTCGGTTTCATCGCGCAGGTCTGCCATACGACGATAGAGGCGTAATCTCAAATCTGCATCTGAAATATAAGTTGCAGGAATCCCAACAGCGAGCGGAAGTTCCACATTGACAGGCATTGATAATGGAAGGTTGAAGGTTGAAAGTTGAAAGTTAGCAAGTGTTTCATCAAAAGTAGAACCTTCAACCTGTGACCTGTAACTTGCAACTCGACGAAGTCGTCTGACTGCATCGGCTAACATTCTTGTATATAAATGAAAACCAACGGATTGAATATATCCATGCTGACGTGTGCCAAGCAATTCACCTGCTCCACGAATTTCTAAATCTCGCATGGCAATCGAATAACCTGCACCAAGTTGTGTATTTTCTGCAATCACTTCAAGTCGTTGTTGACCATCTTGTGTTGGCGACATTTTATTATGACGGAAAAAATATGCATAAGCACGCATGGCTCCACGCCCCACACGCCCGCGTAATTGATACAGTTGAGCCAAACCAAATGTATCGGCTCTATCTACAATTAACGTATTTGCATTAGGAATATCCAAACCTGATTCAATAATTGTGGTTGAAAGCAAGATATCAATTTCACCTGTGTTAAATCGGTGCATCACATTTGAAAGTTGATTTTCATTCATCTGTCCGTGACCAATATCCACGCTGGCTTCAGGAACTAATTTTTCAAGATGCTGTTTCATGGCTTCAATCGTTTGGACACGATTGTGAACGAAGAAGATTTGCCCGCCGCGTTCTAATTCACGCAAAATTGCTTGACGAACCAAACGCGGTGAATATGGACCTACATGTGTGATGATTGGCAATCTTTCTTCTGGTGGTGTGTTGAGATTTGAAATATCTCTCACGCCTGTTAATGCCATGTACAAAGTTCTCGGAATCGGTGTAGCCGTTAAAGTTAATACATCTACTTCTGTGCGAAGTTTTTTGAGGTGTTCTTTGTGAGTCACACCGAAGCGTTGTTCTTCATCAATGACGACTAAACCTAAATCTTTGAAACTGACATCTGAAGAAATTAAGCGATGCGTGCCGATGATGATATCAACTTCACCAATTGCAAGCTGATGCAAAATTTCTGTCTGTTCTTTTGGAGTACGAAAACGTGACAGCATTTCTACTTTGACAGGGAATGCCGCCAGCCTTTGAGAAAATGTCTCAAAATGTTGTTGGGCTAAAACAGTGGTTGGTACAAGCACTGCCACTTGCTTACCACTCATCACTGCTTTGAAAGCAGCACGCAATGCAACTTCAGTTTTTCCATAACCGACATCACCACACAACAATCTATCCATTGGGCGTGGACGTTCCATATCGCGTTTGATGTCTACAATAGCGCGTTTTTGGTCTTCTGTTTCAACATACGGAAAACTATCTTCTAATTCTTTTTGCCATTGTGTATCTTCTGCAAAAGAAAAACCTTCCACCACCTGACGACGCGCATATAAATCCAATAAATCTTCGGCGACTTTTTGCACCGCTTCTTTAACTCTGGATTTTGTCTCTGCCCATGCTTGCCCACCTAAATTATCTAATGAAGGTTTGCCACCATCTGCACCGACATAACGAGTCAACCTATCGGCTTGATGAACAGGCACATATAAAATATCGCCGCGATCATATTCAACAGTGAGATATTCTCTTTCATGCCCATCCATCTGCCTTTGAATCAATCCTGCAAAGCGACCAACGCCATGGTCAACATGCACAACGTAATCACCAGTCTGTAAATCAGCATATAAAGACTCAGGTGTATCTGCTGTTTTGCGTTGACGTGTGCGTGGTTGCGGGCGTTCCCAACCGAAGATTTCGGAATCAGTTATTAAGTGCAGAGAATTAGAGATTAGAGATTGGAGATTGGAGACTTGTGACTTGTGACTTGAGACTTGAGACTTGACCGTGAAGCCTTCAGAGAGAGATGATTCGATAAATTCTAAATTTTTGAAATCCGAATCAGGATAATGTTCATTCCACAATTCTTTTAATCGTTGAGCTTGGCGAGAAACAATAATAACCTCATCATTTTTCTCTACAATCGAAAAAAGATAATCTACAAAAGGCTTAAGTCTTCCACCAAATCTTTCATCGTGACCAAACGAATTTGCAAATGAATTCTCTAATTCTCTAATCTCTAATCTCTGCTCTTCTGAATAACCTAATTCAACATTTGTAAATTCTCCCAACGAATCATTCAATTCAGACCATGGAATATATGGAACTGGGAAACTTTCAGCAAGTGTGCCTTCTTTAATACTTTCTGCACGAAACTTTACGGCTTGTTCTTCCACTTCATTTGCCATCACATCAATCAAACTTAAATCATCTGCCATCACAAAAGTTTTTTGTGGCAAATAATCTAACAACGAAGCAGGTTGCGAATGAATCAATGGAATATGAAATTCAGAAAGTTGTACATCGCTTTCCGTTGTATCTGCTAAAAATTCACGCGCAGGAGTTATCAAAATATTTTCTAACTTTTCGAGTGTGCGTTGTGTAGCAGGGTCAAAACTGCGGATGGTCTCAATTTCATCACCAAAAAAATCTAAACGCACAGGATGCAACTCTGTCGTTGCCCAAACATCTAAGATGCCACCGCGACTTGAAAATTGACCGGGTTCTAAAACGGTATTGACACGTTGATATCCAATCCGCGCCCATTCACGCATCAGACTATCGGGTTGAGTTGATGTTCCCGCGGAGAGTTTTTTACACGCCTTGAGAAAATCCCGTCTTGGCAATGTACGCGTCATTAATGAACGAACAGATGTCACAATGACAGGAGATGTTTCAGGTGTAGTAACAAATGGAAGGTGATATGAAGCGAGAGCAGTCAGCACTTGTAAACGCTCACGCCGTGTCGTGACTCCCCAAGCGGCATCTTCATAAAATAACGGATTTGGTTCTGTAAATAAATATCTCGGTGATTTCACCCAAAATCCCAATTCATCAAACATTGCGAGTGCATGGTCGGCGCGGTCTGTGATTAATAGAATCGGTTGATTAATATCTGCATGAAGATTTGCCAAGACAGGCAAGCGGGCAGAACGAGGCAAACCTAAACCAGAAATATTTTCTCCAGCCGAAATTTGCTTTAGTAACTCTTGATATTGAGGAAGAGCACGAAGGTTAGAAAATAATTGTTGCATTATTTGTCTTTTACGTTTTACGGATTACGAATTGCGTAAAACGTAATGCGTGATGTGTAATTTTTATTCCACAGAACCATTAAACTTATTCATCGCCATATTCAAGCCGTTCATTACAAATTCAAGCGCGGCATCAGATGCGCGGGATAAGATTTCAGGCAAAAGTTTTTGCTCATCTTTTGAGAAGTTTTGCAAGACATAATCTTTGGCTTGCATTCTGCCGGGCGGACGGCTAATGCCCAAACGCAAACGTGGAAAATCTTTTGTGCCGAGTTGTTCAATCGTATCTGCCATACCACGCTGACCACCCGGTCCACCAGTGGGACGAATACGGATTGTGCCAAACGGAATATCTAAATCGTCATGGGCAACCAATAAATTTTCAAAAGGGATTTTGTAGAAATTTAATAAACCTTGTACTGATTGACCTGAAAGATTCATGTATGTTTGTGGTTTGGCTAAAATAATTTTTCTCTCTTCATACAAAGATGAAATCACAATTGCTTTGGATTGAACTTTCATGCCACGCGCATTGAGTCTTTCAGCCAATAAGTCAATTAACATAAAGCCAATGTTGTGACGGGTATCTTTGTATTCTCGTCCTGGGTTGCCAAGTCCGATAATGAGGTAGGATTGATTCATTTTAAGCATTACCTTTTTCAATCTTTTTCTCAATTTGATAAAGAAAAAAACCTAAGACAAGTCCTACTATTAAAGCCCATCGCCATATTTTGATTAATTGGCTTAATAGATAAGCCCAATTCTCAAAAAAATATGAATCATGTCCTTGAAATATAACGATAACCAATAAAGGGAGAAAACTCAAAACAAAGATTAATATATATGAGAAATTTTCACTAAGATGATTAAATAAAAAATTTGAAATTAATAAACCCATAAGAAGAAAAATAAATACACCTAAAGCTAAAAAATCATTTGGGTAATATCCCGCCCATATTGGCGAATTTTCGGAAAAGAATTTTCCGTTTAATTTATTCGCAGTATCCACTGCAAGGCTAACGA
>Ga0224723_1000017_pt1 | contig 106845 bp, 81 predicted proteins | sample Balambano_FR2_Me_FD_161647 | JGI IMG/M metagenome (GOLD analysis project Ga0224723, IMG submission 161647) | Freshwater sediment microbial communities from Lake Towuti, South Sulawesi, Indonesia - Balambano_FR2_MetaG | ecosystem: Environmental > Aquatic > Freshwater > Lake > Sediment | place... | reverse complement strand
CCCCTTCACCGTCGCCCTCCCCTTCACCGTCGCCCTCGCCCTCAGCAGGAACCGTTTCGCCAACTAATCCTGGTGTTGCTCGAAATCCTGATATAGATAGACTCATAGGGAGATCGGGCAGTGGGCAAAGTCCGACTCCGGGCAATTCCTCTCAAGACGATCGCACAGCCACAGAGAGACTCCAGAACAGACTTGCCCAAAATCGAGCGGTGTATGAGCGGCTAGGCAGAAATTCTACGGGTACCACGACAGAGGAAGCAAATCTAGCCTTTGGCGACTGGTTCTACAACCAGCTTGGACGGGAAGAAAACGATTTTCAGGAGGAAGAAATTCCTGCGACTTATCCCCCAGAAGCCTGTCCTTTAGAGATTGAACCTGCGGCTGTCTACGGAATTGTCGTTAACTCTGAGGCTGAGGTAGTTGATGAACCTAAGCTGATTCAAAGCTCCGGCTTTCAGTTGTTTAACCAGAAGGCGCTGGAGGCGATCGCCGCTTACGAGTTTGAGAACGAATCGGATAGCGATCAGGTTTACCTGGTCACGGTCAAATTTGACCACACGGCTGAATCGTGTCAGGCTCCGGCTGATGATCCGCCTCCTGCGGGCTAGTTTGACAATTTCCAAGCCTAACTATTCCAGCAGGTCGGGCTCTTCGCGCACAATTTTGTCGTAGAGTGGCTGAAAGCAAAACCAGCCTGAATAGGGCGTGCCGACCTGAGTTTGGGCTAACTGTGCAACCTCTGGCTTAATCAGGTGAGGCTTGCCCGCCGCTTCTGCGGTCACCTGCACCTGGCACGATCGCTCCATCGTGATGAACCACCAGGCGGCTTCATCGACAGACTGGCCAACGGTTAAGAGTCCATGATTTTGAAGGATGACGGCTTTGCGATCGCCCAGGGTAGCTGCAATGCGATCGCCTTCTGAGGTGTCCAACACCACGCCCGTATAATCTGCAAACACTGCGTGGTCTTGATAAAACGAGCAGGCATCCTGCGTCAGTGGATCAAGCAGTCTGCCAAACGTAGACCATAGCTTGCCATAGGTCGAGTGAGAATGCGCCGCTGCTACAACGTCGGGACGATGGGCATGAATCGGCGCATGAATAGCAAAGGCTGCCTGATTAACGGGCTGATTTCCCTTGACTATTTCACCGTCGCTGGCTACCAAAATCAAGTCAGATACCCGAATGTGCCCAAAATACATTCCAAAAGGATTCACCCAAAAGTGATCCGGAAATTCGGGATCACGAACCGTGATATGACCTGCGATGCCTTCATCAAAGCCATAGCGGGCAAACAGGCGAAATGCAGCCGCCAAGCGCTGCTTGCGGTGCAGCCGTTCGTCCTCAACACGCTCAAATATGGGAGGTTGGGGAAGAGCAAATTCTGGCATTGCTATTCTCGGTGGATTAATTGCAGTAGGGATCTCCCCAGTATAAACCCCACGACCCTCAAGCAATTAACCACCCTAAATTTGTCCGGAGCGATTATGAGTTGACGAGAAGATAATGGAGTTCGTCCGCTTCACGTGATTCTTGGCGGATCTGTCCTTCCATTGCAGCTTGCTGAAGTTTAATAAACGCATTTAGATCTTCCCAGCCGTACTTAGTCTGCTGGAGCAGCCTTCGCAATTGATCCTCTGCCTCCAGAGGGAGATAGCCTGTTTCGAGCGTTTGTCCGACGATTTCACGAATAGAAGTCATACCAGCACTCTTGAGGGGTTAGAGCAGATTTATATAGAGCCTTGGAGCTAGAGCTTTAGGCGGCGGTTACCCCAGAAGGGGAACTGCTTCGCATCGCCCTGTGATCTAGATCAGATAGCGCTTCACATTTACATCAAGAAGTATTTACAGACTCTCAGGTTCCCAGATCAGTAAATTTGCTGTTGAAGACGGTGAAACGCATGAATGAAGGGGCTTGGAGACAAATAGAGAATGTTTACGAAATGTAAACTTGCTTAAGAAATACTGTGTAATTTCAGCTTTCCTACAGGCTTACTGTAAGACATTCCCCAAAAAACCAACGTATCTCCTGTCACAATTTTGGCAGTGGTATTCTGCTATGCCTAGAAGCATTGTGGGTGAATTCAGTGGTCTATGCTGTTTACGTACAATCCTCAAGACTGGATGCAGGTTGTTCCACGATCTAGCTGCTCTACTTAGAGGCAGTGCTTTTGGGGGGGCGAATCGGCAGCCGCACCTGAAAGCGCGTATCTCCTGGCTCTGACTCAAAGCGAATATCCCCTCTGTGTTGCCCAACAACAATGCGGCGAACGATGTCTAAACCAAGTCCTGTGCCCTGACCAACTTCTTTAGTCGTGAAAAATTGGTCAAAAATGCGCGGCTGAATTTCAGCAGGAATGCCTGCTCCGTCATCAGCAATTTCAACCAGGATGCGATCGCCCTCCAGCGCCGTCCGAATCCACAGATGCCCCTTCCCTCCCGTTGCATCTACCGCATTGTCAATCAAATTTGTCCACACCTGGTTAAGCTACGGGCCATAGGCACAGATTTTAGGTAAGTCACCATATTCACGTTTGACTGTCATGCCATACTTCAACTTATGTTTCAAAATCGTGAGGGTGTTGTTGATCCCCTCATGCACGTCCAACTCCTGAAGCTGCGCCTGATCCATGTAGGAGTAGCTTTTCATCGCTGTCACCAGTTCAGACATCCGAGTTGAGCCAAGCTTAATGTCTTCTAGAAGCTTGATGCCCGTGAGCGTTGCCTCTAGCCAGGTCAAAACGCTGCCCAAACAGTCTGGGTCAAGGTGGATCATGATCTCATCCAGCCGATCGGGATGTAGGTCGGCCATGACCAGCATCGGAGCAAGCTTCCAACCATTCTCAACGTCGTGGGCCTCTAGCCAATCGGCGATCGCGTCTTCTGCCTCGCTCTGGGCGAGCGGGTCTAACGAGCAGCCCCGTTTCGCGGATTCTGTTGCCTGAAAATACAGGTCGCTGAGAAACTTTACCTGGTCAGCCACCATCGGCTGCTGGTGGATCTTTAGCGCCAGGTTAGGGAGTTTTTGCAATACTTCTTCTAGGTAAGATACATTGCGTCGAACCGCTGCAGCTGGGTTGTTTAACTCGTGGGCTAGCCCCGCAGAAAGGGTTCCTAAAGAAATGAGTTTTGCCTGTTGCTGAGTAACAGATTCGTGAATTTGCGATCGCTGCGCCGAGATCTTTAGAATTTTGCGAAAAATTGACGGGCACATTCTCAGCATTTCCCAAAAGCAATCTGGGGTCAGCTTATAAAGCTGCACTTTTGTTACAGCTCGTCCTGTAGTGGGGTAAGGTTCGTCTAGCAGCAGAATCAGTTCCGCAAAAACTTCCCCTGCGTCCAGCGTTACCGCATGGGTAGTTTCCCCCTGAATATCCTTCGTCCAGGTCGTCTTACCCTGCAAAATGATATAAAAGCCGTCTGCCGGATCTCCCTGCGCGGCAATTTGCTCTCCTGGCTCTAGCCAAACCTCAATTCCCTGCTCAGCCAACCACTGCAACTGCTGCTCAGGCAAATGGCTAAATAGTGACACCTGGCGCAACATCTCTCTGATGTCAGTTGTGTTGATGTCAGTCATCACAGTACCTCAGATTGGGCTAAGCTCAGCTTACTTCATGAGATGGATGTAAATACTGCGCTATGTAGATAAGAGACAGAATTGCAGAAGGTTAATCTGCTGTTTGTTGAAGCGCTACATCCTTCTGCCAGTCTTGATAGAGAAACTAAGGGCAAAGAGTTAGAGCAAATGTAGTGATACTGCAACCTTACCCCTACCTTCGGAGACTAAGATCAATTCAACTTGAGCTTGCACAAAACGGTGCGTGTGTTTTGAAGAGGTTCCTTCGAGTTAAAAAATGTATCTCTGGCTACAAAATATTGCTTAAACAATAAACAAGCCTTACAATATGTATAAGAAGATACTATTTATAGCTACTATGAGCGCTGGGGCAGATTTAGATTGGGAAGAAGCATTTGAGTATCGACCGGGGCAAAGGGTTGAACTGACGGCCCAACCGGGTACCTTTGACACGATTGCTGATTACGAACCAATGATGGTGCCGCCCATCTGGTTGCTGAACGATCCGCATCCCCGCTATCCTCACGAGCTGCGGGTCATTTCACAGCCACCGATGGAAACTAATGCGCTAAGACCTCAGTGTTCTCTGACCTTAGAGAAAGTTTATGCCTAAAAACCGATGAATTTCGACTGATGCTCGTGCGAAATTAGGGTTAGCAACGCTATCCCGACTCAAGCCCACGAGCAGGAAAGATTCCTATGGTAAAGATTGGCTATCATGCTTCTCATGAACAGTTTAAGCCGAGCGAATTGCTGAAATACGTGCAATTAGCAGAACAGGCAGGCTTTACCCACGCCCTTTCCTCTGACCACTTTCATCCCTGGACGGAACAGCAAGGACAAAGCGGCTTTGCCTGGTCGTGGTTGGGGGCAGCAATGCAAGCAACGCCAAACCTTTCCTATCGGGTCGTTTGTGCCCCTGGACAGCGATATCATCCTGCAATCATCGCCCAAGCCGCAGCAACTCTGGCAGAGATGTTTCCCGATCGCTTCTGGATTACTGTGGGTAGCGGTCAGGCACTTAACGAAAGCATTACGGGCGAAAAATGGCCGATCAAAAGCGATCGCAATGCTCGACTTAAAGAATGTGTAGATGTAATGCGATCGCTCTGGGCTGGTGAAACGGTCACTCATCGCGGTCTAGTCTGTGTTGAAGGAGCCAAACTTTACTCCCGTCCAGAAACTCCTCCACTCATCATCGGTGCAGCCGTTACTGCGAAAACCGCAGAATGGCTGGGCAGTTGGGCAGACGGACTGATCACAATTTCGCGCCCACCCGAAAAGCTAAAAGAAGTCGTAGACGCTTTTCGACAAGGGGGTGGGGGCGGAAAACCAATGTTACTTAAAGTGCAGCTTTCCTATGATCGAGATGAAGCTGCCGCTCGTCAAAAAGCTCATGAACAGTGGCGCAGTAATATTTTTGAAAATGTATTGATGACAGAGCTACAAACTCCTCACCAGTTTGAGGTTGCAGGTCAATTTGTGCAGCCCGATGAGTTAGATGGGCACGTTCGCATTTCTGCCGACCCGCAGCAGCACATTGATTGGCTGAAACAGGATGTGGAACTGGGTTTCAGCGAACTGTTGTTGCACAACGTAAACCGTGAACAGCAGCAGTTTATTGAGGTGTTTGGTGAGCAAGTCCTTCCAGCGCTCCAACCCATAGCTGTTGGGTAAGCAACCTGGTCCGTTTAAGTTCAAATGTACTAAACAATATGATATTCTACTCCTAGCAACTCATGCTAGCCAGCAGCCCACCCCAGTAGCGGCTGCTTTTTATTGGTTGCGTTTCTCTCCGGTTTGTTGCCCTGTAACCGAAGCATCGCCGTTACACTATGCCGCCATCCTACGGATAAAGCCCCCGGTCTAGCAGAGCTTGAGCTACTCGCCCTACACCTAGCACATAGGCTGCTAGCCTGAGCGGTACTTGTCTTTTGTTAGACTGCTCTACCACCAGCCGAAAAGCATGGACAATTAGCCCTTCCATTTCTCGGTTGACCCGCTCCTCATCCCAAAACACGTAGGAAAGCCCCTGTACCCATTCCAGATAGCTCACCACCACCCCGCCTGCATTCGCCAAAATGTCTGGCAGGACGGTTACTCCTCGCGCCTCTAGTGCCCGGTCTGCCTCTAGGGATACTGGACCGTTTGCCGCCTCTGCAACAATGCTAGCCTGCACCTGATCTACATTGTCTGCGGTGATCTGGTTCTCTAGAGCCGCTGGAATCAGAACATCACAGGGCAAAGCCAGCAGTTCGGCATTGCTAATTGGCACGGAGCCAGGAAAGCCCTGCAAGTTTTTGTGATGTTCCGCAGAGTAGGCTTTGAGTGCTGGAATATCAAGTCCATCTTCAGCAAAAATTCCGCCAGAACCTCTGGATACCGCTATCACTTTGGCTCCCGCTTTGTGCAGTAACAGAGCAGCAGCACTCCCTACATTACCAAAACCCTGAATGGCGATACGAGAATTGGCGATCGCCTTCCCGCGTTGCGCTAGTGCCTCTCGCACCACAATCATCACGCCTCGTCCGGTTGCCATTTCGCGACCGCGTGATCCGCCAATTGAGATTGGTTTACCCGTCACCACTCCCGGCACTGCATGACCTACGTTCATGGAATAGGTGTCCATCATCCAGGCCATTTCGCGGGCTGAAGTGCCTACATCTGGAGCCGGAATATCTACAGACGGGCCAATATCTTTGATTAATTCGCTAGTGTAGCGGCGGGTGATTCGCTCTAGCTCATGTACACTGTAGCGGTTTGGATCGAGTGCAATTCCGCCTTTTGCGCCGCCATAGGGAATACCCAAAAGCGCACATTTCCAGGTCATCAGCATCGCTAGCACTGAAACTTCTTGCAGCGTTACGGCTGGGTGATAGCGAGTTCCGCCTTTGTAAGGTCCAAGAATGTCGCAGTGCTGAACACGATGGCCTGCAAAAACCTGCACCTCACCATTATCTAGTTTGATGGGAATGGAGACGGTGACAACCTTACGCGGGCTACTGAGAATAGACAAAACACCCTGGTCTAGACGTAACTCTTTTGCTGCCGCCTCAAGGTAACTGCAAGCTTGATCGGTCGGGCAAATGTGAGCAGGAGAAGGTGCCTCTAAGAGTCGCAGCGATGATAAAACCATAAATTCTCTCGCAATCGTGGAATTCCACGAATTGAATATCGATTGTGTTGATCCCTATGGCTAGACTAGCTGTTTTTAAGAAGAAATTTCCCATTTTGTAAATTTTGTTACTGTTTGTTTTTCTGTTTTGTTTATGGAACGAACTTAACAGCCTTGTACTACGCTTGTAGTATTCATTGGTTTGCTTCTTGTTAGAATTTGGGCTTGCCAACTATTTTCATCTACAACCTCTAATGTTTAATTGAGAGATTACGCTGGGATTCAAGCATCACTATGACCGACTCTACTCCTTCTACCCCGTCTACGACTCGCAAATCTAGCACTACAAAGCACGTTCTATCCCTATCCGGTGGAGAAATTCAATACACGGCGATCGCCGAATGGCAGCCGTTGTACGAACGTGAGAAGGCGATCGCCGAACTCTTTCATGTAGCTTATCTAGTAGACCATCAGGACTCCACACCCCGCCCTCTCACGTTTGTGTTTAATGGTGGCCCTGGTGCCGCTTCTGCCTATTTGCACATGGGGGCCCTGGGTCCGAAACGGGTCGAATTTGGGCAGGAAGGCACGTTACCCAAACCACCTGTGAAAGTCGTAGATAATTGGGAAAGCTGGTTGAGTTTTACGGATCTGGTCTTCATCGACCCGGTTGGAACAGGCTTTAGTCGGGCTGTTTCACCGGAAAAAGACGATGATAAAGCGGATACTAAAACAGATGAGAAGACAAAATCTGAGAAACCAGAGGAAAAAGAAACCGAATTTTGGGAAGTAGAACGAGACTTAAAGGCGTTGGCAGAGTTCATTCAAACCTTCCTCTCAAAGAAAAATCGCTGGCTGTCTCCCATCTTCATTGCAGGCGAGAGTTACGGTGGGTTTCGAGTTGCAAAACTGGCGCGTAAACTGCAACAGGATTTTGGTGTGGGGCTATCCGGTGCCATTCTCATTTCGCCCGTGCTGGAGTTTAGTTTGTTAGAAGGAACCGACTACAACCTGACTTCCTGGGCAGCAGTGCTTCCCTCAATGGCAGGGGCAGCCGCTCATCACCATCGCGCTCAACAGGTTGGCGAAAACTTGCACACTCACCTGGCGGCCGCCGAACTGTTTGCCCGCAAAACGCTCATTCCCCTTTTGGCGCTGGGAGATACTTTGTCAGATGATGAGCGACAGCAGACGTATCAACAGTGTGCAGATCTGATCGGATTGCCAGTTTCTTTGGTTGCTCGACAGGGCGCACGGATTGGAATTGACGTATTTGCTAGAGAACTGCTGCGCGACCAGCAGCGCATCGTGGGGCTGTACGATGCCTCCATTACCGCGATCGATCCCTTCCCCGATCGCCCCCTCTACGCAGGCACCGATCCAACTCTGGACGGCTTAGATCGGCTATTTACAGGTGCAATCAACAGTCACTTACGCAGCACTTTAGGAGTTGAAACAAATCTGCCTTATCATTTACTCAATTTTGAAACCTTTAAAGCCTGGAAATTTGAACTGAAAGGTGGGCTGAAACAGGGCTTTATTGGCGCAGTAGACGATCTGCGAGTGGGCATGACGCTAAATCCTTATATGCAGGTTTACATCACTCACGGCTTATTTGATTTAGTCACACCTTACTTTGCCTCCAATCATCTCGCCGATTTGATGAAGCTTGACCCAGAGGTTCGCCCCAACCTAACCATCAAGCATTTTCAAGGAGGGCATATGTTTTACACCTGGGAAGCTTCTCGTCAGCAGTGGTTTGCTGAGATGAAGGAGTTTTATGGGAGGGCGATCGCCCCTTAAAACTACAAAACGCGCAACAAACTCGCAACACTGTTCACCGCTTCAAAAGTACGAATCTCGTCTAGCGCCTGGTGAAAATTGCCCTCGCGCACGTGATGAGTCACAACGACGATCTCAGCCTGGTTATCTCTCAGCCCAATTTGCACGACCGATTCTAAACTGACGCTGTGATCGCCAAAGCAAGTCCCCAGTTTGCCGATCACACCGGAACTGTCCTGCGTGAGAAAACGGGCATAGAAGCGAGTGACCAGATCAGACATGGGGGCGATCGCACAGTAATGCTGATGCGAACAGGCTAGCAGCGGGTCAAGCTGTGGCGGTTGGTCGTCTGTAGCTGCACCCCGACCCACTTTGAGAATGGCGGCAATGTTGAGAATATCGGAAACAACGGCACTGGCCGTTGGCCCAGCACCAGCACCAGGGCCAAAGAACATCACCTGACCGATTGGCTCACCCTCAACTAGGATGGCGTTGTAGACCTGATTCACACTGGCTAAGGGATGGGTTTTAGGAATCAGTGTCGGGTGAACCCTAACCTGAAGCTGGTCGGGTGGGTCTGCCAAATTTGTTCCGGGTGGAATGTCGCGTTTGGCAACAGCCAGTAACTTAATGACAAATCCTAACTTGTCAGCATAGGCAATATCAGCCGCGCTGACCTGACGAATGCCTTCACAGTAAACCTCTGGCAGCTTGATCCGCCCGCCAAAGGCCAGAGATGCCAAAATCGCAATTTTGTCAGCTGCGTCAAAGCCGTCTACGTCAGCGGTAGGATCGGCTTCGGCGTAGCCTAACTTTTGGGCATCGGCGAGAATTTCGGCAAAGTCGCCGCCCTCGGTTTGCATTCGGGTAAGGATATAGTTGGTGGTGCCATTCACAATGCCCATCAGGGTATGAATGCGGTTGGCGCAGAGCGATTGCTTCAGCGGCTCGATCACGGGAATACCACCACCTACCGCCGCTTCCAGCAGCACGTACACGCCTGCTTCTGTAGCTGCGGCAAAAATTTCTTCGCCAAAGCGGGCAATTACAGCTTTGTTAGCGGTGACGACGTGTTTACCGTTGGCGATCGCCCTTAAAATTAGCGATCGAGCGGGTTCTAGCCCACCCATTAACTCCACCACAATTTCCACATCTGGATCGGTGACAATCGCTTCCAGGTCAGTGGTGATAACACTGGGAGAGAACGCTACCAGACGAGTTTTGTTGGGCGATCGCACCCCCACCCGATAAATTTCTAGCTCCCGCACCAAAGGGTGCCGCTGCGCCGGATCAAGCAAAATTTGCGCCGTCCCAGTTCCAACCGTCCCCAATCCCAACAAGCCAACCTTGAATGCCATCTGAATTTCTGTGAGAATCTTCCACAATTGTAGGTGGTTGAGGGTTGAGAATTGGGAATTGGCGGGACGTGCAACTTACCCGCTTACCAAATAAGGAAAACCGGAGGCACTCCCCCAGTTTTTCTATTTACAGCAATTTTCAATTGCCTGACCCACAGGTTCTTTGTTGTATGCCGCGCGGAGCGCGGCATACAACAAAGAATCTAGACACATTTGAGCGCAAAGCGCTGTAGGTTCTAACTACAGCAGTCCTAAATCAGTTTTAAGACGAGCGGTTTATGAGGGGCGCACCTCTGAGGGGTGCGCCCCTCATAAACTATTCAGGATTGCTATCTGTCCCGCTATTCACTGCTACCTCACCACTATTGGGCTTTGGTTTTACGACGTAAAAAGGCAAGAGCGGGCAACAGACCAAAACTCAGCAAGGATAGTGTCCCCGGTTCTGGAATTTGGTTTGGCTCACCAATTATCCGAAATGCGGAATTGAACGCAGGATCTGCGGTTCCATCCTGCTGATTAATCACATCCGAGACGCGAACCCAGTCTGGCTCAAGTGCATTAGGAAAAGGAGCATTAGTCCGGAACCAGGTCTGCCGATCTACCACGCCCTCTGGCAGGGGGGCAGGGGAGTCGGGTGGAAGCGAACCTGCTACGCTAAAAAAGTCACCTTCCGCTGGGTCTACAGCAGTGACCAGGAACACCGCTTGTGGAGAAAGTTCAAGGGGAGTAGACAATTTTGCATCGATTTGGAGCAAGGTACCCGTCACTGGCCCACCTACAACTCCGCTTCCAAAGCCAGGAGTATTAGCACCCGAACCTGGAAGAATTGCCTGATCAATCGTGAAAGAACCCAAGTCAGTTGTGGTAAAAGACAGGTTTCCTTCCCCAACCGAGAAAGCAACAAACTCTTCATCCTCAGGTCCATTAGTGCGGACAGTAGCGGGAGTACGAGTGAGATCCGAGGCTCCAGGAAACACTTGGTAGAACGCCAAATCAATATCGTCGATAGTTGGGTCGTTACTGGTAAAAAGACCTAAAAAACTAACATCTGTCACGGTAAAACCACTTCCTGTAACAGTGAAGTCGTCAGCCGCTTCAGTAGGAATGTCTAGCTGTGAAGAAAACCCGATGGTGGAGTCAGGGGTTAGAGTATCCCACAAAACTGCACCATGCACTACGCTTGGAAAAACTAGAAAAGCCCCAGAGAAAGCACTTGCAATAAAGATGGCATTGCGAAGTCGCTGCATGGTTATGTCTCCTTAGATTATTAAACTAGGCAAATCTCGATCAGCTCTACTTCAAGTGAGGATGCAAAGTTCAGAGGAGAGGTTCTAAACAGGCTATGAATGATTGAAGGTTATCTATCAGGCTATAAGAAGACCTTGATGAATAGATGACTCCAACTGTGGAGTAAAGATCTAGAGGCTGCCAGCCGTTTGGCTTTTCCTTAAGCTAGAGCCGCAAACCATTCGCTATTCGATTTAACTATTTGGTCTTGCTATACTTGTCCGATATAAACTAGCGTTTTGTCTCTGTGAAAAAATCGCCTAGAGGTAACTTACACTCTCCATGTAAGAGCTTTATGCAGAATTATTGAATCTACTTGTATTGGGCAAAACAAATAGGGACTTCTTGATATAAAATTTATGGGATCTCTTTTTTGGTGAAGCTCTCATGAAGACATTAGCTGAGAGCCTATCTCCAACCCCTAATCCCCATGCTTCAAGTAATGCTGAATTAGCCCAGTTACCGTAGCGGGTAGCTCTAGATGCGGGAGAACTCCGGCACCGACAATTGCACAGAAGGCTTTCACCATCTCTGGGTTGAGGTTGGCTAGCCGCAGTCCGGTGGAGAGGCTGCTAAAGCGGGATTGGTCGCCCCAGAAGATGACGGTGGGAGTTTTAAGCTGCTCCATGTAGAGGGACAGGTCAAAGCAGAGGGAGCCTTTGAGCGAGGCGAGAGCAGCGTATTCAGCGTTAAGCTGCTGGGCAGATGCCAGGTAAGCGGCAACCATTTCTTCGGTAACACGCGATCGCTCGGCAAACAGAAATTGCTGCAAAAAGTTTCGCACAGCCAGTTCGTTGGCGGCTCCAACGGTGTAAATCAGGCGATCGAGTCCGGGAGTTCCGGCTAGCTGGGTGGCTAAACCTTGTTTGTAATCTGCACCAAAGTCGCTGTAGCCGGATGGGGAAACTAGAAACAGCATCTTGAAAAGATCTGGACGCTGTGTAGCTAGACGAAGAGCGATCGCCGCCGTCAGTGAAGAAGCAAAAACTGTTGCTGGAACGCTGCTAGTGCGCTCTAGCAGTTCTGTCAAAACGATTAGGTAGTCCTCTACTCGATAATCGCGAATGGGATGGGTGGACTGTCCCCAACCGATCAGGTCAGGGGCAATGACTCGATGGGTTGCGGCAAAGGCGGGATAGACCTTTGACCATTCATAGGCAGAAGAGCCACCACCCAGGCTGTGCAGGAAAACCAGCGGCGGCAAATCGGCTGATTCTGTATCGAGCCAGGGAGCGCTAATAGGGGTGTAATAGGCCATCACACCAAACGAAGTTTCAATTACTTGCTGCCCAAAACCGAGCGGCTGATATTGCAGCACAAGCATTCCTCTATCTCACAAACACCAGTATATATCTGTAGTCGGTTAGCACGTGAGAAGAGTGCGGATAAAGGGCAAAACCATCACTTTAGCCAACCAGCCTTCTAAAACAGTTGAGTAACAGGGCGAAACTGCACGTCGCGCTGAGCAATTCCTATGCCTCTGCCGCTTCTAACTGCTTAAGTTCTCCGGACAGTTGAGCGGCTTCAAGGGCAACGCTGCTTGAACCATAGAGGTCAACAAATCGATTGAATAACCACATGGTGTCATGAGCTGAAGTTCGCCCACGATTGAATAGCCGATCTATATTGCGCTCAGCCAGCTTATGCAGATAAGGCAAATCCTCAAGCAAGGTGAGGCAAGAAGCAAGGTGAAGCGCTGCTTGCAGCAACGGTTTTGGCCATCTTAAATCACTGTAGATGTCGATGAACAGTTTATGCTCCCTATCGCTTAATGGAAGAACGTTAAACATCACGATGATACTCCTATCGTTGTACACCGGGATTTTTAGTTCAACGGTGTGAGGAGTGTGCAGGGTCAGCTCTACCTCAACTACTGGCTGCCTCCAAATTCTTAAGGCATTAAATGGAGAATCCAAAACGGTTTGAAACCTGAGTGTTCCACCATCTTCTGTAGGCTGAAAGTCACTCACTGCAACCACTCGCAGGTTGTTCAAACTGAAGTGGTGAACGTTCTCTAAATGCTTTAAATTTAGCAAATGATAAATCTGGCACAAGTGCGGGAAGGGTAAAATGTATTCCTGACTAATTAGGTGATGTTCCTGAATCTCAAACATTCTGGTGAGAGCATTCCCCTTCGCCACACACTGATTTAACTCCTTTCGACAGTAAGCCAGGTTAGAATTTACAGCCTGAAGTGCAATTGAGCCATCAGGGTTGAACTCTTTCTCCGGTTTCAGAAATAGCCAGCTAATGAAGAAAAAGGAAGCCGTGAACAGATGTGCAATCTCTATTGCAGAGAGATATCCGTCGGCAAAAGCGGCAAAGCCTCTATCAGTGATGCCAAACATCCAGGAGGGGATACCCAAAGCCCAAATGCTGCTTTTGAACTTATTGAAATAGAGGGCAGGTTGAATAGAGCGATCGCTTTCCATGTCTTCACATCTTCTCAAAAAATAAGTTCAAGCATCTCCAGTAAGGGCTGCACTCCGAGGGGTGCAGTCGATCCAGGTTTCTTTAAGAATTCTAAACTAGAGCTTGCAATTGTGCCTTGCTTGTGCGTGTACTGCTATTAAGCTAATGGCTTCAGCTTCTATTTACCCTCTACCTCAGGTTGAGCTTTGTTAAGCAGCAAGATAGACTCAAGCCCTTGACCCTGTTTCCAAAGGGGTAGAACGATATCCCTTGTGAGTTGAAAGGAGTAATACCTTAATCTCACTGCAATCCCATTGCTGAATGAATTACCGTAAAAACTTCCTCTCCCTCCCCCTCCTATGCCTACCGACCTCTCCCCACTCTGGATTTCCCTCAAAACCGCAGGGCTTGCAACTTTAATCACATTCCTTGTCGGAATTGCTGCTGCTTACTGGATGCTAGACTGTCGAGGGCGATGGAGGTCAGTGATTGAGAGTATTTTTATTGCACCGCTGGTTCTGCCGCCAACGGTTGTAGGCTTTTTGCTGCTGCTCCTGTTTGGCAAAAATGGCCCGCTGGGGCAAGTCATGGTTCAGTTCAATTTCACAGTGGTTTTTACCTGGTATGCGGCAGTGATTACAGCAACGGTTGTTGCGTTTCCGTTAATGTATAAGACTGCATTAGGGGCATTTGAACAGGTCGATAGCAGTTTGCTACAGGTTGCTCAAACGCTGGGTGCGTCAAAACTACAGATTTTTTGGCATATATTGCTGCCGCTCTCTGTTCCTGGCATTTTGGCTGGAATAACGCTGGCATTTGCACGAGCTTTAGGAGAATTTGGCGCAACGCTAATGCTAGCTGGAAATATCCCCGGTCAAACTCAAACGATTCCAATGGCAATCTACTTTGCAGTAGAAGCAGGCGCGATGGGTGAGGCTTGGCTGTGGGTCATAGTAATTATGACGATTTCACTATCGAGCATTGTTGCCGTAAACCTCTGGCAAACACCCTACGAGCGCAAGGTTCGGAGGAATCCTTTTGGCGTAGTAGAGTCCAATGAACCTATACCCGGTAGGGGTGGAAGAACTGAATCTCCTCAAATCGTGCCTCTCGCTAAATCTCGTCTATCCTATCCGGAGCGGGGCTTACTGGTCGATATTGAAAAACAGCTTGCAAACTTTACTTTAAGTACGGCGTTTACTGCTCAACGTGAAACTTTAGGGCTGCTGGGCGGGTCGGGTTCTGGTAAAAGCATGACTTTGCGCTGTATTGCTGGAGTTGAAACACCTACAAAGGGGCGAATCGTTCTGAATGGTCGAACTTTATTTGATTCAGAGCGGCAAATTAATCTTCCCTGTCATCGGCGCAAAGTGAGTTTGGTGTTTCAAAACTATGCTCTGTTTCCTCACATGACAGTGGCTAAAAATATTGAATTTGGTTTGCAGCATTTGTCCAAAACAGTGCGATCGCAACAGGTCAACCAACAGCTTGCTTTACTGCAATTGCAAGGGCTGGGCGATCGCTACCCAGATCAACTTTCAGGTGGGCAACAGCAGCGAGTCGCACTCGCAAGGGCACTGGCAACTGAACCGGAAGTGTTGTTATTAGATGAACCTTTTTCGGCGCTAGATACCTATCTCCGTAGTCAAGTTGAGCGCCAATTGGTTGAAACTTTATCTACCTATGAAGGTGTCACTTTGTTTGTGACACACAATCTGGAAGAGGCTTACCGAGTGTGTGAAAAATTGATGGTGATGTCGGGGGGAAGGGCGATCGCCTTTGACTCTAGACATCATATCTTTGAACATCCTCGCACGGTGCGCGTGGCTCAATTGACGGGATGCAAAAACTTTTCTCACGCTGCTGCCGTTGGATTAGATGCAATCCAGGCGATCGATTGGGGCGTTACCTTACACGTGGTAGAAGCAATTCCCCCCGATCTAACAAATGTGGGAATTCGTGCCCATCAAATCAGTCTCATGCCAGATCCTGATCCCAGGCTGGATAATACATTTCCCTGTTGGTTCGCTTCAACCAGTGAAACTCCTCACCGGATGACTCTCTTCCTGAAGTTAAACACTGAACCTCAAAACCCACAGGATTATCACGTGCAGGCAGAAGTGTTCAAAGAAAAGTGGCAAGCAATGAAGGATTGTCCGCTTCCCTGGTATATCCGATTTGACCCGCTGCGGCTCATGTTGCTGGTCGGGTGAATTTCGTTATGCTTTCCGTAAGGGCGAACGGACGTTCGCCCCTACCTGTAACCGCACCTTTGGAGAATGGTGTAAGCTACTGCCGTTCTTACAGCTTTACAGAGAATTAGTATTACTCCGTTGTCGCCGTTTCATTCCTGCTGCTGTCACAGTCACTATCATTAGTGCAGCTACAGTACCGGGTTCTGGAATGGTTTCTCCTGGCAAAGGTGGTGTACTGCTGGGTGGGCGACGCACCAACGTAGCTTGCTCAAAGGCATAGGCAAATCCAATCAGATCGGCTTCTGTGTAAGCCTTACCTAAAAAGGTAATGCCATAGGGCGCAAGATTAGACTGATAGCCTGCTGGGACGATAATGCTGGGATAGCCTGCCTTAGCGCCAATCGAAGCTCCCGTTGTACCAGGGAAAAACACGGTGTCCAGGTTGTAAGTATCAATGTAGGCATCCAGCCCTTGCTCTTTAGCCAGTAACAGATCTGTAGCCCGGTCGGAGAGATACTTGGCGGTGTCCTCACTGCCCGGTGAGATATCAAGCGCCTGAGAGGTGAGAGCGCGAGTTTGTCCATACTTCAGTGCAACATCGGCATTTGCTTCATTAAAAGCAATCACGTCTGCCAAAGTTTGAATCGGAGCATCGGGTCCGAGACTGGCGAGATAGGCATTCAAATCACGCTTGAATTCGTAGAACAAGACGGATGAACTAAACCCAGCTACATCTCTTGCCGTTGGAATTTCTGCCTCAATAATTTCGGCTCCTAAGCTTTCGATAGCGGCGATCGCATCTTCTACAATGGCCCGCTGTTCCTCATTCAGAAAATCCCAGTAGAGATCTTTAGGAACCCCGACTCGCGCACCTTTAAGCGCGTTTGCATCCAGGAAGGGGGTGTAGTCAGTGAGAAACTTTCCCTCACTGGTGAGTGTCGCCGGATCGCTGGGATCAACACCCGTCAGTGCGCCCAGGAGAATTGCAGCATCTGTCACGGTGCGCCCAAAAGGACCGGCTGTGTCTTGACTAGCGGCGATCGGAATGACTCCATCGCGGCTAATTAGCCCCACTGTTGGCTTGATTCCCACAATTGAGTTTTGGTTGCCAGGGCTGAGAATTGAGCCAGAAGTTTCCGTTCCTACGGACACTGTAACCAGATTTGCGGCAACGGCAACGGCCGAACCTGCACTAGAACCACCCGGAGAAAGAATCGGTCTACCGTCTCCATCGGGCAGCGGAATTGGATTGTAGGGGTTGAAGGTATAGCCGTTGAGAGAGCTATAGCCCGCAGGCATTCCGTTAGTTAAGAAGTTAGCGAATTCAGTCAGGCTAGCTTTGCCCAAAATGACTGCGCCTGCATCTCGAAGCTGCTGAGTCAGGAAAGCATCATCTGGTGGAATTGAGCCTTCCAGGGCAACCGAGCCTGCCGTCGTCGGGATATTAAAGGTATCAATGTTGTCCTTTAACAGCACCGGGATTCCGTGTAACGGACTGCGTGGCCCATATAGCTCCCGTTCAATATCCAGCGCTGCGGCTGTCTCTAAAGCATCTGGATTGAGTTCAATGATTGAGTTGAGTTCTGGCCCATTTACGTCATAGGCATCAATCCGGTTGAGGTAAAGCTGCACCAGTTGCTTGGAAGTTAGCTTTCCGGTATCAAACGCCTGGTTAATTTCAGGAATGGTTGCTTCCTGCAAGGTGAAAGAAAACGCCTGGGCAGCGGATGGAACAAGTCCCACTATTGCTGCCTGCATTGCTAGAGAGGCGATCGCCTGAGTCATTAAAGTTTGCATGAATGCTCCGTCGCTCCAAATAAAGTCGCACTAAAAACCAGCCCTAAACCCACCTGGATGCGGGGCAGTAGTGCAGAGGTTAATCTTTCGCACCCGAAGTTATGAGTTTCTTAAAGAAATAACTGTTCAGTGAGATACAACAATCCTTTGCAAGCCAGTAGCTTTACCAAAACTTCATTGGATACAGCCCCGCGTAGAAACGACAAGGGTGAAACCAAAATACAGCACTAAGATCTGCGACTTCTTAGAGAAGTCGCAGATCTTGCCTCGAAACCCAAAATACAGCCTTAGATGAAGAGTTCGTGAAGGGATCAGAGATTCGTAGCGCAAAACACCTTTCTTTTGAGTTGGCACCCGAATAATACGGTCGGTCTAGTAGTGGTATTGTCATGCAGCTTTCAGGGATTACCAAGCAAACCGTTGCTCACCTGGTCATTCAAACTACTATCGTTGGCGGTTTCCCCATTGCAGCCGTTGCTGCTAGCTTTCGATTAGAAGAAGCAACTATCTCCAGCATTAACAAAGCCTTTGACGAAGGTATTCTCAACTCTGAACAGTTGGTGCAGCTTTATCTCAACCGGATTGAAGCCTACGACGATAATGGCCCCAACATTAATGCCATCCGTACTTTGAATCCTGATGCTCTAGCGACAGCCGCCGCCCTCGATCTAGAGCGCCAACTCTACGGTCCAAGAAGCCCGCTACACGGCATTCCCATTTTATTGAAGGACAACTTTGACACGTTTGATATTCCCACAACTGGAGGCTCTGATGCGCTAGCAGGTTCGCTTCCCCCCGATGATGCCTTTGTGGTGAAAAAGTTTCGGGAAGCGGGAGCAATCATTTTGGGTAAGGCTGAGATGGATGAGTTTGCCATCTCTGGATCAGGCTACAGTTCTCTGGGTGGGCAAACGCTCAACCCCTATCGCCTCAATCGTCAGTCGGCAGGGTCAAGTGGGGGAACTGGGGCGGCGATCGCCGCTAATTTTGCAGTCGTCGGCACAGGCAGCGACACAGGTGGCTCCATTCGCACCCCCTCTTCTTTTCAGGGATTGGTCGGAGTCAGACCCACTCGTGGACTGATTAGTTTAGATGGCATCATTCCCTTTGCGCTCTCCAGAGACGCGATTGGGCCAATGACGCGGACGGTGACAGATGCCGCAATCGCATTAGGAGTCATGGCTGGCTTTGATCCAAACGATCCCAACTTTGATACACCCGTTCCGGTGCCCACTGTTGAACCAGAAGAAGTCTACACCGACTACACCCAATTCCTGGAGCTAGATGATCTGGATGGAGCCAGACTGGGCGTTGTTCGCAATTACTTTGGAGAGGAGAATGGGGTCGATCCAGAAGTTGATCAGATTATGGAAAATGCGCTAGACACCATTAGAAGTTTAGGCGCAACAACCGTTGATATTAGTTTTGAGACAGACTTCCTCTCAACGATGATCGATGCCTCCCGCACAATTGCCCGCGCCGAGCAAAAGCCCTATTTGGAGGACTATCTATCAACACTAGATCCGCAATATCCAGACACTGTAGAGGAAATCATTAGTTTCCTGGAATCTCCTGAAATTGCCGAATCTGATACGCCTTCTCGCATCATTGGAACGCTCCAGTCAACTTCAGAATTTGGCGGACTAGACAATCCTCAGTACATCAATGTGGCAAACAACGTGATTCCCAATTTGCGGAGCGTTGTGCTGGATGTATTCAACAACAATGATTTAGATGCATTTGTGTTTCCCACGATTGGCACCTTTGCCCGCCCTCTACCCGGCACCACAGATCCTACATTTGTCAGCCCTCCCGGTGCGCCACCGATTCGACAGGTAGAATTTGCCAGCCTGTTAGGATTTGCAGATGTAACCGTGCCAGCCGGATTTGGTAAGCAGGGGCTACCTGTGACGCTTTCATTTACAGGTAAACCTTACAGTGAGTCAACGCTGTTAGGACTGGCCTATTCCTTTGAGCAGGCAACGCTCTTCCGCCGTCGCCCCAGAACAACACCGCCTTTACCCGGAGAAAGCATTCCTGAACCCGGTATGATTCCTGCACTGGCAGCACTTGGAGTGGGCATGGCAGGAATTAAACTCACCAAACAGCGCAAAGCAAACAAGTCTCCTTGATTTACTCAGCTAAACGCTGGGTTTGCTGTCTGGCGTAGTCGAGGTTTCGTTGGTACTCTCCTACTTTTTGCTGGGCAATGCTGTAGTTGGGGTGGGCGGGAGGAACGGCTCTCAGAAGGGCGATCGCCCGCTCCCATTCTGCGGCTATCTGCTGCCAGTCTTGTCCCGTCTGTGCTGATTGAGCTAAAAGGGCTGCATTTCCAGCCGTGTTAGTCGCTTGTCGGAAGGCTTCGTCAGGCTGTAGAGGCTGAGAGGGAAAGGGAGCAGGAGATGCGGGGGGCGCAGTGGGCGCAGGCAAGGGTGTAGGAGAGAGATTATTGAGATTTCTGATGCCTAAAATGATCCCAATAACAGTCAGCACAGCCAGAACGGTGGCAGAGATTTTCCAAACACTATAGGGGCGATCGCCCAGCACTTCTCCCGTCTGGGCATTCACTATCACCTGATACTGTTTATTGTTAAACCGATAAGCCGAAATCCACACGGGCAGCAGCAAATGCTTAAACGTGATAGCACTGTAGCTAGTTGAGACAGAACGGATGCGCTGCTCATCTCCACCCATATCACGCCGAATATCACAGCGAATGGGTTCTTCCATCTTGCCTTTAGCCAGTTCAAACCCTTGCTTTAAGTTCACCTGATACCGCTGTGCCTTGAAGCCTGATAGATAAGAGGCATCATAGGGCATCAGTTTGGACAAATCCCAGGGTTCTAAAGCTTCCAGTCGCTGAATGTTAACAGACTGGCTACCCGGAATCAGGATGTCGTCAAAAAAATGGTCAACTCGACCAGAGTGCGATCGCCATCGAGTCTGCTGCACCTGTCGAGTTTTAGTTTCTGTCTTCCCTTCTGAATTTGTCTCTGTATACGTTTCAGTCACATAATAGTGAGTGCCTCGCTCTCCGGTGTAGTGACTCACTGTATTACAGTCATACGTCCAGAAGGGCAAATACACACCCTGAATACCCTCCTGTTGCGCCAGTTTCTTTAACCCGTTAGGCGCAAACCAGCGGCTACTCAACCACTTTTGAATGCCTGATCGGGCCGCCTTCTGTCCAACGGTGAAGGGCAAAACCGCTTCTGGTACCACTACCGGACTAGCAGAACGAGACTGTGCCACAATGCTGGTATTGCAAAAGGGGCACTGTCCCGCCACATTAGGCGGCTCAAAGGTAATTTGAGCCTTACACCCCGGACACTCTGCTTCCAGGGCAGTATTGGACAGTGCTGCAAGCTGAGTGTGGCTGTTGTCAAGATATGCTTCATAGGAACGTTCCTCAACCTGTTCAGCACTCTGAGGAATTATCTCTTCTCGCCCACAGTAAGGACATTTAAGCTGCCCAACTTGTGGGTCAAACTCTAACGTGGAGCCGCAGCCCGGACAAGGAAACTGCTTGATTAAAGGTTTAGCAATCGACATATTGTCCCGACAACTATACAAGAAATCATATTTCGTGGGGTGGGCACCCTCCGCCATTGGCAAACGTTTCAGACTGCAAGGGTTAGCAAACTGCGCCCACCCAACCCAAGATGTAAACTCATTGCTGCCAATCGTTGCCAGGTTGAAGTCGTTAACTCACTGGAGGCGGCGGCAATGTTCCCAGTATGGATGCCAGTTCTGCAACCTCAGCGGCCCGTTTCCAGCCTTCCATTCCGGCCCGCCACACGTACACCTGAGCATTCAAGCCATTTTGCAGCAGTTGATTGGCTGGGAAAGGGCCAAAATTTTGACCGTCACGGGAGAGATACCACTGTAGCTCGACGGGTGGGGGCGGCGGTGTTGCAGCGGCAGGTTGAGCAGCCTGAGAGGAGCTAGACTGCATCGCATTGCTCAACTGCTGACCCATCGCAATCCCCACGCCAAAGTCCAGCGCCATGTTGCCGCCAGCGGGGTTTCGGGCAGACTCTTCGATCGCATTTGCTGCTTGAAACTGAGCGTATTGCTGCATATTGCCCAAAATTCCCATTGAGGCCCGTTTATCTAACGCCTGCTCTACTTCGGGGGGCAGTGAGACGTTTTCAATCAGCAGTTGGGTTAGCTCCAGTCCAAATCGCTGCACCTCAATTTGAATACCCCCTCGGATGGTTTCACCCAGTTCGCCATAGCGAGCGGCAAAGTCAAACAGAGGAATGCGAGAACTGCCAAACCAGGATGCGAAAGCAGTCACAATCATGTTGCGAATCTGATTGCTAATTTCGTCCACCTGAAACAGTCCATCAGTGCTGACCAGTTGTTTCAGCAGTTCTTCAGGATGCGCGACGCGGATGTTGTAGCTGCCAAAAGCGCGTAACCGTACTGGGCCTAACTCTGGATCGCGAACGGTAATCGGATTGGAGGTGCCCCACTTGAGGCTAGTAAAAATTTTTGTATTGAAGAAATAAACCTCTGCCTTAAAAGGTGAGTTAAAGGCATAGGACCAGCCCTTAAGCGTACTGAGAATGGGCAGGTTTTGAGTGGTTAACTCATACATTCCTGGCTCAAAAGAATCTACAACTTGACCTTCGTTAACAAATACCGCTTTTTGTCCAGGTCGGACGGTCAGTTTAGACCCCATCTTGATCTCATTGTTGTATCGCTGGAAGCGATAAACCATCGTGTCGTTGGTTTGATCCAACCACTCAATGATGTCAACAAATTCGCCTCTGATTTTGTCGAAGATACCCAATTGTTGACCTCCAGGGCTGACTTAGAGTAACTGTACTAATGAAAGTTAACTACAAACTACCCTGATTGAATTCCGAAACCGTCAGAACGGGTGAGTGATGTAACGTTACATTTCTTCGGTTTCACCACCACTTACGCGGATTGCTAACCCACAATTTTTGCTTTGGGGCGGGCGAAGAATGGCGCTTCTCTCCCAGCACTCCCCAGGTTGAAGCGTTAACAATTCCGCAGGCTTTGAGATGATGTTTTTGCTGAAAAGCAACTACGGCTTGCTGCGTAAATTCGTCAAAAATGCCGTTTCGCTCTACTGGATGTCCATGAACTTGCAGTAGCCCCTGTAGTTCTAGCACATCGGTACCGCTGTCACCCTGCTCAAGGGGGCGATCGCCCGGTTTTACAGTCGTCTTCAAGGAGAACCAAGTCTTTGACCCAACAACACCGTCCACAACCAGTTTGTGACGCTTCTGATAAAGCCTGACTGCCGTTTCGGTAACGCTGCCAAAATCTCCGTCGATTCGCAATGGGAAGCCATGAGCTTGCAGCAGTCCTTGCAACTCAGCGACAGCAGAACCTGCATCCCAGGGATATAGAACTGGTCCAGTAAAAGCAGTAGCAATGCGTCTATCTGGGTTGATATTCATCAAAGGTATCCTCTGCCGCTTTAACGCATCCTCTCCTAGAGTAAGCGCAGAGCGTTGTATCTCTCAACACTCACAGAGCAGAAGTCATTAATGGGTAACTGGCAATGGGCAATCGATTGCTGTCGAACCCTTTGCACTGCCTGCCCCACAAGTAGCGTGGTGCTACACCCAATTACTGATTACTCATTACCAATCACTCTATTCATCCCGCCCATGAACCTGAGCCGGAGGGCAAGTCGCTTCAACCGCTGTGAAAGGTTCAAGAACCTTGTAGGTGTGGCTTGCTCCCTCAGGCACAGCCCAGGAATCACCTGGCTCTAATAGAACAGTTTGTCCTTCCAGGTGTAGCTCGGCTCGACCTTCGATAACATAGCCAACAGTTTCATACTCCCGTTTAGCTTCAGGCTTTGACTCGTTTGCGGGTTCTTCCTCCCACAGCCGCATCGCAACTTTTTTGCCCGATGCTAAATATTTCTGACCCATTTCACCTTTTGGAGAATAGGCAGAGTTGATTTTTGTAACGGTAGTATCAGCCATGTACATCGATAGTAAGTTCAGCCTTTATCCTCCAAATTTGGACGATGTTTTACCTCCTTCTAAAGAAGTAGGCTCCCGCTGAGGACAGCTAGACACCCTACCAGATCTTTGCCATCTGTAAGACGAATCCAGGTAGTTCTGGGTCAGCACTAACCGATGCAGGGTCGTCAAGGATTTCAAGTGTTTGGTTGGGGCGGTAGAGATGAACCGTGCGGTTTTTGCGGTCAATTAGGAAACCCAGCAAAGCACCGTTGTCGATGTACTCCTGCATTTTGGCTTGCAGCCTGCTAAGCGAGTCGCTCGAAGAGCGTAGCCCCACAACAAAATCTGGGCAGATTGGCGCAAATGAAGCCTTTTGTTCTGCCGTTAGTGCGTTCCAGCGATCGCCCTTAATCCAGGAAGCATCAGGCGATCGCATCGCTCCATTCGACAGGGTAAAGCCAGTACTAGAGTCAAAACATTCACCTGTGCCGTCTTGATCAGCCCAGTTCGCAAGCTGTTGAGAGATTTTGAGGTTGCGGTTGCCTGTGTCAGAAAAGGCAGGCGGCATGATAATCACTTCCCCAGTGGCAGTGCGTTCAATCCGCAAATCTCGATTAGCCTGGCAAAATTCGTAGAACTGTTCGCGGCTTAGAGTGGCGATCGCAGGGAGATTCACCGTCAGAGGAGTACTTTCAGTTTGAATGAGTAGTGTAGTCATAGCCGCTCTTCCTACATGGGTGATGCTACATAATGGCTCATTCCTACCTCCGAATGAGAACTTCTTTACCCCTTGCGAGAACTCCTTCACCCTCCACAAGAACTCCTTCACCCTTCAGGAGAACTAATTTGCCGTAAACGAGAACTAATTTGCCGTTTGTGAGCAAATATTATACTTCTACGGATGAGCTTTCACCTGTCAGACCACACTAATGCGGATTAGTTGTGGGTTGGGTGGAGTAGAGCGCAATCCAACAATTGCAGAGTCTAAGCCCGTTGGGTTTCATGCTTCAATCCAATCGACGTTATACCGCTATAACTAAGCTCAACGTTTTTCAAATGACTGAAGCAATTCATTAGTCATGTAATTGAGTTGGCGTGCAATATCTTCTAATTCTTTATAAATTAAATCTTCGCCTTGTATTAGGGGTATACGCATTCTCAAATTCTTAGCACGATCACATGAGTATCTTGAGTGATGAGTTGCACTACGCCTCCAAGCTTCTCTCCCAGAAGGGTTTAAGCTAGTTAAGCAAGTAGCCGAGGTTGCTGAAATAATTGCTAATACGGTAACAGTAGTTGTATTACTTGAAAATGTAAATAATGCACTCATTGTGGATGAAAGAGCAGTTGTAATACCCAGGCAGATATGAATCTTCCCCCATACATCCGCAAGCTTAGAATTATCTTTTGCAGACTGCTGCGCGGTTTGAACTAATTCATCACAGCGAAGTAAAGCCTGTTGAATAAAAAGCTTTTTTGGGTCAGGTAGTCGTGGCATATCTTAAGAGATCACTTAAGAAACCAGAGTTTGTTTAAGGACTGAAAGCGACATTAGAAATTCCTCATAAACTGACGTTTGATTGACTTCATAATTTCAAACTTACTCAGCAAGAAAGAACCCATCTAACTTAACGCATTCATGATGTGATCAATATATTTGTTTGTCTCTTCGGCTGCCTGACCAGATGAACCATGATTTGATTTAATGTAATTCAAGACGAATTTTATAGCCTCAACACATCTATCAAAGGAGAAGTTGCGCGATGAAATATCTTTCTCAACTTCATTTAGACTCGAAAGCAAGTAATCATCAGCAGGTCCAGTTCCTCCGACAACAAGACAATAAGATATTATTTTTGTGTAAAGCCTAATATCCAGAATCGGAAACTCCTCGTTTCCGAACAAACTAGCTACATCTGGAAACTGTTCATCAATAGCTTGGGTCAATTCCTGACTCAGTAGTTCTTGTTTTTCAGTTAGTAATCTTGCACCTTCCAAACTGGCTGCTGCCCTTTGCAAGTATGTTGATGCCTTCTGAAGATCGTTCTTAGTTAAGAACCGACCTCTAGTATCAGTAGTAGCAACTATAGGATCTTTAGGTACAAACATAAGAATTTGTGTGACATACACTTTTGGATTTGCCTTAAGGATAACAAATACAGCTTTTGTCGATCAGCTTCAAAGTCAACTGAGTCTTCTCCAGCAAAAGCTTCTAAGGATTTTGTTGACATTCAATCTACTAGTTCTCCAATAGTAAGGGAGAGCTATGAATAAAATTTAAGGGAAGCGCAGAGTGGTTGCACTTCCCCTTTCAATCGATAAATCGCTTGAGTTTCGCTTCTATTCCCTAACCCTCGATCGCCTCTTTAACGTCCGACTCTAAATCAGCGTAACCAGGCGTATCAGGGGTGGGGGCGGGCTGAATCGTGGTGACGGTGGGCTGAAGCATGGGAGTTAACAGCACAGCGTTGTTCGCCAGAGTAAACAGCGGGTTTGAGAGAATGCCAGCCAGTGAGGTTGGCACTAGAGCAAAGACCACACCGACTTGGAGCGGGCGCATTCCGGGCAATGTCCAGTTTACGGCGGGGTAGTTTCTTACCGCTTCGGACATTTCTTCTGGCTCTTTCACCACCATCATCTTTACCACGCGGATGTAGTAGTAAATCGAGATGACGCTGGTGATCAGCCCCAGCAGCACCAGCCAGTAAGCTCCAGCTTGCCAACCTGCCCAAAACAGATAGAGCTTGCCAAAGAAGCCTGCCAGCGGCGGAATTCCACCGAGAGAGAGCAGACAGATGCTCAGGCAGAGGGTGAGCAACGGATCTTTTTGGTATAGTCCGCTGTACTCGCTGATTTCATCGGTGCCCGTTCTGAGGGAGAAGAGAATGATGCAGGCAAAGCCGCCCAGGTTCATGAACAGGTAGATTAGCAGGTAGAAAATCATGCTTGCGTAGCCGGCCTGGGTACCCAGGACTAGACCAATCATGATAAACCCTGCCTGACCAATGGAGGAGTAAGCCAGCAGTCGCTTCATGCTGGTCTGTGCCAGGGCAACCACATTCCCCAGCAGCATACTGAGAATGGCTAGAGCGGCCAGAACGAAGTGCCACTGTTCAGAGACGGCAGGAAAGGCGCTGACTAGCAAACGAGTCGCCAGTGCAAATCCGGCAGATTTGGAGCCAACGGACAGGAATGCAACAACGGGGGTGGGGGAGCCTTCGTATACATCGGGTGTCCACTGATGGAAGGGAACAGCGGCGATTTTGAAGGCAATTCCAGCGATGACGAAGACGAGGGCGATTAGCAGCCCAATGGACTGGTCTACGTGGTTGCTGAGAATGTTGGCGGTGATGGCGCTGAGGCGGGTTTCGCCGCCCGATAGTCCGTACAGCAGGGAAATGCCGTAGAGGAAGATTGCCGAACTAGAAGCGCCGATCAGCAGGTATTTCAGTGCTGCTTCGTTGGAGCGGGGGTCGCGCTTCATGTAGCCCGTCAGCAGGTAGGAGGAGATGCCCAGCGTTTCAAAGGAAACGTAGGTCATGACTAGCTCATCTGCCCCTGCCATGAACATACCGCCCAGTGTCGCAGTCAGCAGAATCACCAAAAATTCTGCCAGGGAGGTACCTGACTGCTCGACGTAGCGAATGGACATGAGAATGGTCAATGCCGCAGAAAGGGCAATGATTGACCGGAAGATGACGCTGAGGGAGTCGCTGTTGAACCCTCCTAAAAAAGAAATGGAGTTGGGGTTGTTCCACTGGAGGTAAAGGGCGACGACTGAGGCTAGCAGTCCGGCGATCGCCACATAGGGAGTCCAGCGTGAGGACGATCGCCCCACAATCAGATCACCAACCAAAACCAGCAGCAGAGTGGCAATGACGATTCCCTCTGGCAAGATGGTTCCGGCGTTGAGTTGGGCTACAAGATTGGCAAAATCCATAAATTTGGCTGGTTAAACGAGATCGGCAGGTTAAGGGATGAATGAGATTAAAAAATTTGGAACCAAGCAAAGCATCCATCAATTAAGATTTGCTCGTGATTCCAACCGTTAGTGACCTTTGGCGCAGTCTGATCGCAGTCCTTCCATAGTGGATCATACCTTGCAAACCTGTTTAATCTGGGGCGATCGCCACAATCTCACCCTTGATTTCTGCTGATATCCGCTATAAGTAGAGATCAGAGTAATCTACTCACACTGTTGCATCAAACCCTTAACCCTGGTTAGGTTGAAAGTTGATCCATTTGATCTCTGTGAATCTGCATCTAGTTACGCCAACCTTTGGTTTCCCCTTGAAGCGCGATTGAGCCTTATGTCAACTCTCGTCATCGTCGAATCTCCCACCAAAGCTCGGACTATCCGCAACTACCTGCCTGCGGGCTACCAGGTAGAAGCGTCGATGGGACACGTCCGCGACTTGCCCCAGTCCGCCAGCGAAATTCCGGCTCAGGTCAAGGGAGAAGAGTGGGCAAAAATTGGAGTCAACGTAGACGCTGATTTTGAGCCGCTCTATGTCATTCCTAAAGACAAGAAAAAAGTTGTCAAAGCGCTTAAAGACGCGCTTAAAAACGCTCAGGAGCTAGTGCTGGCAACGGACGAAGACCGCGAGGGCGAGAGCATTAGCTGGCACCTGCTGCAAGTTCTAAAGCCGAAGATTCCGGTCAAGCGCATGGTGTTTCACGAAATCACCGAAGACGCAATTCAAGAAGCGCTGACAAACTGCCGGGATGTTGATGAACAGCTAGTTCACGCGCAGGAAACCCGACGAATCTTAGATCGATTGGTGGGCTACACGCTGTCGCCGCTGCTGTGGAAAAAAATTGCTTTTGGTTTGTCTGCCGGACGGGTTCAGTCGGTGTCCGTGCGGCTATTGGTCAATCGAGAGCGCCAGCGCCGCGCCTTCCGCAAGGGTTCCTACTGGGATTTGAAGGCAACGCTGACCAAAGATAAAACGCCATTTGAGGCGCGTCTGGTGACGCTGAGTGGCACTCGTCTGGCAACGGGCAGCGATTTTGATGAATCGACCGGACAAATTGCTGCGGGTCGAGAAGTGCTGCTGCTGAATGAGGCAGAGGCGAGAACGCTTCAGGAGCGGCTACAGGAAAGCGAATGGACGGTTTCTAACCTGGAAGAGCGAACTTCTACGCGCAAGCCCTCCGCACCATTCACGACCTCAACGCTCCAGCAGGAAGCCAACCGCAAGCTGCGACTGAGCGCACGGGAAACCATGCGGACAGCGCAAAATCTGTATGAGCAGGGCTACATCACTTACATGAGAACGGATTCGGTGAATTTGTCTCAGCAGGCGATCGCCGCCGCCCGTAGCTGTGTCGAGCAAATGTATGGCACCAACGACCTTAGCCCTGAACCCCGCCGCTATTCCACTAAAAGCAAAGGCGCACAAGAGGCACACGAAGCCATTCGTCCCGCAGGCAGCACCTTCCGCACGCCTCAAGAAACAGGGTTGGAAGGTCGGGAACTGCGGCTCTATGACCTGATCTGGAAACGTACTGTTGCCACCCAGATGGCAGAAGTGCGTCAAACCCACATCACGGCTCAAATTCAGGTTGCAGATGCTAGCTTCCGCGCGACGGGTAAGCGAATTGATTTTCCGGGCTTCTTTCGGGCGTACGTAGAAGGTTCTGATGACCCGAATGCGGCGATCGAAGACCAGGAAGTGATTTTGCCGACGCTGCAAGTCGGGGATCATCCCAGTTGCAGCGAATTGGAGGCGATCGGACACGAAACTCAACCCCCCGCCCGCTACACCGAAGCTTCTTTGGTAAAAACGTTGGAAAGCGAAGGCATCGGTCGCCCCAGCACCTATGCCAGCATTATCGGCACGATCATCGACCGGGGCTATGCCCAGATGGTCAACAACAGCCTGATTCCCACTTTTACAGCCTTTGCGGTGACTGCACTGCTGGAAAAACACTTTCCTGACCTGGTAGACACCAGCTTCACCGCTCGAATGGAGCAAACCCTGGACGAAATTTCGACGGGCGAGGCAGACTGGTTGCCTTACCTGAAGGAGTTTTACCTGGGTAATTCTGGACTCGAAACGCAGGTTAAGGAGCGGGAAAATCAGATTGACCCCAATGAAGCGCGGGCAGTTGAGCTAGAAGGGCTAGAAGCCAAAGTGCGAATTGGTCGCTATGGTCCGTACATTGAAGTCGAAAACGGCAGCGGCCCGGTTAAAGCCTCGATTCCGCAAGACTTGACCCCGGCTGACCTTGACCCTGATCAGGTAGAAGTGCTGCTGCGCCAAAAAACCGAAGGGCCGGACAAAGTTGGTTTTCATCCCGAAACAGGTGAGCCGATTTACCTGCTGATTGGTGCCTATGGTCCTTATGTACAGTTAGGTGATGTTACTGAAGAAAACCCCAAGCCCAAACGTGCTTCTCTGCCCAAAGGCGTGAAGATGGAGGATGTCACCCTGGATATGGCAGTTGGCTTGCTGGCGTTGCCCCGAATGCTGGGTGTTCACCCGGAGACAGGCGCTAAGATTCAGGCAAACCTGGGGCGATTTGGTCCCTATGTCGTTCACGATCAGGGCAAGGAAGGCAAAGACTATCGATCCCTTAAAAAGGATGATGATGTGCTGACGGTTACGCTGGAACGAGCATTGGAGCTACTTGCAGAACCTAAGAGCGGACGCGGCAAACGTAAAGCTGCGGCTAAGCCCCTGCGCGAACTGGGTGCCCACCCCGTTGACGGTGAACCCGTCAACATTTACGACGGACCTTACGGCCCGTACATCAAGCATGGCAAGGTGAATGTCTCGCTGCCAGAAGGCGCAACGGTTGAATCTGTAACGCTGGAGACGGCGGTAAAACTACTGGCAGAAAAGGCTGGAACCAAGACAAAATCCAGTCGCGGACGTAAAGCAACGAAGGCTGAGGCTGATGATACTACGGCAGATGAGGTAGAGGAGTCAGCCAATGGCTCTAAAAGCAAAACGACCAAATCGGCTGCTAGCCGTAAAACGACAAAAAGCAGTTCTGCTTCGTCAAAGTCAACGCGATCGCGCACAACTAAAGCTAGCTCCAGCCGCAAGACCAGTAAATCGACTAAATCAAGCTAGGATGCTCAAGTAGAAACTGAGATGCGATGAATCTGTCTTTACAGTTCCTAAGAGACTGTTTGTAAATAAATTTGAAGAAGCTGAAACAGGCTTCAAGATTTGATCCTCCCTAACCCTCCTTAAAAAGGAGGGAACTGAACCTAAAGCTTGAAGTCCCCCCTTTTGAAGGGGGATTTAGGGGGATCTAAATCTTTGTTTACAAACAGTTTCTTAAGACCGCAATTCAAGCCGACAAAATGCCTCTGCCCATGCTTTTATAGCTGTAGTCAGCTAGGTTAGGACAAGGACATTTTGGCGGCGCGGCGGAGCCGCGCCGCCAAAATGTCCTAATCAATATGGCTACCGCTATAGCTGGATTGAGCAAGATTTTTCTGGACGTTTGATGAATGCAGCACCTAGATCTTTGACTTCTTCGAGAAGTCGAAGATCTTAATCCCTGAGAAAATTGTCTCTACAGGTCAGGAAAAACCTCTTTCACCGCCGGATGTACCAATAGGTGATTGTGAACATTTAGCCCTTTACCCAATGCTGCATCACCATCTAATGCTTTAATGCCGTAGTTGGCTAGCTTCAGTACGTAGGGAAAAGTGCTGTTGTTAAGCGCCTGAGTCGCCGTCCAGGGAACGGCTCCCGGCATATTCGGTACGCCATAATGCACCACGCCTGCTTCTACATAGGTAGGATGGCTATGAGAAGTGGGGTGCAGCGTTTCGATGCAGCCGCCCTGATCCACCGCAACATCCACAATCACCGAACCGGGACGCATTTTTTCAACGATGACGCGAGTCACCAACACGGGTGCTTTGCGGCCAGGCACCAGTACCGCCCCAACCACCAAATCGGCATCTGGAACAACGGCTTCGACCTGGGGAGCGGTGCTGTAAAGTAGCTCAACTCTAGAGCCAAAGAGCGTTTCTAAGTAAGCTAAACGTTCTACGCTGATATCGAGAATTTGTACCTGAGCGCCCAGACCTACGGCAATTTTGGCGGCCTCGGTGCCGACTACGCCACCGCCCAAGATTACTACTTTCCCAGGTCTAACGCCCGGTACGCCGCCTAAGAGAACGCCGCGTCCGCCCTGCTGTTTTTCTAGGAAGCGTGCGCCAAACTGCACTGAGAGCCGTCCAGCGATGATGCTCATGGGAGTTAGCAGAGGGAGAGCGCGGTTGACTTCGACGGTTTCGTAGGCGATCGCCGTCACCCCCGACTCAATCAGCCTTTCTGTTAACGCCCGATCTGCTGCTAGATGCAGATAGGTAAACAGAAGCTGTCCCTTTTGAATCAGCGGATACTCAGGAGCCAGCGGTTCTTTTACTTTGACCACCAGTTCGTGATTCCAGGCATCTTCAGGCTGCAAGACGATTTTTGCCCCCGCCTGAATGTAATCTTCATCGGCAAAGCCTGCTCCAATGCCTGCTTCGGTTTCGACAAAAACCGTATGTCCACCATCACACAATACTCGTACACTGTTTGGACTCAGCCCCACCCGAAACTCTAAGTCCTTCGTTTCCTTGGGCACACCAATTTCCATTGCCACCTCGTTGATAACCCATCTTTATAGCTTAGGTGGGATCTTATGGGATGGGGATACTGCTTAATCCAGCTACGAGAAGGGATGTGAGTATTACCCTTACTATCCCTCCTCAATCCTTCAAATCAGCAATGCTCAAATCAGCAACGCCAGGAATGGTTAATTTGGACAGTCTCGATTGTCTACGGTTCCATCGGGGAACGTGGTGCCGCAGAGGAATGCGGGTTTGAGGCTGTCTGGGTCAACGACGGTTTTCCAGAGATTGGCCTGGTTCAGGTTGGTTTGGTTGAAATTTGCGTCAATGAGAATGGCACCAATCAGATTCACCTCATTTAAATTTGCACCGCTTAGCTCTACGCCATACAAATCGGCACCGTCTAGAATTGCACCGTCTAAAGTTGCCCCAGTTAGGATAGCCTGGTTCAGTTTGGCACGGTGTAGCCTGACTCGACGGAGATTTGACCCAATGATCTGTGTGGCTCTCAGGCTGGTTTCAGAGAGATTGCCCTGGCTAAAATCAGCGCGGCTGAGAATGGCACTGTCTAAAGTTGAGCCACTCAAGTTGATGTGGTTGAGGTTTGCCCCCTCTAACACAGCGCTGATTAATAGACTTTCAGTTAGGGTTGCTTGACTCAAATCAACCCGGCTCAGGTTAGCTTGGCTGAGGTTAGTTTGGTTGAGGTTTGCCTGATTCAGGTTAGCTCCGCTGAGGTTGGCATGGCTCAGGTTTGCTTCGTCTAGTTTGGACTGGCTCAAGTTGGTGCGACTCAGGTTCGCGCCGCTGAGGTTGGTCTGACGCAGATCTGCGCCGCCCAAATCGGCACCACTCAAATCTGCGTTACTCAAATCACAATGGGGCAGATTTGCCTGGCTTAAATTGGCTCCTCTTAAGCACAGCCCGCTTAAATTTAAACCTTTCAAGTCTTCCATCTGACTTAACTGACGTAGGGCGATCGCCCCCTCTAACCGCCTTACTTCATCCTGGCTTGCAATGAGCTGCAAAATGCGCTGTACATCAAGCTTTTGAGAAGCATCCTCTGCTTCTACGACTGTGTTTGTACTAATGTCTATGTCCGTGTTTGGATTTGTGTCTGTACTGATGTCTGTGGCTGTGTTTGAATTTGTGTCTGTGTCTGTGTCGGGGAGTATATCTGTGGCTATCTCTGTACGGGTAGCTGCTTGCTTTGCCTCAAGCACATCAGGCGTTGACTCAAAAGCGCTGACTTCCAAAGGGGTTGGCACCACACGAGCTTCTGCGACATCAGCCAGTTCTGCAACATGAACTGATTCTCCAGATGGCTCATGTCGAATCAGCTTACGACACATCGACAGCGCTGCAAAACTACCAACTCCGGCACAGAACAACGAAATCTGTCTAACCGTTTTTGCTTCTCGCAGTTTTTCTTCTAAGAGTTGTTCAGGCAAAAAGGCGGTGCATAGAGACAGAACGGTTAACCCAACGGGCAAGCCTAGCCACAATAGATTAGCAGGCGATCGCTCAAGATTATTACTCAATTCACTCATACAGTTCCATCTTGTTTGACTCAACTTTTGTCTCTCAAAAGTCTTGCTATTTTTCTTTAGAAAAAGACTTATTCTGTTAGCTCATACAGGCTATTTTCGGACGAAATTTTCAAATTCAGGGTAAATAAAAATAATTTTTGTTAGGGATTATTTTTGGCTTTGGCAATTATTCCTGATGGAGCAAGAAAAGCCTGAAAGCCTATACAGATAAAAACTATCTGTCTTCTTCCTAGCGAGCGTTTTGAGCATTTAGAGGATGACTAAAGCTGCTTTTCTTAAGAACGAAACTTAAGAAGAATTTGGCTATAAACGGCTGAGAAATTGGAGAAATTGCCCCTCGACTCTTATATCCATCCTGTATCAAGCTGCTCTTAACAAAGGGTTTAAGCCCCTTGTTCTACAAGAATTTATTCTGCTTAAGTCCAAACTCAAATTGGTGTTACATCTCCCCACCTATTCTCGCTAAAAAGTAAAATCTGACAGCACTAAGATCTATTCAGAATTTAACCATATCTAACCAACTTACAAACAGTATTTAAAGATTTCAAAAAGTTGGAAGAAAGTACTAACCATTTCTAACCAAAGTTCATAAGATATGGCTGTAGCGTTCTCCTCAGTACCCATGACTCAGGCAAGTTCAGCCAATTCAACCATTTACCTGGCGGGCGACATTGGCACGTCTGGTTCCAAGTTTTTCTATCGAGTCCGCGATGATCAAAAAGAGGCCCTCTGGATGGGGTCAGGCGTGGCAGACGGCTTAACTACTTTGGCGCTCTCCATTTTGAACGCGGGCGGACGGCCCCAAGACCATGCCTGGTTGCAGGTCGGCAACGAAGTCATTCTGGTAGGAGATGCCGCAAAAACCTTTGTTGAAGGCAACAGTTTAGTTGAAAACAAAGCAAACCAGGCCGTCTACAAAATCGTTGCGGCGCTTGGCGTAATTGCTGAAAAAGAGCGGATGCCCAGCCAATACGAAGCTGTCATCTGGCTGCCGCTGCCGCTGACCGAGATGAACACCAAAGACGAAATTGCCGCCAAGCTGACCCAGACTGCCCAAAATTTCCGCTTTCGGGGAATGGCCCAACAGGTTCGCGTTAGTCTCAAGTTTTGCCCAGAAGGGTTTGGGCTTTACCTCAACCGCAAGGCCCAGCTTGATGCAACGGGCGTTCCCATTGACCAGCGGCGCACCTTCATTTTGATGATGGGTCACAGAAATCTATCGGTTCTTTGCTTTGAGCAAGGCAGCCTCAAGAGCGCCAAATCAAACTCTGACGGCCCTGGATTCTGGCCTGTGTTTGAGCGGGTTGCCCGTAGCTGTGGCGTGACCCCTGCTGACTATCCCGCCCTCATGGCCGCTCTCTCAACCGGAAAAACCACTCAGGTTTCTCAGGCAAAAGGCGAACTATATGACTTTGCTGCCGCAGTTGAAGCCGTCAGACAGGCCTACTGGAAAGCCGCCCGGATTTACCTGCAAGACAATCTGCTAGGTCAACTCTCAGATGGCACCGCCGACATCATCATCAGCGGTGGTGCAGCCTTTATCATGCGCCAGACCATCAAAACCTACTTTGACGGGCTACGCATGGCCGATCAGGTGATTTTTGCAGACGGTAAGCAAGAAAAGCTAGACGAACTGGTAAACGAACTGCCTGAATCGACCGATATGCCTTCAATGGTGATGCGGATGTCTGACTGCTATGGCTTGTTCCAGGGGTTAGTGAGCAAGTATAGTGAGGTTCTAGCTTAGCTTGGGCGGGTGCAATGGCTACCAAAATAAAGACCGTTCGCCAGCGGGTTCAGTTTGCCTTCAATGCTGATGCCGACTCAGTGGTGGGCACTGTCTTCCAATATCTGATCAAAAATCATCGCTTCAGCAGCCGGGAGGGGAAGCGCAAAGGCGTAGACGCAATCGTTGCCTTTTACAAGCCTTTTGCCTATCAGGGCAGTGCGGTGAGTGAAGGAGAACTTCAGGCGATCGCACGGGACGCAGTAGAACTCCTCTCCCGACAGATCGAGCTAATTTGCAGTAGCTTTGATCTAGAACGTTCTGGCACACAGTCCCAACCTTTTTCCTGGAACGACCTCAAAGCTGAGCTAAGGCAAACGCTAAGCGAGTTGCTTGCAGCCGAAATGCTCAGGGTGCATCAGGAATCTGTAGAATCAGCGATCGCCATTCCTGACTCTCTGTTTGCACCCACCGCAGATGAAGAGTTTAACTTTGATGAAGACAACCTGCTGGGCGATTTGTGTAGCAACGCTGAAGCAGCAGCATAGCCGTATGCCACGATCATGCTTCAACCGAAGGAGCCAGCTAAGGAGTTGGGGCAGCAGGCGCGACAGCAGTACCTGATGCAAGCCAGACAGATTGTTGGGCAACCCAACTTAGACTATTCCACACTCTATCAGCGCTTTGCTGAAAACGATTGGGCTGCGATCAAGCTTGATGAAGCGGTAGTCATAGCCGCCCTCAAAGCTGGCATCGCGCCCAAAATAACTGTCAATATGCTGCATCAAGGCCCTTACGTGCAGTATCAAGTTCATGTCAAGCAAGTTCCCGTATTAGCAATGAGCCAATACGCTAGAGGCACAGTGGTTCAGGTAATGCATCAACTGCTGAAACGACGACACGGTTCAGGGTGCAACTCCTCAGTAGAAACTCAACTTGAGCATCAGTCTGGCATGAAACTTTCGTAAAACTTTAGTTAGAAAGCTAAGGGTTTGTGCAAGGAATGCCTGAATAGAGAAGTGTACGGCAGTACAAAGATGAGTTGGAGCAGGTGATAAGCAGTAAAGCGTTTTTATGAAGAAGCATATCGCTGACAGGCTAAAGCAATGATTAATGAGGAATATCTAGCGCTGCTCAAACAAGGTGTAGAAGCTTGGAATGAGTGGAGGCGAAAGAATCCGATAATTCCTGACCTGACCCGAGCTAGCCTGCATCAGGCCAACCTGAGTGAGGCAAACTTTCGCTGGGCAGATTTAACCCAAGCAAATCTCAACCAGGCCGATCTGTCCCAAGCAACATTTCGCTGGGCAGACCTGACTCAGGCAAATCTCAGTGATGCTAACTTGACTCGGGCGAACCTGAGTGCGGCAAACCTTAGCCAAACCAATCTGAGTGCGGCAAACTTGGCAGAAGCCGACCTGCGAGATGCAAATCTGACGCTAGCAAATCTCAGCCGAGCCGACCTGAGCCGAGCTGACCTGAGCGGACAGGATCGCAGCGGCGTAATTTTGGTTGGCGCAGACTTGAAGGATGCCAACCTGAGTGGAGCCAAATTGAATGGAGCCGATTTGACTAGAGCCGATTTAAGTCGGGTGAACTTGAGTGAAGCCGATTTAAGCGACACGGATCTTAGCCGTGCCAACTTGAGTCGAGTGGATTTGAGCAAAACCGATTTACGCGGAACTAACCTCAGCGGAACTGACCTACGTCGCGCTAACCTGACTGGGGCAGATTTGAGCGGCACGGACCTGCATGGCACAGACCTGCGTGAGGCAAACCTGATCAGAGCCAACCTGAACGGCGCAAATCTTACAGGCGCAAACTTGACTGGAGCGAATTTGTTTAAGGCTCAGGCTTTGGGAACAAACTTTACCCAGGCAGTTTTTGAGGAAACTTGTGTAGAAGATTGGAGTATTGACAGTGAGACTAACTTTAGCGACGTGACCTTTGGTGCGGTGGGTCTGGACAATAGCCAGCCTGTTCCCCTTCCGATGATTCAGCGATCGCCCAACGTGAGTACTCAGGAGAACAGTTTTCAGCAAGTTGATTCCTTACAGGATGATCAGTTTGGACAACAAGTTAGCCTCACCTCAACTTTAGACAGTGTTCAAGCAGATAGTGTTCAAGCAGACGGTGTTCAAGCCACTGATTTGACTGTCGATTTGGACTCCAATACGGTTGAGTTAACCTTTACCGATGGAATTGACTGGCAGGCCTTTTTGCTGGCTTTCCAGGATCTACAGGCGCAGTATGGGGAGCAAAACTTGTCGATTCAAGCGATCGCCAACCCCAACGAACTTATCTGCACCATTCACCTCAGCCTTCCTCCAGGGGAGAGCAAAGTCGAGCTTGAGAGTCAGGCGAAGAAGCTATATGAGGTGCAGCTAAAGGCACTGGAACTGAGCTATCAAACCGAACTGCAAGCAACAGACGAGCAAATTGCTACCTATCGGCGACAAAGTGCAGATCTGCTGGAAGTGGTGAAACTCCAAGCCATTAGAGCCACCCAAACAGAATCACAGTCGGAAGGAGAACATAGTTCATCCGATGGTGCTTCATCGGATCAATTCAACCGCATCAAAATTACACCTCAAGTTAAACAGGCGATCGTTAAAGGGCTAGATGCTTACGCACCACCCGTCGTTAAGCAACCTGCGTTAGACATGGATGCCTTTGAATCTCCCCGGTTTGAGGACATTTCAGACCCTTAAAAACCGTGTGGCTAGCTGCATAACTAGATCAATTCTCTAACTTTGAGTCATGAGTTTTGAGAAGGGTTTCCCCATTCTTAAGCCATACTAGCCGCTGCTGCTGTTTTGGATGCGCTGTAACAGCCCTTTTTGCCGCGATACCACTTATTATCCTTTAAGCCTACAGAGAGAACATTGGAAACGCGATCGCGGGCCTGATTGCGAAGTTCTAAGGGCATCTTGTCCGTAAAGATAGCGTTCACAATCGTGGGCGTTTCCAGTGCCTCTTTGGGATGACTTTGCAAGACCCTGGAGACTGCCTCAGGCAAAGAGGCTTGACCAAACTCCCTCTTCATATATTGCTGCCAGTTCTCCGTTTTCCGAGAACCCTTCGCGCGAGTTTGGGTCTTTTTCTGCTTAGTTTTGTCAGAAAGGGAAGACATTTTCTTGCCCCTTTTAAGCTTTGTCTCTGGAGCTTCAGTTGCTTCCACAACAGACTTAACCGCAGCCGCAACAGAACCGTTTTGATGATCAACTTTAGGAAGGGCTGTATTAGAAACCGCAGTTTCGCTGCCAGGAGCAAAGATACCAATTACTGTCTGAAGTCCCTTGCGTTTTTGTTGAAGAGCTTCTAGCTGCTCGGTCAATTGTGTTTCTTGGGTTGCCAAATCAGAATCAACTTCTAGTAGCTTAGTCAAAGTGGGGTCAGAGGTCGGGGCAATTTGAGTAGTTGGCACAGTTCGGAATTCCTCTCTTCTTTAGAAAACTCTGGAGCTTTTGCAAAAAATAGCAATACTCCAGCACATTTGAATGTATTTTGCATAATAATTCACAATCTGCTGAATAGAAACAGTTTTTTTCAAGACATATTGCAGCTTTAAGCCAGTTGTAAGACGAGCAGGTTCAAGAGACACACTTCTCTGAGGCACGCCCCTCCCAACTCATTGAGAATTGCCATATCGGAGTTCTTTCATCATTTATTTGAAATCTTGATAAGGTATTCCTCAATGGGTTAGGGAAAATGGCTGCTTGGCTCACTCACATTGTTAGGAAAGAGACGACCGTTTGCTTGAAACAGTTGGCAAATTCATGATTCATTGTTGGGATATTGTTTTAACCTGTAAGGCAGGCGTGAGTGGCGATCGCCCCTCCTACTTTTTGCAGGTGACACAGCATTCCCCAGAGCTATGACGGAACCTCATCACACGGACTCATCCTCAGAGCAATCTCAGCAAAGCAAGGAACCTACTGGTGACACGAAAACAACATCAGGCAATGAACTCACTGAGCGCACCCTGGCTACCTGGAAGAGTGCTACTGCAATCGCAAAACTGTTGCCCGTAGATCAGATTGCTCAAACCGTGGTGAAATGGTTTAGCGTCAGCGAAGACCAGGTCGCAGAAATTCTAGAAACCGTCCGGGCAGAACTTCCCACAACTGAAGCGCTATTGATTGGCAAACCTCAGGCTGGCAAAAGCTCCATCGTGCGAGGCTTAACGGGCGTTTCAGCGGAAATTGTCGGACAAGGATTTCGCCCCCACACTCAACACACAGAACGCTATGCTTATCCTTCTAGCGACCTGCCGCTATTGATTTTCACAGATACCGTCGGGCTAGGTGATGTTAATCAAGATACAGATGCAATCATTCAAGAACTAGTGGGCGACTTAGAGAGCGATCGCCGTGCTAGAGTTCTCATTCTCACGATCAAAATCAATGACTTTGCCACCGACACCCTGCGACACATCGCCCAACAGTTGCGCCAAAAGTATCCAGAGATTCCCTGTTTACTAGCCGTGACCTGCTTACACGAGGTATATCCTCCCAGCACCGCTGACCATCCCCCTTATCCGCCCGATTTTGTGGAAGTCGATCGCGCTTTTACCGCAATTCAACAAGCTTTTAAGGAAGTGTGCGATCGCTCCATCCTGATCGACTTCACGTTAGAAGAAGACGGCTACACGCCCATATTCTACGGCTTAGAAGCATTCCGCGACACCCTCGCCGAACTGTTGCCCGAAGCCGAGGCACAGGCGATTTACCAACTGCTCGACAAAGGTGCAGGCGACCAGATTGGCAACCTGTATCGGGATACTGCCCGTCGCTATATGCTAGCGTTTGCAACAATGGCAGCAGCGATCGCCGCCATTCCCCTGCCCTTTGCTACGATGCCCGTGCTGACGGCTCTTCAGGTGTCGATGGTGGGCTTGCTGGGAAAACACTATGGACAGACGCTTACGCCTTCGCAGGCAGGTGGGGTAGTGAGTGCGATCGCAGGTGGCTTTTTGGCGCAGGCGATCGGACGAGAGCTAATCAAATTTCTCCCCGGCTTTGGCAGCGTCATCGCCGCATCCTGGGCAGCCGCCTACACCTGGTCACTGGGCGAAGGAGCCTGCGTCTACTTTGGCGACCTGATGGGCGGCAAGAAACCTGACCCGCAAAAAATTCAGGCGGTGATGCAGGAGGCGTTTAAGGCCGCAAAGGAACGCTTTAAGGGCATTAAGACCTGATGTAATGAGGTCATTAGGCATTGGTCATTAGCCATCTCTCCAAATCTGTCACGTTGGAAAAATCGAGTAGAGCTTCTCCCAGTGCTTCAAGTTGTTCGATTGGCAATGCTTCAATTTGCGTTCTTAAAGGCTCTGGTACTTCTCTAACTCGTCGTTTGAGGAGTCGAAGAATGAGCGACCCTTACGGTATCGGCAAAGCCGCACGCTCTGCCTGCTCTCCCCAGCTTGTTCTGATCTCCATAACATGTTCCTGCTCTACTGCATCCAATTTACCAATCTCTTCGGCAAACAATTGCTCTTCGATTTGTTGCTACAGAAGTTTTGTCTCCTAAGAATAAGCAGGTACTTGAAGCAGTAGAGGCGATCGCTTTACGAGTGATTCAGTTGACTGAATGAAAAGCAATTATTTCATGGGAATTCTTAACTATCTGCTTAAACACATTTTGATCATAGAAGGTTGAAGTTTTCTGTGCATAACCACTTTGCGCTCATCAATTCTGACTTTCATCTTCCATACAATCCTGCACTGATCGAACGAGCAAAGGTACTCCGAAAATCAATGACTAAAGCCGAGCAAAAGCTTTGGTATGAGTACCTGAGAGGCTTTAAGTACCGGGTACTTCGACAGCGCCCCATTGCTCACTTCATTGTTGATTTTTACTGTTCTGCCTTGAAACTGGTTATTGAAATTGATGGAGAGAGCCACTTTACAGAGACAGGAATAATTTATGACGAAGCGAGAACAAAGGTATTGGAGAGATATGGGCTGAGGGTGATACGGTTTACAAATGAGGAGGTTTTACAGGAGTTTGAGAGCGTGTGTACGCAGATTGAAGCAACATTGCCGTTTGAGTAAGCGTTAGGTATATACGCATTTTAGGGGAAGCATTGTTCTGGTGCGATCCCCCTAAATCCCCCTTTTCAAGGGGGACTTTGATTCCGTTTTTCCCCCTTTGACTCTAGTTTCCCTTCACCTTCAATTTTCCTTTTGGCTCCGGTTCCCCTTTTAAGGCTACTGTATGTACATAAGTCTTTTGAATCGAGCAAATGCTGGGTTTGATCATCCCTAACCCTCCTAAAAAAGAGGGAGCCAAACCGCTCAAAGTCCCCCTTCTCAAGGGGGATTTAGGGGGATCTTGCAAAGCTTTTGCGTCCCCGCTGAGACTTGCATATGCACTAGCCTTTTCAAGAGGGTTAGAGGATCAAGCTCTACAAGTTTCAAATGCGTAAGTTCTGTCCATTAAGAAATCGCAAAAGCAAAGTCCAGGACAGATGCCGCTGTGGGAAGCGTGGAAAATCCCGCTAGGTGAAATCGAAGAAGTAGCGAAGAAATTTGTACTGGCGAACTGTCTCAGCCCTGACATTGCAGTTGAGCAATTTACGGATACAACTTGACGCTCGGTGCCAGGTAACAGATCCTCGAAAGACCTGTTTTCCCGCGTGGAGAGGCTCTGAAATACAACTTTTGGATCAGACTGAAGCCTTTATCCGCTAGAGTTTGCAAGTCTCAATGCGAGAGAAAAAAATAACAACTACCCCCCAACCGCCACCACCCACAATCTCAAGGAAATCCACCCCTATCCCCCAACCCTTCAAACCCAAGAACTGGGAAGGTGCCACTAAAGGGAGATGTCCTTTAGGTGATGAAATGTCGTACATCACACCAAATACCCAGCTTTCGTTCTCTCGCCATCTGACGCGATCGCCAAACTTCTCAAATGCCTCTTCACAATACGTCCCGTCTAAAATGCCGCCACATTCTAGATAAATCTCTTTTTGCACACTAAAGCCAAACCGACCGTTACTGTATTTCACCCAGAGGACATCAATTGTCTTCAAGTCTGTACAAGGAAAATTCAATAAGTCATCGCGTTCAAGCTTCCACCAAGCGTCTTTGCCAATTGCTTTGAATATCTGTTTTGCAGTTTCCTGATCTGCTGCCTCCCAGTTACCAGCTTTCAGCAAATCCCTCAGTTTGCGGTAGTCGATTCCCCTCTCCGATTCTAGAGGTACGTCGCCTTTTAATTCAGCAGGTGAGTTGGGTGCCAACGGAGGCATAAGGGCGGGTTTTCTCCACACGTTAAAAGTTCCCGAAGTCATATTTACTATCCTCACTTCCGATCGCGCTGTAGCCGTTTCTGTCGATGAAGGCGTTGAAACAATCGGCGTTTCCCGCATTCGGATACGAACTCTCATCAACGCATCCAAGGCTTGAGGATCTAGCCCCCTGGCTGCTACATTTACCCGCAGAAACATCTGTTCTGCTAGCTGTAGCTTATCTTCAGCCATTAAGCGATAACCCTCGTATTTCATCAGGTCGATATCAGCCTGCCGCGCACATTGCGGTATGAGAATGAAGTGCTGCTTTTCAATCGGGTCTACGCTAATGCGGGGCACCTGTGCTGGAGCTTTGCCATAGCGCTGACAGAGTTCTGGAACACGCTGCTTGAGATAGTTTCCTAACCGCTCTACGGTGGCGCAACTCCTTTCCCCTGTAAGCCGCATAGACTCCAGCAGCACATAGGTAAAGACCCCCTGCTGAAGATCGTCTACTTCCCAGGATTTCTGGGTTGGGTTGCAAGACGAAATCGTGATCACTCCCTGCTGCTCGGTTGGATCGATGCCTCTTGCCCCTCGACTGCCCTCACTGCGACAGGCATCCAGCAACAGGATCACATTATCGGCTCCGCTGCGAGTTAGCCACTCCCGCACTTCATTTACCAACAAACCCGCAATCACTTTGTTGCCTCTAGCATTAGCATCCATCGGCATCAGATAGTCTTTGTCGGCGTGGCGTTCACCATGTCCGGCAAAGAAAAACCAGCAGTTGTCGCCCGTCGAGAGAAACGGTTTCTCAAAGCGGTCTTGCAAGAAGGTGATTAGGTTGCCATAGGTAGGCAAGGTAGGAATGACTGCCCCATTCGGCATCACCAGCGGAGGTGAGTCATCCGTAAAACAGCAGACCTCATCAAACTTCGCGTCTTCAAAAAAGGCTTTGACGGTTTCTGCGTCGCGTTTTGCATACTTCAGCGGAGCAAAGTTGAGAGGATTGTACCCATTGATGCCGATGACCAGTGCCCAGTTTTTTGCCATCTTGCTCAATCTACTATGGCTGTACTGCCGATCGCTTAAACTTCAAGGTCAGGGAACCGCTACCGCCAACTTTTGTCCCTGATCCTAACAGGCTCAACTGTCCTTCACCATTGACTTCTACCGATAGCTCGATTTCGTCTAATTCCATGCCGCCAATTTCTTGAGCTTTTGTCTGAGCTTGCTTTAGCACTCGCCCCATCGTGTCTAGAAAATCGGCAACGCCTTTCTCTAGCTTCTCGACCGGAACGGGAATACCAGGGCGATCGCCCGACAACGAAGGTGACATTGGCTGATCAAAAGGATTTCGAGCAGTTGTGCCTCCGCGATCGCCATCTGGCACAGCATCCCCTACCCTTTCGTTCGTCACAATCCAAATATAGTTTTCTGCCATTGCCCGTGTGATTTTCTACACCCACAAGTGTAGCTTCTTATTCGAGAGCCACAGGTAGGGGCGGTTCGCGAACCGCCCTTACAGAGGCGTTTACGTGTAGTCCAAATTTAGAGAATTGATATCAAAACCTCGTTAACGAAGGTCTAACTTCCACTGATGAAGGTCAAAGTGTCATCAGCGAAGGTCAAAGTGTCGTCAACGAGGGTAAAAGCGTTATCGACGAGGGTAAAAGCGTTATCGACGAGGGTAAAAGTGTTGTTGATGAAGGTCAGAGTATCCTCGACGAGGGTTGAAGCGTCATCAGCAAAGGTGTAACCTCCATTGATGAAGGTTGAAGCGTCGTCAACGAAGATCAAAGTGTCATCAATGAGGGTTTTACCTCTGTTCACGAGGGTCAGAGTGTGGTTGATGGGGGCGATCGCCCACCATTCCTAGTTTCCCGGTTTTCTGGTTCCTAGCCTCTGGCTGGGAATCTGACCTGGAGGCTCTGCCTCCATTAGTGGTAGTAGGAGGCAGAGCCTCTAAAGCAGCATTTCCAGGCAAAGCCTAGAAACGAGAGAAATAGGTTTGTAGCTACACTCGTTGCCAAGCTCTAGTTTGGCAATGCAATTGAGGAAGCTCCAGCTTCCCCTCTGGCTGGCACTGGAAGCGGGAGCTTCCAGAAGGCGTTACCAAGCTGGAGCTTGGTAACGAGGCTGAACGAGGGACTTCCTTTATTCAGCGGCAGGAACTTTTTCGCCAGGATGGCTTTCTTGGTGCTGGTTAACTTTTAGCCGGATATAGCCCGATCGCCGGAGTTGTCATTTAGGGGCGATCGCGGTAAATGTAAGAAAACTTCAAGAAAGCAGACTATTTAACGCATGGAAGCACGGTTCGTTAGAACGCTGGTTTTGTTTGTGGTTCTCACCCTCGTCTTTGGAGTTCTGGAGCGCTTTTTCCCAAGCATTCCTGACCAACCGAAGTGGCGGCGGGGGGTGTGGCTCGATACTTTCTACTGGTTTTTCACCCCGATGGTGATTCAGGTTATTAGCATGGCGACGATCGCCCTTGTCCTCATTCCCCTCTACCTGCTGCTGGGGCGAATTACCATTCAAAATGGAGGATTGTCGTTTGATCTCAATCAGGTTTTAGCGGGATATGGACCAATTTCTCATCTGCCGCTGTGGGGTCAGGGGTTAATTGCCATCTTCATCGGCGATTTTGTCGGCTACTGGACGCACCGCTGGCACCACACCCGTCAGCTTTGGGATTTTCATGCCGTCCACCACAGCGCCGAAGTGATGGACTGGCTCACGGCAGTGCGACTGCATCCAGTAAATGACATTATTTCGCGGGTGTGTCAGGCGACTCCGGTGCTGCTGTTGGGCTTTTCACCGATCGCCGTTGAGGCCTACGTACCGCTGCTGTCGAGCTACGTTGCCTTCATTCATGCAAATGTGTCCTGGACGTATGGCCCGTTTCGCTACGTGATCTCCAGTCCTGCTTTCCACCGCTGGCATCACACAACGGAAGAGGAGGGAGCAGGCAAAAATTTTGCTGGACTTTTCCCAATTTTTGATCTGATCTTCGGTACGTTTTATATGCCTCAAGGTGAACAGCCGAGAAACTTTGGGCTGATTGGTGAGACGATCAAGGAAACATTTTTTGACCAGTTACTTTTTCCCTATCGGAACTGGAAGCTTGTCAAAGCCTGGTTTAATTCACACCAACCGCAGGTTGAGTTTGCTCAAAAGGAAACAGTTAAAGGCTGAGGGTCGCCCTCAATTGATTGAAATGAGTTCTCATTCAGCGTTGCTTCAGGTAATGTTCAAATCGCTGTTGTGCCTGTTCAATGGATAGATTCTGCGTCCAATACTCGATTAGCGTATGACCAAATGCCCAGGCGTTACGGTCGGGGGAAGTAGGGTTCTCTAGCAGCAGCGGCCAGAGCGATCGCAAGTCAAACTCCAGCGCCTTTGCACCACCTGGATTCAACAGTGAGAACAGGTCATACGCCATCTGAAGTTTGCCAATGACAACGGGCAGTTGCTCAACTGGAATTTGCTCTGCCAGGACATAAGCCAGGGCTGGCGATCCGGTGGATAGAGTAGAAATGAATTGCAGTACTGGACTTTTGAGGAAAGCGGCGATTCCTTGCGTCGTCGTCATTTGAAAGGTGTAGCGGTCAATAATCTTGGCGGCGGCAACGGTGCGAGCATCCAGGTTTTGCAGAAAGCGGGCGAGTCGAAGCTGTTTGGCTGGAGCGATCGCCTCCACCAGAGCCACTGACAACACATCCACATTCCAGGCAACTCGTCCGGTTTTGGAATCGGCTGTGACAGCGGGCAACACTCGATTGCAGAATTCACCTAGAAGCTGGGCCCGATATTCCGTCGCTTCTCGAATTGCTTTCTCTTTGGGGCGATCGCCCCACTGCCAATCGTAGGGCGGCTCCCACTCGCGCAAAGGACGCAGCCGATCGACCTGAGTGACAATGGCGGTCGCGGGTAAATCACTCACTTCTGCCTGCATATCTCTAAGGAAATCCACATCCATTTGCAGCGCCGGATCGAGCGCAGGCGTGACTAGCAGCAGCAGATCGGCATCGTTAGCATAATCTAACACCCGTTCTCGAAAGTCGGTGCGGTCTGCCTGTTCATATCCCGGTGTATCCCACAGAGAGAGCGTTTGCCCAGACTCAGTTTGCCACTGATAATTCTGCATCTGGTCAGTGCTGGGCAGCATATCCACCACTGCCAGGTCAGCCTGAAACAAGGTATTGATCAGACTGCTTTTTCCCGATCCGGTGCGCCCCACCAACAAGATGCTGACTGGCTTCTGCTCGACTGCCTCAACGGGTTCTGCTTGAGTGAGGATTTCGCGCAGCGTTTGCGTTTTGGCTTTAGGAAGCGTTGGTTCAGGTGAGGGAGCGAGTCCCGGCAGTGCGCCTGTAGACCCGCTGTAGAGAGCGATCGCCTGCTGACACAGATTTCGCAGTGCCGCCTCGCGTAAAAGCTGACTCAAATTCACCAAAAGCTGCTGGGTTGCCCGATTGTTGTAAGGCTCCGTTACCTGCCTCGCTGCCGCCGCTACCGGATTGAGCAACCACTGCGCCCAGTTCCAGGCTTGCCACAGCTTACGGGCAGATGGCTCTAGCCTGCGGTATACCTCGAATGCCTGATAAGCCTGCCCAACGGTGAGTTGATTGAGCGCGGGGGAAAGCTTTTGCATCCATACATCCATATCATCCACCGTTCCGCGAATCAGCCCGTATGCCTGGGGAACGTAGATGTTAAGCAACGGATATTGGACTTCGGGATGATAGATGTGGGCGATCGCTACCACCACCTCTTGACAACGCCGCCAAAACGTCGCCCAATCTTCCCATAGGGGCAAATCATTCTGCGTTTCCTGAAGAATCTTTTGAAGCGCTGCTTCTGCCTTGCGGGTTGCCCCATCCCCTACCAGCGGAGCCTCCTCAGCGGCAGATAACTCCTCGCTTACCTCTGCCAGTACCGCTTCTACCTGCTTTACCGCAGGCTGCGTCCAGCGCACCAGCAGCCATCGCCAGCCAACAAACAGCAGAATGAACACGCCCCAAATCCAGCTAATGCCCCAGGTTTGAATCTGCCATCCCGCTGCTGCTAACAAAAAAGCTGCAATGCTGGCGATCGGCAGTGCTAGTACTGCCCACTGCCACCGTTTTAGTCGCACCATAACCTTATGCTCAGAGACTTGTCTCCAGTGTATGTAAGTTTTAGAGGGTTGAACGTGAGTTCTATGGATAGCAGCAAGACATCACAGTGGTTTTCTACCTGCGTAAAACAGAAACTACAGACAGGGTTGAATAGCCGTTCGCCCCTACCTGTGGTTTGTATGAAGTTGAAAGGTATTTGTGTTCTACAATCCTTCAATACAGTGTTGTACCAGTTGTGTGTAGGATGTGTTAGGCGTTAGCCGTTTTGATATTTGTCATAGGCGATCGCCAATTTTCTTTTTGTAGCTAGGATCATCGGTGCCGAGTAAGCTATCCCAAAAAGTAAAATACAGTCCGTAATGAGTGGTGTACTTGAGATGATGAATGGAATGATGGGCAGGCCCAATAAACCATCGACCGAGCCAATGGTGAGGAAATGAAGCGGGTAAGCGATCGATCCCAAGATGGTTTAATGCTGCCCACACTGTCATTGTGGTGAGAACGGCAATCAGCGTGACAAAATGCAGCGGCAGAACGAAGATGATACCGACGAGGAAGAGCGATTGAACAATTGCCTCTAGGGGGTCAAAGGCAAACGAAGTCCAGGGGGTAGGATAGCGCGATCGGTGATGCCCCTGGTGCAGCCAGGGAAAGAGTGCCGGGTGGTGAAACAAGCGGTGGGTCAAGTAAAAGTAGGCATCCTGTAGAACTAACACCGCAACATAACTCATGCCTAGATACCACAGCCCATACTGTTGAGGATGGCTATACAATCGAGTAATACGCCAACTGTATGCTGACACTATAAACGCTGCCGCTAGCGCGAACACCCCTGCCGAAAGAATAGAGAGTTGAATATCGCATTGAATCGATTGCCAGGAGGGAGGTCGGTGCTGTGGAATCTGACTGTCAAAGAATTGACTGAATGGCGAGTAGAACAATAGGTAAGTTCCTCCTGCCACTAGAAAATACCGTAGCAGAATAACTCCAAAAAAAGCGATGCTGTAATACCCAAACGAGTGACTTATCAATTTAATCTCCTTGCCATTCCCGATCTTTTAGTTCCTTTTGAGGTCATAACAATGTAATTTCAAGAGTAGTACCAATTCTTTATAAAGCTGCACTGAACACAATCCAATCTGAAGATATGCGAGTCGGCGTAATTTCTGATACACATGGGCTTTTACGCCCTGAAGCGATAAAAGCTCTAGCAAGCTCTGAGCTAATCTTTCATGCGGGAGATATTGGTAAGCCGGAAGTGCTAATAGAGTTGGAAGCGATCGCCCCCGTGATTGCAGTGCGCGGCAATAATGATCAGGGAGAATGGGCAGAGGCGATCGCTGAGCGCCAAACTTTCAAAATTGAGAACATATCCGTTCACCTGCTGCACATTGGTCAAGAATTCAATCGGCCGGAAACGGGTAATGTGCAGGTTGTAATCAGCGGACATTCCCACAAACCCTCAATTGTGGAGCAGAACGGAATTTTATTTCTCAATCCGGGTAGTGCTGGGCCGCGACGGTTTAAGTTACCTATCTCTGTTGCTTACCTACAGGTAGAAGGAAGAATGATCCGTGCAGAAATTGTGGAACTGTCTGTAAAGTGAGTTTTTGAGTAACCGATTCAATGACCGACCTCTCTCCCCGAGCTGTTGCCGATCAACTTCTGGCTGACTTTCGGCAAGAACACCAATTGGTAAATTTAATCATCAAAGGCTGCATCGAGCATCGCTGGGCAGTTGGAGAAACAGAAAAAGAGTTATCTAAAGCAATGGTATACAATGCCTTTGAAACCTATGCGGTAGAAAGAGGCATTCCACTAGAGCAAGCAGAACAGTTCTGTGAACAGCATCTTGACGAGTTGATTCAGCGTATCCAGACAGAACTTTGAGTGGAACGGGCGATCGCCACAAACATCTAAGAATTTGAAGCAGTTTCCTCAGTGGAGGTTTATAGTCGTTCGTTTAACTGACTCGCAACCTCTTGCAAGGAGGTGAGTGGAACTGGACGATTTGGATGAATGATAAAAATGGTATTGAGCGTCGCACCTTTACGAAACAGAGCGATATCTGCTTTGCCGATCGCCTCTACGGTTCCCCTAAAACCAACCGCAGAGTCACCAATATCCGTTAACTCCAGAAATTCCAGGTCTGCTGGTTTTTCCTGCCCCAACAGTTGAGACAGTGCATCTGGGCTACTCAACATTGCATCCAGGAAAGCTTCCCCAATAGGAGAAGTGGCTCCATTTTCTCCAAAAATACTGCTAAGGGGAGATGACGTTACACAGACTCGCTCAATCATTTCACCATCTTGCTGTAAGACAAAGGCAGATCCTTGCGCCTTAGCCACCTCGCAGTTGGCGATCGCCCCAGAGGAAGAACTGCTTTGCATCGTCTCATCTGAATAGTGAATAAACCCAGACGGCAAGTCCTCCAGCGTGAGTAGCGGAACCTGTGAGTTAGCTGCTATCGATTCACTCATTGGAGAAAACATGAGTATGCAAGTCAGGAAAATAGCAACGGTTAGGAGTAATTTTTTTAACATGATTTAGAGTTGTTCTCAAACAGATTCAAGCCCAGTCAGCACAACATTGGCAAGAAGAATTTCCCATTTCTCACATTTCATTGTTTTACCCTAAAAATAGCTTGTAAGCCGGATTTTGGCTCTCGTCCCAGTAGCGATAGCCCAGCGTATCGAGAAACATTTGCCACTCCTGCATCTCATGGGGTGGCACCTGCATTCCCACCACGATGCGTCCGTAGTCTGCGCCGTTGTTGCGATAGTGAAACATACTGATATTCCAGTTGGGGTGCATGGAGCCGACAAATTTCATCAGCGCACCGGGGCGTTCGGGAAACTCAAAGCGGTAAAGCAGTTCATGATGAGCCAGGGGCGATCGCCCACCCACCATGTGCCGCAGGTGCAGTTTGGTTAGCTCATCATCGGTTAAGTCAATGGTGCTAAATCCTCTTGACTCAAAGATTTCAACTATACGGAGTGCATCAGCCCGATTTTCGATCTGCACGCCAACAAAAATATGTGCCTCCTGCTCATCGGCAATGCGATAGTTAAACTCGGTGAGATTACGTTTGCCGATACACTCACAAAACTTCCGCAGGCTGCCCCGTTCTTCGGGAATGGTGACGGCAAAGATGGCTTCGCGGCGTTCGCCCAGTTCTGCCCGCTCTGCGACAAACCGCAGGCGATCGAAGTTCATGTTTGCGCCACAGGCGACAGCGACCAGGGTTTGTCCGGTGATTTGTTCTCGCTCGACGTAGGCTTTAGCAGCAGCGATCGCCAGCGCTCCAGCGGGTTCTAAAATCGATCGCGTATCTTCAAATACGTCTTTAATCGCCGCGCAAATATCGTCGGTTTCTACCAAAATGATGTCATCTACGTACTGCTGACACAGGCGAAAGGTTTCTTCACCCACTTCCCGCACGGCAACCCCATCCGCAAACAGTCCGACCTGGGGTAAGCGGACTCGATGCCCAGCTTTGAGCGATTGATACATTGCGTCTGCATCGACGGGTTCTACCCCAATTACTTTAATTTCAGGGCGCAACCGTTTTACGTAAGCCGCAATTCCGGAGATCAAACCCCCGCCACCGATCGCTACAAAAATGGCGTGAATCGGCTTCTGGCACTGCCGCAGTAGCTCCATGCCAATCGTTCCCTGTCCCGCAATCACATCCGGATCGTTGAACGGATGAATGAAAACCAGTCCCTTTTCTGCTTCTAGCTGACGGGCATGGGCATAGGCTTCATCGAAGGTGTCGCCGTGCAGCACCACTTCTGCGCCTCTGGCTCTCACGGCATCCACCTTTACCTGGGGAGTAGTAACTGGCATGACGATAATGGCTCGTGTGCCCAAGTGCTGAGCGGCAAGGGCAACTCCCTGGGCGTGGTTTCCAGCAGAAGCGGCGATCGCCCCCTGAGCCAGCACATCTGGCGGCAGTTGCGCCATCTTGTTGTAAGCACCCCGCAGCTTGAACGAAAACACCGACTGCATATCTTCCCGCTTCAGCAAAAGCTGATTGTTCAACCGGGCAGACAGATTTGGCGCATGATCTAACGGCGTTTCCTGCGCCACATCATACACACGAGCGGTCAGGATACGTTCCAGGTAGTCAGACATGGGGGAGATTGGATTGACAAATTCTAAATATAGGCAATTCTACTCTATGAAGGGGTACCTTCTTTGAGGGAAACCTGCCCTAAACTAGAAGCATGGGAGGGCGATCGCAAAAGAGGTTAGGGTTTCACATACCCAATCCACCGTTGTTTAGCAACGTAGCAACGTAGTTCCGCGTAGGATGGGCAAAGCAGAGCGTGCCCAAAATGTAAGGCTTGAACAGATGGGCACGGGCGATGCCCTTTGCCCATCCTACAGTTAACTAAATCTAAAGTGCTAACAGTTCGGTCAGTTTTACCAAAGTGCCGCGATGAGTCAGCTACGGACTAAGATATCAACCGATACGTGGGTGAAGGCATCCTGGGAAGAGTATCTTCAGGTGATTGATGAACCCGCCCACGCAGAAACTAAAGGCTACTATCACAACGGACGCATGAGGCTGGAAATGTCTCCTCTTGGTAATCCTCATTCCCGCGATCACGCCACCATTATTGGCGCTCTTTATCTGTTTGCGGGGTCGCGAAAGCTTGATCTGGATGCTCATGATAACTGCACCTATCGCAAAACGGGCTGTGAGGAGGCTCAACCGGATGTTTCCTTTTACCTGGGTGCAAACGCAGAAGTCATTCCCTGGGAAGCAACGATCATTGATTTAGATGTTTACCCATCCCCTGATTTAGTGATTGAGGTAGCTTACTCTTCCTTAGCAGATGATAAAGGTGAGAAGCGACTGCTCTATGAAGCGCTAGGAGTGCGAGAGTATTGGATTATTGACGTGCAAAATGTGCAGCTTATTGCCTTTGAGGTGCAAAACGGAGGAAGCCGTAAAATCGAGCAGTCTCAGGTGTTTTCAGGACTAGACCTAGCGCTGCTAGAGGAAGCGTTGCGCCGCAGTCGTCAGATGAATCATGGGAAAGTGAGTGCCTGGTTGTTGTCTCAGCTTTAAATTCTTTCCAGGAGAAACAGATTTTTAGGGCGATCGCCACCCCTCCTACGATGAAGCAAACACAGGTTAAACTGCCGACTGATACTTGGGTGAATGCGTCCTGGGAAGAGTATCTTCAGGTGATCGATGAACCTGCCCATGCAGAAACTAAAGGCTATTACTATAACGGACGCATGAGGCTGGAAATGTCTCCTCTTGGTAATCCCCATTCCCGCGATCATTTTATTGTGATTAGTGCGATCGCCCTTTTTGCCAGCGTTCGAGGAATTGACCTGGACGGTCACGATAACTGCACCTATCGCAAAACGGGCTGTGAGGAGGCTCAGCCTGATGTTTCCTTTTACCTGGGTGTAAATGCAGAAGTCATCCCCTGGGAGGAAACCATTATTAACTTGGATGAGTACCCGCCGCCCGATTTAGTGATTGAGGTGGCTTATTCCTCCTTAGCGGATGACAAAGGTGAGAAGCGATTACTGTATGAGGCTTTGGGAGTACGAGAGTATTGGATTATTGACGTGCAAAATGTGCAGCTTATTGCCTTTGAAGTGCAAAACGGAGGGAGCCGCAAAGTTGAGCAGTCTCAGGTATTTGCAGGATTAGATATGGCGCTGTTAGAGGAAGCTTTGCGCCGCAGTCGCCAGATGAATCATGGCAAAGTGAGTGCCTGGTTACTGTCTCAGTTTTAAGTTATTGAATGCCCAGATCTGCGACTTCTTAGAGAAGTCGCAGATCTTATAGCCATTTTCAGATGGGTAAGCCATAACGCTAGGGGCGGTTCGCGAACCGCCCTTACCAAGATTTGTGGTTTATCCAAGTGAAAATTGCTGTAATCTCTCAGGTAATTGGAGCAACTTCGCTATTCATTGCTTCTTCTGATTCTTCTTTGCAGGCTTCTGGGTCGATGATGCACTCCAGTTTGGTATCAGGCTCATCTGGGTCAAGCGGGTTGATGAAGAAAGCGCCCGTTTGAGGCGGTAAGGTTGGGTCGAGCAGCAGTTCTGCGATTGTTTTCGCCATGCCTGCCAGTGGAATTGCTAGAATTACACCCAACAGTCCGCCGACCTTGCCGCCTAGAAACAGCGCCGGTAAAACAATAGTTGGGCTTAGTCCGGTTAAATTGCCCAATATGCGAGGGGCTAACAGGTTGTCTTTGATTTGTTGAAGGGCGATCGCCACTCCCACCACCTGCACCGCTAACCACCAGTCAATAAAGGCTACCACCAGTCCTACAGTCACAATTCCTAAAGTTGCACCAATGAAAGGAATCACTTCCATCAAGCCAATAAAAGTGGCAAACACCAGGAAAAATGGCACTCGCAGCCACCAAAACGCTAGGGATAAAGTGACTGCCATAAACAGCCCCAGCAGCAGTTGCCCTGAGAAAAACCGCTGCAAGTTACGGCGAAAGGAGTCGGTCAAATAATCTTGAATCGGGGGTGCAAAGAAACTAGTGACCCCATTCCACAGCCGCTCTCCGTCTAGCAACATATAAAACGAAATGACTAGAATGAGAATCAGGTCGAGTACCCAGTTGAAGGTGCCCAGCAGTAGCCCTAGACCGCTGGAGGCAATGGTTTCTGCTTGCTCCTGCAATTCAGTCAAAAGCTGTTCTTGCAAAAGTGGAATAGCAAACCGTATTTGGTTTTGACTCTGGTTTTGCAGTTCTAACAACTGTTGCTGTCCCGACTCAATTAAGTTGGGTAGGTCGGTGATGAGTTGCTGAGACTGGGTTAATACTGGAGGGGCGATCGTGACTCCAATCAGCCCCACAAGTGACCCAGCAAAGAGATAAACTAGCCCAGCCGCCAAACCACGCGGCATAAGGGTGTGAAGCCTTGCAACTAAATAGTTGAGTAAAAAGGCAATTAGCCCAGCCGTCACCAGAATGCTGATTAACTCACTTAAATATCTCAATGCATTTAAAGTCATCCATCCTGTAGTCAGGATCAATGCCCAGGTAATCAGAAGCCGCTGTAGGGGTGTAAATAAATGACCCATAAGTAATCTATCGTTTTTAATGTAAAAATTCAATTCTAAATCTATTACTCCAAACTGACCTGAGCGCCAAGCTGATCCTGCGCTAGAAAAGTTCTATCCATTGGAATAGGGGCAACTGGCTCCGTCAGGGTAAACTTCCCCGACTCTATCCATTGCTTTAGCTCTAGCGCTACCTGTCGGGATAAGAAGATGCTGGCAAGGGGGGCAACTCTAACACTTTTGCCGTCAATCGTGAGGCGACCTGTTTTGAGTTGAGCATAGCTAACCAGCCCAAAGGTAGGGCGCACCCGACGCGGAATAGAGAAATCTACCACTGGAGCGACCAGATCTTGATCCTGAATAGCACAGCGAACGACGACTTCTTCATTGAGAACGGGTAATGGAACGCCTACGCCGATCATCAGTGATGGGCCATAGCTTTTGAAGTAACAGCCTTTGACCCAGCGAGGACTCATTCGTTTAGCATCGCCAATCAGCGCCAGGGTAGCGGCTGGACCAATCGGGGTGCGGTTGGGCAGGCGCTTTTGCAAGGGAAAGTGTTGGGTGCCTTCCCAGGCGACATAGCCCTCACCGCCGCCCAAAAAGATGCGACTGCCAATGCCAATTAGCTTCAGGTCAGGGTCATTCAGCAAGGGGGAAACGGCACCAGGATTGGAGTAAACAGCGTTGGCAAGCTGCGGTTGCAGGGGCCCCAGGTAGGTAAAGAGGGGGCGATCGCCCCCATTCACCCCAACAATAAAATTTTGATAGAGATTGCGTGGGTTGAACAGGTAAAACTGGTTAATCGTCTCACGGGTAATTGTTGTTTCCAAAGAAGCGCGAGAGTAGCAGTCTGTCACCTGCCCGATCGCCCGCAGATGGACGGGTTTACCCGCAATCAGATCAGCGATGACGTGACCGCCGCCGCGATCGCGCACTGCACTACGGGGGCGATCGCGCTCATCTGCCTCAACCAGTTCGCCCATGCTGGAATATTCCGTCATCTGGGTTGCACCCAGATACAGATCAACCGCGCCAAAGCCAGAGTAAGCCAGCACGCCATCTAGCCAGCACTGACGAATCTTAATCGGCGGGTCAGTATGTCCCAGGTTGAGAACTGCGCCGGAAGACTCCATCGGCTCAAACGTGCCCGTCGTTACCACATCTACTTCTTTTGCTGCTTGAGCTACGCCGACCTCTTTGACTCGTGCTTTGAGTTCTTCCACCGTCCAAACGACCGCCTGCTGCTGCTCGATTTTGTGATTAATCTCGTTAACAGTACGCATGGGTAAAGCGGTTTATTCCTTGAGGCAGTTGTAAATGTGGGGTCAACAGTGGAGACTCGTTGCAATAGCTTTACCACAATTCTGCAAAGCAATGCAGCGTCAAAGCATGGCAAAACCAAACGGGGTTGGGAGAAAGTCAGACAGGATTGAGAGAAGGCGGCGAGACGAGACTGGGGGAGAGGGGCACCATCGGAAACCTCGGTTGCTCCTGAGAGTTTTGAGTTTTTTGGCGATCGCGCTCTGCATTGGCGTGATCGCAGGTTTCCTCATCAGCTTTATCGTCGAAGATTTTTCAATCAGTCTAGGGCGGGGGATTCAGAGCTTGTGTGCCGGAGCACTGCCGCTGATCGTGATTTCTTACATCACCTACTTTACGCCGCTGTTACAGCCTCCTCGCATTATCCCCACCTTCAATATCTACTTCGTGTTTGCCCTGTGGACGCTGATATTATTCATTGTGTCAGCATTGTGGCGGAATTCAGGGAACGATATCCCAATCGCGGAAATGCTATTTTCGTTCACGCTCAGCATAATTTTGGCAATTTCTAATCGAATCTCATTTGACGCATTTTTGGCTTGCGCCTACGGTGTTCTCACTGGTTTTTTGCTGTACGTTACCTTTTCAAGTTGGTAAAGACAGTTGCAATTAGTTAACTGCAATGCCCCGCTTGGCTTGGCGATCGCGGATTCGCTCTAAATCGCCCAAAGGAATCGCAGAAATCAGTTGGCGGGTGTAGTCTTGCTGCGGCGATTGATAAATCTGGTCAGCGGTGCCAATTTCCTCGATTTTGCCTCGGCTCATCACCATGATGCGATCGCTCATAAACTTCACCACCGCTAGATCATGGGAAATGAAAATGTAGGTGAGTCCAAATTCCTGCTGCAAATCTTTTAGCAGGTTTAGCACCTGTGCCTGTACTGACACATCCAGCGCTGACACCGACTCATCGCAAATGATGAACTTGGGATTGAGCGCTAAGGCACGGGCAATGCAGATTCGCTGTCTCTGTCCGCCAGAAAACTCATGTGGGTAGCGATCGATGCAGTGAGGGTCTAGCCCTACCCTTGCCAGCAAATCAGCAACTCGCTCTCGCTGATGGCGACGATTTGCCCCCATCGAGTGAATCTTTAGCGGCTCCATCACCGCCTCGCCAATTGAAATACGCGGGTCAAGCGAACTAAACGGATCTTGGAAAATAATTTGCATATCTCGACGGATTTGCCGCAGTTGCTTTGCGCCCAGCTTCAGTACATCCTGCCCTTCAAACAAGACCTGACCGCCCATCGGCTTCACCAGTCTCAGCAGCGTTCGCGCCAGCGTTGTTTTACCACAGCCCGATTCACCTACCAGCCCCAGCGTTTCCCCCGGATAAATGTCAAAAGAAACGCCATTCACCGCCATCATGTAGCGCTGAGTCTGCCCAAACATCCCGCGCAGCGGAAACCCAACCTGCAAGTCTCGCACAGAAATCAGCGGAGCCTGCTGCTGCAACTCACCCAGGCGGCGATCGCCATCTGCCTCACTCACCTCAGCATTCATTCGCAGTGCCTGATTCACGTCCAGCGACTTTTCTCGAATGATTGGCTCACCCGCCGGAGTAGTAGTCACTTCCATGAAATCTGAAATAGTGGGCAAATAGCGCAGACGGCGGGTAGGTTGCGGACGACAGGTCAACAGCCCTTTGGTATAAGGATGCTGAGGATCAGAGTAGATTTGCCAAACCGAGCCGCATTCTACAATCTTGCCCTGATACATTACGGCAACCGTGTCGGCAATTTCGGCAATGATGCTGAGGTCGTGAGTGATAAAAACCATCGACATACCTCGGCGATCGCGCAACTCCCGCAGCAAATCGAGAATCGTCGCCTGCACCGTCACATCCAGCGCGGTAGTCGGCTCATCCGCAATCAGCAGCGAAGGATTACAGGAAATCGCCATCGCAATCATCACCCGCTGAATCTGCCCGCCCGATAGCTCATGGGGATAGCGCTCTAGAATTGCGTGCTTCTGCCGATTGACCTCCTGCAAAATTTCCCGTTCCTCAGGCTCAGCATTCGCCACCGAAGCTCGTCCTGCCCGCGCTGGCACTACGACCTTGTTTTGCCATTCCTCCAGGCAGCGCTGCTTTAGCTCCTCATCGCTGGGCAGCAGCTTTACCTCTTGCAGCAAATTAATTGCCCTGCGCCGCGCCTCTGGCACAGGAATATCTTGATGCTGGCGAATCGCCTCAATCAACTGAAAGCCACAGGTGAAAACCGGATTGAGCGAACTCAGCGGCTCCTGGAAAATCATCGACACCGCCCCACCCCGATATCGCTGCATCTGCTCTGGAGCCAACGCCAGCAGATTCACGGGTTCCGCCCCTTCCGTCAAATCTTGAAACCAGATTTCACCTCCCGTCACTCGGCCTGGCGGACAGGGAATCAGCCCCATCACCGCCAGAGACGTGACTGACTTGCCCGACCCCGATTCACCCACAATTCCCAGGGTTTGACCGCGTTGCACTGTAAATGAAATGCCGTCAACCGCTCTAACTAAGCGATCTTCCGCGCGAAACTGCACCTGGAGATTGCGAACGTCAAGAATAGTGTCACTCATGGGAATCAAACAAAAGTCAGCACACGAAATTTAGATGGATCTTAACAGTGTCAAACGGTTTGTGTTGTTAAATTAGGTATGTTTTATCGGAAGAGATAGCGGGCGATAAGTACAGCGGTAGCCATATTGAATTAGGACATTTACCCTACCCGCCCTCATCCCTCATTCCTTTAGTCGTACACCCTTCCATCTGGCAAAGTCGCTCTCCGCAAATCGGCCCCCATCAAATTAGCGCTACTCAGTTCGGCTCTGACCAGATTGGCGTGGGTCAAATCAGCGTTAGTCAAATTGGCTCTAGCAAAGTAGACATCCACTAATTCTGCGTCCCGTAAATTGGCTCCCTGGAGATTAGCCCGACTTAAATCAGCCCGACTCAACCGAACTGCAACCAGAATCGCCTGTCTCAAGTCGGCTTTGATCAGTTTAATGTCAGGCATTACCGCTCTCTGAAAATCTGCGCCTGCCAGATCCGCCTCGGTTGCGTCGGCTCGCTCTAGCTTGGCGTTTGTCAGGTTGGCCCGTCGCAAGTTTGCTCCAACTAGTTTGGCTTCTGTCAGAAGTGCGCCTTTCAAGCTGGCTTCATCCAGGTCAGCTTCGCTTAGATCTGCCCCTCGCAGCGTTGCCTCGCTCAAGTTTGCGCCCCGCAGATCCACTCTGGCCAAGTCTGCCCCCGTCAGGTTTGCGCCCCGCAGGTCTGCTTTTCTCAAGTTTGCGCCCCGCAGGTTAGTACTGTAGCGACGATTTTCTTCGCGCATATTGGCACCGCGCAAGCAGGCTCCGGTGAGATTTGCGCCACTCAGGTTGGTGTTGCGTAAGTCGGCATCGATTAAGTTGGCATCTAGCAAGTTTGCCAGGGTTAGATCGGCACTCCGCAAATCGGCATTTTGCAGCATTGCCCCATGCAGGTCTGCATCTCGCAGTTTGGCCCCGATCAGGTCTGACTGACTCAGGTTTGCCCCGCTCAGTTTGCTGCTGAGCAAGTTTGCTTTGCTCAAGGTGGCCCGATTTAGGTAGGAAAAGACTAAAACTGCGCTGTGCAGATCGGCTCGGCTCAAGTCTACACCGATGAGGTCTGAACCAGATAAGTCTTCTCCGGCCAGGTTTACGCCAGTGAATTTTGTTTCGCCGCTTGCATATCGATTCAGCAGTTCGCTTGCATCCATGTCCGCAGGGTCTTGAAACGACTGATTCAGTTCTAGTCGGTGAACAGGTCTTCAACAGCGGTTAGGAATGCTTCGTAGGCTTGCTGATGTCGGCGCTGGCGATCGCAATCGTCAGGCGTGTTGGAACTAGCTGGAGAAGGCGGTTCAGGCTGGAGAGGGTTTGGAGGAGAGGAGATGCCTGTGGGGACGGAGGAGGTGTGGGGCGATCGCTCAACCACCTGGGTCATCACAGGGGTATTTTGCTGCAACCCTGCGGCATAAAAAGGTTTAGCAGCCCTGAGAATCGCACTAGCCGTCTGACTGTACTGCTCAGACTCCGCCAAACTTTTAGCCGTATTTTCTAGCTTGGTCTGGAGGTCTTCCAGGCTGCGATGATTGAAGCACAGGTCACGCAAGAGATCATCCAGGGTTTGTAGCTTAAAGGCAGTCCAGCTTTCATCATCCTGGTCAAACTGATCATAAAGGGTGGAAAAGATCAGAATTTTCGCCCTCAGCGGATTTGCGTGTTTCATTAGCTCTAGGCGCAGATCAAACCAGTTAAAAGAGCGCCTGAGCTGCTCCAGCACCTGCGGGTCAGAGCTATTAAACTTGGGTGCAGTGGTGAGCTTAGAAGGAAAAGTAGGAAGCTGAGGCAGATCGGTAACTTGAATTGGCTCTGGCTCGTCTACTTCGTCGGGCAAAAATTCGTTGTAAAGCGACCCAAAAGTGGTGACAATCCTGTTGGCGATCGGAGTGTATTTTGATTTGTGGTTGAGCGTTTTAACGATGCTGTAAAGGACGTTTTTTAGCTCTTCTAGAGTGGGTGCCAGCTCGTGAATGTGCTGAACCAGGTTGAGGAAATCAATATTGTCTAGAATAGCCGGGTTGTTTTCCCAGTGGTTGCCGCTGGCGCAAAACAGCAGCTTTTTGATTCCTAGCTGTTCGCGATCGCGGGCTAGCTCTCTCGCAATTTTGCGGTAGTGGCTTTGAAGCGAAACCTCCTGCGGCAGTGACTCATAGTCAGGGTAAGTCTTCTTCAACACATTCGTAATCGCGTTAGCGACGAGGGCATATTCTGCTTGTTTATTCAGGGTCTTAACGACTCCATTCAGGTATAGCTTAAGCTGCTCTAGCGTTGGGGCTGTTTCCAGCAAATCTTGCACTAAATTTCGCAAATCAAACTCATCTAGGCGGGCTTGATTGCTCTCCCAAATGTCTGTACAGGCATAGACAAGCAGCTTCTTAATTCGCGTCAGATTTTGCTCCTGCGCCAATTCCTGTATGACTTCATTAAGGGAGGATGGGGACACCATTGTTTCCTCTTAGAAAAAATGCACCAATAGGACTTACTTGATCACTTTTTCCAACGCCAGACCGATCGTATCGGGAACTTTCAGTAGAGTGCCAAGACCAGTCTGCGGCAAATTGCGCCACATTCGGTTTAAAAACACTTTCTTCACACCATCTTTAAACAAATCAGCCCCAGATATTACTGAACCTGAGAATGAATTTGGGTGTAAAAGAGGCAAAAAACATTGCTTCTACACCTAGATTTAGGCTTAGAAGTAGGTAAGCGCTGGGTAAAGACAGCGTGAAGACAACACTCGCCTAGTTCTGCCAATTTAATTTGAGCTTGAGTAAAATAAGCCTCTTGTTGAGGATGGTCTCCACAAAGAATGGGTTCCTTCGGTATCGAGTCACGTACACGTGACGTAAGTAGCGCAACTGCTTCACTCGTTCTACTGGCAATTCCCTCACCTGTAGTTTACCCATTTGCAAAGACGCTGCAATTCCTCAAAGTCGGCTGTATGAGGATTTACCCAGTCGGATTATTAACCAATTATTTAGCTAGTTGCGATCGCACCCGTGACTTTACGCACCCCGTCATAACCGTATTAGACAATATTATAAGCCTCATTTTTAGCTGTTTGGTTAACTGTTTTGCAGTGCTAATCATTTAGGTTGAAATAGAGGAGGTGGGGCAAAGTCCTGTCTCTTTTGCCCTAATCTGTACGAGTACAGCTATATTTTTGGTGAAGTAGGATGATGGCGGAAGGTAGGGTTGTCAGGGAGGAAGGACTACGCATCGTAGAAGGTTAAGGAGGATCTCCAGCTATTCCAACGGTCGCCTTCTGGCTATGGCGATCGCCCTGCTGACGTTTCTGGCATATGGCGTACTGACAGTCAGTTTAGTGACTCAGCAATTTATGGCTTCTACGTCCCGACTGTTGACCGATCCGTTTTTGCAACTGCCGACTGAAAATTCGGTGCGGGTGGTTTGGTTTACGGAGTTTGAGGGCGATCGCCATCAGGTTGAGTATGGGGAAAATTTTGAGCAAACGGCGATCGCCACAACTACCCAACTCAGCCGCATCCGAGAAGACCAAAAGTCTCGCGTTGGCGAGCAAACCGAAGACGGGCAGATTTACACGTCGCCTGTAATGCGAGACGTTTGGCGGCACGAGGCTGAAGTTACAGGGTTAACTCCCAATGTTCGAGTACCCTATCGAGTGAGAAGTACTGAGGGACTGAAAACCCTCAGCAGCAACGAATTCACGCTTGCCGCCAAACCCTTGACGGGCACTCCGCTAAAAATTCTGCTCACTTCAGATCACCAGATGATGCCCCTTACCCCCACCAATCTGCAAAAGGTGGTAGAAACGGTTGGGCGGGTCGATGCGGTGTTTGTGGCAGGCGATTTAATTAACATTCCCGATCGCGCCTCAGAGTGGTTCGACGATAACCGGGGCGGGGCATTCTTTCCTAGCCTTCAGGGACGAGCTAATCGCACTTTAGACCAGGATGACCTGAAGATCTTCTCAAATGGGGGCGAAATCATTCAACACGCACCGCTGTTTGCGGCGATTGGCAATCATGAGGTGATGGGTCGATTCTCGATGGAGTCTGACTTAAACGAGCAGTTCAACGACCCCTATCCGCAGGCGGCGGCTGAGCAGCTTTATGCTCAAATCACTGCTCAGAACGCTCAGAATACTCAAAACACGAAGCAGCTTAGCCCTGAGAATCAGCAAGCGCGTGAATGGCTAGAAAACAACACGTTTAACACAGATACTTATGAGGAAATTTTTACCTTGCCAGAGAGTCAATCTGGTGGTGAAAAGTATTATGCTGTCAGCTTCGGCGATGTACGACTGGTGGCGCTGTACGTGACTAACATTTGGCGCGTTCCCAGTTTAGAGCCAGATGCCAGAGGCCGATATCGAGAGCGGCAGGACGACCTGAATGACCCGGCTCGGTGGGGCTATGGACAGCATATTTTTGAGGCGATCGCCCCCGGCAGTCCACAGTACACCTGGTTAGAGGCAGAGCTAAACAGCCCAGAATTTCAGCAAGCCAAATATAAGATCGTCATGTTCCATCACCCGCCTCATTCCCTGGGTGATAACATCGTTCCCGCCTACACTGACCCTGTGCAGACCATTGACCGCGATGCCGAAGGACGCATTCAGGCAGTTCGCTACGAATATCCTAAACAGGCAGACTACTTAATTCGGGATGTGATGCCGCTGCTGGAACGGGCAGGCGTTCAGCTTGTGTTCTACGGCCATTCCCATTTGTGGAATCGCTTTGTTAACGCTAGCGGCATGAATTTTCTGGAATCTTCTAACGTTGGCAACACCTACGGAGCCTATCTAGAAAAGCAGCGGACGGTGCCTTCGGGCTATCAGGAAGAATATGTCGTAACTGGCGATCCAAATAACCTTCAGCCCGTTATTCCCAGTATTGCTCCTCTGCTGGGCAACAAGGGACAACCTTTGCCCTATATCTCTAGCAATGAGATTACCGTTTTCAGCATTCTAGATACTCAGACGGGAACGGTAGACAGCTACCGTTTTAATGCAAAACAGCCAGAGTTAGGGGTGGTCAGGTTCGACCAGTTTTCGTTGACAGGTGGAGGGTAAAGGCACTAAGGAACATGAATTAATTAACCTGTGAACCGCATTTACACAAAAATCAAATCAGTCTCCCAAAATCACAGCAGCGGACTAATGCGGTTGCGATAAGCAGCATTATCTAAGCCAGTGCCGCTGTTTGCGGTGGCGGGGTCGATTGCTGCTTCTAGAGCCTCAATGCGATCGCCCGTTGCCGGGTGAGTGCTTAGGAAAGTGGGTACGGAGCCTTGCCCCAGCAGTTTTTCCATGAAGGCAACCATGCCGCTGGGTGCATAACCCGCCGACCGGAGTGTTTCTAGCCCGATCGCATCGGCTTCAAATTCGTCCTGGCGGCTGTTGGGACGGCTGAGCGCTAGTTCTACACCAATGTTGACAGCGGTGTTGCGGTCGAGTCCGGCGGCAGTTGCAACACCCTGGGCGATCGCCCGCTGCCGCATTTGTTGAACCGCGTGTCGTTCTGAAATGTGTCCGATTTCGTGGGCAATGACGCTAGCTAGTTGAGCCTCATTGTCTGCGGTTTTGACCAGACCCGTCGTGACGTAAACATAGCCACCCATTGTGGCGAAGGCATTCACCTGATCGTCACTGATGACCTGAAAGGTGTAGGGAATGTCGGAACGTCCACTATAGGGGACTAAGCGTTGCCCAATTTCGTCCACATAATCATTCACGCTGCTGTTGGTATACTCCCTAAACTGCTGGCTAAGCAATTGCTCGTTGATCTGTCCACCTAGCGCGACTTCCTGGTTGTCAGACAGGCTAGAGAGCTGAATCACTTGAATTCCACGAAAAATCAGGTCGAGCCAGGGAATGGCCTGTCCGGGTTGGGGGGTGCCAATGATGCAGCCCAGCGACACGACGACCGAAATTAAGCCGTAAAACCAGCGGCGGCGAATTTGGTAGGCGAGGCGAGAGAGAAGCTGAGACATAACAGGTTTGTGAGGCGAACGGTAGAGGGAAATATGCAGGAATTTGCTAAAAAGCTGTAAGAAATGGGACGAATTTTAGAATGCTTATGTTGCCATTTTAGGAGGTCTGGTGGGACTCAATTGGGTCTTCTAGTCCGCTTCTAAAATTGGTCTGTCTGGTGTTACGGATGTCCAGTTGTGATAGGCTGACCAGTGTTAAAGTTTCAGCATTTTTGGGCTTTTGGGGCGATCGCCAAGAAAGCGAAATGCTGCTACAAATTTGAGATAGGTCTGATGGCTATTCTGGATTCTCAAGGTCGATTGTTTGGCAAACTCAGCATCCTGGACATTGGGGCTGCGCTGGTAATTTTGCTGGTTGTAGCAGGCATTTTTCTGTTTCCGGGTACGTCTGGCTCCGTGGCTCAGTTAGGCATTCCAACCAAGCCCATTGAGGTAGATGTAATGGTGCGGGGGCTGACGGTTGCTGAGCCTGAGGGGCTGCTGGCCGATCTGGAGGAAGCCGGATCAACCAACATCATTATTCGCAATCAACCGTTTGGGCGAGTTGACATTAAGTCAATTCGGACTTTGCCGAGAACGGTGGCAACGCCCCAGCCAGACGGTTCCATTACTGCTCTGGATGACCCCAGACCAGAGCTAGACTTTACGATAGATATGCTGATGACGCTGGGCGGTGATGCCGAAATTACCAGCGACGGTCCGGTTTTGGGTAACAACAAGGTGAAGATTGGGGTGCCGATTGAGGTCGAAGGTCCAACCTATCGATTCAACACTTCTGTTGTAGGTGTACGAGTTCTAGAAGACTAGGCGTTTTACCAGCAAGGCGCGGCTGCAATTAGGCTGGTGGCGGCTTCGTGGTTAAGCGGTTCTGAAAAGAAGTAGCCCTGCCCATATTCGCAGTTTAGCGATCGCAACATGGCTAACTGTTCCTGCGTTTCAATGCCCTCGGCGATGACAGTCATACCCAAGTTGTGAGCTAAGGTAACGATGGCGCGAACGATTTCGTTATTTTCCTCATCCAGTCCAATTCGGCTGACAAAGGATTGGTCAACTTTGAGCGTGTCTGCCGGAAAACGGTAGAGATGGCTGAGCGAAGAGTAGCCTGTGCCAAAGTCGTCGATGCCCAGGCGCACGTTCAGCGCTTTGATCTGTTCGAGGGTAGCGATCGCCGCTTCAATATCCTCCGTCACCATACTTTCAGTGATTTCCAGTTTCAGCGTTTGAGCGTCCAGTCCCGTTTCTGCCAGCACACACTCGACCTGGTTGATCAAATTTGGCTGGGCAAACTGTCTGCTAGAAAGGTTGACGCTGACCATCAGGGGCGGGTCAGTGAGAAACCGCTGCTGCCAGATTCGTAGTTGATAGCAGGCTTGCAGCATCGCCCAATAGCCAACGGAGGTGATCAAGCCACTGTCTTCAGCGATCGGAATGAATTCTGCGGGAGCAATCAACCCGTGTTTGGGATGCTGCCACCGAGCCAGCGCCTCAAAGCCAGTGATCTTACCCGTCTTGAGAGACACCAGCGGCTGATAGTGCAGCCGCAATTCTTGCCGCTCTACAGCCCGTCTCAAGTCAGTTTCAATTTGCAGCAGCGTCACCGCCTGGACTCGCATAGTGGGTTGAAACAGGGCATAGCGGGCCCGCCCCAAACTTTTGGCGTGGTACATTGCCGTTTGAGCATCGCGCAGCAAATCGTCTGACCAAACATAACCTGCGGAACTGAGCGCAATGCCAATGCTGGTCGTCAAGCAAATTTCCTGGGTGTCAATTTCAAACGGTAAGTTAAGTTGAACTTGCAGATGATGCGCGAACCAACTAGCCTGCTCCTCAGACTGCACTTCACCTAGCAGGATGGCAAACTCATTTCCGCCCACCCGTGCTAAAAAGTCACGACTGCCGATGCTAGTTTTAAGCCGACTGGCAATTTTGGCTAGCAGGCGATCGCCCCGCTTAGACCCAAACTTCTGATTAACCGACTTAAACCGATCGAGGTCTAAAAACAGGACAGCAAAGCCATTTCGCTTTCGCTGATTCGTCTGCCTGACACTGCACTCTAGCCGCCGCATGAATAAGGTGCGATTGGGTAAACCTGTGAGGCGATCGCGAAATGCAGAACTGTGCGATCGCCAGATCAGCAATATTCCTAGACACGAGAGCAGCACTTCTACAGCCTTCGTTCGTGGCGTACTTCCCAACAGCAGCAACCCTAAGCCCACTCCAACCAAGCTACCTAACAGAATAGACTGAGGCGGAAAAGTAGCCAGATCGCTCAGGTTACTGAGTTTCGAGCGAATTAAATTAGGAAATCCAGCTAAGTTGGAAACCACAAAAATCTGGGATAGGTCAAAACTGTAAATCAACTTCTGATAACCGAAATGTAATGAAATGTAAATAAGCTTGCAAGGTTTCTTCAGCAAAAGAAAAATAATTTCCCTATGCCTCGTTCTCTATTTCTCAACTTCCAAGTCCTGGCAGAATAAAGATATCGTTCTACTGAGGCAGTTTGATTGAAAGTTGTGCCTGAGCAGCGTATCTCTATTTCCCTGTCGAGTGTGTTGCTCATTGTGGGAACTATCCCGCTGCTGATCGTACTGTGGCAACTGCGAAGCCTGATTGTGCTGCTGATGATTTCGATTGTACTGGCAGCGGCGATCGCCCCCATTGTGGATTGGGCAGAACGCTGGCGAATCCCCCGCTGGCTTACGGTGGTTCTGGTCTATCTGGCCTTAATTGGTGGACTCACCGGAGTTAGCTTGCTAATTGGCCCGACCGTCTTTACCCAAATTGAGCAGCTAATTCGCCAGTTGCCTGTCTATGTCAGCAACCTGCTGGCTGTCGTGGAAGATTGGCTGCTCACGCTCAACAACACCCGACCGGAACTGGTGAACCAGATTGAGCAATTTCTCAATTTTCAGGGAATTACTGCCTGGATAATTCGGTCGAGTCAGCAACTCCTCATTCGCTCTTACAGTTTGACCACAGGAATTGTGGGTGGAGCTTTTAGCCTAGTTCTATCCGTATTTATTTCAGGCTATATGCTTTCTGATAGCCGTACTCTGATTAACAGTCTGATTCGCCTCTTGCCGAAGCCCTGGGATGAAAGACTGGCGGCTCAGGTTGTGCCCATCTCTTACCGAATTGGGAGCTACATTCGAGGGAGAGTTCTGGTTTCAGCAATTTTAGGAGTCGTAATTACGACCAGTTTGAGCTTTTTGGGACTGTCTGATTTTGCGTTGGGCTTGGGGGCGATCGCCGGAGTTACAAACCTGATTCCCTTCCTCGGCCCGATTCTGGGCGCTGTCCCCGCGTTAGTCGTGGCACTTTCTCAAGGTGGATGGACGCTGCTCTGGGTGCTGCTGCTGTTTGCCATCATTCAAAACGTCGAAACCTATGTGCTAGATCCGCTGCTCGTTGGCAGTTCGGTTGGCGTTCATCCGCTTTACCAACTTCTAGCCGTGCTGGGCGGCACTCAGGTTCTAGGAATTATTGGCGCAATCATTGTGCCTCCCTGGGTTGCTGGTGCTGCCGTATTGCTAGAAAACCTCTATCTGCAACCCAAGCTAGCAGCTGAGAGGCAGGCAAGGATAAGTCCAGATCCGACATCCGTATCTTTAACAAAGTAGGAATTTATTGGGAACTTGTCTAGCCTGGTTCAGCCAATTCACTAAATCAGTCTCAGTGGAAAAATCGAGCAGCGCTTCCCCTAACTCTCCTACCTGCTGAATAGACAAGTTGCGAATCTGCACCTCCAACTGAGGATCAAGCGGGCCTAAACGACGATGAAGCTGGCGCAAAATAATAGAGACTTCACCCTGCTGAATGCCCTGCTGAATGCCTTCTTCCATCCAGCTTGTGACAATTTCCATGACTTGCTCCTGCTCTGTTAGCCCCAGTTTATCAATCTCAGCTTGGAAAGTTTGTTCTTCGGCTATAAACAGCCGATCGTGGTCAATCATGAGGGAAAAAATTTAGGGTCGAGTTGGCGATCGCCAGTCTTACAGTTTGCCCCACAGACAGCAGGGTTGAGGCAGAAGCGCGGGCGTGGAGAATTTGTCCAGAGGGGGTGTAGAGACGGTAGCTGTATTCCCGCCCTAGAAATTGGCGATCGCCCACTGTCACAGTCCCATCCACATCGGAATGCAGGATCAGGTCTTCCTGCCGAATCATCAGATCGCCAGTGGTATTGTCTGGTTCTGAAGGGCGATCGCACCTGCAAGTGCAAATTACCTTGTCTGCGTCAAATTCACCAATTTCGGTTTGCCACCTTTGAGCGTGATACTGAGCAGGCACAAAGTTTGCCTGCGTTACAAATTCTGCGACAAAGCGTGAGGCAGGTTCCCGATAGACGGCTTCGGGGGTACCGAGTTGTTCCAGGTGTCCCTGTCGCATCACGGCTACCTGGTCTGAGATGGAGAGGGCTTCTTCCTGGTCGTGGGTGACGAAGATGGCAGAGGTGCCTGTTTTCTTGAGAATATCCCGCACTTCCTGGCGCAAATAGAGCCGCACCTGCACGTCTAGATTACTCAGCGGTTCGTCGAGCAGCACCAGAGTGGGACGGGGGGCCAGGGCCCGGGCCAGTGCGACTCGCTGCTGTTGTCCGCCCGAAAGTTCGTGAGGATAGCGGCTTTCCATGCCCTGCAAGCCAACCAGGGCGATCGCCTCGATCATTCGCTCTTGCCACAGTTTCTTGCTGTCTCGCTGCTTCAGCCCAAAGGCAACATTTTCGGCAACATTCAAATGAGGAAATAGGGCAAAGTCTTGAAAAACCATGCCGATGGAGCGATTTTCGGGCGCAACCCAGGTGCCGCTTCCCGCAACGAGTCGTCCCGCTAGCTCAATCTGCCCTGCTTGAGGCTGTTCAAATCCTGCAACCATCCGTAGTAGAGTTGTCTTGCCGCAGCCAGAAGGCCCCAGCATCCCTAGCACATCTCCCTCCTGTAAAGTTAGCGTTACGTCTTTGACCGCAGGTACAGCCGCTCTGGGAAACTGTTTTGTGACGTTTTTGAGATGCAGGATGGCGGAAGGCAGCATAGACACGCAGTTGGAATTGTTCACCTTTCCCATCATTCACAACTCCGGCTCCGTAGTAAAGTAAGATTTGCTAGAAATTCTCATCAAGGGCGATCGCCTGGAGGGGTGGAGTGTCTTTATTGTCTAGACGGGCTGAACGTCCGGCTGTTGCGTTGCGGCTGCCGCTGAGTGGCTGGACGCTGATCGTTTGGGCGATCGCTTGTCTGATTTCGATCCCAGTCATGTTTGTGGTAGGCAGTATTTTTACGCCCGCTGCGGAAGTTTGGAACCACCTGGCTTCGACGGTTTTGCCCCGCTATGTGACGAACTCAATCTGGCTGATGCTGGGTGTGGGCAGCGGCGTTTTGCTGCTCGGCGTGGGAACGGCCTGGCTCGTGACCATGTGCCGTTTTGCGGGTAGCCGCTGGCTGGAGTGGGCACTACTCTTGCCTTTGGCGGCTCCAGCTTACATTCTGGCGTATACCTACACAGAGCTGCTGGAATTTTACGGGCCAGTGCAGCGATCGCTCAGAAGCCTGTTTGGTTGGCAAACGGTACAGGACTACTGGTTCCCAGACATTCGCTCGATTTGGGGAGCGATCGCCATGCTGACCTTAGTGCTGTATCCCTACGTTTACCTATTGGCGCGGACGGCTTTTCTAGAGCAGTCGGTTTGCACATTGGAAGCCAGTCGCAGTTTGGGGTGCAATCCCTGGCGCAGTTTTTGGAAAGTGGCTTTGCCGTTGGCGCGTCCGGCGATCGCCGCAGGAGTTGCTTTGGCACTAATGGAAACCCTGAGCGACTTTGGCACGGTGCAGTTCTTTGCAGTAGATACCTTCACCACAGGCATTTATCGTACCTGGTTTGGCATGGGTGAGCGTCAGGCCGCTTCTCAGCTTGCAGCTTGTCTAATGCTGTTCATTCTGGGACTAATTCTGCTAGAGCGCTGGTCTCGCCGTCAGGTGCGCTATTACCACGGCAGGGTCAGGCAGCCGCCAAACCGCTACGCCTTGCGGGGAAGTCGAGCGGCGATCGCCCAAATTGTCTGTCTAATTCCACTGAGTTTGGGCTTCATCATTCCCACCGCACTCTTGTTGCATATAACTATCAAGAATGCAGATGTGACGATTACCGATCGCTTCTGGCAGTTTGCTAGCAACAGTTTCACGCTAGCAGGGTTGACGGCAATTTTGGGGGTGGCGATCGCTCTGATTGTGGCCTACGGGGTGCGGCTGCGTCCCAATCCAGCGATGTCGTTGGCGGCTCGAATTGCGGCAATGGGCTATGCCATTCCCGGTTCAGTGATTGCCGTTGGCGTGTTGGTGCCAATTGGACGGTTAGACAATGCCCTGGATGCGTGGATGCGATCGACCTTCAACATTTCTACCGGGCTACTGCTGAGCGGTACAATCGTCGCGCTGGTCTTTGCCTATTTAGTGCGCTTTCTAGCAATTTCACTCGGCACGGTTGAGGCGAGTCTGGGCAGAATTAAACCGAATTTGGACAATGCAGCGCGATCGCTAGGACATAGCCCCATTAGCACACTGCTGCGCGTTCATGCGCCGCTCCTGGGTAGCGGATTGCTCACCGCCGCTATTCTGGTGTTTGTCGATGTGATGAAAGAGCTTCCAGCGACGCTAATTGTTCGTCCGTTTAACTTTGACACGCTGGCGGTGCAGGTTTATCGGCTAGCCGCAGATGAAAGACTGGCAGAGGCTTCTGCTCCTGCACTGGCTATCATCCTGGTGGGGGTGCTGCCTGTGATCGTGCTGAGTCGGCAAATGAGTAGGAATAGGGGCAATCAAAATTTTCATCGTTAAATTGCTGATTCAAATTCATGAAATCTAAAATCTCTGGTTTAAGAATCTCTGTTTTGAAGGGGGCGATCGCTCTCTCGCTGGTTGCTTTGGGCTGCACTCAGGCTAAACCTGAACGACAGCTACTCGAAAGCAAGCAGTGCCCTGAATGTGATCTACAAGGAGCCGAGCTAAGCCAAGCTAACTTGACTCAGGCAGATTTAACTAAAGCGGTGCTGAATACAGCCGTCCTATCCGGTGCAGACTTGACTCAGGCAAACCTCAGCGGTGCCTTACTCGACAGCGCTGACCTCAGCAACACCAAGCTAAACGACGCAAATCTCAGCGGTGCAGGTTTATCAACCGCTAACTTAAGCGGAGCCGACCTCAGCGGCGCAAATCTTAGCAATGCCTTCCTGCGAAATGCCAATCTCAGCAACGCCAACCTCAGCGGAGCCAACCTCACCAATGCCGATCTGAGCGGGGCAAATTTGGACAACGCCAACCTGGAAGGAGCTAACTTCAAAGGGGCAATTATGCCCGATGGCAGCATTAGAAACTAAGACTAGGCGATCGCAGTTTATAGCGATCTTTACTTATACCAATTCTCTATGAAGCTGCATAGAACAAGGGGCTTAAGCCCCTTGTCTCACCAGGGTTCATTGGGTGCAAGCTCAAATTAAATTGGTATTACATAAACAGTTCTCTTCTCTAACCTCTAAAGTGACCGGGATTCTATTTTCTTGCAATCCCCTAAGTTATTGATTGATGGAGACTGGCGTTTGAGGCGGCATGACTACTTTTTTCGCTAAACCTGCTGTTCTTAGGGCTTGGATTGCCCACCAGGTAATGTCCAATTCCCACCATTTCCAGCCTGCTTTTGCCACATTAGGATGAGCATGATGATTGTTGTGCCAGCCCTCTCCATAGGTTAAAAGAGCTGCCCACCAAAGATTCCGAGAACCGTCTTCTACTTCAAAGGAGCGGTAGCCAGTCATGTGAGTGGCAGAGTTAATCAGCCAAGTGCTATGCCAGAGTAGCACTGCCCTCAAGATTGAGCCGTAGATTACAAAAGACCAACCGCCTAGAACGAAAAGCAGCAATCCGAGGGGAATTTGCAGCAGCAAAAAGTTGCGATCGAGCCAGCGATAGTAAGGGTCACGAGCTAGATCAGGCGCGTATTTCTGATAGGTTTCCCGTTTAAAGAACTGGGCACGGGGGTAAAGCAACCAGAGCATATGACTCCACCAAAACCCGCGACTGGCAGCGTAGGGGTCTTTGTTTTCATCTTCGGTGTAGAGGTGATGTTGGCGGTGTCCAGAAACCCAGAAGATAGGACCTCCCTGGAGTGCCATTGCACCAATGGTAGCGATGACGTATTCCAGCGGTTTAGACACTTGAAAGCTGCGGTGTGTCAGGAGGCGATGATAGCCCAGACAGATGCCAATGCTGCCAAGCAACCAGTGCAAAAAGAGAGCTACACCCAGAGCCGACCAGCAGAAAAACCAGGGAGCCAGCAGGGCCAGAAGATGGATTGCGCCAAAAAAAAAGACGTTCACCCAATTTAGCACCAGGGACTCGCCGCCGTTGGGGGCGGCTTGAATAGAATTAGAAGTCATAAATCTTCCTTACAAAGTGCCTTGCATCAATTCGCCCACTCAGGGAAGCCACTGGAGGAGGTTAAATTTTCCTTTTGTTGGTTTGGCTTCATGCGGTGGAATACCGTTACAGTAAAAGAGGAATGCAAGTGTTGCTTACATTCTCAGCGTAACAACGTTCCCGCATAAATGCAAGTACTACTTGCATCTTTCTATGAGTCATCCACCTAGTTCAACTCGACAGCGTTTGATTCAGGCGGCGCTTCAGCTATTTGCGGCTCAAGGCATCACTGAGACGACTACTCGACAAATTGCTGAGCTAGCAGATGTGAATGAAGTGACGCTGTTTCGGCAGTTTGGCAACAAGCATGGCTTGTTCTTAGCGGTAATTGAAGATACGCAAATTTTTACTCGCTTGGGAGAATCTCTGGGACAGACGGCAAGTGATGCAAACGACGTGGCTCAGGCGCTCAGTACCTATGGTGGAAAGTGTTTGCAGAAGCTAGATCAGATGCCAGAACTTGTGCGATCGCTAATTGGCGAAGCGGGTAAATATTCTCTGGAAAATCGACAGGCACTAGGGCACGGGCTAAATCAGATAAATCACTACACGGCGCAATATTTAGCCACGGTGCTTCAGGAGCAGTCGCTAGATTACTTTTCCGTAGAAAAGCTGGCTGGATTTCTCAACCTGTCGCTGTTGGGATATGCCATGCTGGAGTTGACTAGCGAATTTCACCAGCTTTGGGGCGATCGCCACGATTTCATTACTGATCTGGTAGAGCTATTGCTTCGGGGTAGTGTGCTGGCTTCAGAACAACCTGGCGATCGCTCAACGCTCGATAGATCAGATGACATCTATGACGTTCAGCCTGGTTTGGCGAATCTAAAACCAAGCGTAGCTGACTTGCCTGCTAGCCTGGTTCACATAATCTTACAGCGAGCAAAAAAGCTAGATGCTCAAGACTATGCTCTGGCATATGTTCTGTTTGGGGCGGGTTTGAGTCCTTCAGAGGTTGCTGGGCTGCGGCGATCGCACTACGTTCAAGACATCCATCAACATCTGCTTCAAGTCAATCAAGGAACGTTTCGTCAAGTTCCCCTGAATCAGTGGATCATGGGACAGCGCTATGGCTCAGCAACTCGTAATCCTCTGACACAATGGCTCAAAACCCGCAAGGACACTCAGTCTGCGCTATTTCTGAATGAAGCAGGAAGCCCAATTTCAGAAGTAGAACTTCGGCTGCGCTGGCAGATTTGGGTAGAAGATTTGACTACGCCATCTGGACAATCGCTACAAATTGAGCAGGCACGGCAAACCTGGTGCGTGGAAATGCTGTTGAAGGGCATGAGTCTAGACGGTTTGAGTATTCTCAGCGGTTGGACTGTCACGCAGCTACAGCCTTATATTCAAAGAGCCAGGGAAAAGGCTGCGTTACAGCAGGCAGTTCAGCTGGATCAAAAACCTAAAGCCAAACTTGTTCCTCCTGCGGGGCAAGACCCAGACAGCTTTTAATGCCCTAGACAAATGATGCCTGGATCAAATGGTGCGTTTGTGATATGGCTGTAGTCAGCTAGGTTAGGACAAGGACATTTTGGCGGCGCGGCGGAGCCGCGCCGCCAAAATGTCCTAATCAATATGGCTACCGCTATATTTCTGATTTTGGACGTTCTCTTGTAGCTAAGATTACATATTCCCCCTGAGTGCCTTTGCTAAGTTCATCCTCAAATTCCATAAATCTTGGTGTGAGGATTAGATGCATAAGTACCTTTGGCGGATGCTGCTGCTGAATGTGGCAGCCTTAGCTTTTTATTGGGTTGGTGTAGGGGAGGCGATCGCCCGCGAAGCTGAAGCTCGCTCGATTCCCCAAAAATCTGAGCCGCAAGCAGCATCTACGACTGAGACACTTGAGGCTTTTGAAACTGACAACATTAATAGGCTGACTCCGTTCACTGATTTACCAGAGATTGCTCAAACGGAAGTTCAAAGCACTATCCAGACAGCGCCTGCCGAACCTCTTGCGACAGAATTAACGTCAGCAGAATTTATTGCGGAAATTGTAGAGAATGGCGATCGCACTTCTCCTTCAGCCGAAACGGAGCCATCTTCCTCGATCACACAAACCGCTTCGGCAGATGCTTCTCAAGGGGCGATGTCTCAACTCACCTCAGTCTCCCAACTATCTGACGTTCAGCCAACCGACTGGGCCTTTCAAGCCGTGCAATCTCTGGTAGAACGCTATGGCTGTATTGCAGGATACCCCGATGGCACCTATCGGGGCAATCGGGCCCTGACTCGCTACGAATTTGCAGCGGGGCTAAATGCCTGTCTCGACCGAGTAAACGAGTTAATCGCCGCAGGTTTAGAAGACGCAGCGACCCGTGAAGACTTAGCAACCATTGAGCGGCTCCAGGAAGAATTTGCCGCAGAGCTTGCCAGTCTGCGCGGTCGAGTTGATGCCCTGGAAGCCCAAACTGCCGAACTCGAAGCAAACCAGTTCTCAACCACAACAACCCTCAGTGGTCTGGTTTGGTTTAACCTCACGGGAGCTTTTGCAGACGGAGACATTCAAGTAGAAACGTCTGACATCACCGCTCCCCCCGTCATCAGACCCGCAGGACGAGATCCGGTTACAGGTAGACCCCTGACCGCAGCAGTCACCGACGACCCAGAAATCACCTTCAGCAATCTAGCCTGGTTAACGCTCAATACTTCTTTTACAGGGCGAGACAATCTGGTGACGCAGCTAGCGGTGGGCAATGGAGACTCACCCGCGAATGTTTTTGCTTCGGCAGGTCTCTACAACACTTTTGGAGTGCCTTATACTGACCAGACGGCTGGAGTAGACGTTGGCGATGTCACTGTAATTATCCGGGAGCTATTTTATGAATTTCCGATCGGTGACGATGTACAAGTTATAGTTGGCCCTAGAGTTAACTGGTATCGCTACTTTGATGCCAACAACTTCACCTTCTTTCTAAATGGCACCAGCAGCTTTAATTCAATCGGCAGCACGCTGCTTAACACGATTGATCGCGGTTCAGGTGCAGTGGCGCTATGGCAACTTAGCGACCAGTTTCGCCTGGGGGTAGGTTACCTGGGTGAAAATAACGAATTTCTCCCCAGTGGTTTGTTTAGAACTTCCTCTAATCCAGATGAAGGTTTATTTGGCGGGACAAACACCCTGACCGCTGAAGTTACTTACTCGCCTAGCAGTACCTTCAATGTTCGGTTGCTGTACAACCGCTCTAACCTCAATGCCGTCTTTGGACAAGTGGGTGGAGCGCCTGGAGAACCCATCTATGGGCTTTTAGACGATGGAGCGGGCGGCGGCTTAAACGATGCGACTGCCGATACGTTTAATATCAACTTTGACTGGTTGATTACGCCTGGTATCGGAATCTTTAGCCGATACACCTACGGCATCACGCACATTGAGCCAGGAGATGTAGACGCTCAGGCATTTCAGGCGGGGTTGGCTTTCCCTGATTTAGGAAAAGAGGGCGCACTAGCAACGCTTTCGTACATGATTCCTTTCTCTGTACTGGATGGTCGTGAGTTTCTAGTGTCGGGCGGTGGTGATGGCGGAGTACAATATGAATTTGAAGCGACATACTACTACCCGCTAACTGACAACATCTCGCTGGTTCCTGCGTTCTATGTCATTGGCAATGCCAACAACTTTAGCGATAATCCAACGATCTTTGTGGGGAACTTGCGGGCACAGTTTGCTTTCTAAACCGCTCTCTTAATGTTTCTCAACCTCTCCTGTACAAGTGTGATTTACTATACCTGGACAGGAGAGGTTGATTAAATCGCAAAGTGCAGCTTCCCTTAAGCTAAAGATGTTGCTTTTCTTAACCTGATCGCTCTGAGTCAAGTTATCGATCAGTTTGTAAAGCGTTTTGTAACTCTTGTTTCGTCTTGTGTGATCTGAATCCTACTCTCCTCAAAATCCGGGTATCTTGGGAAAAATAAAGGAAAGCTTAAGAACGAGAGGTCGCTATGACTCCTTTGATGTTGAGACAACTCTGGGCTTTGGTCGAGACGACTCAAACCAATGTTCTCTTAAGTTTGGATGATTCTAGTCTAGTGCAGTGGTTGTTGCGTCAAGTTCGCTCTGAGCGATCGCTTGACCATCACGAGCTTGACGCACTCAGTGCTTACATTCAGTCCAGACTGCCGCTGATTCGAGATTTGGCTCAAGGTCGCTAACCTAAATCCAAAATCTTTTAAGTATCTCTAATGTTTCACTCCTGTAACCAATTCACTCTGCTCAAGTTCTTCTACGCAATTTAGCGTTCTTTCATGAGTTGAGAATTGTGCAATCGGATACAAACAGAAAGCCAAAAGCATTGGATGGTAGTACAGTTCAGTGCAGCGACTGGAGTCCAGATTGTTCTGTTTTTCCAGGCTCTCATCTTGTGTGACAGAGGCGAAGCCGAAGGCTCGTTGCTCCTGTGTCTGTTGTACAGGTTGAGTCCTGTTAAGCGTTTGGGCAGCTACTCCAGACAATCTGCTATTGTGCCAATACTAATCTCTGTTTGTTGACATAGTGAGTGAGATTTATATGAGTAAGTGGGGTTCTCTGCTATTGGCAATGATGCTCGCCGTAGCACCAATAGCGGCTTGTAGTTCTTCATCCGATACGGCAGGAACCGAGGAGGGCGAAGGACCTAGCGGTCGTCTGGCTACTGTTTTGGGTCGAGGCTCTCTGATTTGTGGCGTGAACGGTCAGCTACCAGGGTTTAGTTTCGTCAATGAGACGGGTGAATATTCGGGAATGGATGTTGACGTGTGTAAGGCGATCGCCGCTGCCATGTTCGATGACCCCGAAGCAGTTGAATATCGCAACCTCAGCGCCCAAGAACGCTTTACTGCCGTTCAGTCCGGCGAAGTAGATGTGTTAATTCGCAACACGACCTGGACCATTAGCCGCGACACCTCTGTTGGCATGGAGTTTTCACCTACCACCTTCTACGATGGTCAGGGCATGATGGTATCTACCGCTAGTGGCGTTGCAGACTTGGAAGGGTTGGCGGGTCAGTCTATCTGCGTTCAGTCGGGCACCACAACAGAGTTGAATCTAACCGACCAGATGCGAAAGATTGGTGCTGAGTTCACTCCAATCGTATTTGATGATGAGGATGCTGTTTATGCAGCGTATGCTCAAGGACGCTGCCAGGGTGTAACCTCTGACCGCTCTCAGCTTACGGCTCGTCGTGAAACTTTACCGACACCCGATGATCATGTAATCCTGGATGTGGTGATGTCTAAAGAGCCACTTGGCCCAGCCGTTGCTAACGGTGATACGCAGTGGTCTGATGCAGTGAAATGGATTACCTACGCTTTGATCCAGGCTGAAGAGTTTGGCATTACCGCTGAAAACATCGGCGAATTCGAGAATAGTGAAGACCCAAGCGTTCGAACTTTCTTAGGATTAGAAGGAAGTTTGGGATCAGACATGGGTTTGCCCAATGACTTCGCAGCTCGTGCAGTGAGAGCGGTGGGTAACTATGGCGAGATTTATGAGCGTAACATCAGTGAACCGTTTGGGCTTGAGCGTGGTCCTAACGAACTCTGGACAAACGGTGGCTTGCTCTACTCACCTCCTTTCCGCTAAAGCTAAACGAAAGGACAAGAGCCAGTGTTACAGCAATTTTCAATTGCCTAAGCCACAGATTTCTGGTGATGTGTTCTCCATGGAGTGAGTCAATCCTTATAGGTTATCGGGCTGGAAGTCGGAGTGTTTCGCCGACTTCTGGCACTCATTCCTAGTCCTCCCGATCATTCGATCAAGACAGATCAATGGATGAAGAAAAGATTCCACTTTGGCGTGACGATCGCGTCCTTAAAGTTGTTGGTCAGGTGATAGCGGTGATTGTGTTTGTCACAGTCGTGCTGATCCTGGGAAGCAACATCATTCGTAACTTTCAGGCTCTAGGCATTACGTTTGGGTTTGACTTTTTGGGACGGGCTGCCTCCTTTGGTATTGGCGATACGCCGATTCCCTACACCCCCAGCGATTCCTACGGTCGGGCTGTCTTAGTTGGACTCGTCAACTCATTGCGCGTAATGATCCTGGGGATTGTTCTGGCAACGGTGGTTGGAGTCACGGTAGGAATCGCTCGTCTTTCAGATAACTGGTTGCTCAGACAGATTGCTGGCACCTATGTAGAGCTTTTCCGCAACACCCCTCTGTTACTCCAGTTGTTCTGCTGGTATTTTGCAGTTTTCCTCAACCTCCCCGGCGATCTGCAAAATCCGCCTCGTCTTCCAGGACCAATTTTCCTGACTCAGCGCGGAGTAGATATGCCCTGGCCGTTAGGAACGCTGCAAACCTGGCTATCGGTTGCGTTTTTGCTGGTCAGTGCCGTGTTAGCTTTTACTGTTTGGCGACGGCGCGTCATGGTAATGGTGCAACGAGGAGAGTCTGGGCGATCGCTTCAGCTGATCTTGATTGGCATCGGCGTTCTTGCCCTGCTGGCCCTGGTCTTTGGGCTTCAGTGGGAGCGGCCTAACCTCTCTGACAGCGCGATTACTGGTGGGTTAAACCTCTCACCAGAATTTGGAGCGGTGCTGTTTGGACTGGTCTTTTACACGGCTGCCTTTATCGCCGAGGTTGTTCGAGCGGGAATTCAATCCGTCACGAAAGGACAGTGGGAAGCGGCCAGAGCGCTGGGGTTGCAGCCTGGGTTGGCTATGCGACTGGTGATTTTTCCTCAAGCGCTGCGGGTCATGATTCCACCGTTAACGAGTGAGTATCTAAACCTGGCAAAAAACTCTAGTTTGGCGATCGCGGTAGGATATGCCGACGTGTATGCCACATCCTTTACAACCTCTAACCAGACTGGACGCACCATCGAAATGATCCTGATCCTCATGGCAACTTACCTGACCATTAACCTGATCATTTCGTTGGGAATGAATACATTCAACCGCTCTGTTCAGCTTAAAGAACGTTAAGGAGATTTCTAGTAAACAAAATACCTGTAGGGGCAGGTTTAGCATCCAAACGTCGGTTAACTGCAAAGATTCTGGCAAAACCTGCTCCTACCTGAGGGTAAATTCCTTCTTGGAAATCTCCTAAGTTGCTGCCCGTATTCTTCTACCTTTGACTCTCATGACCACGACAAACCCAGAGCCAACAGTGATTTCGGCTCCTCCGATTGCTCAGATTAGCCCTATAGCATGGGCTAAGAAAAATCTGTTTAGCGACTGGTTTAACACCCTTCTGACGATTGTTTGCCTGGGGGCGATCGCCTGGTTAGCCTACGGGTTGCTCAACTGGATCTTCACCCAAGCACAATGGCAAGTCATCTCAGCCAACCTGAGACTGTTTTTTGTGGGACGCTATCCTGCTCAACTGATGTGGCGACCCTGGACGGTGTTAGGCATCATTGCTATCTCAGCCGGACTAACCTGGGGAATTTTAGCTCGCTCAACCTGGCTACTTAACCGAACTGGGCTGGTTGTTTTAGGCGTTATTGCGGCTATTTGTGTGGCACTGGCAGTTCCAGTGAGCCTCAATACCAGCCTCCTGCTTCTGGTAATACTGGGGTTGAGCATTGCTGCCGCCTTTGCTGGACAACGCATCGGACAACGATTTCCAACCCTGGTTTCCTGGCTATCGTTGATCTGGTTAGGAATTTTCTTTGTTGTGTTTGGACTGATTCGCGGAGGCTTGTTTCTTCAAGAAGTCAGGCTCGATGACCTGAGCGGACTGTTGCTAACGCTACTCACCGCAATCGTTAGTATTGTTCTTTCCTTTCCAATAGGAGTTTTGCTAGCGCTGGGGCGACAGAGCAACTTACCCGTTGTTCGCTGGATGTCGGTTGGCTTCATCGAAATCGTTCGAGGATTGCCGCTCATTACGATTCTATTTATGTCGTCGCTGCTAGTACCGCTGGTCTTGCCACCGAACGTGCGAATTGACCGGGTGGTACGGGCGATCGCAGGTCTAACGCTCTTCAGCGCGGCCTATCTCGCCGAAAACGTGCGGGGCGGTTTGCAGTCCATTCCCAGAGGACAGTCTGAAGCCGCAAAAGCCCTGGGACTTAGCGCTCCTCTGGTGACAATTCTGATTATCCTACCGCAGGCACTTAAAGCCGTTATTCCAACTATCGTGGGTCAGTTCATCAGCTTGTTTAAAGACACTTCCTTACTCGCCATCATCGGTTTTGCAGAACTGCTAGGAATTTCTCAATCTGTTTTGTCTAACCCTAATTTTCTGGGGCGCTACCAGGAAGTCTACGCTTTTGATACGGTGATCTATTTTTGCTGCTGCTACGCCATGGCGTTAGCCAGCCGTCGTCTCGAAAAACAACTGGGAACTGGACAGCGTTAAGTGTAATTGCTAACAGTTTAAAAACTTCTAGCGGCGTTATGTTGACGTGTAAAGCAAGTAGAACAGTTTGCTGCTCAGACGATAAAATCTAGTAACTCCAACGATTTCAAAAATCCCTTAACAGAACGCACCACTATTGCCTCAGAGGAAACAAGTAAAATGACCCAAGCTCAAACTGATACCATTCAGCCTGAAGTTAGTTCGGAGAAAGTCATCATCGCTAGAGACGTTGAAAAGTGGTACGACAACAACTTTCACGTTTTGCGCGGGGTTAGCTTGACCGTGAATAAGGGCGAAGTGGTTGTCGTGATGGGGCCTTCGGGTTCCGGTAAGTCTACCTTTATTCGTACCTTTAATGCGCTAGAGTCCTATCAGAAAGGCAGCATTGAAATTGATGGCATCAAGCTTTCACACGACTTGAAGAATATTGAAGCAATCCGCCGAGAAGTGGGAATGGTGTTTCAACAGTTCAATCTGTTCCCTCACTTGACGGTTTTGAAGAATGTCACCCTCTCTCCAATTTGGGTGCGCCGCTGGCCGAAGGCAAAGGCAGAAGAAGTCGCCCTGCAATTGCTAGAGCGAGTCGGCATTCTAGAACAGGCTCACAAGTTTCCGGGGCAGCTTTCTGGAGGGCAGCAGCAACGGGTGGCGATCGCCCGCGCCCTGGCTATGCAGCCCAAAATCATGCTGTTTGACGAACCCACCTCCGCCCTTGACCCTGAGATGGTGCGAGAAGTGCTGGACGTAATGCGAACCCTGGCTAACTCAGGGATGACGATGGTATGCGTAACTCACGAAGTTGGTTTTGCGCGAGAAGTCGCCGATCGCGTCGTGCTAATGGACAGCGGTGTGCTGGTAGAAGAAGCCACGCCCGAAGAATTTTTCCAAAATCCCAAAGAAGAGCGGACGCAGAAATTCCTCTCGCAGATCCTCTAACCCCAGGTGTCATACTGGAGGAGACCGCTCTCTTCGGTTGATATGCTAGGAACCTTTCAACAAAGTAATCTCCGCATTGAAGTCAAGGCTTCAGAAGCAGAGATTCGCCATAGCCTTCTTCGTCCGGCTGAATTTCAGCAGTGGCTCGCTCCACAGACCTTTTCAGCGGGGCTTCCCGATCAGCTAGTCTCAGGTGTTATTTACACAAGCTGGATCGGCCCTATGGCCATTCGGCATCAGGTCGAATTATCTGAGCCAAATGGTTTACGCCTGTTACTGAGCCAGGGCATTGACGGATACCACGAATGGCATTGGGGTGAGGGCTGGATTCAGTCTTGCTTGGCAGGAGTCTCAATTTTGCCGCTGAGCCTCGGACAGACTGTGAGCCTGCTTCGACTCCAGCGATTTTTGAGCAGCAAATCAGCTCAGGCTTAAGCTTCTACGGTAGCTCCTCGTCTCGCATATCCTGCATTCTCAGCCTGACCGAATCGGCATGAGAGGGCAAACCTTCAGCCTGAGCTAGCACATCAATGGCCCCCGCAACCTGATGAAGTGCAGCAGGAGAATACTGAATCAAACTAGAAGATTTCATAAAGGTTTCTACCCCAAGCGCAGAGGCATAGCGGGCTGAACCAGACGTAGGTAAGGTATGGTTTGGCCCTGCTAGGTAGTCTCCAACCGCTTCAGGGGTAGAACAACCCAGGAAAATCGCTCCCGCATGACGAATTTCTTCAATTAAACTCCAGGGGTCAGCAACCTCTAGCTCCAAATGTTCTGGCGCAAACTCATTAGATAGTTCCGCCGCTGTCGAAAGCGAATCGACAATTACCACAAGTCCATAGTGAGCGATCGCCTTCTCCGTCAACAGACTGCGGGGATGGTTAATCAGTTGCTTCTCAACTTCTGCCACTACCTGCCGCGCCAGTCCTGAGTCTGGGGTAAGCAAAATTGCTGCGGCTAGCGGGTCATGCTCTGCTTGTGCCAGCAGATCTGCCGCAACGTGGGCAGGATTAGCCGTGCTGTCTGCAATGATTAGCACCTCTGACGGTCCAGCTAGAGAATCAATTCCAACTGTGCCGTAAACTAGCTTTTTCGCTAAGGTGACATAAATATTGCCCGGACCAGTGATGACATCTACTTTGGGAATCGTTTCGGTGCCATAGGCAAGAGCGGCGATCGCCTGGGCCCCGCCCACCCGGTAAATTTCCTGTACGCCTGCTTCCTGTGCTGCTACCAAAACCGCAGCGTTGATCGCTTTATTTGGTCCCGGTGGTGTCACCACGGCAACTTGCGGCACCTTTGCCACCTTTGCTGGAATGGCGTTCATCAACACCGTACTGGGGTAAGCGGCTCTCCCCCCCGGCACATAAAGCCCCGCCCGATCTACGGGGGTATAGCGCTTTCCTAAAACAACCTCGTGATCCCCAAACTGCACCCAGCTTTTAGGGACGCGCTGACGGTGGAAAGCTTCAATATTATGACAGGCTAATCGAATTGCGTTCAGCAACTCCTTTGAGACTTGCTGATAGGCTGCATCAAGTTCTGAACCGCTAACCCTCAAATCCTCAGGTTTGAGAAGCTGTCGGTCAAACTCTTCCGTGTAGTGCAGCAGGGCGCGATCCCCCTGGCGTTTGACCGATTGAAGCACTTCCCGAACGGTTGCCTCCTTATGGACAACCTGGTCATCGTGGGTGCGATCGCAGATCCGCCGCAATTCAGTTCGTGCTTCAGACCGCTGAGTAATAATTCGCAGCATTGCCACTTTAATTTAGAAATGCTAATTCGGGATAACCCGCTCAACTACAACAAGTTCTGAGGGTCGCTAAGCCTCATAAATTCTAGCGGTTACAGCCGCTATTCTAAACCCGTATGTATCTAGCTTAACCTGGATTTTCTGATGATTTGTATTGTTGCGGTAGATGCTAGACTCATTCATCTGGCAATTTCTCAAATCATTCGCTAGAATTATTAGTCACTGTAAGTGCATTAAGTCTCTCCTAAGCAAGCTAACTAACCTGAAGATTAACTGTGGCAAACATCAAGTCAGCTATCAAGCGAGTTAAAATCGCAGAACGTAACCGCCTTCGCAACAAATCTTACAAATCAGCCGTGAAAACGTTGATGAAACGTTATCTTGTGGCTGTTGAGCAGTACGCCTCTGATCCGACTCCTGAATCCATGCAGGAAGTGCAGCAGCGGATGTCTGCGGCGTACAGCAAAATTGACAAAGCGATCAAGCGGGGTGTACTTCATCCGAATAACGGTGCCCGCAAAAAATCTCGCCTTGCAAAGGTTCTTAAAGCTCACGAAGCACCTATTTCTCAAGCTTCTTAGGTACTTTCGAGAACGCTTTTTAGAGTTGGATGAAGAGAGTTGGATGAAGGTTTTGGCAGGTTCCGAGCTATAGGAAGCTATGCATCTGATTGATACTCACGTTCATCTCAATTTTGAGAGCTTTCAGCCTGATTTGACGGCGATCGCTCAGAATTGGCGTGAGGCCGGGGTTGTGCATCTGGTGCATTCCTGCGTCGAGCCAACTGAGTTCGTCAGCATTCAGTCTATTGCCGATCAGTTTCCCGAACTATCCTTTGCAGTGGGTTTACATCCGCTGGATGCGGAAAAATGGGAAGCTAACTCTGCTGAGCGAATTCTGACTCTGGCTCAATCTGATTCCAGGGTCGTGGCAATCGGAGAAACTGGGCTAGACTTTTACAAAGCTGAAAATCAAGAGCAGCAAAAGATCGTCTTTATGGCTCAGTTGGCAATCGCCCGACAGCTCGATTTGCCAGTGATTGTCCACTGCCGCGATGCTGCCGATGCAATGGCAGATCTGCTGCGCTCCTTCTGGAGCCAGCACGGCCCAGTCAGAGGCGTGATGCACTGCTGGAGCGGCACCCCCAAAGAAACCCAGTGGTTTCTAGACTTGGGGTTTTATATCAGCTTCAGCGGCATTGTGACTTTTAAGAATGCCCTTCAGGTGCAGGCTTCAGCGCAAATAGTTCCAGGCGCTCGCATCTTAATTGAGACTGACTGTCCTTTCTTGTCGCCCGTGCCAAAGCGAGGCGAACGACGCAACCAGCCTGCCTACGTCCGCTATGTGGCTGAGCAAGTTGCTCGTTTGCGCCAAGCTTCACTGGAAGACATTGCTGCCCAAACTACAGCAAATGCTTGTTGTCTGTTTAGGTTGTCACTCCCTCATCCTACGGCAAGCGAAAGCCAAACTCTAACCGATGTTCCCGGCTCGACCCGTCCTTTGGCGATCGGCTAATCGTAGTCAGTCTCGACTCAACCCTGCCAGAAAACTGGCAACACGAATCGAAATGCTTGCGACATAATGGTCTTTAGGTGTATACAATCATTGAAAGCCATTGACAAAGGTAAGGGGCGTGAATTAGCAGTTAGATTCACATCCAAGCTGTTTTGTCCTTGACAGTTCACATAAGCTGGCGGAGTCTCTGTCCAATGACCTTTTAGACAAAGTTTTGCCGTTCAGCCAAGCGTGGTGCCCTCTAGCTACGAATGAACTACCCCAAGCTACTCTCCGATATTGGAACTCATCCCAAGCTTTTCAGCTAAGACCAAACCTATCTAATTTCGAGCTGGCTTCAGTCCTCTCTGCTTTGAGGTCTGAACTTTTTTGTTGACATATCCGCACAGATACTTTAATATCTGGGACTCGCCCTGAGCGTGACCCGTTCAAGGAGACGCATGACTAACCTAACCCAAACTGCACCCGCCTTCGCCCTGCCAGACCTAGTTGAAATTCAGCGGGCCAGTTTCCGCTGGTTCCTAGAAGAAGGACTGATTGAAGAATTAGAAAGTTTCTCGCCCATAACCGACTACACAGGTAAACTGGAGCTGCATTTCCTGGGGAAGGACTATAAGCTCAAACGCCCGAAATACGATGTTGATGAGGCAAAACGGCGAGACAGTACCTATGCCGTTCAGATGTATGTTCCAACTCGGCTGATCAACAAAGAAACCGGAGAAATTAAGGAGCAAGAAGTCTTCATCGGAGACTTGCCGCTGATGACTGACCGGGGGACTTTTATCATCAACGGTGCAGAGCGAGTCATCGTCAATCAGATTGTCCGCAGTCCAGGAGTTTACTACAAAGCCGAGACCGACAAAAACGGACGGCGCACTTACAATGCCAGCTTGATTCCTAATCGGGGAGCCTGGTTAAAATTTGAGACGGACAAAAATGACCTGGTTTGGGTTCGTATCGATAAAACGCGCAAGCTGTCGGCTCAGGTTTTGCTAAAGGCGCTAAGCTTGAGCGACGGAGAAATCTTTGATGCGCTGCGCCACCCTGAATATTTTCAGAAAACGATCGAGAAAGAGGGGCAGTTCAGCGAAGAAGAAGCGTTGATGGAACTGTACCGCAAACTTCGTCCTGGTGAACCTCCTACGGTTTCAGGTGGGCAACAGCTTCTAGACTCTCGCTTCTTTGATCCAAAGCGATACGACTTGGGGCGAGTAGGTCGCTACAAGCTTAACCGCAAGCTAAGGCTCAGCGTTCCGGAAGCAACACGGGTATTAACGCCTCAAGATATCCTGGCAGCAATTGATTATCTAATCAATCTGGAGTTTGATATTGGCAGCGTAGATGACATCGACCACCTGGGTAATCGTCGAGTTCGCTCAGTCGGTGAACTGCTGCAAAACCAGGTCAGGGTCGGCTTGAACCGTTTGGAGCGCATTATTCGAGAACGGATGACTGTTTCTGATGCTGACTCTCTGACTCCGGCTTCACTGGTCAACCCTAAGCCTTTGGTTGCTGCGATTAAAGAATTTTTTGGTTCTTCTCAACTCTCGCAGTTCATGGATCAGACGAATCCACTGGCGGAACTGACGCACAAGCGTCGCCTCAGTGCCCTTGGTCCCGGTGGTTTGACTCGTGAACGGGCAGGCTTTGCGGTGCGAGACATTCACCCATCACACTACGGACGCATTTGCCCCATTGAGACTCCTGAGGGTCCAAACGCGGGCTTAATTGGTTCCCTGGCAACCCACGCTCGCGTTAACGCTTACGGGTTTATTGAAACGCCCTTCTACCCTGTTGAGAATGGTCGGGTTCTCAAGGAGCAATCGCCTCTCTATATGACGGCAGACGAAGAAGACGATTTGCGAGTTGCGCCAGGAGATATCCCGGTAGATGAAAATGGTTACATTTTGGGGGAGTCTGTTGCAGTTCGCTACCGTCAAGACTTCACCACAACCACGCCTAGTGAAGTTGACTACGTGGCGGTTTCGCCTGTGCAAATCATTTCGGTGGCGACTTCACTGATTCCTTTTCTAGAGCATGATGACGCAAACCGAGCGCTAATGGGTTCTAATATGCAGCGTCAGGCAGTTCCTCTGCTGCGTCCTGAACGTCCTCTAGTTGGTACTGGGTTAGAGGCTCAAGCAGCGCGTGACTCTGGCATGGTTACAGTCAGCCGTTCGGACGGAGAGGTCTCTTATGTCGATGCTGACTGTATCCGAGTTAGAAACGCTGATGGTAAGGAAGTAGAGCATCTGCTGCAAAAATATCAGCGCTCTAACCAGGATACGTGTTTGAACCAGCGGCCGATTGTGTTTGTGGGCGATCGCGTCGTCACAGGTCAAGTCCTGGCAGACGGTTCTGCCACCGAGGGTGGTGAAATTGCCCTTGGGCAAAACGTTATCGTCGCCTATATGCCTTGGGAAGGCTATAACTACGAAGATGCCATCCTGATTAGCGAACGACTAGTTTACGACGATGTTTATACTTCCATTCACATTGAGAAGTACGAAATCGAAGCTCGTCAGACCAAGCTTGGACCTGAAGAAATCACCCGTGAAATTCCCAACGTGGGTGAGGATGCCCTGCGTCAGCTAGATGAAGACGGCATCATTCGGATTGGGGCCTGGGTAGAAGCGGGAGACATTCTGGTGGGTAAGGTCACTCCTAAAGGAGAGTCTGACCAACCGCCAGAGGAAAAGCTGCTACGGGCAATCTTTGGTGAAAAAGCCAGAGACGTGCGCGATAATTCCTTGCGTGTTCCCAACGGTGAAAAAGGTCGCGTTGTAGATGTCCGGAAATTTACCCGCGAACAGGGCGATGAGCTTCCTCCTGGTGCCAATATGGTCGTCCGCGTCTATGTTGCCCAGAAACGAAAGATTCAGGTCGGCGACAAGATGGCAGGTCGGCACGGCAATAAGGGTATTATTTCCCGGATTTTGCCCAAAGAAGATATGCCCTATCTGCCAGATGGCTCTCCGGTCGATATCGTGCTAAACCCTCTGGGTGTTCCCTCCCGGATGAATGTGGGACAGGTGTTTGAATGCCTGCTCGGTTGGGCTGGACACAACTTGGGCGTAAGGTTTAAGATGACTCCTTTTGACGAAATGTACGGCGAAGAGGCATCGCGAACAACTACGCACGGCAAGATCCAGGAAGCCCAGTCCACAACGAGTCAGGACTGGGTGTTTAACTCCGATACACCGGGCAAAATTCAGGTGTATGACGGTCGGACGGGTGAACCCTTCGATCGCCCTGTCACAGTGGGCGCGGCCTATATGCTGAAGCTAGTGCATCTGGTCGATGATAAGATTCACGCTCGTTCTACCGGACCTTACTCGCTAGTTACTCAGCAGCCTTTGGGTGGCAAGGCTCAGCAAGGCGGTCAGCGCTTTGGTGAAATGGAAGTTTGGGCGCTGGAGGCTTTTGGTGCGGCTTATACGCTGCAAGAGTTGTTAACTGTTAAGTCAGATGATATGCAGGGGCGCAACGAAGCGCTAAATGCGATCGTCAAGGGCAAGGCAATTCCTCGACCAGGAACTCCAGAGTCCTTCAAGGTATTGATGCGCGAGCTTCAGTCTCTTTGCTTAGATATTGCAGCCCACAAGTTAGAAACCAAGGAAGATGGAACAAGTCGGGATGTTGAAGTTGACCTGATGGCAGACGTAAGCAACCGTCGCACTCCATCTCGCCCCACCTACGAATCGATTTCTCGTGACGAAATGGAAGAGGTGGAAGATTAGGCAGCTAATGGTCAGGGTAACAGTTAGTTGCAAGGCTTACACGCGGCTAACTGCTTGCCCTCGATAACGAATTTAGATGAATTGCCAGGATAAAGAGGAAATTATTAGCAATGCCGAAGCTAGAACAGCGGTTTGACTATATCAAGATTGGTCTAGCGTCACCAGAGCGGATTCGCCAGTGGGGAGAGCGAACTCTTCCTAACGGAATGCTAGTTGGCGAAGTGACTAAACCCGAAACCATTAACTACCGGACGCTGAAGCCGGAAATGGACGGACTGTTCTGTGAGCGAATTTTTGGTCCAGCAAAAGACTGGGAATGTCACTGCGGTAAGTACAAGCGGGTTCGCCATCGGGGAATTGTCTGTGAGCGTTGCGGCGTAGAAGTGACGGAATCTCGTGTTCGCCGTCATCGCATGGGCTATATCAAGCTCGCCGCTCCTGTGGCTCACGTCTGGTATCTCAAGGGCATCCCTAGCTACATGGCGATCTTGCTAGATATGCCACTGCGGGATGTAGAGCAAATCGTTTACTTCAACGCCTACGTGGTGCTAAACCCCGGTAATGCTGAGAACCTCACCTACAAGCAGCTTCTCACCGAAGACCAGTGGATTGAGATTGAAGACCAGCTTTATAGCGAAGATTCTCAGCTTACAGGTATTGAGGTTGGCATCGGCGCAGAGGCTCTTCAGCAGTTGCTACAAGATCTAAATCTGGAAGCAGAAGCAGAGCAGCTACGAGAAGAGATTGCGACGGCAAAAGGACAGAAACGCGCCAAGCTGATTAAGCGCCTGCGGGTAATCGATAATTTTATTGCAACGGGATCGCTCCCTGAGTGGATGGTGCTATCGGTGATCCCCGTAATTCCGCCCGATCTGCGCCCGATGGTGCAGCTAGATGGTGGGCGATTTGCCACCTCTGACCTAAACGACCTTTACCGCCGTGTGATCAACCGAAACAACCGCCTGGCTCGTCTCCAGGAGATTTTGGCTCCTGAGATCATCGTCCGTAATGAGAAACGGATGCTGCAAGAAGCCGTAGATGCGCTAATTGATAACGGTCGTCGCGGTCGTACTGTTGTTGGAGCAAACAACCGACCTCTCAAGTCTCTTTCCGACATTATTGAAGGAAAACAGGGTCGATTCCGTCAAAACCTCTTGGGTAAGCGGGTCGATTATTCTGGGCGTTCTGTAATTGTGGTTGGGCCCAAGCTGAAGATTCACCAGTGCGGTCTGCCCAGAGAAATGGCGATCGAGTTGTTCCAGCCCTTTGTGATTCATCGATTGATTCGCCAGGGTTTAGTCAACAATATCAAAGCGGCAAAGAAATTAATTCAGCGCAATGATCCTAGCGTTTGGGACGTGCTAGAGGAAGTGATCGAAGGGCACCCCGTGATGCTAAACCGGGCACCGACGCTTCACCGTTTAGGTATTCAAGCGTTTGAGCCAATTCTAGTGGAAGGTCGTGCGATTCAGATTCATCCACTGGTCTGTCCTGCATTTAACGCAGACTTTGACGGTGACCAGATGGCGGTACACGTTCCTCTCTCTCTAGAAGCTCAGGCTGAAGCCAGACTGCTAATGCTGGCATCAAACAATATTCTCTCTCCAGCGACAGGTCGGCCTATCGTCACCCCTAGCCAAGACATGGTTCTGGGATGTTACTACCTGACTGCCGAAAACCCAATTGAACAGAAGGGCGCAGGTCGCTACTTCTCAACTTTGGATGACGCGATTTTGGCATATGAACAGGGGCTGGTAGACATTCACGCCTACGTCTGGGTGCGGTTTGAGGGCGCAGTTGAAGATGGCGGTTCAAGCAACGAGGTGCTGAAAGAAGAAAAATCGTCAGATGGCACGGTCACAAGATACTACAAGTTCCGCCGGGTTCGAGAGGATGCAGAAGGAAACCGAATTTCCCAATACATCCGGACAACTCCCGGTCGCATCATCTACAACCGAACAATTCAAAATGCCTTGGTTTGAACCGAGGTAATCCGGTCGTCAGCGGTCTGCTGCAATTCAGTTAGTTGAATTGTGCCTCACCGCTGACCACTAATCGCTATTCTTTATAGGGCGGAGACAAATGATGGCAGAGCAAAACTCAACTCAAAAGCCAGAGCAGGAATTTATTTTCCGTAATCGTGTTGTCAATAAGGGACAGCTACGCAGGCTGATTGCTTGGGCGTTTACTAACTATGGCACGGCGCGGACTGCTCAGATGGCAGATGAGCTGAAAGATTTAGGGTTTCGATATGCGACCAAGGCAGGAGTTTCGATTAGTGTAGACGACTTGCAGGTTCCCCCCAGCAAGCGCCGCTTGCTAGAAGCTGCTGAAGAGGAAATTCGTCAAACTGAAACGCGCTATACCAGAGGCGATATTACTGAAGTCGAACGCTTTCAGAAGGTAATCGATACGTGGAACGATACCAGTGAAGAATTAAAAGATGAGGTAGTGCGCCACTTTGAGTCTAGCAATCCGCTGAACTCGGTTTACATGATGGCGTTCTCTGGAGCACGCGGAAATATTTCTCAGGTGCGTCAGCTAGTGGGGATGCGCGGTCTGATGGCAAACCCGCAAGGGGAAATTATTGACTTGCCAATTAAAACCAACTTCCGAGAAGGCTTGACCGTAACTGAGTATATCATTTCTTCCTACGGCGCACGTAAAGGACTAGTAGATACGGCCCTGCGAACAGCGGACTCTGGATACCTGACTCGTCGTCTGGTGGACGTTTCCCAGGATGTAATTATTCGAGAGCTAGATTGTGGTACCCAACGGGGAATTCCCGTTCGCAGCATGACAGATGGTGAGCGGGTTCTGATTCCGCTGAAAGACCGCTTGTTAGGTCGAGTCATCGCTCAAGACATTATTCATCCCGAAACGGGTGAAATCGTTGCACCCCGCAACCAAGCTATTTCTGATGACTTAGCCCAACTGGTTGGCAAGTTAGGACTTAGTGAAGTGGTGGTGCGATCGCCCCTTACTTGTGAAGCTACTCGCTCAGTCTGCCAGCATTGCTATGGCTGGAGCTTAGCCCATGCCTACATGGTTGACCTGGGTGAAGCCGTTGGGATCATTGCTGCACAATCTATCGGTGAGCCAGGAACGCAGCTCACCATGCGAACCTTCCACACGGGCGGTACCTTCACGGGTGAAACAGTACCTCAAATTCGGGCATCGTTTGATGGCGTAGTGCGCCTGTCTAAACCCAAGCAACTGAGGGCGCGGGCGTTCCGTACCCGTCATGGTGAAGATGCGCTGATCATGGAAGCGACGGTTGATGTCACCGTTGAATCTACTAGCGGTGAGAAGGAAACGACCACGATTCCTCCTGGCTCTATCCTGTTTGCGCGGGAAGGAACTGCCGTCAAGGCAGGACAGATGGTGGCTGAAATGCCCGCTGCGGGTCGGGTTCGCAAGGTGACCGAAAAAGCGACTAAAGACGTTGCCTCTGACCTAGCAGGTGAGGTGAAGTTTGCCGATCTTGTTCCAGAAGAGAAGAAAGACCGTCAGGGCAATACTACCCGTATTGCTCAGCGAGGTGGGTTGGTGTGGATTTTGTCGGGTGAAGTTTATAACTTGCCCCCTGGCGCAGAACCTGTCGTCAAGAATGGCGATCGCGTTGAAGCCAATAGCATCCTGGCAGAAACCAAGCTGGTGACAGAACACGGTGGCGTTGTTCGTATCCCTCAAGAAACTGAAGGCAAAGGCGGACGCGAAGTTGAGATTATTACTGCCTCTGTTTTACTGGATCAGGCTAAAGTTCACGCTGAAAGTTTTCAGGGCCGAGAACACTATCTGATCGAGACTCCCCACAACCAGCGCTTTTCTCTAATTGCTACCCCTGGCACTAAAGTAACGAACAACCAGGTTGTTGCTGAACTAATTGACGATCGCTACCATACTCAAACGGGCGGAATCATTAAGTATTCTGGCGTAGAGGTTGCTAAGCGAGGTAAAGCCAAGCAGGGCTACGAGGTTGTTAGTGGTGGAACTTTGCTGTGGATTCCAGAAGAATCTCACGAGGTTAATAAGGACATCTCACTGCTGCTGGTCGAGGATGGTCAGTATGTCGAAGCTGGGACAGAGGTCGTTAAAGACATTTTCTGCCAGAGCAACGGAGTCGTCGAAGTCACCCAGAAAAACGATATTTTGCGCGAAATCGTGATTAAGCCCGGTGAACTGCACATGGCAGACAATCCCGAAGCGGTGATGAATAAGGATGGCTCAATTGCCAACCCAGGGCAAGAAGTCATGCCAGGACTGACAGTTAGTGATCTCCGTTACGTTGAATACGTAGAAACTCCTGAAGGTCCAGCACTGTTGTTGCGCCCCGTCACCGAGTTTGCTGTTCCAGATATCCCCTCGGTACCAAGTCAAGAATCAACCAATGAGGAAGCGGGACGCTCCATTCAGCTCCGGGCAATTCAACGCATTCCTTACAAAGATGGCGAGCGGGTTAAATCGGTCGAGGGCTTGGAACTGCTGCGAACTCAATTGGTACTGGAAATTGACAAAGATGCTCCCCAACTGGCGGCAGATATCGAGCTTGTTCCGGACGAATCAGACCCAGAATCGCTGCGCTTGCAGTTAGTCATTCTAGAGTCACTCGTGATTCGCCGAGACGTAGCAGCGGATCAGACCCAGGGCAGCACTCAAACCCGAATTCTGGTTAAAGATGGAGATCAAATTGCGCCGGGTGCCGTCGTTGCTCGGACTGAAATTCAGTGTAAGGAAGCTGGCGAAATTCGTGGTATTCGAGAAGGTGCAGAAGCAATTCGACGAATTCTTGTAGTTCGTGATGTCGATCGCGTTAGCGTGAACCTGAACGGCAAACAGGCAACCGTGCAGCGGGGTGATTTGCTTGTCTCTGCGACAGAAATCGCTCCAGGAATCAGATTAGAAGAGTCGGGGCAAGTCGTTCAGGTGACGAACGAAAGTGTAATATTACGAATTGCACGTCCTTATCGAGTGTCACCTGGTGCAGTTCTGCACATTGATGACGGAGATCTAGTGCAGCGGGGTGACAACTTGGTGCTGTTGGTATTTGAACGGACAAAAACTGGAGATATTATTCAGGGTCTACCTCGGATTGAAGAACTTTTGGAAGCCCGTAAGCCAAAGGAAGCGTGCATTCTAGCGGCTCGACCGGGTACGGCTCAAGTCGTTTATAGCGACGACGAAACCGTCGAGGTCAAAATTATTGAAGCAGACGGTGTAATTACGGAATACCCCATTGGCCCTGGTCAAAATGTCATCGTCGTAGACGGTCAGGAAGTGTTGGCGGCGGAACCGCTCACCGATGGTCCTGCTAACCCTCACGAGATTCTAGAGGTCTTCTTCAAGCTTCACCGAGAAACGCGAGGCGTTCATGAGTCTGCCTTGATCAGTTTGGAAAAGGTGCAAAACTTCCTGGTGAATGAGGTGCAGTCTGTTTACCAGTCTCAGGGCATTGACATTTCGGACAAACACATTGAGGTGATTGTACGGCAGATGACCTCAAAAGCCAGAGTGGACGATGGTGGTGACACTAGTATGCTTCCGGGCGAGCTGGTTGATATGCACCAGATTGAGCAGGTCAACGAGGCTATGTCTATTACGGGTGGTGCGCCTGCTGAATACACGCCGATGCTGCTGGGGATCACGAAGGCTTCTTTAAATACGGATAGCTTTATCTCGGCTGCTAGCTTCCAGGAAACTACCAGAGTTCTAACGGAGGCAGCGATCGAAGGAAAGTCAGATTGGTTGCGAGGTTTGAAAGAAAACGTAATTATTGGTCGCTTAATTCCAGCAGGTACTGGCTTCAATGCTTATGAAGAAGTGGGTAGCCCTGACCTGGATCTAAGCTTCGATGGCAGCGTTTTTGATGATGATGTCGACCTTAAAGATGTCGTTTTAGACGATCGCACTGCTCGTACCTATGAGCTAGAGGGAGGCTTTGATGTCTTCCCCCCGCCAGAAGGACTGCGTAGCGGACGAGAAGATGCAGAACCTGATGTTGTTCGTCCCAGCTTTAGCTTTGGTGACCTGGAAGAGAACGAAGAAGACCCTTACTCTCCCATCCTGGATGATGATTTTGAGGAGGATGAGATAGACGAGGAGGAGGACGAATAAGCCTCGAAGCTTGTTGTAAGGGCCAAATCAAAAGGGTGAGGGATGTTCCTTACCCTTTTGATTTGTAGCCGTAGTTAGCTAGGTTAGGACATGAACACTTTGGTGGCACGGCTGAGCTGTGCCACCAAAATGTCATGATCAGTATGGCTACCGCTTTATGTTATGGATTATGTTGTTGCCATGCGCCCAGCCAAGACGTTTTAGTGTAAAGCCCCGCTGCATGGAAGCTTTCACACTAAAACGGGTTTTAGGGTACGCGTGTAGCGCTTTGTAGCTATTTAGGGAGTAGGTTGGAGTTCGGCTGTGCGAACAGAAATTTGCTGGGTGCGATCGCCCCTCTGTACTCTCAGCCGCAGGGTTCTCCCCACCCCACTTCGGTCAACCAGAGTTTGCAGTTGGTCAGCCGTCGTCACGGCTTGCCCATCGACCTGAGTAATCACGTCACCTCGACGCAGCCCAGCTTGAGCCGCAGGCGTATTTTGCATTACCCCAACAATTAGAACCCCATTAACTTCAGGTAGGACAATGCTGGAATTGGGATCATCATTATTTTGCTTGGCTAAGTCTGGTGTAAGTGTGGCGATTTGTACTCCTAAGTATGGATGGGAAACACTTTCGCCTCTAGCCAGGCGATCGGTGATGTCCTTCGCTAAGTTAATTGGAATTGCAAAGCCGATCCCTGTAGCGTTTGCTCTAATCGCTGTGTTAATTCCAATAACTTCCCCTCTGGCATTTAGCAGTGGCCCGCCAGAGTTGCCAGGGTTAATGGCAGCATCCGTTTGAATAAACTCTAATCGCTTGTCAGGAATTCCAACCAGGGCGCTAGAGCGGTTTAGCGTACTGACAATTCCCAGGGTAACGGTGTTGTCGAGTCCGAGCGGGTTGCCGACGGCGATCGCCCAATCTCCAACCTGCACCTGATCAGAGTCGCCCAATCGTGAGACAGGCAAATTGTCTCCCTCAATTTTGACAACTGCCAAATCTGTCACCTCATCCGAACCGCGCACTTCTCCAGAAAACGTGCGTCCGTCTTTGAGTGTCACCCTAACGCTATCCGCCCGATCAACAACATGGGCATTGGTCACAATAATTCCACTGCTGTCAATGATGAAACCTGACCCCTGACCAATCTGGCGTTCCTCATAGGGTTGAGGGGCTGCCCCACCAAAATAACGACGGAAAAACGGATCATTAAAGAACGGATCAACACTGCGGGTAATAGTTCGTTCTGTGTCAATTCGCACGACAGCGGGTCCGACTTGATTGACAGCCGCTGCTACAAAACTTTCAGTGCTAGCCGCAGCAGAAGGAGCCTGTGCCAAAACTTGACCCGTCAGAGAGGTTGGAATTGCCCCCGCAGGAGCAACTCGAAGCGTCCCAAACGTCAAGACTGTCACCAAAAACAGCACAAAGATACGAGTCATCATGGGTTGTAAGCGTTGTAAGCGAGAGAAAAAATCACAGATCTGCATAGTATCTACTGATAACCACAGAGCAAATGTGGGTCAATCGGGGTTGATGTCAGTTCAACGGCATAGCCAAAAGGCTGGGAACTTTCAAGAAAAGATACAGCAATCCTGGCTTAGGAGGGTGCGTCTGACAGGGTTGCGGTGTCAGTTTACGAAAAAATCGTACCCTTACAGCTTATGAGTCGCTATATCTAGTCAAATTCTAGCTATTGTGTTGTTCAGTCTGTATGAAATAGGCTTGAGAGAATAATTTTGACCCCGGTCGAGAACCAGCGTCTGGGATAGAATCGAAGAAACGTGAACAATCGTACCAACATGGCAGCTTCTGAGTTACCTCCACATTCAGCGATCGACCACTCTCACGCCGATCATGCTCACGAAGACCAGCCCAACCACCCTCATATCCATAGTGAAGAGTCCTTGCGCCGAATTATTAATCGGCTCTCGCGAATCGAAGGACACATTCGCGGCATCAAGGTCATGGTGCAGGAGAGCCGTCCATGTCCAGATGTACTTGTGCAAATTGCCGCCGTGCGTGGAGGGCTAGATCGAGTTGCGCGAATCATCCTAGATGAACATTTGACAGAATGCGTGGGACGAGCCGCCAAAGAAGGCAACATCGAAGTTGAAATTGAAGAATTGAAGGCAGCCTTAGATCGGTTCCTTCCATAGCTCTGATACTGTTAGGTAGCATTGACTTCGTGTAGCTAGATTTCTATGGCTAAGTTTTACAGCGAATTAACTCCAGCCCTGCAAGAATTTATTACTGAGCAAAAGCTGTTCTTCACAGCATCAGCTCCGATTGAGGGACGCGTGAACTTGTCGCCGAAAGGCATTGATATCTTTCGGTGCATTGATTCTAAAACTGTTGCCTACTTGGATTTAACCGGAAGTGGAAATGAGACAGCCGCTCACCTGCACGAAAACGGTCGGCTAACGATTATGTTTTGCAGTTTTACTGAACAGCCATTGATTTTACGACTCTACGGGCAGGGTAAAGCAATTCGTCCCAGGCATTCAGAGTGGCAGGAATTTTACTCGCTGTTTGAGGCCGTTCCTGGAAAACGCCAAATCATTGCACTAGACATTGAAGCGGCTCAAACGTCCTGCGGCTTTGGAGTACCGCTCTACGAATTCAAACAGCAGCGAGAAACACTGATTGACTGGGCAGAGAAGAAAGGCGACAGCGGTATTGAGCAATATTGGCACGATAAAAATCAGAAGAGTATTGACGGCTTGCCCACCAAAATTTTTGAAGATTAGCTGACGGTAGACTTTTGGTATTGCTTAATAGAGGTATGTTTTGGAGCGTGAAACCTTCGGTTTCACGCTCCAAAACATACCCAAATCCAGCAACGCCGACCTTGTTGTGTCGCTAAAGTTGCCCTGCGTTTTGAAGCTCTTCCTGGAGCAATTCGTGGTACACCTCTGGCAAACTAGCAGTCATGGCGTTGGGTTCGATGCCATAGCCGAGGCTCGTCCAGGTACCTGAAAGAATTTGCAGTACTTCCTCGATGTTGCCTGACCTGAGCAAGGCTGACAGGTCAACTCCCCAGGCTTGAGAGTCGGTTAGCCAGTCGTAAACGACCTGATCTTGAAATTCTGGAGCAAAGCTGTAGGTTTTACGAAATAGAAGTACAGGAGGTTGCGAATGATATTCCCTAGCCTTTTCCAACCAAGTCGTTGTGAGGAATTGGTAGCGGCCTGCTGCTGTCGTGCAGTCGCCCACATTTGGACCAGCAACAATTGGAATGCAGCGATCGGGGTGACGGCTGAGGTCTTGAATGCGATCGCCTCCATACAGAATCGAGTAAGGCTGGGGATCGCTAGACTCGCTCACGGAAATCGTTCGCATCAGCGCTCGAATGTAAGGATCACCGCCTCGCATTGCCAGGGGGATCGGGTGCCCATTCCAATTTGGATCAAGGGGCAGCCTGTTTAAACTCCCTTGCCAGTCCTTGGACAAAAGCATCAGGCTCATGCCCGCAATACTCAAGATAATTAGAAAGTGCCAGAGGGAACCAGGATTTTGCTCTCGCTCTGCGGCTGAAAGCTTTTCGGAAGCTTGAGAGGGCGATGGACGCACTGAGTCGGCTACCTTTTTGCTTATGTTCCAATCAAGCTATGCTAGCAAACAACTCCTCAAATGGCTTCATAGGAGCCTCCGATTTTGCCACAATTTCTACAATTTTGTCGCGGGCAGCAGGTTGAAATAGCGATTCTACACAGACTTGAGCTACTTTGGCGCGGGGAATACTGCCATCAAATAGGGTATCTGCGCCTGACATGACAATGTGATCGCTGTTATCTTCGTTCTTCAGTCCTCCCGGACGCACAATCGTATAAGGCACACTGCTGCTTTGCAGATATTCCTCCGCCCGCTTCTTCCAGACCAGGATCAGCCAAAACAGATTGAGCGGGTGAAAAAACTGGGAGGTGCAGAGTGAGGAAACTAGCACAAACTGTTCGCTTCCAGCCACTTTTGCTGCGTCTACTAGATTTTTGGTGCCCTCGTAGTCCACCTTGTATGGGCCCGTTGGGTTCAGGCTAGGGCTAGCTCCTGTTGCACAGAGGATTACCGTGCTATCGGCGATCGCCCCCTTTAGAGTGTCAGGTTGCAGCACATCGCCCACTACCAGCTCAGCCTCAGCAGGTAGAATCTGTCGCCCTTTTTCCAAATCACGCACCAATGCTCGAACAGGAATATTTCTTTGAACCAATTCCTGTACAATCCTTCGTCCGGTCTCCCCGGTAGCCCCTGCTACAAATGCTTTCATGGTCTGTCTTTAAGTTGATGAATTAACGTTGATAAATTGATGAATATGAAGCTGAAATGCAGGAGATCTGCTGAACTTTAAGGTAGAAATGGGTAATCTAGCCACAACACTGTGTAGTTAAGTTAAGCTAGGCTTCGACAGTTCACCTGAAATCACGTACAGCGATGATCTTGATCAAGTATGACAGCCAGATATTGCCTTATTTTTTCCGTAGATCAATCATGGTTGCCTTCTAAGTCAAAGGATATGCTGAGTGAACGAAGTATTTAATCCTCGATAGGTAGATTTTTGCGTTTACCCCTGTCACTCGCTCAAGTTGAGCCTAGTGTCAGACCAAACAATCAATTCAACAGCCGATATTGCAGACGAGATTGTAGGAAAGTATGTTTATGCAGGCCAACTCAGCAGATCATCAGCCCATCGAGAACTCGAACCCGATCTTGAGCGTTACATCAGGGTTGGTTGATGGTAATGTTCCTACTATGGAAGAGTCAGCCTACCATGCCGAACCGACTTGCTTTCATGGCTACTACAAGGGCTGCATGGATATGTATGCCGATGCTGAAACTGTAGCCAAGTACTTAGACGTACATCACGGTTGGTTTCGCCGCTGTGCCCACCCGATGAAGGCAGAGCCGCTAGGAGAAAATGGCTACGCGCTAACCATTGGGCGGTTTGGGTCGTTTGGCTATGAGGTAGAACCTAAAATCGGTTTAGATTTGCTGCCTCAAGATCAGGGAGTTTACCGGATCAAAACTATTCCTGTACCTGGCTATGAAGCGCCTGGTTACGATGTAGATTTTCAGGCCGCTTTAGAATTAATTGAGTCAAACACTGAGACAGCTACAACTGTAAAGCTAACGCAGGTGGTGTGGGAGCTAAATTTGGAGGTAGCGGTTCAGTTCCCTCGATTTATTCAGGCTTTGCCGAAGTCGCTGGTGCAAACAACGGGCGATCGCCTGCTCAACCAAATCGTCAGACAGGTTTCTCGCTGCCTGACCCACAAGGTTCAGGAAGACTTTCACAGCAGCACCAACGCACCCTTCGCCAAGAAAACTCGCAGAAAGTATCCCTGGAGCCGCAGCCAAAATCTTTCTGCTCATAATTAAAAATCTTTAGCCACAATCCATTCGTTACTGAGATCCAGCTTAGTAACACCGATTTATAGCTGTAGTCAGCTAGGTTAGGACATGGACATTTTGGTGGAGCTGCGGAGCCGCGCCACCAAAGTGTCCTAATCAATATGGCTGCCGCTATGTAGCACTTGAAGAGTTGATTAGGACAACGTTGAACTCGCCAAAGCGTTGTATAGCCGAGGTTTCGATTCATCCTTCATCCTTTTGCTATAGAAGCTCCAGCTTTCTCGTGTTTAGGGAAAGCTAGAGCTTCTTGGCGCTGTTCTCAAGTTCTGGCTTGGGAACCAGGAAGTTTGGACTTGCGCTGTGCCTTTGTCAGTTTTGTAGTGATCATCGCTGCATATGCTTCTCTAGCAAGCTCTTAGCCATAGGCTTGTAGAGCAGGTGAAACAGCATTTCAATATATCGCAGCATATCTTCCCGATTTTCCTGAGATATGTAGTTCCAAAAGCCGTAGATTTTAGCGAGTGACATCAGTTTGGTAGTGTGAATCTTCCAGGTGTAAGTGCTGTAAACTCGCTGCATACCACGATTGGAAATTTCTTCCCAGTAGCCAGGACTTTGGTCACACTTGGAAATGAAATCTAGAATGATTTCAGCCATCTCCTCAGGCAGTGTTGGGTTGATGTAAAAGCCGTTGTACTTGTCTTGAATAATTTCTAATGGCCCGCCGAAGCGAGTTCCAAAGGTAGGCAGCCCGGAAATCATGGCTTCCAGAATGGTTAGACCAAAAGCTTCAAACAGAGCAGGCTGGACAAAAATACCCTGGTTGTCGGCAATCACGCGGTAGATTTCGCCAGAATCGCTCTTTGGCAAACGCACGCCCAGCCAACGAATTTTGCCGTGCAGATTGTACTGGTCAATGATCTGGTAGAGCTTATGGATCTCGTTAATCTCTTCCTGGTCGTTGGATTCTTCTGCCCGCAGTTTTCCGGCTACCAAAATCAGGTTACAGCGCTCTTGTAGAGCTTTGCTCATACCAAAACATTCTGCAAGACCCGTGAGGTTCTTGATCCGATCAAGTCGGGCCATTGAGAATAGGGGGCGTTTGCTAGGGTCGTCTAGCTTGCCGTAAACGCTGCTGGGGTCTTCTGCGGTAAACAGCAGTTCTTCCAGGCGATCGCGATCGCCTGGTATCCGGTCTTCACTGCGAGTGTAGGGAAAATAGGAGCTTTCGTTTACACCAGGAGGCACCACGTTAAATTTGGGACTAAATAAGTCAATGCCGCTGACAACGTGATAAAGCTCCGGCATGGTAAAGCATTTGTAAGACTCGTATTGTCCAACGCTATCAGGCGTTCCAACAATTTCCTGATAGGTGCTGCTAATAATGAAGTTGGCAGCATTCATAGCGATCAGGTCAGCCGTAAACTGAATCGAGAAGTGATACTGGTCTTCCAGGTCTTGCCAGTACAGGTTGCTGAACAGGTATTTGGATTTTTCTAGAGCGTGTGCCACGTTGCACTGGGTAACTTTCAAACGGCGAGAGAGCAGGAAAGCAACCAGGTTGCCATCGGAATAGTTACCAATGATCAGATCTGGCTTGCCTTGAAACTCGGCGAGCAGTTCCCGTTCAGCGTCAATGGCGTAGGTCTCTAAGTAGGGCCAGATTTCAAAGCGAGAAATCCAGTTTTGAGTAATGTTGGGATTAAACTCTCGGAAGGGGACGCGCAAAATCCAGCCGTTTTGAGTGCCGTGAATTTTCTCGAGCCGCTGATTACAGAGGGTGCCATCGCTGTTAGGAATCAGGCGAGTCAGAACGATGACCTTAGGATGAACGGTCTCTGACTCTAAACCTGCTAGAGCAATGTCTTGCTGGAGTTGCTTTTCAATGCTTCTCACCTGGTCGAGGACGTACACGACCTGCCCGCCCGTATCGGGACGGCCCAAAACCCCCTCTTGTCCAAACCAGCCGTGAGGGGAAACTAACACCACCCGAAACACCATCGGAATGCGAGAAATGAACGCTTCCAGGGATTGGTGATCGGGAGAGTCTAGAAGTTGGTCAAGCATTTCCAGCGTTTCGCGGACTCGCCCTGCGGTATTGCCCCAACCTGGCTCAAAGCCAAGCACTTGCAGGTCAAACCGAAAATTATCGTAAGGCTCGTCGTGGGGACGGTGGCTGACGAGGGTGAGGGCGCGTTTTAACTGATCGGAGAGTTGCTGTTGCGACTGAATTCGTCCGTTAATTAGGAGTTGGGTGCCGTTGCAGCTATGCAGGCTGAGGAATTTGTAGAGTGCCTCTAACCACTGCTTTGGGTCCTGAAATAGCTTACTGGAAAGGTAGCGGTTAAGGAATTCTACGCCTTTGCCGATGTTTTTGGGGTCGCGTAGGGCAGGCGAGTAGTCATAGAAAGGCTGAAAGTCGAGTTCCAGTACGTCGCCTTCTTGCGGGTTGAAGCGGTTGACGAGGCGATCGCGCAGATCCAGTAATTCTTGCGCCGTCATCGTTTCTACAGTCAAGTCCTCCAACAACCGATAGACTTCTTGACTGGCAATCTTGGGCCTGACGATCATGCAAAGGCTTTCCTGATCTAAGATGATTTCCTGTGTGTAGTAGATCAACTTGCCTAAATGAGAGGACTGAAAAAACTGCTCAGGTTTCTCATTCTGGCTACAGTATTCAGCAAAAGCAGTAATAATGTCATTTCTCAGCAGATAGTGCTGATCGCGCTGCCTCAACTCACTGGCAAACTGCCGCAGATCGGCTCTCTCATCCTGATTGTTAAGAATCGCTTGAATCAAATCGGACATAGCAACTCCCTCGATTAGGTTCAGTGGATCAACAAGAAACGTGCTGTTTAAATAGACAGTTTGATTAAATAGACAGTTTGAATGGACGGTTTTGCAGCGAAAGGTGAAGACCAAAGAGCATCGTCTCAGTCTCACTCAAAATCCCACCGCTTACACGACCGCAAGCAGCGATCTTGTACCCCCTAATCAACTCTGTTGTCTACTTTCCATATGTCCATAACAGCCAAAGTCTATGACGGTTAAAGTTTATGACAGCCAAAAAGCCCTGTAAGTTCTTCGGACAATGAGTTTAGAGCCAATAGGGAAAACCTGAGTGTAATACCAATTCCTTTCTAGAGTTGCACTTTGGGAGCGGGGTACGTTCCAAAAGACACAGCTTCATACAGAAATGGTACAAGCTGAGGTTAAAGCCAGTATGTTACAGCGCCTTGCTTTAGCACAGCTTCTTTCTCAGGTTCTAAATTGCTATCGCACGGTCGGGTTAAACAGTGCTTAGCGAAGCTAGCTGGTTTTAGCTTGGATTGTTGGGTCTGGATTTTTAGATCTAGTTAGATGAGACCTAAAGAGTTAGTGTTGCTCCTCCTGGCTGGGTTATGAGAAGTTTGAGCAGGATGAAGATAAGTTGTTCTTCGCCAATACAATCCCACAGCTTGATGAATAGATGAGTGAAGCTAATCCCTAGAATATTGAATTTCTAGTGAAGATCTCAGTGAAATCGCCAGTGACGTTACTTTTGTTCAATACAATGTAATGTCCGTTAACAAAAAACCTAAAGAAATACCCGGAAGGGAAGGTTAACTTCTTGATGGAAAGCGGGATTGAGCAGGCATAGCCAGCACCTTATCGACGCGATTGCCATCCATGTCTACCACTTCTAAGCGTAAATTGTTCCATTCAAAATGGTCGGACGATGCAGGAATACGCCCAAGCTGAGTAATGACAAATCCTCCCAAAGTTTGAAAATTGCCGCGCTCTTCACCGGGAATTTCCTCTATTTCAAAGATCTCCTTAAATTTTTCGATAGGTAAAGTTCCATCTAGCAGCCAAGAGCCGTCTTCACGCTGAATGGCGGGCGACTCGTGGGGCTGATCGGCAAAGGGAACATCTCCAATAATGACCTCCATCACGTCATTCAGGGTGACGATTCCCTGAGTTACGCCATACTCATCGACCACTAGCGCAATATGCGTGCCAGATTGCTTAAACATTTCTAGCACTTTGAGGGCACGGGTGCTTTCAGGAATGAACAAAGGCTGGCGCAACATATCGATCAGGTCAATGGGTTGGTGGGAGAGGCTACGGGCCAGCAAATCTGTGACATTGACAACGCCTAGTACATGGTCGGGATTGTCTTGACAGACTGGAAAGCGGCTGTGGCGGCTCTCGATCATTTTTTGGCGATTGACCTCAGCAGAGTCGTTAATGTCTAGCCAGGTGATGTCAAATCGAGGGGTCATCAGTGAAGCAACGTGCTGATCGCCCAGTTGGAAGACTCGCTCCACCATGTCTTGCTCTGCCGCTTCAAAGGTTCCAGCTTCAGCCCCCTGCCGGATCAAAACTTTGATTTCTTCTTCGGTAACAAGGGGTTCGTCCGAGGCTCCGCCTGCGCCTAGCAGCCGCAAAATTGAATCGGTAGAACTGGTTAGCAGATAGACTATGGGGTAGGCAATTTTTGAGAGCCACTGCATCGGAATGGCGACTGATGCAGCAATTTTTTCAGGGCTGGCAAGTGCTAGACGTTTAGGTACGAGTTCGCCAATGATAATCGAGAGGTAAGTAATGAAGGCGACGACGAGGCTCAAGGCGATCGCCTGACTGTAATTTCTGAGGAAAGGCACCAGTTGAAGGTAAGTAGCCAGCCTGCCTGCCAGGGTCGCTCCACCAAAGGCACCCGCTAGAATGCCAATCAGCGTAATTCCAACTTGTACAGTAGAGAGAAAGCGGTTGGGGGAGTTCGCCAATTCTAGGGCTGCCTGAGCCTTAGTGTCACCGTCTTCAGCCAATTCTTGAAGGCGAGCTTTACGAGCCGAAACAACGGCAATCTCAGACATTGCAAACACGCCATTGGCAATGACCAGCAGCAAAATAATCAAAATTTCGGTGGTGACGGAAGACATACTTGGGGTGCTTGGAATGACCTGCTGTTTGGTTTTATGTTGGGTTTGATGGGACTAGCACTGCTTTCAGACGGGGCGACACCTATCGATCTTAATCTGAGTGAATTTGTCAAATTCAGAACTCATACCGATTCTCTTCAAGGCAGCAATTTTGGAGCGTGTCCTGTGTACACGGGGACCCAGAATAGATAGAAGCGGTACTATGCACTTCAACTTGAAAACTGAAAACAGCGAACCTGGGCTTTGAGTTGTACGGTGCAGGGCGTATTGCAGATGATAAGCCTTTTAGAATAGTTAAGATAGGTAAATTTTGAGATCTCTTTAATCTCTTAAACGGTAATCTCTCATCCTCAATCGTTGATTTCTTCAACGCTCCACCACACTACGATTTCGGGCGTATGGCTTTTTCTTCAATTACTCGCGCTTTGGGGCGATCGCCCCTCACCACCGAACTGCTGAGCAAACTGAGCCAGCAGCGATCGCTGGTACTCAATGGCATTGCCCGCATTCCCAAAGGGTTGGTTGCTTCAGCGATCGCCCAAACTCAGCAGCACAACCTGCTGGTGATTGCTGCCACGCTCGAAGAAGTCGGACGCTGGACGGCTCAACTTGAAGCAATGGGCTGGCAGACGGTGCATTTTTACCCTACCTCGGAGGCTTCCCCCTACGAACCCTTTGACCCCGAAGCTGAGATGACCTGGGGACAACTCCAGGTGCTCGCTGACCTACAAGGCATGGGCAACAAAGCTTCAGCAAAAAGCTCATCCCTCACGCCCCAGACCCCACTTGCGATTATCTCTACCGAACGCGCCCTCCAGCCGCACCTGCCGCCCGTCGAAACCTTTCAGCCTTACTGCCTTACCTTAAATCGGGGCATGGAGCTAAACCTGGAGGCATTTAGTCAGCAGTTAGCGCGGCTGGGCTATGAGCGAGTGCCCCTGGTTGAAACGGAGGGACAGTGGAGCCGTCGGGGAGACATTATTGATGTGTTTCCGGTTGCGTCGGAACTGCCTGTGCGCCTGGAGTTATTTGGGGATGAGCTTGACCAGATTCGAGAATTTGATCCAGCGACGCAGCGATCGCTCGACAGCATCACTCGCTTGGTTCTAACGACGACTGACTTTGGCCCAATGATTTTACGGGGGTTGGGGG
>Ga0224723_1000016_pt1 | contig 107558 bp, 104 predicted proteins | sample Balambano_FR2_Me_FD_161647 | JGI IMG/M metagenome (GOLD analysis project Ga0224723, IMG submission 161647) | Freshwater sediment microbial communities from Lake Towuti, South Sulawesi, Indonesia - Balambano_FR2_MetaG | ecosystem: Environmental > Aquatic > Freshwater > Lake > Sediment | place... | reverse complement strand
TTGCTCAGACAACTCGCAATCGCTTACGGGGCATTTTGACCACGGCAACAGCCCAGATTATTTTCGTTGATACTCCAGGAATCCACAAACCCCACCATCAACTGGGCGAAGTTCTGGTACAAAATGCCAGAGTAGCCATTCGATCTGTGGATCTGGTGCTTTTTGTTGTAGATGGATCTGGTGTCTGTGGGGGGGGCGATCGCTATGTGGCAGATCTTTTGAAGCAATCCAATACGCCTGTTATTCTCGGCATCAACAAAATTGACCAACAATCCACCGATGCCAGTGACATCAATCAAAGCTATTTGCAACTGACGGCTGAGCAAGAGTGGCAGGTGGTCAGATTTTCGGCTTTAACTGAAGCAGGTTTAGCCGAACTCCAAGAGGTTCTGGTTAGTCACTTACAACCTGGCCCTTACTACTATCCTCCCAATTTAGTCACAGATCAGCCCGAAAGATTCATCATGGGAGAACTGATTCGAGAGCAAATTCTGCTGATGACGCGGGAGGAAGTCCCCCATTCTGTAGCGGTGGCGATCGAGCGAGTGGATGAAGAGCCAGAAATTACGCGCATTCTAGCCACTATCAATGTTGAGCGTCCCTCTCAAAAGGGAATTCTAATCGGCAAGGGTGGCAGCATGTTGAAAAGCATTGGGACAGCCGCTCGTGAGCAAATTCAAAAATTAATCATGGGAAAGGTTTATTTAGAACTATTTGTCCGAGTGCAACCCAAGTGGCGACAATCGCGCACCAGACTGGCTGAATTTGGCTATCGAGTCGAAGATGCATAATGTGAGTTTAATATCCCATTTTGCGTCCGCGACGAGTCCGCCAAAGGACTGTTCCTTGGTTCACGTTTGCATCAGGGCTGTCTTTGTTCTATCAAAGCTAAACCAGATTTTAACGTGAGTTCGATCATCGCCGTTTGAGGTCTATGGCGCGTCGCGCCATAGACCTCAAACAGCAGTTTTTCCTTTGGGGCAGGTGCAGCCCGTTCCAACGAAAAACCGCTCGTCGAACTCACATGAATTTTTAAGGCTTAATCAAGAATTCCTCGGCTTGTCGTTGCTCAGTCAACAGCCGGAAGCGCTTCAGCGAGGTACGAAGAATTTCTTCGACCAACAGTAAACCGGTTCCCACTGATGCCAGCAGCACCAGTGGATTAGCAAAGCCCACCAGCCAACTTAAGCCCAAACTGATACCCACCCCAGTTGCCAGAACCAGAAAAACCATTGCCGACTTAGGCGAGTATCCTTGCTGACACAGTCTTTCGACTCCGACACCAACCACAATGCCGCTCACCAGTCCACTAACAGCACCAACAGCAGCGATCGCCAGCGTTACCCAATTCAATACAATGGGTGTGGGTGTTGCCCAGACCATCAACATTGAGAAAAGCACGCCCAAACAACTTGCAAAGACACTGGCAGTTGCACCAAACTTCCAACCAGCGGTTGCCAACATCCAGGCAGCGACCCAAAATCCCACAGCAGTTCCGGGCATGGCAATAACAGCGAAGTTCACAAGGGAGGTAGCTGCAAGAGCAGCCCACTGATGTGGAATCATCAATAATCCAACCGTTAGCCCAACAATAATCAGAAAAACCAGGGTTATGCACAGAACAACCATTGTATAAGGAGGCTTGAGCACCTGAACAGCGATCGGTGCAGTTTGTACTTGCAAATCAAAAACATAAGGCTCAGACGAGGCATTGGTGTGACAGAGGAGTTGTCTGGAGTAAAGCTGATCGGACATCAACTTTCGGGTTTCTATAGTGACATGACAGACAACCTGATTGCCCACAAATTGCTGGGGCTGGAAGGAAATCCAGGGGTGGTGATGGGGAGTGTGGGGAGGATCACCGGGATGCGGCGCGACCTCCCAGCGACCTTCCAACAAGGTTTGCGAAACGAGATTGTGAACCCTGACTGATTTCGTTTCACTCCGTCCCATCTTATGAGAAATGAACTTGAGCACAGAGGGTTGGAAAACTGCTGCGGGTTGAATCAAATCACCTGGCATCGCGGCCAAAGCCTGTGTTGCATTGGCAAACCGCTCTTCAACTTTAGGCTCAACCATCTTTTCCAACCAGCGAATCCAGGAAAGACTGATTTGATTGCTCAACCGTTGCAGATTGATGCGGTAGTTAGAGTCAACCAAATCTCCGATTCCAGTAGGAGGGGTGTTTGTAATCAGGCAAATCAGGGTCATGCCTAAACCATAGAGGTCAGAAGCCTCTGTCAGTTGGCGATTGAAAATCTGTTCAGGAGGCATAAAGCCCAATGTTCCTTTAACCACACTGCTCTGACCCACTTCACCCGCTCCCAAACGAGCAAAGCCAAAGTCTACCAGATAAACATTGGTTTCATGATCCACAAGAATATTGGCTGGCTTAATATCCCGATGGATGATTGGGGGGATGCGACTTTGCAGATAAGTGAGGATCTCTAATAGGGAGACTGCAATCTTGCGGATCTGAAGCGGTGTAAATTGATAAGAGACATCCAAGGGTGAAGCAGGCTTATACTCCTGCACCATGTAGAAACCATTGTCGCTGTGGAAAGAAGTCAGATAGTGTGGGATACCTGGATGATCCAGTTCACTTAGAACCTGAACCTCCTGATTAAAAGCGTCATATCCAGACCAGGTAGCATGAGCATTGGCAAATTGGAATTGCTTGATGACAACAAGTTGTCCCGTCTCTCCATCCCTCGCTAAATAGGTTACCCGACCCCCACTCCGATTCTGACCGAGCTTTTTTTTGAGTTGGTATCTCAGCTTAGGAACATCTGGAAAATCGCTCATGGGTGCAAATTCTACTACAAGAGCACGAACCTGAGAATGGCAAAGACTGTAGCATAGGCTGCTAGCGAGAATAGCCAGGGTATTCCCGTATAAGTTTTTATTCTACCCATGACTCAGTCACCACAACAGCCAAATTCTCTTTCAAAGTAGCTTATTTACAAAGTCTTGAAATCCCATCTTGGGATGAAAACCGATGGCAAGTCATGGTTTGATCAAGTACTTTTCCATCTCACGCTGTTTGGCTCTCAGTCCCAACCCAGTTAAGACCGTGTGCAATATTTTGATCACGAGCAAAAAACTTGTGGCACCAAGCGACAGCAAAACAATTGAATTGGAGAAATGCGTCAAATATCCCAAACCCAGACTCACGCCAAGTCCTGTAGACAGCACCAGAAAAGCGATCGCGGAACTGGGAAGGCAAGTCTGTTTGTTCAAAGATTCAACCCCAACCCCAACTCCGATGCCAATTAATAAACCGCTCAGAACTCCGATCAAGGCGATCGCGATCGTCAATTGGCTGAGATGATTTAGCAAGGTGGGGGCAGGAATCATCCAAACAATCAACATCGACACCAGCACAGATAGACAACAGACGACAACACTTGCCAACGAACCCAGTTTGGCTCCAGCCGTAGAGAATATCCAGGCAGCAAACCAGAAACCAACAGCAGCACTGGGAGCAGCGACTAAGGCAATATCTAGTAGGGTGAGGGGAGCCGAAAGACCAATAATGGAGGTGAGTGTGACAGCCAGCCAGGACATCATCCAGGTGATCAAAAAACAAAATCCAGTATTAAGTAGCAAGATGGGATACGGAATTTGAGGCAGGCGGGAGGGCAGGGCAGGGGTTTGAAGTTGCAGTTCAATCGAGTAAGTTTGAGCAGCAGTGTTTGTATGGAGCATCAGTTGTCTGGAGTAGGTTTTGTTAGGTAGTAATCTACTGATATCAATCGATACCTGACATTCTACCTGATTAGCGGCAAACTGCTGGGGTTGACAGCTAATCCAAGCATGTTTATCAGGAGTGTGAGGCGGGTCGCTTGTATGAGGTGCAATTTCCCACCGACCTTCTAAACAAGTTTCTGGAATTGCATTATGAACTGTGATGGTTTGAGTCAATAAAGGTTGAGAGGGTTGAGCAACTAAGTTAAGTTTAGAGGTGTTGAAAACTGCTTCTGGTTGGGTGAGATCACCTGGTATTTTTTGCAATGCTTCGATCGCGTTAGTAAACCGATCTTTAAGGGTGGGTTCAACCATTTTTTCAAGCCAGCGAACCCAATGCACACTTATTTTTCGAGCTAAATGCCTGAAGCTCACCTTGTAGTTAATGTCAATTAATTGACCAATTTCGCCAGAGGGTGTGTTAGTTATTAAGCAAATTAAGGTCATTCCTAAGCCATATAAATCTGAGGCTTCCGTCAGTTGACGGTTAAACAGTTGCTCTGGGGGCATGAAGCCAAGCGTTCCTTTAACAACACTACTTTCACCGACTTCGCCTTCTCCAATCCTGGCAAAACCAAAATCTACAAGATAGACATTCATAGACTCATCTACCAAAATATTTTCTGGTTTAATATCGCGATGGATAACAGGTGGAATTCGGTTTTGTAAGTAGGCCAAAATATTGAGTGCAGCAATGGCAATCTGACGTATTTGAGCAGGTGAAAAACTGCGGGGAGTGCCTAGCGACGAAGCTGGCTTAAACTCCTGCACCATGCAAAATCCATCTTCGTGGTGAAAAGAATCCAAATAGCGGGGAATTCCAGGATGATCTAATCCCTGCAAGATTTGAATTTCTCTTTCATAAATGTCGTACACTGACCACGTCGAATCAGGTTTGGCGAATTGAAATTGCTTAATCACAACCCGTTGGTCTGTTCTTGTGTCAACTGCCAAATAGGTCATTCGTCCCCCTGCTCGATTTTGCCCAAGCTGCTTGATGACCTGATAGACAGTTCTGGGAAAGTTTTGAGAGTATTGCATGGTGATGAATAGAGATCTAAATGGGTGCATCCCGATTTTGCGCTACTGGCAAAATCGGGTTTATAAGATTGCAAAAGTGGGATGCACTCGAGCTAGATGCACTCGATCTAAATGATATTTGGCTGACAGTTGAATCACTAAATTAAGCAAGCATGATCCAAAAAATATTTGTGCTAGCTTCAGAATACATCCTGGGAATTAAGTTCTCTGGTTTTCTCATGCAGTGAAATACTGTGCCCCCTTTCAGTTCTGCTTTAATTTTCTTTAGAAGAGACAATAATTATCACGATTGGCTAATAAGAATTTAGCCCATGTTTGTGAGAATGCTTTTCAGCGCGATCGCCTTAGATAAAATCTTTAAAGACAAAAGCAATTGCTTTAATTTTGTATGCGATCGTACTGTGGCTCAAACGTCTCATACAGCACTGCTGGATCATGGATGTTTTATGTTGGGGTTGAGCAAGCAAATTGCACTTTTGTAGATTTATCAAAACCTCATCATCACTTTATGGCTGCTTTGCCAAGGACAGTTTGTCAACGATTATTCTAAGTGAAGGGTTAGTGATTAAAGCAACCCTACTCTTGATGGGAGACAGGCAGCAATGAGGGGGCTTTTGCTGTCTGTCTTTGTTTTTACAGTGCAACGCTCATCCGTTAGGATATGACTTTGTGTGGCAGTCCTTCTGCGTCAAGCTTCCACACTCAAACGGATTCGTTAAGGCATTCAGCACTATAGAAGTAGTGAAATACCAGCTTTTTGTTAAGTAGCGCTTGATCAAGAATTCAAACCTCATATTCTGGAAGGCTAAGCAAGGCGCAATCTCACCTTAAATCCGGCAGACAATCTCTGCTGCATTCTGGGCAAAGTACCCTATCCAGACTTAAGACAACCTTAAGGAAGGGTTAGCGTGTTCTATACTTTATAATGTGCAGGGATTATGAGTAGCCACATGGCTTGTCTTCTCATGCCTGCCTTGGTCTCAATTAATCGGGGTGATGCCGCTTAGGGTTCTTCTACCATCCGCTGGTTTGTCGCTGCTAACAGATGTTTGGGAGTCGCAGCAACACCAACCTGTTTTATTCCTATCGATCGCCAGTCAGTCTTCTGATTGACTGATTTGTCCATCGTCTCCAACAAAATTGGGACTTGTCATGCTTTTCAACGGTAGAAGATTTCCACCCATGACCAATCAGCACCAAACTGAGGCGGAATTATTTCAAGAGTTAACATCTCTGCGTCAGCGCGTGGCTGAGCTTGAGGTGCTGTTGGGCGATCGCCAGCAAACGACGGTCACCTTACAAGAAGCCAACTGCGATCTAGAGCGCACAGTCGAAGAACGCACAGCAGCCCTGCGCGAGTCTGATGATCAACTCATTAATGAAGTGGCTCAGCGTCACCAAGCTGAACAATCGCTCCGATCGGCACGCGATCAATTACAGGCGATTTTGGAAGCGGTGCCTGGTATTGTTTCCTGGATCAGTGCTGACCTGCGCTATCTGGGAGTCAATCGTCATCTGGCAGAAATGTATAAGCTGCCACGAGAAGCCTTTGTGGGTCAAGACATTGGTTTTCTCAATAGCAGTTTAGATTTTAGAAACTACGTCAGTGATTTTTTTAACAGTCCCCAAACTGATGACTTGCGGGAAGTTTCGGCTCTGGTGAACGGTGTCACCCGACACTATCTGATTGCTATGCGAAAATACGACTGTAATCGAGCCGCATTTACCGTTGGCATTGATATTACCCAGCGCTACGAAGCAACAGAGGCGCTGAAACAAGCTGAGGAAAAATATCGCAGCATCTTTGAAAATGCCGTAGAGGGAATCTTTCAAACCACCCTAGAGGGTCGATACATCAATGCCAATCCTGCGCTAGCCAGAATGTATGGTTATGCTTCCCCAGCAGAGCTGATTGTTGGCATGACCAATATTCAGCATCAACTCTACGTCAATCCCAATCGTCGCTTTGAGTTTGTCCGATTGCTGCAAGAAGATGGAGCAGTGGTCAACTTTGAATCAGAAGTTTACCGTCAAGATGGCAGCACAATTTGGATTTCAGAGAACGCCAGAGCGGTTCACGATAGCTATGGCAACTTGCTCTATTATGAGGGCACAGTGGAAGACATTACAGAGCGCAAGCGAGTTCAGGAAGCTCTACAACGAGCCAACGACTTGCTAGAAACTCGTGTCGAAGAACGGACGGCCGCATTGAAGGAATTGAATCGCCGTTTAGTTAGTGAGATTGCAGAACGGCAACGGGTAGAGGCGGCTTTACGCAATTCTGAGGCAGAACTGCGGGCCCTCTTTGCAGCTATGACAGATATTATTAACGTGTTCAGCGCCAATGGCCGATTTTTGAAAGTTATGGCCAATTCTGAACTGCTATACAAACCAGAAGAAGAACGGCTAGGCAAAACGGTCTATGACATCTACCCTCTGAAATTGGCGAACTTGTTTGTGAGTTACATCCAGCAAGCTTTAAGGACTGGCAAATCTGTCACCTTAGAATATTGTTTACCTGTGAGTCAAGAAGCCGCTGAAGAGCAAGGGGAGACAGGATTAGAAGCGACTCAAACAGGCGAGGTGAAATGGTTTACGGCGGATGTTTCGCCTCTACCCGATCATTCTGTGATTTGGGTTGCCAGAGACATCACGTTGCGGAAAGAAGCTGAGGAAGCTTTACGCCGAGCGGAAGAGAAGTACCGTAGCATTTTTGAGAATGCGGCTGAAGGGATTTATCAAACCACACCTAATGGTAAGCATATCAGTGCCAATCCGGCCTTGGTGCGGATGTACGGCTATGAATCTGAAGCCGATTTAATTGAGCATCTCGTGTCAACTTATCTCTATGTTGACCAAAACCGTCGAGCAGAATTTGTGGCGGCGATCGAATCCTATGGGGTTGTTACCAATTTTGAGTCCCAAGTGCGGCGGAAGGATGGCAGTATTATCTGGACTTCAGAAAATGCCCGAGCTGTGCGAGATGCAGCGGGTACGTTGCTGTATTATGAGGGCACGGTTGAGGATATTTCTAAGCGCAAGCTGACTGAGGCAGCTTTGCGAGAATCGGAAGCCAAGGAGCGAGAGCGCAGTCAAGAATTGGCCTATGCCCTTAAAGAGTTACAGGAAGCTCAAACGCGGTTAGTGCAGAGTGAAAAAATGTCTAGTTTGGGTCAACTCGTTGCGGGTGTGGCCCATGAGATCAACAATCCCGTTAACTTTATCTATGGCAACTTGGCTTATGCTACCCGGTACACCCAGGACATGCTGGAATTGTTGCAACTGTATCAACATAGCGTGCCTCAGCCCCATGCTGAATTGCAAACCAAGATGCAAGAAATCGATTTGGATTTTATTGTAGTAGACTTGCCCCGGTTGATGGCTTCCATGCGGGTGGGCGCAGAGCGCATTTGTGAAATTGTTCGATCGCTGCAAAATTTCTCCAGAGTGGATGAAGCCGAGTTAAAAGCAGTCAATATCCACGAGGGGATTGACAATTCTCTGATGCTGCTACAACACCGCTTGAAAGCAGATGCGGGTTATCCAGCGATCGAGGTGATCAAACACTACGGCAATTTACCCTGGATCAGGTGTTACGCTGGGCAACTCAATCAAGTCTTTATGAACATCCTCAGCAATGCGATCGATGCCCTGGAATCGACGCTTAAGAGTAGAATCGCCAGTCCTTATCACGACCCAGACTTCATCCCCCGGATCACCATTCGGACTGAGAAGATCAATGACGAACGGGTAATGATTTCGATCGCTGATAACGGGCCAGGAATTCCCCAGGAGATCCAGCAAAGAGTCTTTGACCCCTTCTTCACCACCAAAGCGGTTGGTAAGGGTATGGGACTGGGCATGTCAATCAGCCATCAAATTGTAGTAGAACGACATGGAGGAGTCATCCGCTGTGCCTCACCGACATCTGGGGGGGCTGAATTTATCGTTGAGTTGCCGATCGCTGGAACCAGTCATCAAGGGCGGGAGTAAAGCAGTGGTTTGAAAATGGGGTCAGCTTGCCTATAGGATTGAACCAGGGCTATCTCCCTATCCTCACGCTTCCCACTTATGGCTAATCTCCTCCACAGTTTAGACAAGAGAGACTTACGGGCGTTTCTAATCATTACGCTCTTCTTTAGTTTACTAGCGACTCTGATTAGTCTGGTTCTCTCCGAGCGCACGGCCAGGGCAGGAAGAGTAAATCGCTTGCTGGAAACGAAGGAATGCTCTGGCTGTGATTTAGATGGTGCAGATCTCAGCAACGCAGATTTGAGAAATGCCAATTTGGAAGAAGCCAGTCTCCGCAACGCCAAGCTGAATGGGACCAATCTGAGAAACGCAACTTTGCGACGAGCCATTTTGAATAACGCCGATTTAAGTCAGGCAGATTTACGAGGGATTCGCTTAAATGAGGCCATCCTTAGCAGCACCATATTGGACCGCGCCAACCTCAGTGATGGGGATTTACGTCGAGCCTATTTGGGTGATGCTAGCCTCCGCTATGCCATGTTGAGACGCAGTAATTTATCAGGGAGTACACTGACGCGCACAGATTTGGTGATGGCAATCGTCATTGATACTAACTTAAGCGACACCAATTTAAGCGGAGCGAATCTGTCGCGTAGCAATCTGCGACGAGCCGATCTGCGGCGAGCGGATTTGGGAGAAGCCAACTTAGCAGCGGCTCATTTGAATGCAGCGAATTTGACCAGAGTTAATCTTTCCAGAGCCAACCTGAGTCAAGCTCATCTAGGTAGTGCTGCATTGACGGATGCCAATTTGAGTGGAGCCAATCTTGCAGGTGTGCAAATGCCCCAAGCTGATCTCAGTCGGATCTTTTTGGGAGATGCGAACTTGACAGGGGCAAATTTACTAGGAGCAAATTTGACTGGAGCGATCGTCCCTAGAGCACAATTCAATGAGGCATTTCTCCTGGAAGCCAATTTAAGTCAGTCCAATCTACGAAGAGCCACTTTTGTCGCAGCCAATTTGACACGAGCTAATCTAACCGGGGCAATCCTCAACGGCACCGATTTATCTCAAGCAGATCTGACCGATACCACGCTGGAGGGAGCCAAATTTTGCAAAACGGTGATGCCCACCCGTGAAGTCAGAAGTCAAGATTGTCCTCAACCCTAGAGCCTCTAAACACGGGTTTACAACCTTTCCTTTCACCCCTCCACCCTTTTGATTTTTAAACAACGTGAGTCTCGAATGAGGAGTGGGGGTGGGGCACACTCCTACCTCCTCAGCAAGCAGGCAAGAAAACTGCGTTTTAGGAGTTCGACGAGCGGTTTTCATTGGAGCGGGCTGCGCCCGCCCCAACAAAAAACCGCCAGGGGCTGTGGCGCGTCGCGCCACAGCCCCCAAACAGCGATGATCGAACTCATGTTTTATAGCCGTAGCCACGGCGGTTAGGACAAGGACGTTTTTGTGGGGGCGCGAAGCGCCCCCACAAAAACGTCCTAAGAAAAGTGGCCACAGCTATAACAGCAACACAGAGCCAAAACCATGATTCTCATTTCGTTATGAACTGCGGCAAAAGTCAGGGTTTGCAGTGGGTTGAGGAAATTTGTAATTCTTATCTTTTGCCCAATTTTTCCCCATGTATTCCCCACGCTTTCCCCACAAATTCCCTAATTTTCCACAGATGCTATGCAGTTTTGCACAGGGCAAAACACAAAGATAAGGGTTTGCAGAGATTTTGTGAAATTTAGAATTGCCTGTAAGTAAACTGAGAACCGCGCTCTTTTTATTAAGAAGTATGACAAAAAATGGCTTGAAAGTCTGATTTTTCGTCAACCTGATTTCGGCACCAGAGCACTTTTTAAGTTTTGGAGACATTGACCTGCTCCCCCTTCCTGGCGCAAAATGATGTCCACCTGATTAGAGCGCACCGACTTTTTGCAGGCTTAGAAAACCTTCTTCCCCTTGGAAGGAAGATCCTGCTCTGAGCCGGTAAGCGCTGATTTATCCTGCGCTCCATTCTGGTTAGACATTTTGTGAATTTGACCTACTCTCGTCACGTTGAATCGAGGTTGACATGAATACAACTGTTAGCATTTTGGTTGAGATCCCAGAAGATCTGCATGAGTCCGTGGTCGATTTTTTGGAGCATCGACCAGACTGGGAGCGCGATCGCCTATTCTCTGCTGCCCTTTCTCTCTTCTTACTACAACAGAATGGGTTTGGCAGTGTACCTGAGCGATCGGTTAATTATCGACGCACTGCCCGCATTTATCTGGATAGTCTGTTTAAGCAAGCTGTATAGCAAGTGAGGCGGAGCATTTGGCACAAAAGTTGCTGAAAAGGTATCTAGAGGTCGAGGTAAACATTAAATTAAAACCGCAAAGACACAGAGGACACGAGATCTGTGTATTCCCTTAAAGTCCTTATCTGAACCAACTGCTCCGCTCCCTACGTGGATGTAAGTAGATAGACAGAAATAATTACAAACCCAATTTTTGGAGAGCGTGCGCCGACGGCGCACGCTCTCCAAAAATTGGGTAATTTATTTTGTCCAGGTACTTATGATGCAATGAACCGTCAAGGATCACTGAGGCTTGAGATCAGTGAATATGTCAAAGTCTCCAGATTTTCCTCCCGTCTTGCTGACCAGATAGATTGCTTCAATTTGCACCGATTTTTCTAGCGCTTTGACCATGTCATACAGCGTCAAAGCCGCCACCGAAACCGCTGTTAAAGCTTCCATCTCGACTCCCGTTTCGGATTTAGTCTTGACTTCAGCACGAATTTCATAACCTGGTAACTCTGGATTGGGTAAGATGTCTACTTTTACTTTGTGTAAAGGCAGGGGATGACAAAGCGGAATCAACTGAGCCGTTTGCTTAGCAGCCATGATCCCTGCCAATTTTGCCGTTGCTAACACGTCTCCTTTAGGAGCGTTGCCTGCCTGAACTGCGGCAAATGTTTCGGGCTGCATTCGCACTCGACCCGCTGCCACGGCTTGGCGAATCGTGGCGATTTTTTCAGAAACATCTACCATTTGCGCTTGTCCTGTCGCATCAAGATGGCTAAGTTGATTCATAGATCACTTTGAACTCGCATAAAAATTCTAGCTGAACTCCAATTCAGTGTGATATGATGAAAGTCCTAACGAGGGCTTGTAGCTCAGTGGACTAGAGCACGTGGCTACGGACCACGGTGTCGGGGGTTCGAATCCCTCCTAGCCCGTTCTTGTTACACGTTTAGTCGCAATTTTTGGATTGTGATTAGCTTGAGTGGCAAAACGGAAAACTCGCTCTTTTCTATTCTGAATTACGTGAGTTCGATAATCGCCGTTTTGAGGGTGTGGCGCGTCGCGCCACACCCTCAAAACGGCGGTTTTTCGTGGGGGTGGGCGCCGCCCACCCCCACGAAAAACTGCTCGTCGAACTCACGTTCGTTTAGCTAAATTGATTTTGAATTGAACGGTAGTTTCTCTACCGCATAAACATCTCTGCCGCGTCCGATTGCAAATCGAAAAGAGTGTAGCAAGCTTTTGCTCGATAGAGTCAAAAAAATAATCAGTGCCAGAAAAACCAAACTACCAGACAACCCAAAGATAAATCGATAGCCCAGGGAGTTGGCTATAAATCCCAAAACTGGACCGGCGATCGCAATGCCAGCATCAAACCCTACCATACATAAACTAAAGGTTTTTCCCCGCTCATTGGGGTATGAGCGATCGGCCATAAGCGCCGCCATCATGGGGATGAGAATGCCCGCTCCAGCACCCTGCACGACGGCTGCGGTCAAAAAAGCGATAGCCGTATGGGCTTGCCACAGCAACAACATGGACAATCCATAACAGACCAAACTGATCGTAATAAAGAGTCCCCGACCATAGCGGTCAGAAGCTCGTCCAACGACTAGACGCATTGAAAAGGCTGCGATCGCCGCAGCCGTATAAAACAACCCCGCATTTAACTCGACTCCCACTTCCTGAATAAACACTGGGACAAAGGTGCTTAATGCACCAAATGCCAGCCCCACGAGAAGAAGGACGATTGCAGGGATACGAATCCGAGGAGTGCCTAAGAGTGTCCAGAATTTATTCGTAGAGGGTGACAATGCAGACAATAGCTTTCCCCCTTGATCCGGTTCCTGAAGTTGAGCAGCAAACCCCAGTGCCAACATTCCCAGAGCGGCAGACATTAGAAAAGTGGGGGTAAAGCCAAACCATTCAGCCAAAAATCCACCCACTGCTGGGCCGATCGCCATCCCGACTGGATTGACAAGACTCATGTAACCAATCAACTCGCCTCGATGCTGGGGTGGTGAAAGATCTACCACTAGAGCACTGTAGGCCAGGGCAAAAGCAGCGATACTAATGCCATGAAACGCTCTAACACTGATTAGAAGCGGAATTGTGTCAATCACAATGTAACCTAGAGGGGCGATCGCCACTGCTGTCACGCCAATCAGCAAAACGATTTTTCGTCCTCGATGGTCTGCTAACCCTGCCAGCCAAGAGCGAGAAGCGAGTAGTCCAATGGCAAAAGCACCCATGACGAGTCCAATAGCTTGACTACTTCCGCCAATCTCGCGGATATAAAGTGGCAAGGTTGGCAAAATAGCCGACAGAGACGACCAAAACAAAAGACCTGCGGTAAAGAGCACCAGCAGATTTTGACGTAGAGTTGGGTTTAATGCTAAAAAAACTTTCAAAGCTTTGGTTTCTCTAAAACTTATGTACTGAGTAATTCATGCAGAAGCGGAAATCAGACTAAACCATCCTTAGGCAAGGTAGCTTCGTCAACCCTTGCTAAATTAAAGGCTAAATTTGGGGATAAGACAGCCAGTGTGCCTCTATGAAAACCATTGACTCTTCTGCATCTTTGATGACCGCCGGAGGGCAGGCTTCTTGCTGAATGGAAAAATTCCCACTGTAGAGGGATAGCAATCTGAGCACAACAATTTGGGGGAAAACCAATCACTCATCAAATTAACGTTCTACTCATATGATGCCCAAAATCGCAAAGGATTGATTGCTCTGAAGCCATTCTGATTTACAGGTTAACGAGTGGTCTGTCGATTTTGATTTGTGGGGAATCCCGCAAATCAAAACTAAATTAAATAGGACTTACGCACTTTGTGCGAAAACCCAAGAAAGTTAGAGGATTTGTGGGGCGCTTCGCGCCCCACAAATCCTCTAACTGCGTAAGTCTTGTTAAAGAAATTGGTGTTGCTGAATGGAGGTATGTTTTTGAACGGAAAACCTTCGGTTTTCCGTTCAAAAACATACCCAGAACCCGCAATGCCAAGAAATTTTTGAGGGGTCTGTGACCCCTCAAAAATTTCTTGACAGACTACTAGACTTGGAAAAAAAAGAGCCTTGCGGCTCTAAGAAACGATGCATATTTTTAAAGTCAATGAAAAAAGTAACTATCTCAGTTGTATCTTCCATTTCAGGATACTAAGCGAGACTAGACTGTTTGGCGAGAGACAAATTTCTCAAAGGTTGCCTGAGTTTGATGGAGTAGCTGTTCGCGGCTGTCGACCGTATTCGTCAAAGTTGGCACTAGATTTCGAGCTTGAAGGGCCATGTGGAGTTGCAGATGCGCAACATAACCGCTGAAATCTTCCCTGGGGGAAGCATGGATGGGTTGGTCAGAATACGAAATCAAGGCTTTCTCCCTCTCTCTAAGATCCAAAGATGGCAGGTCATTCGTTAATGAACGTATCATGTGCCGATTGCAAACTTCTAAATTTGCAATGAAGTGTTACTCTGCTGCGAAAAGTTTGTGCATCTCTCTTAAGTATAAGACTACGCAGTTGGGGGATCTGTGGCTGCATCATCCCTGGATTTTGCAGCGCTGCTTCTCTTGATATTGTTGATGATAGTCTTCCGCGATCCAATAAACCGAAGCAGGCTGGATCTGAGTCACAATGGGTTTGGCAAAGCGACCTGATTGACCGAGGTGCTGGTGCGATCGCCTTGCCAGTTTCTCTTGTTCTGGAGTGTGATAGAAAATGACAGAACGGTATTGTTCGCCGCGATCGGCCCCCTGTCGGTTTAGACTGGTTGGATCATGGATATTCCAGAACACGTCTAAAAACTGCTCATAAGTGACGATCGCTGGATCAAACTCAATCTGGCTTACTTCAGCATGTCCAGTAATGCGGGATAGCACATCCAGATAAGTTGGATTGGCAAAATGCCCACCCATGTACCCAACTGAAGTTGCTATCACTCCAGGTACGTGGCGAAACGCTGCTTCGACACCCCAAAAACACCCAGCCCCCAATGTAGCAATTTCTCTTACTTTCATGACCAAAGATCGGATTCACCTAAAATCATCCTATCTCATCTTGATAGTCATTTCATTAGCTGCATCAAAGAACATGAGAGGGCAAATTCCACGTTTTATGCACCAGTCGTGAACATGATTTTCAATCATCTCTACTTGTTGAGGGATTAAATCGCCTTTCCATCGCCCAACTTTCGCTGAGTCGATATGATTCATATGTAAAAGCGTTGCCTCATCGTGATAATCCACAATTTCTCGATGATCTTCAGGATTCAAGGGAGTTTTTAATAAAGTTTCCTTAAACTGTTGAATGCGTTCAAGCTGAGGTTTTAAGGAGAGTTCATTTGCGATCGCTTGACACTGCTTCAAAGTGACTGAAATATTTAAATGCTGAGCAATACGTCTCACTTCTACTGATAGATTTGTAATGATTTCCTCGTATCGAGAAATTAAGACATTGGGTAAACTTGTCCAGTGCTTGTAGTTCTCTAAACAGTTATCAATAAATCCTTCATTCCACAGAAAATCAAATGTTTTCTGTCGTTGCTTCATACTAGAAGCATAAACATCTCGAAGGTCTCTAAACGTGTATATTCCTGCTGCATTCTTGTTGTGGAATTCTGCTGCGATCGCTGCTGTGTAAGTGTGAACTTTAGCCACCTTCAACCCATTGAATTCCTTCCATTCTCGCTGCACTTCAGCAAACCGTTTTGCATCAATCCAACCGACTTGCTGACCGAGACGGGCATCCTTGACAAGACGAGCGGCAATCTGAAATTGTAAAGTTGAGGCAGAACGATACATGCCACAGCAGAAAACCCACATATTTATCCTTGATGTTAATGCTAATTCCCCTTGTACATTATCCTGAGTGCTAAAGATCCTTTTCTACCGGAAGAGGGTATTCTCTCAAAATCATCTCTGTGTTCTCTGTGCCTTTTGAGAAACTTGTTTGTCTTGACTATTGAACAACTTGTTAGATGGCTAGTGTTCTGTCGAAGCCAGTAAAACAGCAGATCAAGCGTTGGATGCTCTGAGGCATACTACCGAGATCACCCTCATCCCCCGCCTATGTTGCATGATTGGGATGATTGCCTCAACAACAGAGCAGAACTTGGAATCTGCGGAACGAGGCTCTCTGGCAGATTGCTAAAAAGTATTGCCCAACAATTCTTCAGCCATTTACTTCATCCACTTCAGCGATCGCCGGCTAACCCTTGCGTGCATTGGATGGACTGGCAAACTCTGGCTTCGTTTCAATATGATTTACCACGGGTGACGCTCGCCGTTAGCTGGCTTAGGTTGGTGGTGAGGGTGTAACCAAAAGCTCAGTGGTGAGGCTGGTTGACCCCAAGCGCGTCACGTTTCCCGAAGGTTGGTGGTGAGGGTGTAACCAAAAGCTTAGTGGTGAGAGCCAGATCTAGCAGAATATTTAGATGTCAACACTAATTGCGGGGGCTACAATTGATTGTACAACTCAACAATCGGTTTTGCATCGCTATCCATTGATACAAGCGACCGCGCAAGATTATATGCGAGACGAGCAAGAACGATTGATTCTCGATCCAATCGTTCGGCGATTGCTCAACCAATGGGGGAATTCAAAAACGGTTGCAGAGCAATTGAAATACAATTTAACCACGCTTCAGCGAACGCCGCGATCTTCTAGCTATCCCGCTGGAAACCTCGTCAACCTGCTCCGTTATCCGCAATAGATTTGACAGGAATTGATTTTTCTAACCTGACGATTTGGCAAGCCTATCTGCAAGGGACGATACTACAACGCACTAATTTTACGAACGCAGATTTAAGGCATTGTGTCTTTAATGAGGCGTTCGATCGCGTTAAAACCGTTGCTTTCAGTCCCGATGGCACCCAGTTAGCAACGGGTGATTCCAGAGGGGATATTCTCCTATCGAAAATTGAATCGTTATCACTTGACACGATAAGATCTAGCCAGATGCTTCTAACCTTTAGTGAATTGCCTGCAATGCCTGCAAAAGATGTGTTTCATCAACTTGTTAAGACCGCCCTAGAGAATGAAGGGTGGACTATCACTCATGATCCGTATCATATCGATTTAGGATTTGTTGATTTCTATATCGATTTAGGTGCAGAGCGATTGATTGCAGCAACAAAAGGTGGGGAGAAAATTGCTGTAGAGATCAAGACTTTCTTAGCTGCTTCAACGATTTCGGAATTTCATACTTCGATCGGACAATTTATCAATTATCGCATCGCTCTGGAAGAAGAGGATGCAGATAGAAAATTGTACTTGGCAGTTCCATCAGATATTTATAAGCGGTTTTTCAAGCATCCATTTATTCAAACTGTAATTTGCCGCAACCAAATTCCCTTATTGGTGTATGACACAGAAAAACAGGAGATTGCCCAATGGATAAGTTGAATTTGTATCGTCAATTAATTCAGGAATCACTAACAGAGAGAGCAAAATTGCGTTCTCCCAGCGATCCAATCAAAAGTCAAACGATTTTCGATCGAGAGGGTGATCACTATCAGCTTGTAAATTTGGGCTGGAAAGATAGCAGTACCCGCATCTATGGCTGTGCTTTACACGTCGATATCATCAATGGCAAAATCTGGGTGCAACATGATGGCACTGAAGATGCGATTGCAGATCAATTAGCAGATAAGGGCGTGCCGAAACAAGATATCGTGTTGGCATATCAGGCACCTCATGTGCGTCAGTACACAGAGTTTGCTGTAAGTTGAAGCAGCAGTTAGAAAACGCAATTGCAACAAGGCGCTGTATGAGTATTGTATTTCTGCAAATTGGTCAGTCACATAGCACTGTGTTGGTGCAGATGGAGCAGAGTTTGCTGATGAGAGTTCAAGCTTATTTACCACCGCACAACTTTGCCGGTGGTCAGAAGGCGAAAAAAGAGAAATGCTTGCTCTGGGTTTTTTCGGCCTTTTGCTGTCCTGCAAATAGTGTCAGGAACCCTGTAATTTCAACTGTTCTCAGAAACTATTGCACCCTATTCAAAACAACGAAACGAAGCCTGCTCCCTCAATAATTCTTTGTCCCTGAGGAGAGAGTGCCAGATCGATAAATTCCCTGGCTGCCGGACTGGTGGGTTGCCGCACTGCCAGATAGACCACTCGACTGATGGGATATTCGCCTGTTCTTACGGCTTCGGTATCTGTGGGTAAGATGCCATCAATAGGCACCAACCGAACCGTTTGCTGTCCCTCGACCTGAGCGACTGTGCTGTAGCCAATACCATTTTCACCCAACATTCGTAGAATTGGGGTAGTTTCGTCTCGCTCCACGGTAATGAAATTGGCACCATCTGGGGCAAAAGAACCGCCCGCCAAGACAACTTCTTCAAATAAATCACGGGTTCCACTATCAGGGGAACGATTGATCACTTTAATTGGTGAATCGGGGCCACCAACTTCACTCCAGTTGGTAATCTGTCCCTGATAAATGCCGCGCAATTGATCGAGTGTTAAACCATCTTGAAAGGGATTATCAATACCAACCGCAACCGCGATCGCATCACGGGCAATTGGCACGGCCTTTAACCCCGCCTGCACTTCGTCTGCTCGGAGCGGGCGGGAACTGGCAGCAATCCAAACTGTCTCATCGATCAAGTTGCGAATTCCTTGATTGGAGCCATTCGGCTGACCATCTGGTACACCGTAGGTTGTGGGTAGAGCGGGATTCGTCAAGGAAAAGGCATTTTGTAATCGCTTCATGATGGCCACCATCGTCACACTGCCATCAATGGTGAGCACATCGGGATCAGGTAGAGAGGTATCCAGTTGAACTGCACCGGGACTGGTGGGCGATGCGGTTTCCACCGGAGGCGGGGAAGGAGTCGCTGGTTCAGTTGGGCTAGGAGAGGCGATCGGTGAGGGAGTGGGGCCACTTGGAGTCAATAGCCGTCTGCCCAGAAACCAGTAGGCTGCACCCAGTAGCCCAACTGTCAGAAGCAGAGACAGCAGGAGTGCTGTGGTATCGTTACTGCCTTTAGACATGCAACCCCCGTTTATTTGATGTGAAATTTGATGTAAAACGCTATACCTCAATAGGCCATAGCTTTAAAGTTGACTCAAGTTTGTAGTAACGGCTTTAGCCGCTCCGTAACAACTGAAGTTGTCACTACAAACATCAGCTCTATAACCTGCTACAGTATATTGCCTATAGTCTATCTAAACCCTACCTATTTTGGCTCTCTTTTGGATTGACACTATCTCCATCACAACTGACCCTGAGTTCAATAACCGTTCGTCGGACTCACATCTTGGACTCGTACCATTTGGGGTGATATAGCCGTAGCCACGGCGGTTAGGACATGGACGTTTTTGTGGGGCGCGAAGCGCCCCACAAAAACGTCCTAAGAAAAATGGCTACAGCTATATGTGCATGATTTCAATTGCCAGAACGATTAGCTGGTTAGGCATTCCGCAATCCAAAATCGGAAATCTAAGATCTAAAATCCAAAATGGTATTACATCATGTTGTGTAAGGTTTCACGCATCCAAAAAACGTCCTCATCTGACACCGCTGGCTTGAGAGGTTGGGAATAATCGATCGCCAGATCAAATCGTGCTCTTTGGTAAATTTCGTTCAATAGCTGTTGCAGATGAACAATCGCTTCCGGCTCATTGTCCCGCAGGGGGACTGGAAAATCTGGGAGAGGGTCACGCAGCCCAAAAGCATAGAGTTCAGCTTCGGGGCGACGACTGGCTTGGCTAACAAGAATACGATAGGTGGAGTTGATCGCACCTAAGAGCGGCATAGCTTCCCCTACGCGCAGCAAGTCGATTTCAACCAGACTGGTGTTTGAGCCAAGAATTTTTTGTCGTTTGTTTTCGTAGGCAGCGCGTCCATCCTTAGAACGTTTGTTTTTAGGGGATAACACTTCTACGACACAGACGACCTCTCCAGTTTTTGTAGAGCGAACTTCCAGGAATCGCTCAGTTACTTCTTCGGGCACGGGGACACGGACAGGAGCAGGTACAACTCGGTTGGCAGTAGCAGTACTGCTCAATGGTTGGGAATTGAGATTGGGACGACGAGACAATGCGACATCAGCAACACCAACTATCAAAGCATCTATCGTGCTTTGATAAACTCGCTCTTCGATCGTGACCAAATAATGGGGTGCAACTTGAGGCGTGATGTCATCGGCGATCGCAATGATCAGGCGATTGTGAACTTGAGTCCACAGCTCAGGTTGTTCCAAAAAGGGATTCATGCCAGGAAAGGGGTTGTCCATAAATTTTTGCTGAGTTGGCTCTACTCACATTTTCCACAGAAGCAACCCAGATAGATCTTCAGGCACGGTAACTTATCTCCAGAAAACGATTCAGACTAGACGATCGCCACCGGGTTGATCTTTCCAATCGTGTAATTCTGTAGGTGAATGATGCTATCACTGACTGCTTGGAAACCATCTGTAGCATTATTGAGGGCAATAAACGTACCAGATTGATTGATCACAGTAAAGGCGATCGCAGTATTGGCTGTCAATACCTGATTCGTGAGGAGACGGGAGAGCGCAGCGGCACTCAAATCAGTTGCGTTGCCAACTGAGGCAGTTAATATACCGCCGAACACCGAATTAGGTGCATCAATGTGGTCGAGGCGCTCGTAGTCAGTAATCACATCAAAGTTGGTCAGTACTGATTTATTTAGAGCAGCGTAGGTGAAGCGGTCTGCTCCTGAGCCACCTGTGAGGCGATCGCCACCTACACCACCACCGATGACATCATCACCAGCACCCCCCAGAAGCGTATCATGCCCCCTGCCACCTCTGAGGATATTGTCGCCACTATTGCCCGTTAGTTTGTTGTTGAGGACATTACCCTGACCGTTGATATCGTTTGTGCCTTTAAGGGTCAAGTTTTTCAGAGTGCTGCCGAGAGTTCGTTTCTTCAGAAGTTGAACAACATGATTATTGGCATCAATTCCATTAGGATTACTGTCATCAACATCGCTCAAATCCAACACCCAAAGTTCGCGTCCGTTGATACCATTGTCAGCCGAAACATACAGCTTGTCATTCTCATACCCCAGAATCCGAGGATTAGAACTGCCAGCCCCCGGATTAAAATCCTGCACCAGCACAGGAATGCCAGTAGTCGGGTCAATTTTCCACAGTTCTTCACCATTGCTGCTGTTTCTAGCAGCAAAGTAGAGAGTGCCATTAATGTCGGTCAGACTAGAAGGATTAGACGATGCACTACCCGGTGCGATATCTGTAAGGCGCACCGGAGCATTTGTAGCAGGGTCGATTTTCCACAGTTCTCTGCCATTGCTGCTGTTTTCAGCATTGAAGTAGAGAGTACCGTTGATGTTAGTCAGATTACCAGGATTAGATGAGCTATTGCCCAATGCGATTTCTAGTAGCACTGGAGCATTTGTAGCAGGGTCAATTTTCCACAGTTCTCTGCCATTACTACTGTTGCGAGCAGTGAGGTAAAGGATACCGTTAATATTGGTGAGATTCAAGGGATTAGATGAGCCACTGCTAGGTGCGATTTCTAGCAATACAGGAGCACCCGTGACTGGGTCGATTTTCCATAACTCTTCACCATTGCTACTGTTAGTAGCAGTGAAGTAGAGGCTACCATTCACGTCAGTCAGGTAATTGGGATTGGCCGAACTATTGCCGGATGCAATCTCTAGCAACACGGGAGTGCCCGTAGCAGGATCAATTTTCCATAATTCTCTACCATTGCTACTGTTTTCAGCGATGAAGTAGAGAATGCCATTGACATTGAGCAACTTACCAGGATTGGACGACTCACTACCTGGTGCAATTTCCAGCAATATCGAAGCGCCTGTGGCGGGGTCAATTTTCCACAGTTCTCTACCGTTGCTGCTATTTTCAGCAATAAAGTAAAGGGTGCCATTAATTTCAGTCAGATTGATGGGGAATCTGAAATCATCGCTAGGAAAAGATGATTCACTACCCGGTGCAATATCTGTAAGGCGCACAGGAGAGCTTGTAGTGGGATCAATCTTCCATAGTTCAAAACCATTGATGCTGTCGCTGGCAGTGAAGTAGAGGGTGCCGTTAATGTTGGTCAAATTAGAGGGATAGGCCAATTCACTACCCGGTGCGATTTCCAGCAGCACTGGAGCACCTGTGGTGGGGTCAATTCTCCATAATTCATAGCCAATGCTGCTGTTGCCAGCAGTGAAGTAGAGAGTGCCGTTAACATTGGTCAGACGATCCGGAAAAGACGATTCATTGCCCGGTGCGATTTCTAATGGCGCTGGAATACCCGTGGACGGGTCAATTTTCCACAGTTCTTCACCATTGCTGTTACTGGTTGCAACGAAGTAAACCGTACCATTGACGTTGATAAAAGAATTGGGAAATCGAACATCACCAGAGTGTTAACAGAAGCAATCGCCTTTTCCTCCTGAATACGATTCATCAAACCATAAAACTGAAACGCTGACTGCACAGAAGCAGATGAAATTGCGAACTTTGGTAAAACCAGTGTATTGTTCATTGGTGGCACCTCTATCGATGGGAAACACAAAACTTGCAGTGACAGATACATTAGGCGATTGCCATAACATCAGCTAGCAGAGCGTAAAGCCTAACGAAGTGTATGAGTCGATGAAATTTTGACACATTTTTATTCGCTGAGATAGTACCCCTTTGAGTACTGTTGGGATGACACCGGGAGCGATCGCTTTTTAATCAAAAAAATTGTTGAAAGTTTTATCCTGTATAGATTGTGGACGAAAACCCGAAGTCGCTGTGATGCAGTCTGAACTGATAGCCAAGCCGGAGTTTGGGGAATGTATTTCCAAGCTGGAGTTTGGGAGCGAGAAGGAACCGTCTTTGAGAAGCAATCGCAAATAGGGCTGAAAATCGATCGTTTTATCACTTAAGGTCATCTCCCCTTGAATCTATACAGGTGAAATGGAAAGGAAAATTATGAATGGGCTTGTATTATAACTGTAGCTTGTTTTGTAGTATATGTCCAGATTAAATCTGAACAGTTCTATACTTAGAGCAGCATTAGATGCGAGGCAAACCTGCTACATTTGAGCGATCGCCCATAATTCCCCACTCATCTCAACTCGTGACCAAGCAGGAGCTTGGTCATACGACCTTGGAAGCTCTAGCTTCCCTGCTTACGGTTTTGACAGTTAAGCTGAACGAGAAAAAACTATTTCGCTAAAATTTAGTTTGGTTACTTTCTACTCAACGATTACACCTTGGCTGATCTGGATTTTTCAGATTACTTGCGATCGCTCTGCTTTCCCTAAGAAGCTAAAGGACTTACAGATAACCTTCAAGGCAACATAACCTTGAATGTCAACAGATCAGGTTTAAGCTGTTGCCCTAACCGAGGACTAGAGGGCTAACGGTGAAGTCGTGCGGCGGCAGATATCCTCAAACTCTCACCGACAACCTCTGTGCCGTCCGCATCAACGCAGTGTTAGCCTGCGCCACCACCATTACTCATCACCTTGCTTCTAGATCTTCTTTGCTGAGTTCATCTGCACAATTCTTTGCCAGATAATTTGACCCTCCGTATCACAAAAGCTTTGCATAAACTCAAGGGTAAATTTATTGATTACTTTGCTATATTCCTGCTCAAATTGTTCATTGTTTTCTTTTGCTTTATATCCAAGAGGTTCAATAATGTCTGTATATAGCAATTCGTTTCCAGAAATAAACTCCCAAAAACGTTGCGCACACAACTTCAAATATTCGCCTTTATCTGGTTGATCATCTTTGCCATAACAGCATCCATTTATAGCAACTACATTAATTGAAGATGTATTAGTTCTTAATACTCGCTTAGCTCTATTGAAGTTATCAATCATCCTTCTGATTTGGGAGCTATTCCCCCAATTAGGTCCAGATTTTATAGAGACAATGTATCTTACATACTCTCGTTCAAATTCCCAATCTATTCCTTCAGATGAGGATTTTCTACCGTTAAACGCTCTAGCACAGATAAACACAGCAAGTCCTTCTAAAAATCCCCCAAACAAACCTTCTTCGGAAGACGACAAATAAGCTCCAACAACCCTTTGACAAGATCACTAGCAGTAATCACGTTTTTTGCTTTAAAGAGATATGGGTTTTTCCTTTTGAGAATCGTTTGTAACTTTAAATTCCTCAAGCCATTTATTCGACTTTGATGAAATTGAGGGATATTCTCTTCAACATAATTAACTATTTCCTGTTGCTCTATGGACGGCATATTCTGTAGATCCTTCAAAAAGCTTATGCTGCAAGGGCTTTAGGCTAGATGAAGCCAAGTCGTAATATTCAGAAGAGATTTCAATACCAACAGAATTTCTATACAAATCTTGAGCAGCTTGACAGGTAGTTCCAGAACCAAGAAAGGGATCAAGCACCCAATCTCCCTCTTCTGTAAAAAGCTTTATAAACCATTCTGGTAAAGATTTTGGGAAGGCAGCACTATGTTTTTTATTTCTACATTCAGTGGACAAATGGATAACGTTAGTTGGATAAACACTATCTCTGTTCAACCAATTAGAAATATTTTTCCCAAATCCACTACCAACTTTTGACTCATCCCTAATCTTGTCTGTCTCACTCAATTTCCTCAATCGAGTGTCAGCCCAGTTTCCCATCGGAACCATGACAGCCTCTTGATACATATTAAATTTTTTACTTTTATTGAACTGTAAGCACCTTTCCCAGGCATCTCTAAATCGGTTAGGCCACTTACCTGGATAGCAATTTTTTTTATGCCATATAAATTCTTCCGTCCATAGCCATCCCTGTTGCCTCATCTCCAGGATTAACTCTAAGACATAAGTATGTCTCTCCCCATTAACTACCTTTTCTTTGATGTTTAATATAAATGTTCCGTTAGGTTTGAGTACTCTTAAAAATTCCTCAGTTCTGGGCAAGAACCACTCAACATACTTGTCGGTTTTAATTCCCCCATAGGTCTTTGATCGACTATCTGCATAAGGGGGCGAAGTTACTATCAAATCAAATGAGTTATCTGGAAAACAGGCAAGCCTTTCCAAACAATCACCCAGCAAAATATTTGTTTGAACTTCCTGAGCGGAACTGGTTACAGTTTGATTTGAATTAAGGACATGCTTTAACATTAGTACTTTTGTTCAAGCTCAAGGACTAACGGCAATTTTAGAGCAAAACTTGAAACTTGGCGAATAGATTGCGGGTTAAGGTTTCAGAGCCTTTCTAAAGTAGACGTTATCAAAGGCTTGCGAATTCGCCTTCGCAGTCAACTTAGCAGGCTAACGCTCCCGGTCAGCGGCGGCGAGTATCCTTTGCATCTCCACCGAGGTCTCGATTCCGTCCGTTGCACCACGGTTGTTACACTGCGTATTTCGCCTTCATTTCTTCAATGCTGATGCCCTTTCCTTTTTTCAAGCTTTGACGGGCTTGAGCAATCTCTTCTTCAAAACGCGGATCACGCAACATCAGTTCTTCCCACCAATCTTCCGCACCCTCTAACCCAATCAAAATACCTACAGGTTGCCCGTCACGAGTAATGATCACACTCTCCCTCTCGGCAATTTGCAAATAACTTGACAGGTTGGTTTTGACTTCATCAATCGGGACTTGCTTCATTTCTCTCTCCTGCCAAACTCGGCTAACCACCTCATTGCCTCCGATTTCTCTCGAATCCGAAGGATTTCTACTGTGCCATCTCCCTCATCAGTGTAACTTACATCGTAGAAGACTCTTAGGTCATCAATCCGCAATCGATATTGAGGTTTTTGCATCTCTCGAAGGCGCTTGATCCGGCTCTTACTCGTTTTTCTGGTTCGTATCTCAAAAATGTCTCAATTGCATCCAAGGCTTTTGCGCGATCGCTAGCTTTGAGGGCAACGATATCTTCTTCAGCTTCGGGTGAAAAAATCGCACTTTGATGGCTCTCAAGCGGGTCAGGATGGATTTGAGCAGCGCAGCTTCATCCGGGGAAAGGGTCATCATTGATGCACTCCATAAGAATAGAATCCAGATTCCATCAAGCTTCTGGAAGTTTTCAACTGAGCCAATTGTAAGGTAATTCGGCAATTCAATCAATATAGAATTTCTGATTTTCAAGAAATATCCCTAAAACTGGTTACGATCATTTTGTTATTAGGGTTTAGCTGAATATTCAGACCATTGATGGCAAGGAAAAAGAAAGCGGAACTGCGTCTGTACATCACGCCTAATTTGGATAGGCTGTTAAAGACGCTATCAGGTCTGAGTGATCAAACCGTCAGCAGTATTGTGGAAGACACCCTGCGGGAGAGTTTGCCGCATCGATATAAGGATTTAATGGAAACTCACAACCTTAACAAGCTGTTAGAGGAAGAGGATTAAGATGGGTTAGAGAGTTAGCCCAACTCGTGACCAAGTTCCTGCTTGGTCATGCGACCTCGGAAGCTCTAGCTTCCCTGCTTGATTTAAATTGCGATTGCTACAGATTACCCCACCGCCTACGGCTCCTCCCCTTGCCAAGGGGAGGTTGGGATGTTATCTGTCTGGTTTACCAATCAAATTGGCATTACGGTTTTGACAAATCAAGCTGAACAAGAAAAAACTATTTCGCTAAAATTTAGTTTAGCTACTCTTTACTCAACGATTACACCTTGGCTGATCTGGATTTTTCAGATTACTTGCGATCGCTCATTGCCAGGTATGACCAGTGGTGGGAGCGTACCAGCTTGACTGACTTGATCTCCGCCCGTCAGAAAACGTTTACTTTTGAGCAGAGCATCCAGATTGAAGAACAGAGTCAAGAGCCTCCGAACCAAAAAAAAGTTTTCTCTCATCCATTGTTGTCTGGTATTCGCAAGTATGCTGACAAAGCGGAACATGTTCTTTTAGTAGGTGCTCCGGGGGCAGGAAAATCAGCAACGCTTTTACGACTTTTAGTTGAGTTGGCTAAAGAGGCACTACAAAAACCAGAGTCTCGAGTTCCAGTTTGGGTGCAGTTGAAGCGATACCAAAAAACCATATTGGGGTCTGAGGATCGTTCTGGATTATTGACGCTGATTCAAGAATCGCTTGAGCCAGACATATTTCTAGAAATTTCAGAAATTAGGAAGCTTTTGTTTCAAGAAAAGCGCCTATTTTTACTCCTCGATGGTTTGAATGAGATGCCAGCAGATACAGTGTGGACTGAAATTGTGGCATTTCGGAACAATTGCGATCGCGCCAAAATCCCACTTATTTGCACCACACGAGAATTGGGCCGTGATTTAGGCATCAAGCGACGATTAGAGATTCAACCCCTCGTTCCACGAGAAATTGAGCGGTTTTTGCGAGAATGTATGCCCGGACAGACAGAACGGGTTTGGCATCTGTTGGGGGATAGCAACCTTAGAGCAACACCCTTTGTTCTCTGGATGCTGTACGACGTATTTCAAAGAACTGGGGGAGTTCCTACTGGTTTAGGAGCAGCCTTCCGACAATTCACACGAGCGGTTATTGCTGCCAAACAAGACGCTCCCGTATCAGAAGCAGATCAAGATCGCTGGAGTTTGCTCCTGGAACATTTGGCATTTGAAATGTTAAGCTCACCTGACCCCAAAGACCCAGGCTTGGTGATTTCAGAAACACAAGCAGAGACTATTCTTATTCAATTTCCCGATCGCCAGAAACCAACTGACTTAACTCAAGCCCATCGGTGGCTCAAAGAACTACTCAAATTTCCCTCTTTTTTACAGTGCGATCGTAGGGGTGAGGTTAGCTTTTGCCATCAACTCTTGCAAGAATATTTTGCAGCGGAATGTTTGTTACGAAAACTGGATGAATATAAACCGGATAGACTGAGCGATCGCCAATTGCAAAAGAATTACCTGAATTACTTAAAGTGGACAGAGGCGATCGGTCTGATGATGTCGCTTCTGCCAGACGAATCTCAAACCCTGCGAGTTGTTCAGCTAGCTCTAGATGTGGATTTGTTTGTTGGAGCGAGACTGGCGGGAGCAGCGCGATCGATACATCACTCACAAACAGTAGAAAAAGTTGTGTGTTCAACTGATAGACAAATGCTCAGAGTTCGTCTTCTAGGCACTACTACCTCAGAGGTTGCTGTCCCTAAATTAATCCAAACGCTCAATGATACAGATCCTTGGATTCGTTTACATGTTGTCGAAGCATTGGGCAACCTCCGCTTTAAAAAAGCATCTAATGCTTTAATCTCAGCACTTAACGATGAAAATCTTGAAGTTCGTCGCATGGCTACCAGGGCATTAGGCAAATTCTCGTTAGAACAGGTAATGAATCCTTTAGTGCAAGCGCTGAGTGATGAAGATTCTTGGATACGCTCATATGCCGTTGATGCGTTAAGTAACCTTCCATCACAACATGCTATAAATTCCTTAATCTCTGCACTGGATGATGAAAATCCTGAAGTTAGTCGGAGGGCTGTTAAGGCATTAGGCAATTTTCCCCCAGAACAATCAGTGAATCCTCTCATACAAGCACTTAAACACGATAAGGCTGAGATCCAGCTAAGTGCTGCTGAAGAACTAGGAAGATTTCCATCAGAACAGGTGATTAATACTTTAATCAATGGTTTACTTCAAACAGTTGACTGTCGCAAGGCTGAGATTGGGTTGAGTGCTACTGTTATCGCACTAGGCAATTTCCCATCGGTACAAGTCATTTTAATCCATGCGCTTAAACATCAAGATGTTGAAGTTCGTTCAAGTATTGCGAAAGTATTACGAAATTTCCCCTCAGAACAGGCGATGGCTGCTTTAATTCAGGCGTTGAACGACCAAGCTTCTGAGGTTCGCTGTTCTACTGCCTTGGCATTGGGAAATTTCCCCTCAGAACAGGCGATGGCTGCTTTAATTCAGGCGTTGAACGACCAAGCTTCTGAGGTTCGTGGATTATCCGCTAGGGCTTTAGGCAATTTCTCTTCATCAGAATATGCAATGAACGCTCTAATTGAAGCTTTGGAAGATGAAAACCCTACCGTCCGTTGGTCTGCTGCTGCTGCACTAGACAATTTTCACTCTAAGAGTGCGATGGACGCTTTAATTCAAGCGCTTAACCATAAGGATTCTGGGGTACGTGGGTTTGTTGCCATAGCGTTAAGTGATTTCTCATCGTTGGATGATTTCCCATTAGAACAAGCAATAACCGCTCTAATTCGAGCACTGAATGATGTGGAACTGAATAACATGGCTTGCAGAGTTCGTCCAATTGTTACTCAGGCATTAGGTAATTTTTCATCAGAACAGGCGCTGAAAACTTTAATTCAATTACTGAGTGATGAAGATGTCCTAGTACGGTGGTCTGCTGCCACAGCATTAGGCAAATTTCCGTCGGAAGAAGCGATGGACGCTTTAATTCAAGCACTTAATGATGAAGATTCTGGAGTTTGTTGGAGATCTGCTAAGGCTTTGAGCAATTTTTCGTCTGAGCTAGCGATGTTAGCCTTAATTCAGGCACTTAATCATAGGAATCTTGGAGTTCGTTGTTCTGCTGCTAAAGCATTGAGCAAATTTCAATCACAGCAAGCAGTTGAAGCTTTAATCCAACTACTGGATGACAAAACTTCTGAGCTTCGTACTGCTGCTGTCGAAGCGTTTCAACAGATGGATAATCCTCATGTTCTCCCCAAATTGCTTCAACTTGTACAAGATCAAGGAAGAAGCGATTTAATAGAAACTATTGCAGCGATCCAGGAGCGTTACCAACTTTACAACTATGAAATCGCGCAGTGGCAGACAGAGGAAAGAATTAAAGAACAAGAAGAATGGCAGCGAATTGAATATAAGAAAATTTTGTCTATACTGACTGACTCAGCAAAAACACTCGAACGGCATCCCAATTCGTTTCAAAAGTTGGATGAGGAGGCACTTCGAGATCATTTACTGGTTGCGCTGAATGGAATTTACGAGGGGCAGGCAACTGGAGAGACGTTTAATCATGGAGGAAAAACAGACATCCTAGTTAGGCATCGGGGCGAGAACGTTTTCATTGGGGAATGTAAGTTTTGGCAAGGACCGAAAAAGTTATTGGATACGCTGGATCAGTTGTTAGGGTATACCACTTGGCGAGATAATCAAGTGGCAATATTAATTTTTAATCGCAATCAGGACATGTCGAAAGTTGTGAAACAAATTCCTGACGTTATTCGGACTCACTCTAGTCATGTTCAAGAGGTGAGTCGAGAACGTGCCCAGTTTCGTTTTGTTGTCTGCCATCCCAAAGATCAGAACTGTCTGTTAAATTTAGCAGTTTTAGTGTTTGATGTGCGATCGACTCGTTCTGTTTAAACCCGATCGCGCTGATACAACCATTGCTAAAGTTGCACTGAAATTGTATCCGCTCGATACTCTGCAAAAGTCAAGTCTACTCCTCTGCTAAATTCCGGCGTTGCTGAATAGGGAGATGATTTTGGACGTGAAACCTTCGTTTCACGTCCAAAATCATCCTTAAAATCAGCAACGCCTAAATTCCAACCTTCTTAGGAGGATGTTCATCGATCGTGCGTAACACCCGTCGTAAATTGACAACTCCTTCGCGATTAAGCCGTAAGCGCTCAACCGTCGCTCGACCTGTCGGTGTTAAACCAATCATCAGGGTGAAATCCTCATTCCAGGCAAAATGATCCGCCCATTTTTGTTGATAAGGATGATACAACGCCACCAACCGTCCATTAACAGGATCACGTCCTTCCAGATGGTTGTACTTGTGGTTGTTGCAGCCTTGACAAGCAAATGCAAGGTTATCAAGCTCGTCACTGCCACCTTTAGAACGAGGCACAATATGCTCAACTGAAAACGGGTCTGGCGAAAAGCGAGATTGGCTCCAACAATATTCACAGCACCTATCAGAACGTTGAGCCACTCGTTCTCTCAGTATGGTGGTTAGTTTGGGTTCAGCCATGAGTTGGGGCTTCGATACCCAAATTTTGCATTTCGATTGCCAGAGACGTACCGCGTAAATGAGCAAGTTGAATCAAAGCTGACATCCGTTGAGCATTGGCCATCTCAATCTGATCGGAAATCGCAATTAACCTTAATTGTTCTTCATCGGTCAACGTTTCAGCCTGACGTTTGGCAATCAGCGCATCATATAACTCCCATTCCTCTGCCGATAACCCCAAGTTAATTTGTTGCAAGAGATTTGCCTCAGCAGAAGGAAGATTTGGGGCATTTGCTTGAGTGGTTGTCTTTTCTTGAGATGGTTGCAACTGTTTTTGCAAAAGGTGGAGCACATATCGATCAGGTTCCAGTCCTTTAAGAGCCCCCTCAGTCCGCAATTGTTGCTCTAGCTCTGGTGAAATTTCTAACTGTAACATTGTCATCTTCTTTTCGCCATCTTTGATATGGAATTCATCTTTAGCCCAAGCAGGATAGTGTCATGATGAAGTGTGTTCTATGTGCCTTCCTTGTTATTACAATCGCCTCTCTCAATTATGCGATCGCCCTGACTCAAAATCACCAAAGCTTGATCAATCTCACGCACTTTGATGGCTCTCAGACGGGTCAGGATAGATTTGAGCAGCGCAACTTCGTCGGGGGAAAGGGTAATCATTGATGCACTCCATAGGAATTGAACCCAGATTTCATTGGACTTCTGGGTATTTTGGTTGAGTTGTATTTAGTTTAAGACGAGTTAGATAATTAGGCAAGTTAGATAGTGCCTAACTTTCTATTTTGCCTATGGGAGAATAGTTTGTCTCTTATGACAAGTGAGGTATGGCAGTGAAAAGACCCGACCAGAAAGAAGTCAGAGTAATTCTGCCTCAAGAGGTCTATAGTCTCTTGAGGCGAATTGCTGGTGTCAAGGAAACCAGCTTGAACAAACTGATGAATCAAGCAGTCGAAGATTGGCTGGCAGCCGAAGAGCAACAAGAAATTATCGATCGCCACAGACTGGACGAAATCGACGAAGATTGAGCCTGAAAGCTCTCAGGCTAAAACTTGATGGTAAGGAAAAAGAAAGCAGAACTGCATCTGGATATCACGCCTAAATTGGGCAGGCTACTAAAAGTGAACAGCCTGAACTCATGAGTATTTTTAATACAAGTCTATCAATACATTGCTATCAATGCTAATTTGCTCATATTATTTACTTAACAACGTTGGAAAGGCTTGACTGAGGGGATTTATGGTTTCAAGAACAAAGGCAGGGCAAAGTTCTTGCGCTGTGGCTCTGACAATCTATTACGTATATTTTGTTGTTATTTTTGCTATCTGGCTGATTCTATTTGCACCAGTTGTTTTCCTGATGTCCCTCAACATCGTTGATTACCTTAAAGAGGCTTATCCAGAATGCACCATTTATGGTACTCATCATGGTTTGAGTACTGCATGGATTGCAATTGGCCTGTACATTCTCTGGTTTAATACAGGGCTAACATTAGCCTCTTACGCATTGCTGAAATATCTTGGGCACTGTTCCAAACGACTAGCATATATCAGTACGGCTTGCATCATTCTTACATTGCTTAGTATTCCAAGATGGCAGGCATTGACAGAACTAGCCATAGGGCTTAACCAGTATTGTTCATACCGCATGTAGCCGCGATCGAGTTGCTTTTCTATGAAGCGTTTTACCCAACTGTTTCAGCAGGTGGATGCCACCACCTCTACCAATGAAAAGATCAGGGCAATTCAGTCCTATTTTCAGCAAGAATCGCCTGAGAATGCAGTCTGGGCGCTTTATTTGTTACTGGGTAAAACTCGTAAACGGTTGATTACTTCTAACACGCTGCGTCAAATCTTCCTGCAAATTTCTGAGATTCCAGAGTGGTTATTTGAGGATTGCTATGCCCATGTGGGGGATTCCGCCGAGGTGATTGCCCTGTTGTTACAGCAAGAGGAAACAGAAATATCGAAAACCGGTTCAGAAATCCCGTTGTGCGATTGGATGGAGAAGATTATTCCAACCGTCAAGGCGATCGCCTCTGAAGCAGAACTCAAAGAATTAGTTGTTTCCTGGTGGTCATCGCTCAGTAGTTTTGAGGCGTTTGTGCTCAACAAAATTCTGACGGGGGCGTTTCGCGTCGGAGTTTCCGAAAAATTGGTGATTAAAGGACTGGCAGCAGTTTGTGACATTCCAGAAGCAGAACTGGCTCACCGTTTGATGGGAGACTTTGAACCCACCCCTGCTTTTTTTCAACACCTGATGCAAGTGGAACGAGAGGTGGACTCTCCCAGCCAACCCTATCCCTTTTTCCTGGCTTCGCAGTTAGAAGAAGACCGGTTTTTTCAGGAACAGCACCCCCAGGACTGGCAAGCCGAATGGAAATGGGACGGCATTCGGGCCCAAATTATCCGACGCGCCCAACAGGTCTTTACCTGGTCGCGCGGGGAAGACCTGATTACCCATCAATTTCCCGAATTAGAGGTGTTTTTTCTGACTTTACCAGATGGGTACGTGCTGGATGGAGAGATCGTCTGTTGGGATGGCGATCGCCCCCTCGACTTCAATCAGTTACAGAAGCGCTTAGGACGCAAGCGTGTCTCTGCCAAAGTGATGCAAGACTATCCAGTACATTTTATTGCCTATGATTTGTTGGAGCATCAGGGAGAAGATATTCGTGATAAACCACTGCGCGATCGCCGTGCTCTGTTACTCGATTTGTTACACCAATATCCTTCGCCTCTCGTTAGTCCTTCCATTATCCTTGACTTCACCACTTGGGAAGAATTGCAATCGCAGCGATTACAGTCTCGCCTATATGGAGCCGAGGGATTAGTGATTAAAAGTTTGGACAGCCCCTATTTAGTAGGACGTAAACGCGGCTATTGGTGGAAATACAAAGTCGATCCGATGGCGTTGGATGCCGTTCTAATCTACGCTCAAGCAGGCAGCGGCAAACGAGCCAATTTGTTTACAGACTATACCTTTGCCCTCTGGCGCGGCGAAGAACTCGTCCCCTTTGCCAAAGCCTATTCGGGATTGGATAATAAAGAGATTGACGAACTCGATAAATGGATTCGTAAACATACAATTGAAAAGTTTGGACCAGTGCGATCGGTCGAACCCATGCATGTGTTTGAGATTGGATTTGAAGGTATCTCCCAATCCAAACGCCATAAATCTGGCATTTCCGTCCGCTTTCCCCGCATCTTGCGCTGGCGTAAAGATAAACCGATACAGGAAGCTGACACAATTGAAGCGGCAATGCAACTGTTGGCAATAAATGGTGGTGAAACGGATGATGAATAGATGAGATGGTGATTCGTTTTAACAAACGGTAGTGGTTTCAAGTAACGACTTTGACAGACTACTAGCCTTCCTTGTTGAAGGCTTATATTTACCAGGGAAATGTGCAAGGATTATTGCGAAAGCTATAGTTTCCTATCATCCCTACAACAATCTTGCAGATTTCATTCAATTTCTTCCCTTCAAGGAAATTTTTGTTTTAAGAGAGCGTTTGTTAGCGATCGCCATCACCACATAGTAATAGATAGTAAATATGAATGTGACGAAAATATGTCCGCCCCATGACCCGTGCCAAAAGTCAAACCAATACTCTCCCCAATACGCAGCAGCAAGAGCCATTAGCATAATTCGAGGAATATTAAAGAGGAGCGCTAGTAGTGCGCCAATCAGCATCATTAAACAGATGTTGAAACCGCTTTGTTTAAGAAACAGTCCTAAGATAAAACCTGCGAACGCCATTGTTGCTGCCATGTAGAGTCCATTACAGCCATAGGCAACTTCGACAGCCTCTGAAGATAAGACGATCATGCTGCCTTCAGCGATCGCAGGCTGTCCAATCAGCGTTAACCCTAAACTTCCAGTCCAGGCCATGATGTTTTCTAAAAAGCCTGGAGGTGTGAAGGTTTGCCATAATCTTTGAGCGACTAAAGTGGTTCTCGGCAGTAAACCAAAAGCGATGAGAAAAGTGGCTAAGGGAAATCTTCTGAAGCAGGCAGTTCCCCAACAGCTACAAGCTACGCCTGCCAATGCAATTAAAGCGACGATCGCTTGTGACCAGATAGCAAATAGACAGAATGGGTAAAAGATGGCACCCATCGCAATCAAAATATATCCAGTGACTCGGTCTTCCTCGGAAACAACCGATTCTTTCAAGGTTTGGCGATTTTGCCAGAGCATCCATCCTCCTAAGGCACTGGCAGCTAGCAGTAAAATACCTGAAGATCCGGCTAATGAATCCAGCAACAGATCGATGAGACGCACAATCCCGTAGCAGGTTGCGACCAACAACCCACAAGTGACGATGCGAGAATGGGTCGATCGGTTAGCTCGATGAATCAATCCAACAATGATTTGAGGAAATTCTCGCTGCTTCATAAGAGACTTTTGTATAGAGTCTGTTAAGTAAAATGTAGAGATACGGTTTCACATATCTCTACACAATATGACGGGTTCATAACAAGTTAGATGATTGAGGAATTGAGTTAACGTCGTTGTAATCCATACCGTCCCAAACCTAACAATCCCAATCCCACAACAATTAAATTGCCAATACTGGCAATGCTGGCTTTGGTAATTCCAGTCCGAGCGTTTTGTTTCAGCGATTCGGCTTGAGTGGTAACGAGTTGTGAAGCTTGTTGTAATTGTTCTGGTGTAATATTTGGGGGTGCATTGGGATTGCTTGTGCTCTGTTGGATTTGGCTTTGCAGTTGCGAAGCTTGATTACTAATATTATTTAGTGCTTGTTGTTGCAGAATCAAACTGTCGCGAATCACTAAGATACAGGAGAGTTGAAATAAAACTCCAACTATCAAACAAAAAATTCCCAATTGCTTCATGGTGCGCTTGCTGTCAACGCTACCAAACATAAATAAAGCAATACCAAACAGCAGGATAATGCTGCGATCGCTCATTTGCTGCAAAAAATTAACCCGCCATTCTAACGCCATTGGGTTAGGCGGCAGTCCGAGCGCTACCATATCAACAAGAAACCCTGCTAAACACGTTAAACCGACAATCAAGCTAATATTTTTAGCGGTATGAGAACCAGGAAAAGAAGAAGAGATAGAAGCCATAATGATCAAAGAGGGGCGATCGCACTGTGAGAGTGAAGTTAATATTAGACTTTATCGGAAATTGTTTTGTGGCGCGGCTCAGCCGCGCCACAAAACAATTTCAAACCTCAGAAACCTTATTTCCGATTAAGTTTACGGAATAGAGTCGTGAAATTGCGAGAATGGTTGTGTTTCAATCAAAGTAGAATCTGAAACGTCCACCTTAAAATCAATTAACAGAAGGAATAAGAATGGCAGAAGGATGCATCAAGTTCAAGCTTCAGCTTTGCCAGATGCTTCCGATTGCCGCTTACGCACGATACCAACACCTAAGCCAATCAAACCAGGGAGCAAAGCGGGGGTGGGGATGGTTTGGACGGAAATAACAGCAACACCAGGAGCACCAGAATTAAAATTAATCGAAGCAAGCGCTCCCTGACCCAAAACGCTGTTGCCGCCACCAGAAAGGGTTCCGCTAATTCCAGAACTTGTGAGTTGAACAATGCCTGGTAGAAGTTCTACAGAATTGGCGGTGAAAGGGTTCAAATCAAAATTTAATAGATTGCCCCCTAAATTCAAACCCTGAATGAATCCCGCTTGACCTGAGCTAGAGAAGCTGCTACCACTCCCAGTCAGGGAAAGGCTAGGAAAAACGGTAGGGGTGCCGGACAAACTAGCTAAAGTACCAGTTGATGAATTAATCCCAAAATTGGAGAAATTAATCGTTAGTCCAGTGGGGGTGGTTGTAATCGTTGATTGTCCTGTTAGAACGAATGTGCCAGGGCCTAAGCTGGCAGCCTTAGCAGGAGTAGCCGTTAAAGTCGCACCAGCAATCGCAGCAGTGGCAGCGACAGTAGCAAGAGCCGATGTAGAGTTAATTTTCATGGAGTTCGATTGAGTTGGGTTAAGGGGTGAACACAGTCTGGTACTAAGTTCTAACGATGCAAAGCAAGGAATTGCTTAAACCTTGGAAAGGGAAGCAGAATTTTGCAGATTGACCGACTCTTCCGGATTTGGGGTGGAAACTGTACTGCAAGCTTTTAACCTGTACGGGCAAGATGCCCGTCCTACGGCAATATTCAATTGCCTTATCACCATGATTCTGAGAAAACCGATTGGCCCACTAACGTAAGCTAAGGGTTAAACCAGAGAGTATAGAACTCTCAGTATCAAAAGCTTATTGCCCCTTCTAATGGCTTTTACGAGATGCAGCTACTTCCAACCGGAATAATCCAATGGTTCTTAATAACTTCACATTGGTACTTAATGGATCTGCCAATTTTCTGTCGTCTTTGTTAAGGCAAGTATATTAATCACCTCGACAAATTGAGTATTACGAAAAACCGCTTAATTCTCTTCGGGTATGAAACAATCTTGTTGTTTCATAAATTGCCGCTTCCTTAAGGTTGCCCACCCCAAACCAATTAATCCTGGTAATAAAGCAGGAGTGGGAATGGCATAAGCGACGTTATCAATCCGGAGCTTACCGGGACCGTGTTTCTGACGATTGCGAATTAGAATTCGCACTTCATCAAACAAAGGGGCAGAAGAATTGCGATTTGCCAGAAAATTCAGATAACGGGGACGATGTTTAAGGTTACGAGCACCGAGGGCACTGAACAACATGGGTCTACGAAAGGCAGTGATTATTTCACCCTGACTAAAAAATTGAATTTGTTTGAAGGCCTGGGGATTCCGCAGCAGCAGCCCAAAATATTCAATTGGTTCGACAAAGCGAAAAACGATCGCCCCCGAATCTATGCGGATATGGCGATTACTCCGTTGGCGGTTAGCCACTACCCTGGCTTGAGAATTCCGCTCCTGGTAGAGCCTGACCACAGGGTCGAGGGCCTGTGGTGGGCTGGCTCGTCGTCTGAGTCTGCCCGTTTTAATGTCTTCAAACGTGATGGTCGTTGCACCGGGTTGGGTTGTTGTGCGCTGTCCTACGGGGGAAAGAGACAAATCCAGAGCAGAGGCAGGGAGTGCGATCGGTGAAAAAATAGACAACGTGCTGAGGGCAGCGGCGATCGATAGAACCTTGATGGAAGGGAGAATTCGTTTCATGGGTTTAATCAATAAATGACCATTGGCAATCGCCTTCGCTATAGGAGGAGCGATCACAATGCATCCAAGTCAATTGGGGCTAAAAAATTATGTTTCAGAAAATGTGCTGGAAATTGCAGTTAGTAAAAAGTTTGGGGGCTTGTTTCACTTCAACAGCACTCTAATGCAGCATTTCCTCCAACAAAACGAATTGATGCTCCTTATTTCCGGTGCTGATACCCTCTATCCGGAAAATCGATTGAGCAATTACGTAAATTTTCTATTTACAAGCAAGTTCCATCAAAATCTTTTTTCTCATCAGTTTGGGAATGCCACCCTGGAAGCTCCAGTCTCCTAATCGAGCGTAAGTTCGATAATCGCCGTTTGAGGGCTGTGGCGCGACGCGCCACAGCCCTCAAACGGCGATTTTTTGTTGGGTCGGGCGCAGCCCGACCCAACAAAAAATCGCTCGTCGAACTTCTAAGAAAACGCAGTTTTCTTTCCTGCTTTCTGAGGAGGTGGGGATGTACCACACCCCTACCTGCTGATTGGAGACTCACGTTGATCGAGGAAACTGGAGGTCATAAATCCAACAGAATTATGCCACACCGTATCGCTGAAACCAGGCTTGCAGGCGTTGCCAACCGTCTTCGGCATCGGCCTGACGATAGCTAGGTCGATAGTCAGCATGAAAGCCATGAGGTGCATCGGGATAGACCACAATTTCCGAAGGACTCCCTGCATTCGCTAACATGGCTTTCATTTGCTCCACGGTATCCAGCGGAATGCCATCATCCATGCCGCCATACAATCCCAATACGGGCGCTTTCAGTTGGTCAGCAACATCCAGGGGATGCAGAGGTTGTAAGGGATTGGACTGATTCACCAGACGACCATACCAGGCGACTCCGGCTTGCAACTCAGGGTTGTGAGCCGCATATAACCAGACAATCCGACCGCCCCAACAGAAGCCTGTAATCCCTAATTTGGCGCGATCGCCCCCATGCTCACCGGCCCAGGCAGCTGTGGCATCTAAATCGGCAAACACTTGAGCATCGGGAACTTTAGACACCACCTGGGTGATAATTTGTTGCCGATCGCTAATTTGAGACACATCACCCTGACGGGCAAATAATTCCGGAGCGATCGCCAGATAGCCCAACTGAGCTAAGCGGCGACAGACATCCTGAATATATTCATGCACCCCAAAGATTTCCTGCACCACTAACACGATAGGAAAATCCGTGCCACTGGCTGGCGTGGCTCGATACGCCGGAATCTCGCCATCGGCAACTGGAATGCTGACTTCACCCACGGTTAATCCATCTGCATCAGTGATGATGGTTTCGGCAGAAATGGGACGAACAGCGATCGCAAATCCTGCCGCCAACGTTGCCAAAAGTAAATGTCGTCGCTTGAGATGATTCTCCATCGGTGATTCCTAAACCTGATACAAGCCCTTTTAGTATGGCAGAAGTTGTCTTTAACCCGGCAACTAAGGATCTAGCAGTGGATGTGAGTTTCGACTGCGCTCAACCCACGCGATGAATTGTGCTAATTTTCTCTGTGCCTCTGTGGTTCATCCATCCATTTTCAGCAAGAGCTAGAAGCTCAATACTGGACTTGATCCCCGACTACGGTAGACTAGATCAGTATTTTTCTCTGAGCGCAGGGAGCGTGTGAGTTGACCTTAACCCAACATTCCATTACTGTCATTACTCACAAAGCAGCACGCACAGTTGGCAAGCGATCGCAACCCCTCATTTTCATGTGTCTAGTGACTTTAGCGCTAATGGGTGGGATCACCAGCCGCTTGGCTTATTTGCAGTTATTCCAGGGAGAGCGCCATCGGCAACTAGCCGAAAATAACCGAGTGCGCTTGATTCCCAGGCCGCCAGAGCGGGGTAAGATCCTGGATCGCAAAGGTAAGGTGCTGGTGGGCAATCGCATTTCCTATTCGGTGTTTCTCTGGCCGGTCGCCAATCGGGAGTCGGACTGGCAACCAGTGATTCAGAAACTATCTGATATTCTGGATATTCCAGCAGAACAAATTCAAAACAAGTTAATCCAGGCTGGATACTACTCGCCTTCATTGGTGCGGATTGCCAAAGGGTTAAATCCTTCGCAACTCACAGCATTAGCCGAATCCAATCAAGTTCTTGAAGGAGTGCAGATCCAGGCTGAGGCGGTGCGGTATTATCCCCACGGTGAGGTGGCGGCTCATGTTTTAGGTTATACGGGAGAATTGAGTGAACAAGACCTGAAAAGCCTTCAGGGAGCAGGCTACCGCTTGGGTGATATCATTGGGCAAATGGGGGTTGAAGCGGCCTTTGAATCCTATTTGCGGGGAGAGTGGGGCGGACAACAGGTAGAAGTAGATGGCATGGGTAAAGTCATCCGTGTTTTGGGAGAAAAACCGTCTCAGTCAGGCCGAGATATTGCGTTAACCCTGGATCTAGAGTTACAACAAGCCGCAGAAATTGCATTGGGCGATCGCAAAGGGGCAATTGTGGCGATCGACCCCCGCAATGGAGCCGTCAGGGCAATGGTCAGTCGTCCGACCTTTGACCCCAATTTATTTTCTAAGCACATTACCAATGCCCAATGGCTAAAGCTCCAGAGCCAGGAATTTCCATTTTTGAATCGAGCGTTACAGGGTTATCCCCCAGCCAGTACTTTTAAGATTGTGACAACCACAGCGGCGATCGAGTCGGGTCGCTACCCCATTCACACAGTGCTCCGCACTTTCCCATTTCTGACTATCGGAGGCAATCAATTTTGGGACTGGAACCGAGCAGGTTTTGGGCCACTGGATTTCACGGGCGCAATGGCCTGGAGTAGCGACACCTTCTTTTACCAAACAGCCGTGGGTATGGGAGCCGCTCCCCTGATTGAATGGACACGCCGTTACGGATTTGGGCAAAAAACTGGAATTGAAATTGGTAATGAAGAAGCAGCAGGCTTAGTCCCCGACGAGACATGGAAGCAACAGGAAGTGAAAGAACCCTGGTATGTAGGCGACACGGTCAACATGTCGATTGGGCAGGGATTTCTCCAAGCCTCACCGTTACAAGTTGCAGTCATGTTCGCTGTGGTTGCCAATGGCGGCGATCGCGTTCAGCCCCATCTGCTTAAGGATTACGAAGAGTCTCGCAGTTGGCGGACTTCGCTAAACTTGCAACCCGACACCCTGGAAACTTTGCAGGAAGGACTACGTGGGGTGATTACCTACGGCACCGGCAAAGCGCTTAATGTCCCACATCTGCCCTCCTTAGCGGGCAAGAGTGGCACAGCAGAAGATCCGCCCCGCGAATCGCATACCTGGTTTGGGGCCTATGGCCCGATCGACCATCCAGAAATTGTAGTGGTGGCGTTTGGTGAGAATTCTGGGGGTGGGGGTGGTTCAGTCACTGCGCCGATGGTATTGCAGGTGCTAGAGTCGTATTTCAACCATACAGTTCCTCAAGCAGCAGCAACAGATGCCGCTGCCGCGCCTGATTAATTATCATGAATCGCCAAAATCCTGAGAGGGGAGCTAAGCTCCCATACCGGAGTACTGTTTCAGACCCCGCCGCCACAACCAGCGATTGAGGCCAAAGAAAATCGCAATCCAACCCAGCATAATAGCGAAACTTTGCCCCAGATTTACTGGTAGCCCGACGAGTAAACTGGCGGGAAAGTGGATCATGTAAGGGAAAGGAGTCCACTCGACAACCTGACGCACAAGAGGAGGAAACATTTCCAGGGGAGCAATCAATCCTGACAAAAACAAATAGAACAGAAACCAAAATTGCTCGATCGCGCTGGCTCGTTCAATCCAAAAGGCCAACATAGCGAAGGTGTATTGCATGATAAACCGGAGGATGAAAGCCAGAAATGTGGCCACTAATGTCAGCAATAGTTGAGGTATGGTCGGCAACCAGAAGGCTTGCGGATAGAGAAAAAAGAAAAAACCAACCAGCAGAATCGCAAACGGGAGACGGGCAAAGCGTTCGGCAAAATGAGAAGCTAAATGATGCCAACCTGGATCAAGTGGTTGTAGGAGCCGAAATGAGAGTTTGCCTTCCACAATCTCCCGTTCAAATTCCCAGATTACCCAAACGACGGAAAACTGGCGGACTAGAAAAACGGCGAGAAAATAGCGGACAAAATCCTGAGGGGATAACCCAAATTCTCCCTGTTGAGAGGCTTTGACCCAGACCCCCATGAGAATCAGCGGTAACGTGCCCGACAATACCCACAACAATAACTCAGCCCGGTATTCCAACATGTAGGCGTAGTAGACAAGTAGCAATGTTTGGGTGCGTCGCCAAATCGATCGCACAGCAGAACGAATCGGTTGAGTCTTCCGGGTTAGCATCCTGAATAATCTCCTTAAATTCGCCCCGCTGACAAAATCTGCTGTGCAGTCAGTTGGAGGTCTGGAGTTGATTGAGCCATGTGCTAAATATCCTCCTAGCTGACCCATCCTGCTTGAAATACCTGACCAATGACTTCTTCAATCGGCGGTTCTGTGACGGTCATATCGACCACATCCAACTCTGCCAAAAGTCGTGCGATCGTGCGGGTCAAAGCCTCTTGCCGGACGATAAAATGGGCCACTCGTCCATCCACAGACGCCAGTTCCCCATAAATTTGCAATTCAGCGGGCGATCGCGCTTCACCCAACTCAACCGTAATTTCGCGACAGGGCGCAAAGCGATCGAGCAAACCATTCAGACTGCCATCGTAGATGAGTTGTCCCTGGTGGATCATCAACACTCGTTCACACAAAGTTGTAATGTCTGCCATATAGTGACTCGTCAGCAGCACAGTGGCTTGATAACGGCGATTATATTCCTGCAAAAATTCCCGCACACTCACTTGAGCATTGACATCCAATCCTAGTGTCGGTTCATCTAAAAACAGGACAGAGGGGCGATGGATCAAAGCAGCCAGTAATTCTGCTTTCATCCGTTCTCCCAATGACAACTTGCGGACGGGTTGATTCAGTTTATCTTGTAGTGAAAGCATTTCAATCAGTTCACCGACCTGTTGCCGATAATCGCGTTCTGAAATGCCATAGACCGCTGCATTGATTCGTAGCGAGTCCAGCGTGGGCAAATCCCAGATCAACTGCTGCTTCTGTCCCATCACCAGGGTGATTTTCTGCAAAAAATCCCTTTCTCGCCGGAAAGGAGTATAACCAGCAACATCAATGTGTCCACCAGATGGATGGATCAATCCAGTCAACATTTTTAGGGTTGTGGTTTTGCCTGCTCCATTGGGGCCCAAAAAGCCAACAACTTCCCCTGGTTCAATTTGAAAAGATACCTCTCGCACCGCAGTCACCGATCGATAGGTGCGGCGAAAGAAATGATTTAGAGTTCCTTTCAGCCCCGGTTCTTTAACCGCGACCGGGTAGATTTTGGTTAATTGATTTACATTAATGATGCCCATAAGTTTACTTTAGGCGATCGAGACCCAAAAAGGGAGTGAAAACCCCAAAGGTGCAGAGAATACAGAGTCCTACTCAAATTCTTTGTGTCCTTTGTGTCTTTGTGGTTCTATCCTCACGGTTAATGTGAATTAGACAAAAGGGCATTCCACACAACAGTCCAACCAGCAGGACAGCGGATGTTTCCATGCGCCGACTCCGACAAATATCAAGGTGGAGCAATGGGACAACTATGAGATCTTCTACAGATCTACAGTTTTGTTGTGCAATTTAAATTCACACCTAGTGCAGCATCACAACTAAAGAAGTAGGGTAAATCCCTGCGGAATTTACCCTACTTCTTAAAATTGACAGAGCACTAGAGCGATTTTAACGAATAAGTTCTAGGCGATCGCTCAATGATTTGATAGAAGTTGAAGCTGATGCCGAAGAGGAAATAACAGCCGACAAATTTGGCATTTCTTGCCAACAATGAGGGCAGAACCAATAGATACTATTGTGGCGGGCGTGGCGCAGCAGTTGTTCTGAACAGCAAGGACAGGTATTCATAGTTTTTTAAATGGGGATTGAAGTTGTTTAATTCTGAGAATTTCTACACTAACTAAACAGCAACTTGACAATGATTTGTAAAACTTTGTTCTTTCTATATCAGAATGACAGAGATATTGGATGAATTCAATTCGGCAACCTACCTAATTCATCGGGTGATAACCCTATAGTATGCTTGCGATTGGGAAAAGGCTACTCAACTTGACAATTATTAAGTCACTCTATTAAGTATTGTTGATATTGCTTAAATTGCCCAACAGCCCAACTTTAGGCTGATTCCAAGAAACTTAAATCGTTATATTGAATACTTTTTAAGTGACAAAACTGCTCAAATGTATCGTTCAATACCCTCTGTTTGACAACAAACAAATTGCTTATGTAACTGTTATCCACGTTACTTTTATCTTGTTTTTTATAACCTTATTCTCTGTCTTCAAATTGCAATGTTTTTCCCGGGAAAATGAAGTTAGCAAACCTTATTAATTGAGCTAGTTGTTACTCAAATCACACTAAAAAATGTCAACTGTATTCCCCAAAAAGCGATTTATTTTTTGGATTCTATGCCTTATGGTAGAAGCAAGCCAGACAAACTGATACGGATGTACGCAGGTTGTAGGTGACGCAGCCGCAGCCCACACCACTTATAGAATCAAATTGGCTCTTATGGATTTGTAGTAGAAACTGTAGGGCAAGCTTCTAGCCCACATGGGCAAGATGCCCGTCCTACGGCATATTCAATTGTCTTATCACCATGATTTTAGGAAAACCATCAAATTTTGAAACCATGTAAAAGTTGGGAGGGTTGCAGCCCTTGCAGCAGTGATTGACCCATGGACTGTTTCCCGCTGGGTATGCTTGTCCGTTAAATTAGATTTCGCACAAGACCTACATACACACCTTGAATGTCTACGGAATCTACTGCCACATCAGTTGGAGGATACATCGGATTCGCAGGTTTAAGGGTAATCATATTGCCATTGCGGTAAAAGCATTTGAGGGTGGTTTTACCTTCTACCCGGGCTGCTACAATCGTGGAATTTTTAATTGATTTGAGGTCAGTTGGGGGCTTCATAATGACAACATCTCCATTGTCGATCAATGCTCCCACCATACTGTCTCCCATCACTCGCAGCGCAAAACATTGGGAAACCTCGATCGCTGTCATGCGTTTGAATTGAGGAAAGCTGGAAAGGCTGATCCGTTTGACTTCCTGATCAGGAAATACTTCAGTTAAACTGTGGGCTGAAATGGTGCCTAGAATAGGCACCATACCAACTTTGGGGTTAATAAATTGATACGTGCGGGAACTACTACCAACCCAATCCAGCCAACCTCTATCTCGTAAGCGTTTAAGGTGATATCGTACCGCCGAAACCGATTTCCAGCCGATCGCCTCCCGCATTTGTTGCAAGGAGGGGGAATGCCCGAAGTAGAATATGTATTCCTCCAGCCAATCGAGCAATTGTTGTTGAATTTCGGTGATGGGTTCCATGCGGATTTGGATAAGAAACGCCTGTACTGGTTTCTCTAGCTTAATCCAAAATCCTTTAATCTACGACTCGAATTAATCCCATCTCTAATCGATCCATGACTTGGCGTATTCGCTCCAATTCTACTGGAGTCAAAGGCGTTTCGGAGCCTGATGCTTGCAGTAAGACGGTCTCGTCGGCACGGGTAATTTTACCGGAAGCGACGATGCGCTCAGTTACCTGCGTGACAGGAGATTGAGATAATAAATGTGCTTTTCGTTTCATAATTGAGTCTCTGGTCAACATCCCTGATGTAATCTAGATTGACTGAATTGTTCTTCAATAAAATCCTGCGTATGGTCATTTCCATCGGGATGGAAATTCAAGCTATCAAAAAATATTGCGCTCTGATGACATCCATGTTTGAGATTCCCCGCTTTCAGAATCCCGTTTTACTGAGACAATCCCTCACTCATCGTTCCTATGTCAATGAGCACCCAGCAGCAGGAGAACACAATGAACGGTTGGAATTTTTGGGAGATGCGGTGCTGAACTTCTTGAGTGGAGAATTTCTCTACAAGCGTTATCCCGACAAATCAGAGGGAGAACTGACTCCTTTGCGATCGGCTCTGGTGGATGAGAAACAATTGGCAGAGTTTGCCATCGCCCTGGGACTGCATCACTCAAATATGTTGCGTTTGGGCAAAGGAGCCGAACGCGAAGGCGGACGACAGAACGCCAACCTGTTAAGTAGCGCCTTTGAAGCCTTGGTTGGGGCTTATTTTCTGGACGCTGATTCTGATATTGAAACGGTGCGATCGTTCATTTTTCCGATGTTTCAAGCAGTGGTCGATCGCCTCGCGGTAGCTTTACCAACCGTGAATTACAAGAGTCGATTGCAGGAATGGTCTCTTGCCCAGTTTGGCGAAAATCCCAAATACTTTATCGTTGCTCAATCTGGTCCTGATCATGTCAAAGAATTCACTGCCGAGGTGCGAATTGCAGGTGAAAAATACGGAGAAGGCAAGGGCCGACGTAAACAAGATGCTGAAAAAAATGCAGCAGCATCCGCCCTTCAACATTTGGGGTTAGTGTAATTTGGCTCGTTCGTGACAAACCAACTAAAAACCGATGGCGTTGCTTAATAGAGGAATGATTTTGGACGCAAAACGAAGGTTTCACGTCCAAAACATCCTTAAAATCAGCATTGGTAGCTGCAAATAAGAGTTTAGAATGTGGAGCAACACAACACGAAATCATTGGTCATACTAGTGGTCTGTCAAGGAAGTTTTGAGGGGTCTGTGACCCCTCAAAACTTCCTTTAAATTAATTTTGATTTGCGGGATATCCCGCAAATCAAAGTTGACAGACTACTAGTGAGGAAAGACTCAGGCGCATTATAGAAATTTTGAATTGTTTAGAACATGGCGAAGTGTCTGGGAGAAGAGTAAGGCCCGATTGGGGCACAGAGTTATCACACGTTTTGCCAAATAAATCTACGCCTACTGTTCCAGTAAAAATCATTGGCTCTTCCGGATCTGTGGTGAAAACTGTAGCGCAAGCTTCTAGCCTGCACGGGCAAGATGCCCATCCTACGGCAATATGCAATTGTCTTATCACCATGATGCTGGGAGAACCGAGTAATCGTTAATTGGGCTGCAACAATCTGGGACCGGATGGTAGCTCAAAATCTGGCTGAAATCAGCATCCCAACCAGCGCACTCACCGCGCCTAACCCTGCTAATAAAGCGCGCCAAACTTAGACTTATACGCCAGCTTCACCTGCGTCTTAGAGCTTGGATAGTAGAGACAACATGAGCAGCAACAGTGTCTATCTCTTCTACCGTATTAAACCGACCGATGCCAAATCGCAGCGAGGCTTGAGCCAATTCTGGCGATCGCCCCAGTGCTTTTAACACATGGGACGGTTCCGCTTTGGCGGAACTACAAGCGGCTCCAGAGGAAAGGGCGACGACCGATTGCAAACCCAATAGCAGCGCTGCCCCATCGACTTCGGCCACGCTAATGTTGAGGTTGCCAGGAAGCCGTTGCAGCGGGTGTCCGTTCAGGTAGATACCCTCTAGCAACCGCAATTGGGAGAACAGGCGATCGCGCAGTTGGGTTAATCGTTGCCGTTCGGATGCCATATCAGCTACGCCCAATTCCACAGCTTTAGCCAGAGCGACGATTTGAGGGACATAGAGGGTGCCAGACCGCATCCCCCGCTCGTGTCCCCCACCATGTAATTGAGGTGCCAGTTGCACTCTTGGTTGACGACGACGGACATACAATGCACCAATGCCTTTCGGGCCATACAACTTATGTGCTGTCATCGACAACAGGTCGATCGACAGAGCTTCCACATCTAACGGAATTTTGCCGATCGCTTGAGCCGCATCGGTATGAAACAAAACCTGGCGATCGCGGCAGCACTGACCGATCTCAGCCAACGGTTGTAATACACCAATTTCATTGTTGGCCGCCATCACCGAGACCAAGATGGTATCTGGGCGAAACGCTTTATCCAGTTGATCGAGATCCACCAAACCATCGGGCTGCACTGGTAGAAAGGTGACTTCAAATCCCATTGCTTGCAGATAGCGACAGGGATCTAATATCGCGCTGTGTTCTGTTTGTAGGGTGATCAAATGCCGCCCCTTAGAAAAATAGGCTTCCACCACCCCTTTGATGACCAGGTTATTAGCTTCCGTGGCTCCACTGGTGAACACAATTTCTTCGGGGGTAGCATGAATTGCCTGAGCAATGACTTCTCGCGATCGCTTCACTGCCGCTGCGGCTTCCCAACCATATTGATGCGACAGACTGGCAGGATTGCCAAAATGCTCAGTGAAATAAGGCAGCATGGCAGCGAGGACGCGCTCATCCAGCGGGGTCGTCGCATGGCAATCGAGGTAGATGGGACGATGAGGCATATTGGTTGAAAGCTGGTGTAGCCCGGAGGTTATTCAGGTAAAGAAAATACCAGTTCAGGTACAAGGATTAATTCTACACCGAGACTAACGAGACGACCGATGCCGAGAAATTTCCCTGCTTCGTTGTAAATTCGACCCAGTTTCAAATCTGCTAAACAGTTGCCATCGTGCAGGGAAATTTTCTGGCCCTGACACCAACGCTGGGCTTCCTTAGCTGTTAAAGTCACGGGAGGAATATGTTTCAATCCCGCATCGACTGGAATGGGTTGGAACGTCCAATTGTTCACCTGCTCGATAAACTGATCCAGGGTAAGACTATCAGACAAAGTAAACCCACTACTTTCGGTTCGTACCAATGCGGCTAAGGTGCCCCCAACCCCAAGTACATCGCCTAAATCACGGGCAATCGAGCGAATGTAAGTGCCTGTGCCACAGGCGATCGCCAAATCAATCTCGGGAAAATCTCCCGATCGCCAATCCAACACCGTAATCTGGTAAATTTGCACGGTTCGCATAGGGGCTTCTACCTTCTGACCCGATCGCGCTAACTGGTGCAGACGCTTGCCTTGCACTTGAATAGCGCTGTAAATGGGCGGTATTTGCTGAATGGTTCCTTGAAATTGAGGTAGAGCGGCTTCAACCACATGCCGTTGTAAGTCTGGCGCGGGTTGGGAAGTCATGACTTCTCCAGCTAAATCGTCAGTCGTTGTTTTAACCCCCAAACGAATCGTTGCCCGATAGCCCTTGTCGCGATCGAGGTACTGTAGCAATCGAGTGGCCTTACCCAGAGCGATCGGCAAGACACCAGTAGCATCCGGATCAAGTGTGCCGCCATGTCCAACCCGGCGCAGTTTTAAGGCCTTGCGAACCCGATCAACGCAATCATGAGAAGTCAGTTTGGCAGACTTATTGAGATTCAAAAACCCTTGCACAATCGCATCCAGACAGCAGGTAAGTTTAAATAAGAAAATTGGAATTTTCTAATGGACGAAAATCCACCAGTTAAGTTCCTCAATCTCGAAGTTCAATATAGCAATCCTATTTGCATCATGAACAGGCGGGCTAAAGCCCCTTGTTTTAAGGGATTGTCCTTTCACAATTGAGTGATCCTGAAAGGTGGCATGAGGGTGCATCCCGATTTTGCGAGTGGCGCGGGCTGCGCCCGCGCCACTCGCAAAATCGAGTTTAGAAGATTACAAAAGTGGGATGCACTCGTGACATGAAATGCTTTAAGGAATGGGAATCGATCGCAACAAGCGCTCAACAATGCCTTTAGAGCGATGTCCACCTGAGGGGATCAACCGATGTGCCAAAACGTAGGGCGCAAGCAACTTGACATCATCTGGAATAGCGTAGTCCCGCCCTTCTAGAAAAGCGAGCGCTTGAGCAGCCCGATGCAGAGCAACAGTGCCGCGTGGACTAACTCCCAGAATGATGTCTTCATCCTGGCGAGTTGCCCTGACCAACCCTAAAATATATTGCTGTAAATGGGTTTCAACCCTGACCTGTCCACACAAGTGGCGCAATTCTTGAATTGCTTCAAGGGACAGACAGGGCTGTAAATCATCTGGAGTCGTCGCTTGCTGTAATCTCTGCAACATTTGCAATTCTTCCAGTTCAGTAGGATACCCCAGGCTTAAGGACAGTGCAAACCGATCCATTTGGGCTTCTGGAAGGGGAAAGGTTCCCTGATACTCCACTGGATTTTGCGTCGCAATCACAAAAAAAGGATTGGGCACTGGGCGGGAAACGCCATCGATCGTCACCTGCTGTTCTTCCATGACTTCTAACAGCGCCGATTGAGTGCGCGGAGTCGCCCGGTTGATCTCATCTGCCAGCAGGATATTAGCAAAAACTGGTCCGGGTAGAAATTCAAAGGCTCCGGTCTGTGGGTTCCAGATGTTAATGCCTGTGACATCCGACGGTAATATGTCAGGAGTGCATTGAATGCGTTGAAACTTACCATCGATCGATCGCGCTAGGGATTTTGCCAAAAGGGTCTTACCCACTCCTGGAACATCTTCTAATAGTGCGTGCCCTCCAGAAAGCAGGGCGACTAGAATCAGCCGAATGGCTTCCTGCTTACCAACGATCGTTCGACCAAGAGTTTCCTTCAGTTTTTCAATAGCTTCGCGCATCCCTGTGATCTCTGCTAAGAGGATTAGGACTATTCTTGTTCGCTTCCACTGTAGCTTAATCGAACGCGAGTTCAACCATCGCCGCTGAGGGCTGAGCCTGCTTAACCCTGTGGAGACTCACACTAATCAAGCATTGCTGCTTTCTGGAGAACTGAACGAGCCATCTCACAATCAATTTGGATTTGCTGTTTTAGCTGATTTAGGGAGGCAAATTTTTGTTCTGGGCGCAGAAATGCCTTCAAGCCAACTGCCAGCGTTTGTCCATACAAATCACCATCCCAATCTAACAGATGAACCTCTGTTGCCAGGTCAATTCCATTCACAGTGGGGCGCAGTCCTAAATTCATCACACCCCAACATACAGGTTCGGTGCGTTGCCAAGCAGATGCGTAAACTTCGACGGCGTAAACACCCAACTTGGGTAGAAATTTTTCGGCAGGCAGGGCTAGGTTAGCTGTGGGGAAACCGAGAGTCCTCCCCAGTTGTTGTCCTTTGATGACTTTACCAATCAGGGCATAAGGTCGTCCCAGCAATTGATTAGCTTTATCCAAATTGCCGCATTGTAAGGACAGCCGAATCGCAGAACTACTGATCCGTTCGCCCTCACATAGCAGTAAAGGAGCCGTGTGGACAGGGATGTGGTGTTGAGCGGCGATCGCCCGCAAATCTGCGATCGTGCCGGAGCGATTCTGACCGAACCGAAAGTCCTGTCCGACACAGATAATCTGGGGTTGTAGCTGTTCAATCAGCACTGCCTCGACAAACGCTTGCGCGGTCAATTGGGCTAAGGCTTGATTAAACGGTAACAAGACGAGTTGCTTCACCCCGATTAATTTCAAATAAGCCAACTTTTCGTTGAATGGGGTAAGCAGCGGTCGAGATTGTCCGGTAAAAAATTCTTGTGGGTGCGGGTAAAAAGTGACGACTGTAGGATAAGCTGTGCAGTCAAGTTCAGAACAAACGGGCGATCGCTCACCCGGTTGAAATGGAGGGCTGAACTGATCTGCACTGGCGATCGCAGTCCCAACATCCTTGAGGTCTGTCGTGGGCAGGCATTCAAGCAGGGCAGAGAGGTAGTGGGGTGCAAGTGACCGAGCATTCCAGGCAGAATCACTGGAATGCTTCAACAGGTCATCCTCTGTAAAAATTTGACGGATGACTCTATGGTGCCCTTGGTGAATACCATCAAAATTTCCCAGGGCAATTCGAGTTGGTATTTTAGCAATATCCAGATGACTAATCCACACGCTCAATATTTTGACATATCAGCGTTGATGCTTTGACAAAACCACATCGTCAATTTCCTGCGAGTTGTTGAACTACACCGAGATTTCTAACGAACCGGGATTCGATTTCGCGGAGTTGTTGTGAGATTCTAACAGGTCAATCTCCAACCCTTCCCAGGCAACGATACTGCTAGGGAACTCTCGAGCAGTGTACTCTTTGATTTGATCCATAAACTCATCGCTATGGAGTGGGTCATGGTGAAAAATCACCAATTTCTTGACATTTGCTTTCTTTGCAACTTTGACCGCTTCTTGCCAGGTGGAATGTCCCCAGCCAACCTTGCTGGATTTTTTGGAGTAATACTCCTCATCTGTGTATGTTGCATCGTAAATCATCAAGTCAGCATCGCGGGCTAACAGGAGGACATTCTCATCAAGGCGATCGGGAAAATGTTCAGTATCGGTGATATAAGCAACCGCATGTCCCTGCCAGTTAACGCGATAGCCCACTGCTTCACCTGGGTGGTTGAGCAAGGCATTCATCACTTGCACATCCCCAATTTGCACCACCTCGCCTAACGCCAGATCATGAAACGTCAGATCGGCTCCCATAATTTGTAGGGGAACCGGAAAATTGGGGTGAAGCATTTGATCATTCAGCCGTTGTTCGATGGTTGAACCGTTGGGAGCGATCGCCCCATAGATTCTAAATCGATTGCCTTTAATAAAAGCAGGGACAAAAAAAGGAAATCCTTGAATGTGATCCCAATGGGAGTGAGTGAAAAACATGTAAGCATCTACAGGCAAGTCCCGCAGAAGTGCCTGACCCAACACTCTCAACCCAGTTCCACCATCAAAAATCAAACGATGACCACCAACTCTCACCTCTACACAAGAGGTGTTACCGCCATAACGCACCGTCTCTGATCCAGGGCAAGCAATACTGCCCCTAACCCCCCAGAAGTGAACGGTAAATTGGTTCTGCATAATAGGCATGAGCATCCTCTACCGGCTTTCACTAAGTCTTAAGAGCTAAGCCTTACTTTTCAACAGCCTGTCGTCATCAGCCTTAATCCATTCAAACTTAGAAAGTCACACTTGAAAAGTGGGGAATGGTCTTGAACTGAATCTGCCACTCTAGCTTGGTTAAAATCTGTCACTTAGCACCCATTTCTACAATCGCTGAAGTCAAAAAAACTTATCCGATAGGTAGATCTAAACTACTTACTATAGTCTAGATTGCCATAAAACAATCTGACTTACGATTGGCTCAATTTGTGTAACTTTCTGTAATCAGCATGATGGATTCAAAGAATCCTGCCCATTAAACAAATCTAACTGCCATTGCTGCAAACTGGCTAGTCCAATCACAGAAGTCAAGTTATATTGCAAAGGAGTCACAGTAATGTAGTTCTGGCGGATAGCCTGCACATCTGTCATGATTTGACTCAGTGCTTCTGAGTCAAAACCGAGGGCAGACAAACCACCAGGAAACGGAAAGTCTAATTCTGGTTCATTGACATCCTCCAAGAGTTCACCCGCCAACCAATAGTAAGTTTTCCCACGTGGGTCAATGCGTTTTTCAAACAAATCAAAATAGCGCCGAATTCCTTGCCTCGTCAGAGCAACCCCAGCAATTTCGTGGGGAGGGACAGCAGGAATATTGACATTAAGTAGCATGGTCTGAGGTAAAGGATGCTGCTTAATCCGAGTTAATAGACGATGGGCGAAGTCGGCAGAGGGTTGGAATTCTTGCCAGGCAGAACTGGCTAAGCTGAACGCAATACTGGGAATTCCCTCGATCACTCCTTCCATTGCGGCAGAAACCGTTCCGGAATAAAGCACATCTGTACCCAAATTGGAGCCGTGGTTAATTCCTGACAAAATCACATCAGGTGGAGACTTGAGCAGTGCTCCCAAAGCTAATTTAACGCAGTCTGAAGGTGTGCCCGAACAGGCCCAGGCTTGTACACTGGGATGGAAAAAAGAGTCCACTCGTTCGGCCCGAATTGGATCGTGGAGCGTGAGACCATGACCTGTAGCCGATCGCTCTCGGTCGGGACAGACCACTGTTACTTGATAGCCTGCGATCGCCAGGGTATTCGCCAGGGTGCGAATACCTAAAGCGAAGATACCATCATCGTTGCTAAGGAGGAGGTTCATGAAGTTATCTTGTGCAAGTAAACTGATAGAGATAGAGTTTGGCAGCGATCAAGTGGGTTAAGGTTGTTACTCTCTGTGTAACCTACTTTCAACTGCATTGAAAAGTAGATGAAACCGCCCTAGTGGTCTGTCAATTTTGATTTGCGGGGTATCCCGCAAATCAAAATTAAATTCAAGGGAGTTTTGAGGGATCGCTGACCTCTCAAAACTCGCTTGACAGAGCACTAGAGCAGGAAAGGGTTATTACGCAATTATGCAGAGGTTTACCTCTCTCACTTAGCAAATTATTTATTCTTTTGGCACTTCTGAGCACCTATGAGCACAACTTCATCCATGAATGACCTTGAAACCCAGTTAAAAACCTTGCAACAGGAAGCGCAGGCAGCGATCGCTGGTGTCACAACCCTGGATCAGGTCGATCAACTTCGAGTCAAATATTTGGGCAAAAAGGGAAGTTTGTCTCAAGTGTTGGGCAGTATGGGCAAGCTAGATGCATCTGAACGTCCGCGCATTGGCGCATTGGCGAATGAGGTCAAAGAGGCCCTACAAGCCGTTCTAGACCAGAAGCGGAATAGTATTCAAGCAGCGCAACTAGAAGTTCAGTTAGCCAGTGAAACGATAGATGTGACGATGCCCGGAGTTTATTGTCCACAAGGGCGTTCTCACCCTTTGACCAGCACGGTTGATCGGGTTCTGGATATCTTCGTTGGGTTAGGCTACACCGTTGCTCGGGGGCCGGAGATGGAGACAGATTATTACAATTTTGAAGCATTGAATACGCCAGCCGATCATCCGGCCCGCGACATGCAAGACACATTTTACTTGCCGGATGGCAATTTGATGCGAACGCAGACTTCTGCGGTGCAAATTCGCTATATGGAGGTCAACGATCCGCCCATTCGGGTGGCTGTCCCTGGTCGATGTTATCGAAGAGATACGGTTGATGCCACTCACGCTGCTGTATTCAACCAAATTGAAATATTGGCGATCGATGAAGGGTTAACCTTTACAGACCTGAGAGGAACACTGAAGGTGTTTTTGGAGGAGATGTTTGGTGAAATCGAAATTCGATTTCGCCCCAGTTTCTTCCCTTTTACCGAACCTTCGGCTGAAGTCGATGTGCAGTGGCGAGGACGTTGGCTGGAAGTGATGGGTTGCGGTATGGTAGACCCGAATGTGTTGAAGACAGTAGGTTATGATCCTGAGGTCTATACTGGTTTTGCGGCTGGTTTTGGAGTGGAGCGGTTTGCGATGGTATTACACCAAATTGATGACATCCGCCGTTTATACAACAGCGATTTACGTTTTCTCAATCAGTTTTAAGGAATATCTCTGTGGAGCAGAATTGACTAAAATCGAACATTTTGCATGAAAAGCAAGGCTTGCCTCCTATATCCAAAAAGGAGATTTCGTTAGTCCTAAATTTTATTGAAATGGTCTGAGATCTCTGGATCTGAGATACCTGAATCAGTGCTTTGAGCGGGAGCGAAGGTGTGCCAAATTCTACAAAATGCTTGTTGATCGGTTCGACTGAGTCTTATAGTGGCAAGTCGGCTGCTGTGTTGGGAATTGCCTACCAGTTACAGGAGAGACACATTGAAATTGCTTATGGCAAGCCCTTGGGAACTTGCCCCAGTGAATTGCAGGATGACATGGATGAAGATGTCAGGTTGATTACTCAACTCCTTAATATTCCCAACCAGCACGTTTTACCAACTTTACTCTTCTTCAATGAGGCGCTAATTGCTCAGCGCATTCAGGGAGAAGCGATCGATTATTGTCACCATCTGCAACCCTACATCCAGGTGCCTTCCGCCGATCTGGTATTGGTTGAAGGCGCAGGCACGTTAGAGGAAGGCAGGCTCTTTGGTTTATCGATCGCTCAATTAGCCAAAGCAATAGATTCTGCTACTTTGCTGGTTGTCCGGTTTCATGTCAACTCAATTGTAGATCAATTGCTAGCAGCTAAGTTTCATCTGGGCGATCGCTTGATTGGTGTGCTAATCAACGATATCCCGCTCGAACAACTGGAGTTTGTTAATGTCGCAGTGCGGAATTTTTTGGAGAGCCAGGGGATTCCAGTGCTGGGGATGCTGCCTAGCAATCAATTTCTCCGCAGTGTCAGTGTGGCAGAATTGGTTAAGCAGCTCAATGCTCAAGTCCTCTGCTGTCGGGAACGGCTTGACCTCATGGTCTCAACCCTGAAGATTGGGGCAATGAATGTCAACTCTGCGCTCAAGTATTTGCGGATGGCTGAAAACATGGCAGTCGTGACAGGGGGCGATCGCACTGATATCCAACTGGCTGCGTTAGAAACCTCAACTCAGTGCCTCATCCTCACTGGACAAATTCCACCTACCGATGCTGTAATTAGCCGCGCCGAGGATTTAGAAATTCCCATTCTTTCGGTGGATCTGGATACGCTGACAACCGTTGAAATTATCGATCGCACCTTTGGTCAGGTCCGTCTACATGAGCCAGCCAAAGTGCAATGCATTCGCTACATGATGGAGAAACATTTTGACACTGAGCGGTTGCTCATACAACTGGGATTAGAACCAGCCGTCAAAATTCGATAATTTAGGATTAAGAATTAAATAAAACCCAAAACTTTTTGTGAGAAGCGCGGCGCAGCCGCGCTTCTCACAAAAAAGCTCTTTTATTTAATTCACGTTCCTTAAGAGAGGAAAGATATGAGGCGATCGCTCCTGACATCTGGTGAATAGAAATTATCAATGTTTTATCAGAGCGGCGAGGTCGCACATCTCTGACTGGTACTAGTAGGCACTAGGGAAAGGCAAGTTAATAAAATACCGGGCTTCGACTACGCTCAGCCCTCAGACAATTGTGGATTGAGCGCAGTCGAAATCCACTCTGCTCAGCCCTCGGGCAATTGTGGATTGAGCGCAGTCGAAATCCACTCTGCTCAGCCCTCGGGCAATTGTGGATTGAGCGCAGTCGAAATCCACTGTGCTCAGCCCTCGGGCAATTGTGGATTGAGCGCAGTCGAAATCCACTGTGCTCAGCCCTCGGGCAATTGTGGATTGAGCGCAGTCGAAATCCACTACGCTCAGCCCTCAGACAATTGTGGATTGAGCGCAGTCGAAATCCACTACGCTCAGCCCTCAGACAATTGTGGATTGAGCGCAGTCGAAATCCACTACGCTCAGCCCTCAGACAATTGTGGATTGAGCGCAGTCGAAATCCACTCTAGGGGGATTTTGTTTTCCCGCACATCCCCTAGTATATTTGGGGTCTGATTTGGGTATGCCCTGGTACATCCTACAGGTCGCCTGGCATCAGAATTCGTCCAAACTCTCGTGAATAATCCAGGCCGGTGACGAGAACAGTTGACCAACAACCACGCTATTGCGTTGCCAAAGCTATACCCCTGAGCGTCGGCGCTCTCCCTGGTGACGGATGAACTCAGCCAGAAATGCGAGAGCACCCGAAAACAAAATTAAAACGACACTTAAAGCATTAATGTCGGGTTTAACGCCAGTGCGAACGCGGCTAAAGATTTCCATTGGCAAGGTATTGGCTCCACCACCAGAAGTAAAGCTGGAGATTAGCAAATCATCCATACTGAGCACGAAAGCTAATAGACAGCCAGAGATGATGGCTGGCATCAATTCTGGGAGAAGCACCTGAATAAAGGCTTGCAATGGGGTCGCTCCCAAATCCAAAGCGGCTTCTTCCAGATGCGGGTTTAAGCCTGTTAGTCGGGTTGACACCACAACTCCGATGTAGGCTAAACAAAAAACAACGTGAGCAGCAATAATCGTCCAAATACTTAAACGGATTGCTAAAGAAGCCATGAAAACCAGAGTAGCAACTGCGATCGCAATATCTGGAATAATCAGCGGCAGGTAAGAGACTCCACGATATAAGCCCTTGCCTGGAAACCGGTACTTGGCTAGCCCCACTGCCATCATGGTGCCCAGCACCGCTGAGATAGCAACGGCTCCCCCTGCCACTTTCAGGCTGGTGCCCAGAGCAGAGAGAATGCGAGCGTCATTGAATAAGCTGTAGTACCATTTGAGGCTGAAGCCCTGCCAAGTAGCACTGAAACGCGAGGCATTGAAGCTATAAAATGCCAGTACCAGAATAGGCAGATACATAAAGGCATACATGAAGGCAGTAAAGATCAACTGCCAGGAAAATCGAATTGGGGGAACAGCAGGTGTTGTCTTCACGGCAGTCGTCTTCAATCACTTCAGTTAAACCAGTCCATCAGCATTGCGATCGCCGTATTTAATCAACAGCGCGATCGCCAAACTCACACCCAGAATGAGCAATATACTCAAAGCCGAACCCAACCCCCAATTGCGGGTTGCCCCTAAAAATTGGTTGTAGATAAGACGAGCGGTTGTCATGCTGGATGCACCTCCCAGCAGTTCAGGGACAACGAAATCTCCCAGACTGGTAATAAATACCAACAGTCCACCAGCGGCAATTCCAGGCAAAGTTTGGGGCACCGTCACCTGCCAAAAAGCAGTTTGGGGGGGCGCTCCCAGATCCGCTGCTGCTTCCAGCAGACGCTTATCCAGTTTCTCTAAGGAGGCGTAGAGAATCAGGACAATGTAAGGCAGGAAGCTGTAACTCATGCCAATAAACACGGCTGGATCGCGATTTAGCCAGGTTTGACCGGGCAATCCGATCGCGGCCAGTAGGGAATTGAGCACACCAGTTGGGCGCAGGATGGTAATCCAGGCGTAGGCTCTGAGCAGGGAGGAAGTCCACAAAGGCAGGACAAAACAGATGAGGAGCAAGTTGCGCCAGCGTTTCGGAGCCAGCACCGCAATCCAATAAGCCACAGGAAAGCCCAGCAGCAAACAGATCACCGTTGTACCGATGGCATAAGAGATCGATCGCCCAATCACCCTCAGGTAGATCGGTTGAAAAATTTCCAGGTAATTCCCTAAACCAAAGCCCTGAATCGGTTGTCCAGGACGGATGCCTGGAACCAGACTCAATTGCAGAATCAGCAACGTGGGGATAACAAGTAGCAAAAACAGCCAAAATCCAGCAGGGGCAAGCAGAATGAGAGGTTGCACCAGTTTAGCCAGTCGTTGCTGCATGGAAGAGTCAGGCGACGATCGCTCAGTCGCAGGAGTAACGGGAGTAGAGGTAGACATGTTAATTCAGCTAATCTAAGCGCTCGTCAGTTGAGTCCAATAGCTATCAAAAGCCTCTGTAATTTTCTCGCTAACTGGAGCAATGCGCTCACACTTGGCTAAAACTTCCTCAGGTGGGAACAGGTTGGGATCTTCCTTAAGTTCACTGGGCAGCAGGTCAAAGGCAGCTTGATTGGGAGTGGCAAACTTGAGGCGGGAAACCAGGTTTGCATTGTTCTCTGGGTTGAGGAAATAGTTAATCCATTCGTAGGCAGCATCGGGATGGGGAGCAGTCTTGGGAATGACAATCGTATCCGTCCAGAGAGACGAGCCGCTTTCAGGAACGATGTATTTTAGGTTAGGGGCTTCCGCCATCAAGGACAATGCATCGGTAGAATAAGCCATTGAAACTGAGAGGTCGCCGCTAGCGATCTGGTCTTCCCAGCCATTGGTGAGGAAATTGGCGATCGCAGGTTTCAATTCCACCAGTTTCTTGTAAGCAGCTTCAAGCTCAGAAGCATTTTCAGAATTGAACGAATAGCCCAGGAAGCGCAGCACCGACCCCATCACTTCTCGGACATCATTGATCAAGGTGATCTGGCGAGTTAATTGGGCTTGGTTGTCAAACAGGTAATCCCACCCTCGCATTTCTCCAGGCAACCGGGTTGGGTCAAAGACAAAACCTGTTGTTCCCCAAGTGGCGGGCACGCTGTGAGCATTGTTAGGGTCGTAACTTGGATTTTGCCACTGGGGCTTTAATGTTGCCAAACCCCGCAAACGAGATTGATCTAGCTCAGTCAACATCCCCAACTCGACCATCTGGGTCACCATATAATCGGACGGGAAGATAACACTGTATTGACTGCCCCCGCCTGCTTGCATCTTAGCCAGCATAGTTTCGTTGGAGTCATAGTTATCAACAACAACTTGAATGCCCGTCTTGCTTTGAAAATCTCTTAGCAATTCTGGATCGGTGTAATTTGTCCAACTGTAGACATAGAGGGTGCTTTTGTCACCCGTTGTACCCGTGGCATTGCCCACTGCGGAACCACTAGTTGGGCTGCTTTCAGTTCCTCCTACCTCTGCTAAATTACCAGCACAGTTAGAGAGGACGACTCCTGATAGGGCCGCCGATGAGAGTTGTAGGAAGCGTCTTCGAGAACTTAGAAAAGTAGATGAAGACAAGCGCGACAACCGTAGATTAGGAGGCATTGCTCTCTCCCGTTAGATTAAGAAGGAATATCAATGTGAACAGTAACACTCTGAACAATTGCACCATCAAAACGAACAATCAGAACATAGTCTAACTTGTTGAGGTCATTACGCAGAACCGGATTTATGCCATTAGTGCAACACCATCACTGGCAGCCCAATACACATGAATTGGAGTGTCTGGAGCGGGAGATTGACCCATTTTGTTAGGTTGCAGAACTGTCAAACAATCTCCTGTGATCAACTCCACCATGTAGTGCATGTGAGTGCCCAGATACATTGTGTTTTTCAGCCGACCTTCAAAGGAATTACCAGGAATGTTGGGTTTGTCCAAGCTGACATGAATTTTTTCTGGTCGAACACTGACAATAACTTGTGGCGGAATGGAGCCATGCCAACTTTCCTGAGGCTTCACCCAAATCTTCAATCCCTTGTCTGTGTGAACCCGCATGACTGCATGATCAGAAGCCTCAACCCGCCCTTGAAAGAGGTTGGTATCTCCAATGAAATCAGCCACAAAGGGAGTTTGAGGATAATCATAGATTTGGCTGGGAGTACCAATCTGTTCGATTCTGCCCTCATTCATGACAGCGATGCGATCGGACAAACTGAGCGCTTCTTCCTGGTCATGAGTCACCATAACAAAAGTAATGCCTAATTCTTGATGCAAGTTGGACAATTCTATTTGCATTTCTTTTCGCAACTTCAAGTCCAGCGCCCCCAAAGGCTCATCCAACAACATAACCGTAGGGCGATTGACCAACGCTCTGGCCAGAGCGACTCGCTGCTGCTGCCCACCAGAGAGTTGAGCCGGATAGCGCCGTGCGAATGGCACCATCTTGACCAGTTCTAAAGCCTCTTGCACCTGCCGTTGCACCTCAGATTTACTGAGTCTCTTAATTCGCAAGCCAAAGGCAACGTTGTCCCAAACAGATAAGTGACTAAAGAGGGCATAGCTTTGAAAAACCGTATTCACCGGGCGACGGTAAGGAGGAATATGGGACATGGGTTGACCACAAACGATAACCTCACCCGCTGTCGGTTCCTCAAAGCCAGCAATTAAGCGGAGAGTGGTTGTTTTGCCACACCCTGATGGTCCGAGAATACTAAAAAATTCTCCCGGACGAATTCCCAAATCAATCCCCCGAACAGCAGTTTCTCCGTCGTAAACCTTGAACACCTTGCGGAGTTCAACATCAAGTCGGGTATCCGACTCGTTGGTTACTTGTTCTTGCACCAAAGTTTGAGACATGTAGCAAGTTCCTCGCAATCACTCCCAGTAAACGCTTGGTTAAGGATACAGTGCAGTGGCTCATGCCGATCGCTCCAGTTAACTGCTTTTACTCAGCCCCTCCATTCGCGGCAGCGACATTACCTCCCTATGTTTAGGGGAGACGCTGAAAATGATCGTTAAGCAGGATACCAAATAATTTGAGACCACTTGATAAGCAAGTGATCTCCTCTCCAGTATGGGGCAAATTCAAGTAGGGACACCTGATTCAGGTAAAAATTTTCAGCGGCACACTCTCTACTCACCCAAGAATTCATCAATGCGTTCGACATAGGGCAGATGAGCGATCGCCGCCAAGATTTCTCGCCAGCGAGGGGTATGGGTGTTGCCGATACAGAGGACTTGATGGGATTGACAGCCAATTCTACCGCGTGAGTCAGGATACATTTGAATGGCTGGATCAATTGCTTTCAGTTCAGTCATAGCTGCATCGGTCGCAGGGATACAAAACTCGTAGCTGAGCGATCGCCGCCCATTCCCTTGACCCATTAAACCCTCTGGGGACAATCGAGACACATCAAAGGTAATTTTGGTCAAATCTAGAGCGGGGATATCTGATAGCAGATTAACGGGTTGGGAGGTAACGAGACTAGCAGGTAGGAGAGTAACCACAGAGGCACAGAGAAGAAGAGACATAAACAGTGGAATTCTAATACCAACTATACGGAGGAATCGGCTGCTACAACTAAGATCGTGAATTGAATCACTCATTTGCTTAAATCCCAACATCGTTTATGGAACTGATTCTGCTGCTGGCGGCGATCGCCATCACTCTGGCAATCGTGACCTGGTTAGTCAAGGTCGTCAAAGCTACCCTAAGTACGGCGATTGCCATCGCCATAATTGTGTTCACCATCCAAATCATTTGGGGAATTGGCCCAGGCGAGTTGTGGGAGTCCATCACGCAGTTTTGGCTCAATTTGGGGCGATCGCTGTCAGGGGGGGCTTAGATTTTGGTTATGCATCCTTCATCGGGATGCTCGACCAAGGGATGCTCGACCAGTTGTCCGTAATAACCTATGATGATGCGGCTACCGTCTTTGAGAATGTGAACCTCTAGTTGATCGTTGGCCCAGGCAATTTGATCTTGAAACGCTGGGTTGAAGATAGGAACTCGCTATAGGATGCTCCTGTTGCGATGGGCAGCAATATACTGCAAATTTAACTGGAACAAATGGGATGGCAGATGCGATCTCCAACTCCACCTCCAAGCTTAGACTGTTGTATCAAGGAGATGGGAAAAATCACGAAAATCCTGCGGATTGGCTTAAGAAAATTAAACAAAATCTGCTCCCTCAGATTCGCGTACAATTTTTGCAGCCTACCCCAAAATCCAGAGTCTTCATGTCTTTACAAGCAATCTCTATCCCTCCCCGGTGTGGTCTTACTCAAGGTGTTTTGGTCGCACTGCATGGTTGGGGAGCCAACAATCAAGATTTGGCTAGTCTGGCTGCCTATTTAGACTTGCCAGACTACTGGTTCGTGTTTCCAAATGCCCCCATCTCCCATCCCTATGCCCCCGCTGGCAGAATGTGGTATGGACTCCCTCTGGGTTACACATTTCAAACCCAGCCCAATTTTGCTCAGCAGCCTGATTTAGTCACCAGTCGGCAAGCTTTAACCCAATGGCTGACCCAGTTACCGTCCACCACTGGCGTGCCCTTATCTCAGACGGTTTTAGCTGGTTTTTCTCAAGGAGGGGCCATGACTCTAGAGGTCGGGACGAGCCTGCCGTTGGCTGCCCTGATGGTCTTGAGTGGCTATCTCCATGCGCCCCTACCCCTTAACCTTTCAGCGATTCCACCCGTTTTGATGGTGCATGGTAGGCAAGATGCTGTAGTGCCGTTAGTGGCAGCCCATCAAGCCAGGGACAGTTTGCTGAAAGTAGGAGCTACGGTCGAATATTACGAATATGAAATGGGACATGAAATTCAGCCTATTGTCTTGCAGATTATGCAAAGTTTTTTGCGAGACAAAGGCTTTCCTCTGGGCGCAGCCGTGGAATCAACGTAGGATGGGTATAGACTACATTGAGAGTTGGAGCACGTTAGGTTAAAGATGTAGCCTGGGAGGGAGACTATGACACTGTTGCATTCTCTGGAAACTGATGTCTCTCGAATTAATGAGAGGGATATAGCGGAACTGGCTCAACGTTTAGAGTCAGACGACTACACGAATCCATTTGCGGGTCTACAAGATTGGCACTTGTTAAGGGCGATCGCCTTCCAACGTCCAGAACTGATTGAACCCTATCTCTACCTCTTGGATATTGAAGCCTTTGACGAGGCATGATGGTTGTTTGGTATAAATTGGGTGTATGGCTCAGGGTCGGCGAATCGTTGTAGGTGTTGGGGGTGGCATTGCTGCCTACAAAGTCTGTGAAATTGTTTCTGAATTAGCGAAAACGGGCATTCAGGTGCGCGTGGTCTTGACGGAGGGCGCTCAAGCATTTGTCGCGCCGCTGACCTTCGCCACCTTGAGCCGTCATCCTGCTTATACGGATCAAACTTTCTGGCAACCCACTCACTCTCGCCCGCTCCATATTGAACTGGGTGAATGGGCAGAGCTATTGCTTATTGCTCCTTTGACAGCCAATACTCTGGCGAAACTCGCCTATGGTCTAGCTGATAATTTGTTGACCAATACCGTGTTGGCTTCTACCTGTCCGGTGCTGCTTGCCCCAGCTATGAACACCGACATGTGGCAACAGGTGTCGGTGCAGCGAAACTGGCAATTGATCCAGACCGATCCCCGATATCACTGCCTCAACCCCCATGCGGGAGTATTGGCTTGCGATCGCAAAGGAGTCGGTCGCATGGCAGAACCCGCCGATCAACTTGCCTACATTCATTCTCTGTTGCATACAACAGGAATCCGAGATTTATCTGGCTTACACCTCTTGATTACGATGGGGGGCACGCGGGAGCATCTTGATCCAGTTCGTTTCATTGGCAATCCGGCAACGGGCAAGATGGGTGTAGCCTTAGCTCAAGCTGCTCTGCATCGGGGGGCAACGGTGACGGTCATTCACGCACCTCTGGAATCCCATCTGGCGGCTCAACTCTCTGGTACACACCAGATTTCTGTGATTAGCGCCGCAGAAATGCACCAGGCCGTAATGGAGTATTTTCCCCATGCCGATTGGACGGTCATGGCTGCCGCAGTGGCGGATGTCACGCCGACGGAATGCAGTCCCATAAAACTGCCGAAACACTCTCTCCCTGCTACCCTCCCCCTGACCCCTGCTCCCGATATCCTGAGTGAACTGGGGCAACAAAAGCAACCCCATCAACGCCTGATTGGATTTGCCGCTCAAACAGGCGACATCGTTTCTCCCGCTCTAGATAAACTGCATCGCAAAAAACTGGATGCGATCGTCGCTAATCCCATCGACCAACCTGATAGCGGTTTTGGCAGTGACACCAATCAGGCAATTCTGATCAATCAACGGGGACAACAACTGGCGATCGCACCGTGTCCTAAACTCAAGCTAGCGCACCATTTATTTGACTTTATTCAGGGAAAGGTCTGGGGTTTAGAGTTAGGGGATGAGCGGTGAGGGATGGGGAGATGGCGGAATGGGGTAGGTTGATTTCAGTGACTCTGTGGTTCTGCTTTTCTTGGTATCGATTTTGTGCCTTTGTGGTTCTAATTTTCTTGCTGAGGCTTTGACTTCGCTGGGTATATCTCTTAACAAGATCGAGTGAATGAACTCCTCACTCCCAAGTGGAGATGGCACAATGAATAAAAGTACATTCATCGGGCTTAACCCAGGCTTGTTGCAAGCAGTCCGACCGATTGCACAAGCTACTCGTAATACAGTTCCACAGATGTCTCTCGCCTCTTGCCTCTCATCTAGGTTAATATTAGTTAACAATAAACAAAAAAGATAAACCTTTTGCGAAGCGGGCTGTGGTGTGTGCTCTGGACGTTTGCAACGGTTTAAGCCCTCATGATGATAATTAGGAGGATAGACCTCGGTGAATAAGCGATGGAGAAATGCAGGGTTATATGCCCTTTTGGTCGTTGTTGTGATTTTTGTAGCAACAGCACTGCTGGATCGGCAACCCCCAAATACAGATTCATGGCGTTATAGCCCCGACTTCATTGAAGCGGTTAAGGCAAATCGAGTTGAAAAGGTAAACATTAGCGCTGACCGCACTAGGGCGATCGCCACAACAAATGATGGTCGGCGGGTTCTGGTGAATTTGCCCAACGATCCAGAGTTGTTGACGATTCTGACCGAAAATGATGTTGACATCTCCGTCACGCCCTTACAGGATGACAACATTTTGGCAAGGGTGCTGAGCACTTTGCTGATTCCATTCCTGTTGCTGGTTGTCTTGTTTTTTGTCTTGCGCCGTGCTCAAAACGGTCCGGGCAGTCAGGCGATGAACTTTGGCAAATCTAAAGCCAGGGTACAAATGGAACCCCAAACTCAAGTGACTTTCGCCGATGTCGCTGGGATCGACCAGGCTAAGCTGGAATTGGCTGAAGTTGTAGACTTTTTAAAGAATGCCGATCGCTTTACAGCAGTAGGTGCCAAGATTCCCAAAGGGGTATTGCTGGTGGGACCGCCTGGAACAGGTAAAACCCTGCTAGCCAGAGCGGTGGCGGGAGAAGCTGGTGTACCATTCTTCTCGATCTCCGGTTCTGAATTTGTGGAAATGTTTGTTGGGGTGGGCGCTTCCCGCGTGCGCGACTTGTTTGAGCAAGCTAAAGCCAACGCTCCCTGCATCGTCTTTATTGATGAAATTGATGCGGTCGGTCGGCAAAGAGGAGCTGGTTTGGGTGGTGGTAACGATGAGCGAGAACAAACCCTCAACCAGTTGTTGACCGAAATGGATGGTTTCGAGGGCAATACAGGCATTATTATCATCGCTGCAACCAACCGTCCGGATGTCCTTGATGCTGCTCTGTTGCGTCCGGGTCGTTTCGATCGCCAGGTAGTGGTCGATCGCCCAGACTATGCAGGTCGTCTAGAAATCCTCAATGTCCATGCCCGTGGCAAAACGCTATCCAAAGATGTAGATCTGGAGAAGATCGCCCGCCGGACTCCTGGTTTCACCGGAGCCGATCTGTCCAATTTGCTGAATGAGGCTGCCATCCTGGCCGCTCGGCGCAATTTGACTGAAATTTCGATGGACGAGGTGAACGATGCGATCGATCGCGTCCTCGCAGGTCCCGAAAAGAAAGACCGGGTAATGAGCGAAAAACGCAAGAACTTAGTGGCTTATCACGAAGCGGGGCACGCTTTGATCGGTGCGTTGATGCCTGATTATGACCCTGTACAAAAAATCAGCATTATTCCTCGTGGTCGGGCAGGCGGATTGACCTGGTTCACGCCTAGCGAAGACCGGATGGATTCGGGCTTGTATTCCCGGTCTTACCTGCAAAATCAAATGGCAGTAGCTCTGGGAGGTCGCATTGCTGAAGAGTTAGTCTTTGGTGAAGAAGAAGTGACCACAGGTGCATCCAATGACTTGCAACAGGTGGCACGAGTGGCTCGTCAGATGGTGACTCGCTTTGGCATGAGCGATCGCCTTGGTCCTGTGGCGTTGGGTCGTCAGCAAGGCAATATGTTCCTGGGACGCGACATTGCCGCTGAGCGCGACTTTTCCGAAGAAACAGCGGCAGCGATCGATGATGAAGTCCGCAACCTGGTGGATCAAGCCTACCGTCGGGCGCGATCGGTGCTGCTTGAGAACCGTCATGTGTTGGATCAGCTTGCTGCTATGTTGATTGAGCGAGAAACCGTAGATGCAGAAGAACTGCAAGAGTTGCTTGCCAACAACGATGTCAAGCTTGCCTCGATCGCTTAATTATCTGACTGCTTCTTACTTGCAACACTTCTGATGGTTTTAAGGGTGGAGTCAGCCAGGCTGGCTCCACCCTTATCCGTAAAATCCTCCTAAAATCGGGAACACGGCTCGATCTCTATCTCTAGAGTGGGGTGAAGGCAAACAAGAATCGATATTCTGGGGGAAGTGTAGTCACTCTATGGCTATTCTGTCACCCTGGCAGGCCCCAGTTAACTTGACCTCCAAACTGGGGCTTTTCCCTATAAATTCAGTCTTCCTCAAAACGATTGAGTGCATCTTAACTTTTATCATCTTCTAATCCCGATTCTGCGAGAGGCGCGGGCGCAGCCCGCGCCTCTCGCAGAATGCAGGATGCACCCAAGCGATCGCCCTACAAGTTCGATGGAATCCAACATCAAATTTTACTCAAGAATCTGGCATACTGATGGGTGATCTGATGAACGGGTTAATTTTTGCCTCTGCTAACCCTGTCCTCATCACTTTACCCTGCCTCAGTCATTGGGATCATGCAAAATACCCGTTTAACGGTTGTCTTTGATGTGCTTGTCGATCGCCTGACGGGATGGGCCAAAAATCCCTGGCGGCGGCTTTCCCTGATTGGCATCAGTTTGCTGTTAGGTAACTTTTTAGCAACTATTGTTTCCACGGTCGCCGGACAAAGAGGAAATTTAGATGTGATCGTTGCTTTTTTTTTAGTGGTGGTTACAGAGGTCATTAGCTGGCTCAGATATGTTTGGGTGGCTCGTTCTCCATCGGTGGTGCGATGGAATACTGGGGATTTGCTCAATGGACTGAAGCTGGGTTTTATCTATGGATTGTGTGTAGAAGCTTTGAAACTAGGCAGCTAATGCGATGACCCATGCCCATGCTGCTTTAGAGAGTGTGCTGCATCAATGGGTGAATCAACCAGCATCCAGGGAATTCTTTCAAACTCCTGATTTTCACAGACTTTTGGATTTGGAGTTGGCAGCAGAGCCTACCTGTCGCGCCTTTGGCATCACACCCGAAAATGCAGTAGCCGCATTGCAGCGGCGATCGCACCTGTTACAGACCCTTTATCCTGCCCTCAATACCTTCTGTTGCGATCACTTGGGCTGGTCTACCTGTCCGCTAGCTACACTGTGGACTTTATGGTTACCGCTGGTGCTGCAATTACAGCAGTTACGCACTCACCTCAATCGACCTCTCATTCAAGGAATTTTAGGAGGACAGGGCACAGGAAAATCAACCCTGGTTGCGATTCTGGCATTTATTTTGCATCAATTGGGTTGTTCCGCTTGTTGCCTATCGCTGGATGATCTTTACAAAACCTATGCTGAACGGCAACAACTCCAACAATCTGATCCTCGATTGCGCTGGCGAGGACCACCAGGCACCCATGATGTGCAACTGGGATGGCAAGTATTGCAACAGTTCCGAGCCAATCGGCTGCCTGTCTGGGTGCCTCGGTTTGACAAGTCTGCCTACGATGGCCTGGGCGATCGTAATACTCCAGAGCAAGTGACTCAGGCTGATATTGTCTTCTTTGAAGGCTGGTTTGTGGGAGTTCGACCGATCGCCCCTGAGATTTTTGACACTGCTCCTGCTCCTATTGTCACCGCTGCCGATCGCGCTTTTGCCCGCGACATCAATGCCAAACTGTATGAGTATCTGCCGCTGTGGAAGCAACTCGATCGCCTGATTGTGCTCTATCCGCAGGACTACCGCATCAGCCAACAGTGGCGACTGCAAGCCGAACAGCAAATGAAAGCAGCAGGGCGATCGGGGATGTCCGACGACGAGATATACCAGTTTGTGGAATATTTTTGGCGATCGCTCCATCCTGATTTATTTATCCAACCGATGTTGCATTTAGGTCATGCAGATTTGGCAATTGAAGTCGGCATTGATCATTCACCCCGCTTGATTTACTCTCCCCAACAAAAAACTGCTGCTTGAGGGCTGTGGCGCGTCACGCCGCAACCCTCAAGCGGCAATTATCGAACTCATGTCTCCTTAAAGCCTCTAGCAGTTTTGGCATTGCCGATTTGATGAGGACGTGGGAACTGCGTCCCCACGTCCAAAATTATCCCCCAATTCAACAATGCCCAATTTTCAATTTGGTAAAGTACAAGTTATTTTTGGGAGTCGAGCACCCGCTCTCCTTCAGAAGACTATTACAATTTAAGTTAGTTGTTTTTCCTAGAGTTGCCGTGACTCAACCGGAAATTCTCCGCCGTATACTCGAAGCGGTCGCTCAGGGCAAGCTTAGCCCTGAAATAGCTTTGGATAAGCTGAAATATTTTGATTTTGAACCGGTCTCAGATTTTGCCAAAGTCGATCACCATCGTGCCTTGAGAACTGGCTTTCCAGAAGTGATTTGGGGCCCTGGCAAGACTCCAGAGCAGATTGCTCAAATTATTAGCACCCTGCGGCAACACAATCCAGTTGTCATGGCTACCCGGATTGAGCCACAAGTTTATGCCCAGTTGCGCTGGCAGGTGCCAGATTTGCGGTACTACGAGATGTCCAGAATTTGTGCGATCGCTCCTGATCCCTTGAGGCCCGATCATCCAGGCACAATTACCCTGGTCTCGGCTGGGACTGCCGACCTGCCTGTAGCCGAAGAAGCTGCAATTACAGCCGAGCTATCAGGCTTCCGAGTGCAACGGCTGTGGGATGTGGGAGTCGCTGGCATTCACCGTTTGCTGGAAAACCGCCAGCTTGTACAGACCGCCGATGTCTTGATCGTGGTTGCTGGGATGGAAGGAGCATTACCCAGTGTGGTCGCTGGTTTGGCTAACTGCCCTGTCATCGCTGTACCTACCAGTATTGGCTATGGAGCCAGCTTTGGGGGACTTGCCCCCTTACTCACAATGCTCAACTCCTGTGCAACTGGAGTGGGTGTAGTCAATATCGATAACGGCTTTGGTGCTGCTATGTTAGCCGGACAAATCCTCCGTGTTGCTGAACGTTTGCGATCGCCATCTTGATATTTTTCCCCTCCTCATTCCCAAGCTCCCGCTGAGAAACCAGGATAAATCCGGCGACACCATAAATTGTGTCAAAGCTCAGATTGCTATAGTTTCCGGTAGCGTTAGTGTCCATCAATGCGAAGGAGACCTGTTGATGCAGAGATCGGTTTGGGGATATGCTGAAGGATTGCATCGGCAATGCAACCGTTGAGTTGCCCTCATAGCCTTGCTTCTGGCAGAATCAGCATGGCATCTCCAAAGGAGTAAAATCGATACTCGTGGGCGATCGCCTCCTCATACAATTGCAATAATCGTTGTCGTCCCATCAACGCACTCACCAACATCATTAAGCTAGATTTAGGCAAATGGAAGTTGGTGATTAAGCCTTCAACAACTCGCCACTGATAGCCTGGGTAGATGTAGAGATTTGTTTTGCCGCAATAGGGTTGTAATATCCCGGTTTGGGCGGCTCCTTCTAAAGCACGAGTTGAAGTTGTACCGACGGCAATGATCCGCCCGCCGTTGGCTTTTGTTTGTTGAATCAGGTCAACTACCTCCGGTTTAATTTCCAACCACTCTCCATGCATTTGATGGGTTCTGATGTCTTCTGCTTCAACGGGTCGGAAGGTGCCTACGCCAACATGCAAGGTGATGAACGCAGTTTGAATCCCAGCGGCTTGCAACCGATCGAACAATTCTGGCGTAAAGTGCAAGCCTGCGGTGGGAGCAGCAGCAGACCCCAAGCGCTGAGCGTAGACTGTCTGATATTGTTCGGGGGCGGCTTCCGAACCAGTGACATAAGGCGGCAGCGGCACTTGTCCGTAGAACTCTAAGTAGGGGAGGAGCGATCGCCCTGTAGGTAGGTTAAATTCTAACCAACGTCCAGAAGTCGCTTCATCCCGCTCCAATACCCTAGCCCGTAACCGCTCTGGCTGTGGAGAAACATCCATCGGTTCAAACTCAACCTCAACTCCTTGTTTGAAGCGCTTCCCTGGTTTTACCAACGCTAACCACTGTCCCTGATTATTCTCTTCCAACAGCAACACTTCAACACGAGCACCTGTGTCAGTCTGACCATATAATCTAGCTGCCAGCACCCGCGAATCATTCAGAACCAGTAAATCGCTCGCTTGCAGACGCTCAGGTAAATCCCGAAAAACACAATGTTGATGCGTCGTAGTCGTTGAAACCACAAGTAAGCGGGAGGTATCTCTAGGAACAACAGGATTTTGAGCGATGCACTCAGGCGGTAAATTGTAGTCGTAAGCCCTCAGGCTGAGGTCAGAATTTGGCTCAGCCTGAGGGTCTAAATTGGCTGGCAGTGACGTTTGTGGTTGAAAATGAGAGGTAGCGCTCATAAATCGATCTTAGGCAAAAATTTAGGTTTGTTTAACAATGGGGGAAACTCCCTATGTCAGGTCGGGGAGTTTTCCCCTATTGGAAAATGGGGTTTCTCAGGAAAATAAAAATGTAGCATTTGCTAGAGGGTTCCTATGTCGGAATACATTTATTACCTCGCGAATGCCAGCCTGACGCTAAGGGTTGTGGAATATCTCCACATGACGCACTGGCTCTCGGTTCGCTTCATGACAGTCATTCATCAGATTGATGGATGGGTGGTTAAAGTCAAGTTGAACTATCCGCTAGACCCGCAGCACGACGGCGACTTTCGGGCTCTCTTGAATGAGCTAGGTATCCCTTACGATCCTGAGATTCGAGTCAGAATGGCGCTGTGGGGTTTAGAGACAGGGCAATCACCAGTAGATGTGATGCGTCGTTATCAGGTGGCAGTTGTATCTCACGGCAGTCCAGATCGCAGTGAGATTGAGGAGTTTCGCAGGCAATTTGTTCAAGGGCTAGGCTATTGTCCTGAAACGCTAGCCTAATTATTTACAAGTTTGACTGGTAAATCTGGGTTGATGAACAGGGAGCGGTAATTCGCTCCCTTTTTTTTGCTGTAGCTCCCTGATTTTCGGCTGCTACCAGGATGTAGGGCGTTGCTGATTTTAAGGATGATTTTGGACGTGAAACGAAGGTTTTACGTCCAAAATCATCCCTCTATTAAACAACGCCGGATGTAGCACTGTGCGTTTTGCTCAAGATGGTTTTTTGGGAAAACCTACCTGTTGCTACAGTAGAGTAAAAGCAGTTTTGCGGGTTGGTAAATGGTTCAGGAATATTCCCCTCAAACACAACCGCATCTGGCAAGGAATTATCCTCCCCTGCAAAGTGGCGATCGTCTTTCTCGCCCTGAGTTTGAGCGCCGATATGCAGCGGCTTCCCATATCAAAAGGGCAGAACTGATTGAAGGAATTGTTTACGTGGCATCTCCTTTACGACATGAGCAGCATGGCAAACCCCATAGCCGAGTGATGACCTGGTTAGGGGTCTATCAAGCAATCACTCCGGGTGTTGATTTGAGTGATGCTCCGACCGTCAGGCTCGATTTGGATAATGAGCCGCAACCCGATGCCGTGTTGTTTATTGAAGCGAATGCAGGGGGGCAAACCCGGATCAGTCGGGATGGCTACATTGAAGGAGCGCCAGAATTGATTGTTGAAATTGCTGCCAGTAGTGCCGCCATTGATTCAGGTGTGAAAAAGCAAGTATATCGGCGCAATGGTGTTCTGGAATATGTGATTTGGCAAGCTTACGAGAATCAACTGGAGTGGTTTGGTCTGGTGGATGGAGACTATCAATTACTGTGTCCTGATCCGGATGGCATCATTCGCAGTCGGGTGTTTCCAGGTTTGTGGCTAGCGCTAGAGGCATTGCTGAGCAACCAGATGGTGCGGGTGTTGGAGGTATTACAAGCGGGATTGCAATCAACAGAACATGGGACATTTGTGAAGCATTTAATTGGCAATTACCAGAAGCTACCATAAACGCACTTACTAGTAATGTGCCCCAATCGCCTGATAAAACTCCCACCCCTCCAGTAAAAGCCGTGCGATGAGCAAAAACCGCCACAATACGGGCGATCGCCCTTAACTGGCAATCGCTCAAACCTTAAATTTGAGAAGAAATCCAGGAGTCAAACACCTTGCATTTAAAACCTGAAGAATTATGATCTAGATATTAAGAAGTGTAAAATTAGCGAACTTACATGCAGAGTCAAAAGTCGCGCAAGGTTGTTGTGATTGGGGCCGGAATTGGAGGACTGACCGCAGCCGCTCTGTTAGCTCATCAGGGACATCAGGTAATCGTGTTTGATCAGGCGATCGTTCCTGGAGGATGCGCTGCCACTTTCAAGCGTCGGGGATTTACTTTTGATGTAGGGGCAACTCAAGTGGCCGGACTGGAACCGGGTGGCATTCATCAGCGGATTTTTGCTGAACTGGAAATTGACCCCCCTGCTGCCACACCTTGTGATCCAGCCTGTGCCGTTTTTCTGCCCGGTGAAACTGCACCGATTCAGGTCTGGCGAGATCCACAGCGCTGGCAAGCGGAGCGACAATGCCAGTTTCCCAACAGTGAACCCTTTTGGAAACTGTTGCAGCGGTTGTTCCGCTACAGTTGGGCGTTTCAATCGCGTGATCCCGTATTGCCGCCCCGTAATCATTGGGATCTATGGCAATTCGTGCAAGCTGTCCGCTCTGATACCTTACTGACTCTACCCTTTGCCTTCTCTACTGTTGGTCAAGTCTTGCGAAGCTATGGACTAGGCGACCAGAAACGATTGAAAACCTTTTTGGATCTGCAACTGAAGCTTTATTCTCAAGTAGAGGCTGAGGAAACAGCACTTTTGTATGCAGCAACGGCCTTAGGGGTGTCTCAAGAACCGCAGGGGTTATTTCACTTGCAGGGGAGTATGCAGGTGTTGAGCGATCGCCTCGTCTCTGCCTTGAAACGCGATGGTGGTCAGCTATTTACACGGCATACGGTGGAACGCATTCATACCCAGGGTCAACGAGTGCGATCGGTGCAGGTTCGCAATCCCCAAGGAGAGGTATGGACGGAAACAGCCGATCACATTATTGCTAACGTTACAGTTCAAAATCTCGTCCAACTGTTGGATGCGGCTGAGCACTCTGGACCATCCAACTATCAACCGATGCAAGGCTATCGTCGTCGGGTTGATAAATTGCCTCCTGCATCTGGGGCATTTGTCGTGTATCTGGGAGTTGATCGGGCAGCGATTCCACTCAACTGTCCACCACACTTGCAATTTCTTTACGATTATGCCGGCCCGATCGCTGAAAATAATTCTCTGTTCGTCTCTGTCAGCCATCCCGGAGACGGACGCGCTCCAGATGGGCAAGCAACGATTATTGCCTCGTCTTTTACTGATCCAAACGTGTGGTGGCAGTGTTCAGACTACGATCGCCTGAAACAACAATATACTCAACAGGCAATCGCTCGTCTCTCCGCATACTTTCACCTCACCCCAGAAACCTTAATCCATCAAGAAGCAGCCACGCCTCGCACCTTTGCCCGTTATACGAAACGCGATCGAGGCGTTGTTGGTGGCATTGGGCAACGTATTTCTACCTTCGGTCCCTTTGGCTTTGCCAATCGCACGTCCCTATCAGGACTGTGGCTGGTGGGAGATTCAACGCACCCTGGAGAAGGCACTGCTGGTGTGAGCTACTCGGCATTAACCGTTGTGCGACAAATCAGTGCTCAACTCTAACGCCATTTAACTCTTGTAGGCATCAACCCCTTTGTTGACAAATTGTAGAGTGTAGGCATTTGTGTAATCGGTATCTGACTTAAAGATTCCTTCTGCTGTCATCGTTGCAAAAAATTCTTGCCAGCGTGCATCTGTCATTGCACCAATGCCTTCTGTCTCGGCATCACCAGAAATCACAATACCATATTCCTTAATTTTCTCGATCGCATAAGCAATTTGCCCATCGGTCATTTCAGGATTATCTTTTTTGATCAATGCATTGGCAGGAGCAGGATCGTCTTCCAGATAGCTATACCATCCCTTAATCGAAGCATCGACAAACCGTTGCACCAAATCGGGATTTTGTTCAACTAGCTCCCGCTTACATTCGATTGTGGTGGAATAAGGGTTGTAGCCATAATCGGCTAGCAAAAATACCAGAGGTTCAAAGCCGCCTTCTTTAGGAATGGTAAAGGGTTCAGAGCTTAAATATCCCTGCTGAGCCGCTTGTTTATCTGCCAAAAAGGGCCCGGAGTTGAAGTTATAGGGACGTTTCATGTCATCGGTGAAACCATACTTGGCGACTAGAAAAGGCCAGTAAGTCACGTTGGCAGCAGCGGAGATAAAAACAGGGCGACCCTTCAGATCCTCTAAAGAATCGACCCCTGTATTGGGATGAACGATAAGAATTTGTGGATCTTTTTGAAAAATCGCCGCTACTGTAACCTTAGGAATGCTTTCCTCGACAGCTTTAATTGCATCTGAAGCGTATCCCATAAAAAAGTCAACAGCTCCTCCCATTAGCAATTGCGTCCCATTAACTTGAGGCCCGCCCATCTGGATCGTGACATCTAACCCATAATCCTGATAAATGCCAGTGGCGATCGCCTGGTAAAACCCCCCATGTTCAGCCTGAGCATACCAATTCGTGCCGAAAACAACTTTAGTTAATTCGCTGGATGTTTCAGCCGTCACTGTGTCTTCAGAAATGCTGGATTGGCTGTTGGCACACGCCGTTACAATACCAGTACCTAGCGCGATCGCTCCATACTGAATCAATTTACGCCGATTGATATTCAAAGAATAGGGAAAATAACGCATATCGGTTGTTTGGATAAATAACATGAATCAGATAGTCAAAACCTACCGTGTAGTATCAGGCTTTGCTCCACTGCTACACAGAAAGAGTCTGGATCTTATTTAATCCATAATCCTGCAAACAAGAATGTAAAGACTGAACCTTCACGATGATCCAATAACTTAAATCCTACAAAACTGACAAACCCACCCTGGAACACTCAGAACAATTAATTTGGTCTTACTCTGCTCTTCCTGTTGCTGTGCTGACCCACTCCATCACCTGTTGTCCCAGTCTCACTCCATTAAGGCGATCGATTTCTCGAATTCCGGTTGGGCTGGTGACATTCACCTCCGTCAAATAGCCACCAATCACATCAATTCCTACAAAGAACAGCCCATCGCGCTTTAGGCTAGGAGCTAATTGACTACAGATTTGATGCTCCCGCTCAGTCAGTTCTGCTTTCACGACTCGTCCCCCAACGGCCATATTGCCCCGAAATTCACCCCCCGTGGGCACACGATTGACGGCACCAATTGGCTTACCATCCAGCAAAATAATCCGCTTGTCTCCCTCCTTAACAGCAGGTAAATAAGTCTGCACCATGACTGGATAAGTAAACCGTTGCGTGCTGATTTCAATCAAGGAATTGAGATTGCGATCGCCTGGTTCCAGAAATAAAATCCCTTCTCCGCCTTTGCCACCCAACGGCTTCAAAACAGCGGCTCCTTGTTGTTCCACAAACTGGCGAATCATCCGCTTGTCCTGACTGACAATGGTTTCTGGAATCACTTTGGTGAACTGGAGCGCATACATTTTTTCATTGGCAGCCCTCAATCCCTTGGGTGAGTTGACCACTAAAGTTCGCGCAGGATTGATGTAATCCAAAATATAAGTTGCGTAAAGATAGGGTACATCCACAGGTGGATCGGTTCGCATGAACACTGCATTCATCTCGTCTAAAGGCAGAAGAATGCGATCGCCCAACTCATACCAATTTGGTTCAGCTAACCAGTGACCCTCAACCAATTGGACGAGCACAAGTTGAACCGGGTAAGCCATCGCCCAAGCCTGTCCTCCAGACACACTCAATTGATTCGCTTCAGTAATCCAGACCTCGTGCCCCAAGACTTGGGCTGCTTCCATCAAGGCCACACTTGTATCATGTCCTGGATCTAGCCGCTCTATAGGGTCAATGATGAAGATTAATTTCACCCGATTTATCTCCTCATCCCACACCCTGTAGTAGCTGGTCTAATTGGCCCCGCCCTTCTAATGCATGTAGATCATCACAACCACCAATGTGCTGGTTATTGATAAAAATCTGAGGCATCGATCGCCGACCATGAGAACGCTGAGCCATCTGATCACGAGCGGCTTCATCCCCATCCAAGCAGTATTCTGTGAACTGAACCCCTTTTTTATTCAAGAGCGCCTTCGCCCGAATACAGAAGGGACACGTACTCCAAGTATAGATTTCAACATTCGCCGCCATGCTGCGTCATCCTAAGTAACACCCTCTCATTCTAGCCAGACTTGAGCCACTCTCATAGCAATATATGATGTTAAGCATTCCCATCTCCTTTGTGGCCCTTGATGCGTCCATACCCACCAAACATGAATCGAACCAGGATTCTCAGAACTCAAAGGAAAAATTGAGGCATAATTAACGAGTTCTAACTAAGTAACTAAGATTGTTGGTACTGCCCATGTTTAAGTGCGTTACGTCTAAAACAGGTTTTCCTCTAGCACTCCCAGTTGCCACCCTCCTGGTCAGTCTTTACTCTCTTGCTGCTAACGCTCAATCCAGCGAATCAATGTATAATCCAGTGCGGTTGGAAGGCAGTAACGAGATAACAGATACTCTGACCGACAAGGACATTCCAACTGGATTTGGTGGATTTGCCCGCGATTATGTGGTGACCTTTGAACAGGGAGACCAAGTCGTCATAGACCTGCTTTCAGATGAATTTGACACCATTATTACTTTGATTGCTCCAGACGGTAGCACCCTCGGCGAAAATGACGACGGCCCCGATGGCACGACCAACTCTTTGCTGTTTACACGGATTACGCAACAGGGCGACTACGTTCTGAGGGTTCGCCCCTACGCTGGTCAGGGATTAGGCACCTTCACCCTGAAAGTCACCCGTTTACGTCCTATCTAAAACGGAAAAGCCGTAAAGCATCTCCAGTTTCGATGCTCCTTTGTTTAGACAGATCCTGCGCTTAGTCTGTATAGCCCAATCCATTAAATAGTAGAGTTTCTAAGTCGCATGCTGGGCTAATCAATTTCTGATTTCAGGTGAAATGTTATAAAGGGCTTGCTAAGGATTGATAAATTTGCTAACCTAGGTGAGCATCGAAATTCAAATGAGTAGCTTGGGTTGTATTGCCTCTGCTTACTCTCATGAAGTACTTTGCGCATTTTTTGCCGGGATAGCTCAGTTGGTAGAGCAGAGGACTGAAAATCCTCGTGTCACCAGTTCAAGTCTGGTTCCTGGCATTTTTAACTTGACTAAAAGCGCCTCGAAACCGTTGATTATCAACGGTTTTGTGTTTTTACATGATTAGGGGTTGTAGAAGTTTGTCTGAGTTTGTCTGCCTAAATTTAGTCACGATTTAGTCCTATGGATTTAATAAGTAGAATTGCTCAGGCTAATGGACGGTTAAAAAATGGCGGTGTTTGGGTCAGGATTGAAGCAAAGGGAGGGCGGCTTTATTTGCGGGCCACGCTACCACCTCGATTGGGTAGCCAAAAAAACGGTTCATATCAACAGCGAATTGCTTTAGGCTATGGCATTAACCCCAATAATCTCTCTAATGCTGAAAAAGAGGCGCGGTTAGTCGGTAGTTTGTTGGACCGTGGTGAATTTTCCTGGGAACGCTATGTAGACACTGAAACCCCTGAAATCGTTGAACAATGGGTTGAAAGGTTCACTCAGAGTCATCAGTCTAAAGTCAGTAAGACGACCTGGAGAACGGAGTATCAGCAGGTGTTTAAGCGGCTACCGCTTGATCAGCCTCTAACAACAGAGGTACTGCTAAGAGCTATTGAGGCGACGGAGCCAGACAGCAGGCAGAGAAAGCGGTTTTTCACAACGCTATCATCTCTGTCCAAGTTTGCAGGTTTGGAGCTTGATGTCTCTTGCCTGGAAGGGGTCTACTCACCCAAGGCGGTATCCCCCGCGAACTTCCCAGTGACCAAGCTGAACCCTCACCGCCCTCCACCGCCTACCCTCAGTCAATAAAAAACGATCGCCCCTTCCTCAGAGCGATCGTAGTCGTAAGTCGTGATTCGCGTGACTCTATTTTGCTCTCACAATGTGGATCGTGGATCATCAGTTTTAGACTAGTGGTTAATTGCTGCTAGCCTTTTGAAGAATCAATGTCTCTAACAGTCGGGTCAGGCGGTCAACATTTTGAGCTTGGATCTTGGAAGCTTCACCCTGTTCTTTAGCAGCATCGCCTAATGCTCTCGCTGCATTTGCCTGAGTTGTGGTGACGGCTGACTGGGTGTTAATTGCTTCTAAAATTGACCGGGTAATAAGCTTTAATTCGGTCAATCCCTCGGTCAACCGTCCTACCTGCTCAATCAGAGCATCAATATTGTCAATCAGTCCATCTAACTTGTCGTTTTGTTGATTGGTTGACTGCTGCAAGCTTGCAGATGCTTGCAGCAGAGCGTTGATCAAATTTCTGGTCAATTCGACTGATTCATCGGTCATGGGTTAACTTTGTCCTCTCGCTAGGCGTAACTCTTCAATCAAGTCACGAATAGCAACCTGATTACTTTGGGCTAAGACTGCTGTTGCCTCAGCAGCATGAGCCGCCGCCCTTGATGCGTCTATCGCTTCCCTTACAGAGCGGGTGATATCGCTTACCGTGCGAGCCTGCTCACCAATGACGCTGACAAATCGGCTAACCGTATCGGCATTGCGTGAAGCGGTTTCAGCCTGTCGTTCTGATATCTCAATCAACCTGTCCAACCTGTTGCCCATGTCTCTCAGCAGTTGAGCGGTCTCAACCTGAATTTGGACAATCCTTGAAAATGCATCATCGTTACTGAGTGGTGTGTTGGTCATGGCTCATGCTCCTTAGTTTTTGAACGGTCAAGCGCGATCGCACCCCCTCAAGTGCGATCGTAGTCGTAATACCATTTTGGGTGATATGTGCATGATTTCAATTGCCAGAACGGTTAGCTGGTCAAGCATTCTGCAATCCAAAATCGGAAATCTAAAATCCAAAATGGTATAAGTAGTGATTCGCGTGATTCTATTCTGCGCTCATGGTGTGGTCGTGGATCATGGATCATCTTAGAACAGAGGTGATAATCACCGTCAGAGTAGCAGAGGCAATCAGCGTGAATGCCAGTTGCACTACCCACTGAGTCGCTTGTTGGTAGTTACCAAAGCGGTCGTTAAAACGTTCACTATCGGCGGTCAGCTTTTCAACCTTGACTGCTAGCTTGTCAAGTCTCTCAATCACATCAGTTAGGGTTGGTTCATCAGGGATTTGGGTCATGGCTCATGCTCCTTAGTTTCTAAACTGGTCAAGCGCGATCGCACCCCCTCAAGCGCGATCGCACTGTGCAAAGGTTATTCCTCGTTTTAAGTAGTGGGTGGTCGATCGCCGTTGCCACTTCTTGAAAAGTAGTCTCTCAGCAGTAGCCGCAATTCGGATATCCCCTCAGCGTTTGCGGCAATTTGCTGAGTGTTCGCTTCAATTTGCCGGGTGTTCGCTTCAATTTGCTGGATGTTTGTCTCTTGCTGGATAGCAATGCGTTCTAGAATTTGCTCAATTCGGTCTAAACGGTCAGATGTTGGTGTGTTGGTCATGCCAATGTTCCTTAGTTTCTAAACTGGTCAAGCGCGATCGCACCCCTCAAGCGCGATCGCACTGTGTAAAGGTCATTCTTCGTCTTCTTCCTCTCTCATTGATTCGGTATCAAGCCCTAATCGCCTAAGCACCTTCTGATGCACCCTAAAGCTTGTATCTTTACTCACTAACTCTGCTAGTCCCAACTCAAAACTAGTCCGGTAAACTTCGGCAATCGGCTTACCTTGCAATCTTGCCAGACGATCCGCAATTGCTTGCATCTCTGGTGAAATGCGAATAGTGATTTGAACCTTGCTAGGAGATGGGGTATCAGGACTCATTGAACTAACCATGCTGTATATTCTCCAAGTTTCGCACTGAATGCTACTTAGTATCAAACTAAGCTTATAGAACAATATTATGATGCTACTTGAAAGTCACTTAGCATCTATACTATGATCAATTCAGCCAAGGATGACACACCAAGTTAGATCATCTTTCGGCCACGGTCATTCCTGCTATCGTTACTCACTAAGCTACACAAGGAGAAACGGATGTCTCTACTAATTTCGTGCGACATTGTCAACTATGCGGTCAATATGACCAAAGACGGTGTTAATACTACTGTCTTACGTTCTCACTTTTAGACGTTGGCTAGAGGTGCAAGGGAGTTCAAGCCTACTGTTGACAGTCCCATTATTGAGTACTGGCTAGACGAAGATGGTGAAAAAGTTCATCGCTCTCATGTTGGTGCCCAATCTTTGCTCTACAAGGATTCAACTCCTACCTTTACCCATGATAAAACTAATCCCTCCATCGCTCGTCCTCTACTCTATGCTGTGTTAGACTTGCCATTCAACGAAACGATTGATTTGGTGCTATCCCACTATGACCCTGATGAACGTGTTGTCCAGTCTCTCACGCAGATGGCAATGGGCAAACATCAATACAAGCGCAATGGATGCGATCAAGCCTTCACTGTGCAATCTGTCATGGTAGAACGCGAAGGACTGGGAGCATTCTGGGAAACTAAAGCCAACTGCGGTAAATTCCCTGAACGCGGTTGTGTTCTCGTTCTCGATATTGGTTCATCTACTTGGCTTTATCGACTGGTAGACGTGCAGACAGAAACCATTTTGGCTGAAGACGCTTACCGTTCTGATGGTGTTTATGCACTGGCTCAATCTATCAGTGAAGATTCGCGTCTTCGTCGTTATGTCAAAAGCTATGAAGGTTCTGTTCCTGATGTCTCTATCATCATGGACGACATTGCACGGGGTGATAACCGCTATGATGACTCCGACTTTTCTTGGTCATCCTGGTTAGACAGCTATCGTGATCCTTGGTTTACCAAAATCATCAGAGAAGCTAAAACCCGCTGTTCTGACTTCCTTCCTAAAGTCAAGCTCATTGTCATTACAGGGAACGGCTCACACATCGTACCAGATGCATTCTTAAACAACCCAATGTCTACCGCAGTCATGACCCTGGTAGTGCTAACGTCCGGGGTGTATGGCTCTGTCTAGCATCGTCAATGGAGGATGCAGCTTAATGGCAACCAAACAAATCCGAAGTCGCGGTAGTCTTCAACAATAACTCCGTCTAAATTTAGTAGTTGTGTCAATAGTGGTTGCATATCCCTGAAAATGTATAGAATATTACAATACCATACCAGATCCTGAAGACCCTGAGTTTTGCTATTCAAGGAATTAGGAATCTACCAGCAAGAGTGTTTTCATTAGGTGAGTCATCTGAAATATATCTGCGTATGCAGAAAAATTTGGTTAGAAATGAATGATGGATAGAAATTCCTTTTCTTAAGCTATGGCTCAACTCGAAGATCTCACCCGTGGTACTACTGTCAAAGGCATCCTGCCGACTCACAATGTTACCGTTATTGATGCGAAGTGGCATGGGAGTGACGTAGTTGAGCTGACCTATAAGGATGCGAACGGGCAACCTTACACTGAGATCCTGTTTCGCGATCGCGAGCCAACCTTGGAAATTGTCACCGAAGGACGATCGTGGGGCTTCGATGGGGATGGTGCGTTGCTGCGGTTGGTTTCCGAAGCCCATCGCATTCGGCTGGCTCACTTATTTGATCCGCTGCTAGCGGTTCATACCTCGTTGGTGGAACCCCTGCCCCACCAGATCACGGCGGTGTATAGCGAGATGCTGACCCGTCAACCGCTGCGGTTCCTCCTAGCTGATGATCCGGGAGCCGGAAAAACCATCATGGCTGGACTGTTTATCCGTGAGTTGCTGATTCGGGGAGACTTACAACGGTGCATGATTGTTTGTCCTGGCAGTTTGGCCGTGCAGTGGCAGGATGAGCTGTTTCAAAAGTTTCATCTGCCCTTTGAGATTCTGACGAATGACCGGATCGAAGCAGCTCGCACTGGGAACGCCTTTGCAGAAATGCCACTGGTCATCGTGCGGTTGGACAAGCTCAGTCGCAATGAAGACCTGCAAGCCAAGCTAGGGCAAACCGATTGGGATCTGGTTGTGGTGGATGAGGCTCACAAAATGTCTGCCTCATTTTTTGGGGGTGAAATCAAGGAAACCAAGCGTTATAAGCTCGGTAAGCTGCTGTCAACGCTGACCCGCCATTTTCTGTTGATGACAGCAACTCCCCACAACGGGAAAGAGGAAGACTTCCAGCTTTTCCTGGCGCTGCTGGATGGCGATCGCTTTGAGGGGCGATTCCGAGACGGGGTGCATGTCTGCGACACGTCGGATATCATCCGTCGTTTGGTCAAGGAAGATCTGCTGAAGTTTGATGGCAAACCGCTCTTTCCTGAACGTCGGGCACACACGGTAAAGTATGTCTTGTCTGATCTGGAAGCCGTTCTTTACAAGCAAGTCACTGATTACGTCAGGGAAGAATTTAACCGAGCCGAAGCCTTAGCCAATGATGGCCGCAAAGGAACTGTTGGCTTTGCCTTGACCATTTTGCAACGTCGCCTTGCCTCTTCTCCAGAAGCCATTTATCAGTCCCTTCGAAGACGGCGGGAGCGGTTGGAGAAGCGATTAGGGGAAGAGAGGGAACCACAAAGGCACAAAGAGCACGAAGAAGATGCTTTGTGGTCTTTGTGTCTTCGTGGTGATTTAGATGATGATGATTTGACTGCGGAGGAATGGGAGACAGCGGAGGAAGAGGTGGTGGATCTGGCGACGGCATCCCAGACGATCGCCGAACTACAAGCCGAGATTCATCAGCTCGGTGAACTCGAAAATTTAGCCTTGCGGGTGCGACGCAGTGGCAAAGATCGCAAGTGGGATGAATTGTCGCGGGTGATTCAGGCTGTGTTTTCACCACAAAGGCACGAAGGACACGAAGAAGAATCTTTGTGGTCTTTGTGTCTTTGTGGTTCGTCTCGCAAACTGGTAATCTTTACCGAACATCGGGACACCCTGAACTATCTGGTCAATCAAATTATGACCCTCATCGGACGACCTGAGGCAGTGGTCACAATCCACGGTGGCATGGGACGGGAAGAGCGCAAGCAGGCAGAGGAAGCCTTTAAGCAAGATGTCACGGTGCAAGTCTTAATCGCCACGGATGCTGCTGGAGAAGGGATTAACCTGCAACGGGCACATTTGATGGTGAACTACGATCTGCCGTGGAACCCGAATCGACTGGAGCAGCGGTTTGGGCGAATTCACCGGATTGGACAAACTGAAGTCTGCCATCTTTGGAATCTGGTGGCGGAGGAAACCCGCGAGGGGGATGTGTATCTCTCGCTGCTCAAGAAGCTGGAGATTGAGCAAAGGGCGCTCGGTGGCAAGGTTTTTGATGTGTTAGGGAAAGCGATCGCCGGTAAGGAACTGCGAGAACTCCTGATTGAAGCGATTCGCTACGGCGATCGCCCAGAAGTAAAAGCGAAGCTTGACCAGGTGGTTGCCGATCGCCTCGACCAAAGTCGGTTGCGGGAGTTGCTAGAGGAACGTGCCTTGGCACGAGACTCAATGGATGTGACCAAGGTGCAGCAGATTCGCCAGGAGATGGAGCGAGCGGAAGCCCGAAAACTCCAGCCCCATTTCATTGCATCCTTTTTCTTGGAAGCCTTCCGGCGATTGGGTGGGACAATTCGACAGCGGGAAACCAAACGCTATGAAATTACCCATGTTCCGGCGGTGATTCGGAGCCGTGACCGGGTGATTGGTCGCGGTGAACCAATTCTGCGGCGGTATGAGCGCATCTGTTTTGAAAAGGAACTCATCAGTGTTCCTGGAAAACCTCTGGCTGATTTTGTCTGCCCTAGCCATCCCCTCCTCAATGCCACCATTGATTTGACGTTGGAGCGTCATCGGGATTTGCTCCGGCAGGGTGCCATTCTGGTAGACGAAAACGATCCGGGGGAAGAAGTCCGTGCTTTGGTGTATTTGGAACATTCCATTCAGGATGCTCGCACCGAACGAGATGGGCGGCGGCGGATCGTCTCGCGGCGGATGCAATATGTGGAAGTGATGGAACCACAAAGGCACAAAGGGCACGAAGTAAGGAATGCGGGGTATGCGCCTTACCTGGATTATCGCCCCCCTAGCCCTGAGGAACATACAATACTGGAAACGCAAGCTCCTTTGTGTTCTTTGTGCCTTGGTGGTTCAAACCTAGAAGCTCAAGCCACCACCTACGCCATCACCCGCCTCGTCTCTCAACACCTCCAAGAAGTACGGGAACGGAAGGAAGAGCTGATTGAAAAGACGGTTCGGGCGGTGAAGGATCGACTGACGAAGGAAATTAACTATTGGGATCAGCGGGCAGCGGCTCTGCGCTTACAAGAGCAAGCAGGCAAGCCGAATGCCAAGCTTAACTCTGTCAGAGCACAGCAACGGGCAGATGAGTTAGCCACACGGCTGCAAAAGCGTCTGTCTGAGTTGGAACAGGAACGAAAGTTTTCACCCATGCCACCTATCGTCATTGGTGGGGCGCTGGTGGTGCCGATCGGTCTATTGCAACGGCTACAAGGAAAACGGGAAGCGGCGACTAGCACCTTTGCCAGAGAAACAAAGCGCGTTGAGCTAGCCGCAATAGATGCAGTCATGGCAGCAGAACGGGTGTTGGGGTATGAACCACGGGATGTCAGCGATCAGAAGTGTGGTTATGACATTGAATCGGTGGTGCCGGGGACTGGGCAGTTACGATTTATCGAGGTCAAGGGCAGGATCGAGGGGGCGGAAACGATTACAGTCACTAAAAATGAAATCCTGGCGGCGCTCAATAAACCAGACAACTTTATCTTGGCGTTGGTGCAGGTGCCTGTGGATCGGGATTTCCCAGAAGGAGATGCGTTTGCGGTGCGCGAGTCTGGTGGGGACTATCAGGTTCAAGGCAAGGACTGTATCTTGCACTATGTTAAGGAACCGTTCCAGCGGGAGCCAGATTTTGGGGCGAGTAGTGTGAATTATGAGTGGCGGGAGCTATGGGAAAGGGGATATGAACCACAAAGGCACAAAGAACACTAAGAACTTTGTGAACTTTGTGTCTTTGTGGTGAAAATTAAAGAAACCATAAAGACACGAAAGACACGAAGTATGAGTCGAGAGGAGGCAAATCGGTTGTCGAATGTGATTATTGGGGCAGCGATCGCGGTGCATCGGGAGTTGGGGCCGGGGTTGTTGGAGTCCGCCTATGAAGCGTGTCTGAAGTATGAGTTAGCCCAACAAGGGTTGCGAGTGGAGAACCAGGTGCCACAACCTGTGATTTACAAGGGCATTCATTTAGATTGCGGCTATCGTTTAGATTTGTTAGTGGAAGACCTGGTAATCGTTGAACTCAAAACGGTCGAAAGTCTACAACCCATTCACGATGCCCAACTGCTCACCTACCTCAAACTCAAAAAGCGCTGGCTCGGCTTGCTGATCAACTTCAATGTCCCCATCCTCAAAAACGGCATCAAACGCCTCGTCAACAATTAACCTTCCTGCCCTTTGTGTCTTTGTGGTTATTTCTATGGTTTCAAGTTCTGATTTTAAGCAATCCGCTCTAAATCCCTGGATCAATACAATGGTTGAGCGCATTGTTGAAGGTTTCCACCCGCTGCAAATTATCTTGTTTGGCTCCTATGCCAGGGGTGATGCCACAGACCACAGTGATATTGACCTGCTGGTAGTATTCCCGGAATTGTCAAGTAAACGGGAGATGACGATCTCCATTCGTGGGATATTGGCAGATCTTCCGGTGGCTAAGGATATTGTTGTCACTACACCAGCAGAAATTGAGGAGTATGGCGATCTGGTGGGTAGAGTCCTGCGGCCTGCACTGAGAGAAGGTAAGGTGCTTTATGAGCAAAGCAAGTAAGGTTACGGCTGAAACCCAACGTTGGTTGGCCTATGCCCGCCAAGATCTGAAAGCGGCTCAAACCTTGGCCAGTCAAACCCAGAGTTTTTCTCAGCAAATTTGCTTTTTATCACAGCAGTCTGCCGAAAAGAGTTTGAAGGCTGTCCTCATTTTTCTCCAGATTGAGTTTCCCTTCCGTCATGATCTGGAATTACTCAGAACACTGGTTCCAAAAGGTTGGCACTCTAGCCAACTGACTAACCTAGAGCGGCTAACAGAATGGGCTGTCGAAAGTCGGTATCCAACTGATTCGCCGGATCCCTCTGACCAAGATGCCCAAATCGCCCTTCAACAGGCTGAAACTATCTTGACCATAGTAGAGCAAGACCTTGTCCAACATGGCTTCCTCCTGTAGCTTAGATCCCATACGACGTATTACTTCTTAACCTTTGTGCCCTTTGTGTCTTCGTGGTTTTTATGAAAAAAAAGCTGATCGAAGTTGCCCTGCCCCTAGAAGCCATCAATATGGAATCGGCTCGTGAAAAGTCGATTCGGCATGGGCATCCGTCTACGCTGCATTTATGGTGGGCACGGCGACCGTTAGCTGCCTGTCGAGCGGTGTTGTGGGCTTCGTTAGTCGATGATCCATCAAGTTGGCCGGACAAATTTCCCACTGAGGAAGACCAGAAGCGGGAACGGCAACGGCTGTTTGACATCTTGGGACGGATTGTCATTGAAGTCGATAAGAAGGGGAATCAGAAGCAAGTCGTTCGAGGGTTGGTGTCCTGGGATGAAGTAAATGATCCTAAATCCCAGGTACTGGAAGCGGCTCAGCGAGAAATTGCGCGGTGCTTGGCTTGGGATAGAGGAGAAGATCCACCGACAAAACCGGATGCTGTACGGGACTATATTGCCAAGTACGCACCCCCTGCCTATGATCCGTTTGCCGGAGGGGGGTCGATTCCCTTGGAGGCTCAGCGACTGGGGCTGGAAGCTCATGCGAGTGATTTGAATCCGGTGGCGGTGTTGATTAATAAGGCGTTGATTGAGATTCCGCCCAAGTTTAAAGATGAGCCACCTATTAATCCAGAAGACCGTAAGCAGATTCGTACTTGGAAAGGAGCACAGGGACTAGCAGCGGATGTGCGGTATTACGGGAAATGGATGCGGGAGGAGGCATTTGAGCGGATTGGGCATCTCTATCCTTTGTGTTCTTTGTGTCTTAGTGGTGAAAATGAAAACCACAAAGGCACGAAGGGCACAAAGGGGTTGACGGCGATCGCGTGGCTGTGGGCAAGAACCGTCAAATGCCCGAACCCAGCTTGTGGCTGTCAGATGCCGTTGGTGCGGAGCTTTCAGCTTTCGACGAAGAAGGGGAAGGAGGCTTGGGTGGAGCCGATCGTTGAGAACCACGAAGACACAAAGGACACAAAGGAGAATCTTCGTGCTCTTTGTGCCTTTGTGGTTCCCAAAATCCGGTTTGTAGTCAAGTCGGGTGAGGGGAAAGCCCCAGAGGGAACTGTGGAACGCAAGGGAGCGCGGTGTATTGCCTGCGAAACGCCTGTACCATTTGACCATGTGCGGAGTGAGGGCAGAGCCGATCGCATGGGGCAACAGTTGATGGCGATCGTCGCCGAGGGACAAAATGGACGTATTTATCTATCACCTCAACAAGAACACGTTGAAATTGCTGATTCAGCACAACCCACTTGGAAACCAGATGCCGATTTACCGCACAATCCAAGGGATTTTAAGACTCCGAACTATGGAATGAAGAAAATTTCCGATCTCTTCACCCCGCGTCAACTAGTCGCCCTCACCACCTTCAGCGATTTGGTGGGGAAAGCACGGGAAAAGGCGATTCAGGATGCCATTGCCGCTGGGCTACCGGATGATGATGTGCCGTTGAATGATGGCGGAACGGGGGCTAGGGCTTATGGGGAGGCGATCGCCACTTATTTAGGATTTGCTGTTGATAAGATGACAGACACAAACAGTAATTTGTGTACTTGGCAAATTGATCCTCCCCGCTTGCGAGCTACGTTTGGGAGACAAGCATTACCAATGACTTGGGACTTCTCCGAAGCAAATATTTTCGGTGATGCTGCTGGTGACTATCAGCGTTGTATCCAATCTCTAACAGAGGTCTTAGATAGACATTTCAACGGTTCTCTTGGAAAGGTTAGGCAGCTTGATGCACGAAGTGTTGCTCAATCTCTGAGTGAAAATTCTCTCGTATCAACTGATCCACCTTATTATGACAATATTGGATATGCCGATCTTTCTGATTACTTCTATGTTTGGCTCCGTCGATCATTAGGGGACATTTACCCCTTAATTTTTAGTACTCTTCTCGTTCCTAAATCAGCAGAACTTGTAGCAACTCCCTATCGCTTTGATGGTGACAAGAAGAAAGCCCAAGAGTTTTTTGAAGAAGGCTTATTCAAGACTTTTAGTGGAATTCATACAACTTCTAATTCAGACTTTCCCTTCACTGTCTATTACGCATTTAAGCAATCAGAAGTCACAAAGGAAGCTATAACTGGTCAAGCCCTCGCCTCGACTGGATGGGAAACAATGCTGGAAGGGTTAATTCAAGCTGGCTTCAATATTGATGGAACCTGGCCAATGCGGTCGGAGTTAAGTACACGAAATGTCGGACGAGACAATAACGCCCTCGCTTCCTCGATCGTCCTCGTCTGCCGCCCCCGCCCCACTAACGCTGCCAAAATCACCCGCCGCCAATTCCTCACCGAACTCAAACGCCAACTCCCCAAAGCACTCAAAACGCTCCAGCAAGGCAACGTTGCTCCAGTAGACCTGGCCCAAGCCAGCATTGGTCCCGGCATGGCAGTCTTCTCCCAATATGCCGCTGTTCTGGAAAACGATGGCTCCCCCATGCGGGTGCGTACCGCCTTGCAACTGATCAATCAGATCCTCGACGAATTCCTCACCGAGCAGGAAGGCGAATTCGATGGCGATACCCGTTGGGCACTCACCTGGTTTGAGCAGCATCAGTTTGAGCCAGGACAGTATGGCAATGCTGAAACCCTTAGCAAAGCCAAAAATACCAGTGTTCAAGGCATGGTCGATGCGGGCATCCTAGAAGCCAAGGGCGGCAAGGTGCGCTTGCTCAAACGCAGCGAACTGAAGTCAGACTGGAATCCCCACAGCGACAGCCGCATGCCCGACTGGGAAATAGCTCAGTATCTCATCCATGAACTCGATCAACAGGGTGAAATGGGTGCCGCAGAACTGCTGGCTAAACTAGGAGGCAGGGGCGAAATCGCCCGCGACCTCGCCTATCGGCTCTATAGCCTCTGCGACAGGAAAGGCTGGACACAAGAAGCGATTGCCTACAACAGCCTCGTCATCTCCTGGCCCGAAATCACCCGATTAGCCTCCGAAACCAAGACCCGCGACCCCATTCAAACCAGTTTGTTATGACCCTTCGTGCCCTTTGTGACTTTGTGGTTCATATTCACCACGAAGACACAAAGCACACAAAGAATTCCCAAGCCCTACCTACTCAGCCTATAGTGAAGACCCATGCCCCTCTCCCAACCTGTCTTCCATAACCCCTTCGTGCCCTTTGTGACTTTGTGGTTCATATTCACCACAAAGACACAAAGCACACAAAGATTGCCCTCATTCTACCTGCTCAGACTATGGTGACTTTACAACTCCGACAACTCGATGTCCCTCCCGGTCAACGCCTCCTGATTCATGACCTGGACTGGTCAGAATTTGAAGCCATCCTGGATGAACTGGGCGAAAACCGCGCTAGCCGCATTGCCTACAGCGATGGAATTTTGGAAATCAGAATGCCATTACCCAAACATGAGCGAGAAAAGTCCATTATCGGAGATATCGTCAAAATCCTATTGGAAGAACTAGAAATTGACTGCGAGTGCTTTGGGTCAACCACCTTCAAACGGCAAGAGATGAACTACGGCATTGAGCCGGATGAATGTTTCTATATTCAAAATCACCAGACCATGATTGGCAAAGATCGCCTGGATTTGTCCGTTGACCCGCCCCCCGATCTCGCGATCGAGGTCGATGTCACCTCCAAAACCCAGATCGAGGCTTACATCCGCCTGGGTGTGCCGGAACTATGGGTCTACGAGGATACCGAGCTAAAGATTTACATCCTGCAAGCAGGGCAATATCAGACTTCTACGACCAGCCCAACGTTTCCAAAGCTACCGATTTTGGCATGGGTTTCAGACGTATTAGAGCAAAGTCGAGCGATCGGTCGAAGCCCTGCCTTAAGAGCCTTTCGCCAAAAAATACGATCTCTCTCAGTCCCATAATCCCTCCGTGGTGACTAAAAACCACAGAGAACCCAGAAAAAGCCCAAAGGAGTCAGGCCGTGAACACCCAATTAATCGAATCTATTATTCAAGTCATTCGTTCACTTTCCCTAGAAGAACAAGCCATCTTAGAAGAAAAACTCTTCTTTGATTTTGCTGACCCATCTACCCCCGATCTGATCACCCTCGCCCTACGTGGAAACAGTTTCGAGTTCCTAAACGACGAACCCGACCTCTATAGCCTTGATGATGGAGACCCCATCCCATGCCCCTAGCAAAAGGCGATATTGTCCTGGTTCCATTTCCCTTTACCGACCTTAGCCAGACCAAGCTAAGAGTGAATCGGAGTTTGGGCAAACCGGTCTCAAAAGCACCTCTAAAATAAGAGTGACTAAGGTAGTAACCATCGAGCAGCGACTAGTCCAGCGACGGCTAGGTTACTTGGGTACAACGCAAATTCAGCGCTTGAACCAAGCCATGATTAAAGCTTTTCAGATTGACTTGTAAACCACTGACTACCGAAGCCTCTGTGCCCTTTGTGCCTTTGTGGTTCCTTATCCTCATCCTCAAACACCCTCACCCAATCACTCCTATGGTCATCAGCAACCACGAACGAGTCGGACGCGCCCTCAACCTTTTACGAGATGGGTTATATCCCTTTGTTGAACGAGAAATGAAGGACATTCACGGCGATCAGTGGTTGATTCCTGCCTCCGCCAGCTTGCCTGACCATTACGTAAGAAACAAAAACGTCCAAGACGTTCTCAAAGAAGATGTATCAGCCTTGCTGATTGTCATGTGGGAACAATGGAACAATGTCTTTAAGAAACCTTTAGGACAATCCGAGCGCACCTTGGTGAGCGAACTTCGCAACACCCGCAACGACTGGGCACATAAACCCAACGTCTTGACCGATGATGCCTATCGCGCCCTCGATAGTGTGACACGCTTGCTCACTGCCGTGTCTGCACCAGAAGCCGATCAAGTCGAAAAACAGAAACAAGAACTGCTGCGGGTGCGTTTTGAAGACCAGGCTCGGCGGGAAACTCGGCGTGCAGCTGTTGCCCCCACCGAAGGCCAGCCCATGTCTGGACTCAAGCCGTGGCGCGAAATTGCTACCCCTCACCCGGATGTCGCTTCCGGTCGCTACCAGCAAGCCGAATTCGCTGCTGACCTGTGGCAGGTCTACCTGGATGAAGGGTCTGACGAATATCGCCTGCCGACCGAGTTCTTTCGGCGTACCTATTTAACGGATGGACTGAAGCAACTCCTCACGGGCGCACTGCTGCGACTCAGTGGCAAGGGTGGCGATCCAGTGATTGAACTTCAGACCAACTTCGGTGGTGGTAAAACCCACGCCATGCTTGCTCTCTATCACCTCTTCTCTTCTCCCCTCGCCCCTTCTGGGAGAGGGGTTGGGGGTGAGGGCATTCTACCGGGAATGGAACCCCTTTTCCAGGAAGCCGATGTGAATGAACCGCCCCAGAACGTCAACACCGTCGTTTTGGTCGGTAACAAAATTTCCCCTGGACAGATTCATCAAAAGCCAGACGGCACTCAAGTGCGAACGCTTTGGGGTGAAATTGGCTGGCAACTCGGTGGCAAGGAAGGCTACGAGATGATGCGCGCAGCCGACGAAAGCGCCACAAATCCAGGGGATGCCCTCAAAGATCTGTTCAATCAATATGCGCCCGTTCTCATCTTGATCGATGAGTGGGTTGCCTATGCCCGTCAGCTCCACGACAAGAGCAATCTGCCTGCCGGAAACTTTGATACGCATTTCACCTTTGCCCAGACCCTCAGCGAATCGGCGAAGAATGCCAAAGAAACCCTGTTGGTGGTTAGTATTCCGTCATCCGATATTGAGATTGGGGGCGATCGCGGCAAGGAAGCCCTAGACAGACTCAAAAATGCGATCGGTCGAGTGGAGTCTCCCTGGCGACCCGCTAGTGCGGAAGAGAGTTTTGAAATTGTGCGACGGCGCTTGTTCCAAACCACCGCTGACCCCAGCCTATTTGTGCAACGGGACGCTGTGGTGAAAGCCTTCTCAGATATGTATCGCACTCAAGGACAGGAGTTCCCTGGCGAATGCAAGGAAGCTGACTACGAGCGGCGAATGCGAGATGCCTACCCCATCCATCCCGAATTGTTCGATCGCCTTTATTCTGACTGGTCTACCCTCGACAAATTCCAGCGCACTCGTGGTGTGCTGCGTCTCATGGCAAAAGTCATTCATTCCCTCTGGGAGCGCAATGACCAAAGCCTCATGATCATGCCCGCCCATGTTCCAATGGATGATCCGCAAGTGCAGTCTGAACTCACTCGTTATCTAGAGGACAACTGGATTCCCGTGATCGATAAGGATGTGGATGGAGCCAATTCCCTCCCCCTTTCCCTCGATCGCAACAATCCGAATCTGGGTCGTTACTCGGCCTGTCGCCGCGTCACCCGCACCGTCTATATGGGGTCTGCTCCTACCTTGCGAGCCGCCAATCGCGGGTTAGAAGATCGCAGAGTCAAACTGGGCTGTGTTCAACCAGGGGAAAGTGTGGCCACCTTTGGTGATGCCCTGCGACGGCTCACCGATCAGGCAACCTATCTGTATATCGACGGCAATCGCTACTGGGTTTCCACTCAGCCCAATGTCAACCGCACCGCTCAAGAACGCGCCGATCAGTTTTTGAGCGATCGCCACCAAGTTTGGAAGGAAATCACGGATCGCTTAGAAGCCTTCAACAAAAAGCCCAGCGGTCGTCCTTCGGTCGGTGCGGAGCACTATCGAGGAGAATTTAGTGCTGTCCATGTTGCTCCTGAATCCACCGCAGATATCCCAGACGACCCTTCCTTGGGAGTAAGGCTGGTGGTGCTTGATCCACAGCACCCTCACACTCGTCTGAGTAATGACAGCCCAGCTCGCAAGTGGATTGATGATGCGCTCAACCACAAAGGCAGTGGGCCGCGATACCACAAGAATACCCTGCTTTTCCTGTCCGCAGATAAAGCCAAAATTGAAAACCTAGAACGAAATGTCGCCCAATACTTGGCGTGGGAATCTGTTCTGGCTGACGATAAGAAGAAGACGCTTAACCTCGATAATTTTCAACGAAGTCAGGCTGAAACTAAACGGGATGGCAGCAACAAAGACGTTGATAATATCCTCTGTGATACGTATCAGTGGCTGCTGATACCAACTCAACCCGATGCTCAGGGCGGTATCGAGTGGAAGGAAACCCGACTGCAAGGGCAGGATTCACCCATTATTCGCGCTAGTCGCAAAGCAGTCTATGAAGGCGATCTGCTTGCCACCTATGCAGCTACCAACCTGCGACTCGAAGCACTGGATAAGTTTCTCTGGCGAGACACGAATCACATCGATCTAAAACGGCTTTGGGAATATCTCACCCAGTACCTCTATCTCCCTCGTTTGAAGAATCAGTCCGTGCTTCTGGAAGCCGTTCGAGATGGAGTCACCTCAACGGTATGGGCCGACAACTTTGCCTATGCGGAAAGCTTTGATGACGTAAAAGGAAAGTACCTTGGTCTGCGTGCTGCAACAGGTATCAGCCCCAGCATTAGCCCCCAAAGCCTTCTGGTTAAGCCGGATGTTGCTCAGCAGCAATTTGATGCTGAAGCAGCTCAGGCAATCACAATTAACACTGGAGAGACTATAACCGGAGGGACAACCGGTGGCAGTACACCATCAGATGGTTCTGGTGACAATGCTACAAAGGATGGTGAGCAGGACGGGGCAGGAGTTCCGCCTGCCTCGATCCTCCGTAGATTTTATGGAAATGTGGATATTGATGCGATGCGAATTAACCGAGATGCTCCGGCGATCGCGAACGAGGTCATTCAACATCTAACCGCTTTGCATGGCGCAACGGTCAAAATTACTCTGGAGATTGAAGCTGAAATTCCTGAGGGAGTACCTGATGATGTAGCGCGTACTGTCATGGAGAATTGCCGGACGCTTAAGTTTAACAGTCAATCTTTTGAGCAGGATTAATGGGAGCAGAAATGCACTGAAGTGAATCCCTCAATTCGGACAGTAAATAGAAGAATTTAAGGAAGTTCTTCCTTTGTATCACGATTTCCCTTTTGTTGTTCATTCCATTTTCTTTCATATTCATCTGGTGTTAGATAACCGAGTGATGAAGCGGCTTGGTTTGTCTATCCTTCGCGGAGTTATGTACCACTCAAGGTGAGGCTATTTATGGACTTCATGGGGTCTGTTGTTTCTGGTTTAGGATAACAACCCCCTTCAGCGGCGGTAAGTAACGTTTGCTTCACTACCAAGATCTCTATTCCGTCCACTGCAAGGAGGTTGTTATGCAGCGTTCAATCTTCACTGCTAAAACTCGCAATTCTCAAGCACTTCTCTGATCCGCCCTATCTTTCTGTAAGAGAAAGTCAAGGTATTCTTCGAGTTGCAGCAGTCTTGTTTGAGAGAGTTGACGTAATTTGGCTAAAATTTCTTCTTCTTGCTGCCACTGGCTAACGGGAATAATCTGTGAAGCTGCTACCTCAACTGTTATATGAGGCACATCAAAACCTTCCAAACTATACCCATCCTCTTCTCCTTCAGGCATAGGATAGTACTCTACGATGGTTGCAAGGTCTCCACGTTTAAGGTGATGTGCTGGTAGATCCTCAGCTAAGAAAACTTGGGAAAATAGGGGATACTGCACTTTCATTGATTCACTCCTTTGTCTGGTACTAGAGTTACGAATCTGGTTGTACCGTCTGTAACCATCCAGATGGTCAGGGTACTAAGTTCAACTCCATTAGTTCCTCGAAAACGCGCACGGATGAGATATTTCTTACCATAGCGGTTGGTCTCAATGAGTTCAGCGAGTTGTGTCAAGACTTTAGCTCGTAGGTCTTGTTCAAGTTGCTGCCAATTCTCCAACGTATACCCTGCCTGAGCCAAAAATTTGGACTTGTCATCTTTTGACAATAGAACAAGCAAATACTTAGTCAGCTTTTCTTCTGGAATTGTTGCATCTTGCGGTAGAAAGCCCATTGGCAGGTGGCAAGAGTCAGGGATTGAGACATTGGATTTATTCTACTCTAGAATGCCTTGAGCTACATATTCTATCAAAGTTCCCATTGCAGCATACGGACAAGCTAACTCTGCGCTACTACCTGACTGCAATTCCCTCAACCATAGACGAAAGAGGACTTGATTAATTTCTACGGTTCCATCTTTATGAAGGCGGCCTATCCTATTTCGTTCATCAGACAGTGCAACTGTACATTTTGCAAGATTACCGTTAGAGCGGATGACTAGAGAGTTTGCTTTTGATGCGTAGCATACATAATCATTTACAAGATTGAAAAGTGATTACTCATTTCTGTCAAACCTCTGTAAATTCCTGCGTTGCTGATTGAAGGTATGAATTTATTGGGAGAAACACTGAGCATGATATTCCCAATAAATTCATACCCGAATTATGCAAGCCCTAACTACCTGTAATCAAAACTAATGGTCAGACCAATGATCTAATGGTCACTTAGTACGTACTGAAAAACGTTTTCGAGATGTATGACAATAGATGCTAGACATCTAACTGCCTAAACGCCGTTCGATACGTTCTAATCGATCAACGATGCTCCGATCAACGATGATCCTATCTTCACCAGGTTCTAAAAACGTAGTGTTAGCTGGCTCGGACAGCACACAGACATTTGCTGGCTCAGTGGTGTAAAATAGTGGGAGTAGCGAGGAATTTAGTCATGAGCGTTGTTGTCCCTGACGAAATTTTAACCGTAACTCGCATGACTGAGGCAGAAATGCGTCAAGAAATTGCTGTCATGCTCTTTCAACGGGAAAAACTGACACTTGCTCAAGCCAGCCGTTTTGCAGGGATGCACCGTGTCGCATTTCAGCACCTACTTGCTAGTCGTCGCATCCCAGTCCATTACGGGGTGGAAGATTTTGAGCAAGACATTCAAAACCTCCGGGAGATGGGTAGATTGTGATTATTGTCAGTGATACATCACCCATCAACAATCTTGCCGCAATTAACCACCTCCATCTCCTGCATCAACTGTACGGAACTGTTCTTATTCCTGAAGCCGTTTTTCGAGAACTCACTGATCCCAGTTTTCCAGTTGCAGGTGCAACTGAAGTACAAACCTTTGGTTGGATTCAAACTCGTACTGTTAGCGATCGCACACTCGTCGAAGTTCTGAGCACCGAACTTGATATTGGAGAAGCAGAAGCGATCGCCCTGGCAGTTGAGATCCAATCCGATCAAGTTCTAATTGATGAACGCCGAGGTCGGCTAATAGCAAACAGGCTGAACCTTCGATATATAGGAATTTTAGGAATTCTGGTCGAAGCGAAAAGCCAAGGCTTGATTGCTGACCCAAAACCAAATTACAGTATCATCTTCCAACTGACCAACGGCACGATAATCGCTGTTGATACGTGCAGAATAGATGGGCAATTTGGGATGCACTTTCTTGAATCGCAAACTGGGATAGCTTGGATCTTCTTTGAATTGCCGATACGCTTTGCGAGTCTGCCCTTAAACAGTTTCCGGAAGAGCGGCAAACATTTCCCGGAACTGAGCAGTGGTGCGGGACTTCACAATGTCTCCGGATCTAATTCCTGAGTTTTACCTGCTCGATATTCTGCCATTGCTTCGGCTGCCAGTTTAGCCAACAAGTCTGGTGAGCGGGCAAAGGCATCATCCCAGCGTTGATCTTCTTCGAGTTCTTCTAGAATTAGGGTTGCAATCGCATCTTGCTTGTCAGTAGGTAAGGTTTTCAAACGGGCGATCACCTGTTCAAGTCGCTCAGTCATTGTTGAAATTCACTTCTCTAGGGGAGACACATTCAATTATCACTTACCCAGTCTAGAATTGGAGAACCTGGCACTCATCATCCTGCTTAAGCGCGTCTAAGAAATCGACAAATGGGGCAGAACCATTATCAGCAGAACCATTGTCAATTTTGGGGCGAAGATCTAAAACACTGCACGATTCCTTGCCACCAGCCTGAAGTAATTAGGACTTCGGTGTATTGAGCGGATGTATAGCGACTGATCGTACATCGCCAGAATGCCTGCGCTGCGAAATTATTGCTCATTTGTCCAACTTGCCACTGACCAACATGGGCATTGAAGACCACACTTGCCGCAGCACTCCCCACCCCCTGCATTCGATACTTCTTCATCACAAAGAATTGATCCATCCAGAACTCGCCACCTGCTACCTTCACCTCTTGGTCAACCAGCGCGAAACCAGCAGGATGCCCTTTTACTCTGAAAATGTACCCTGCACAATTTGGAACATGCCAGAATTTGTCTAGGGCATAGCCGAATTCGCCGTTAGTATCAAGATCTTGATCCCAAATGTCGGACAGATCATGCTGGTAAAGTTCGAGCATCCGCTGGAGTAACTTCTCTTCTGAGATCGTGGCGCGAGTCACCATTAAAGACGCGGAAGCATTCATTTTTAGACCTCATGGCAGGGGCTATCGTATTTACACTCAAGTTTGAATCCTTACAAAGTTTGATGAGCAACTTCAAATCATTATTCTCATAAACGGTCTGAGCCAGCTAACGCCCCCGTTCACCCGCCGCAGACAACTTCTCGGACTCAACGAAGAGACTCTGTACGGTCGGCGTGCAACGGGATTGTTAGAGCGTACCTTTCAGATCGCTTACGATAGGTGTATTCTCACATGTCTGGGGGTTTAAGCCATGTCTCTCGCTGAGTTAATTCCTTTGGTCAACAATCTGAACCAGTCGGACAAATTATCACTCTTCAAATTCCTAGCCGCACAAATCCCAGATGCTGAACTACAAGTCATCTTTTCTGCGTCGGAGTATCCGGTTTGGTCGCCCTACGATGCAACGGAAGCTGAAAACATTCTGATGCAGATGATTCGGGACAATCAAGAGGAATCAACTCATGCCTAGCACAATCGAGTTTCCATTTTCAGACTATGAAGCATTACCCACGATTCCCATCACCCTGAGTTATGCAGGATTTTCCGTTTCTACAAATGCGCTGCTAGATACTGGGTCTACGGTCAATCTCTTACCTTATGACATCGGGCTGCAATTAGGTGCAACTTGGGAGGAACAAACTGTTCGTTTGCCATTGGCTGGAAATCTTGCGAGAGTTGAAGCACGGGGTTTGTTTGTGCATGTTCAAATTGGGAACTTGGAACCAGTTCGCTTAGCATTTGCTTGGGCAAAAGCCTCTCAGGTGCCCTTAATTCTTGGGCAAACCAACTTCTTTCGAGAATTGGATGTCTGTTTTCAGCGATCACGGCACACGATCGAAATTAACCGATTCTAATGAGCGTCGATGTTGGTCGCCACGATTTTTCTATGACTGTCTGCGAGGTGTCGAACTGTCATATTTGAGTAATTCCAGCTTGTTATGAATGATGCGAACGTTCTCCTTCGCGAGTTTCTAATTCTTGGCGGACAATCTTCCTAATCTCCTCCTCAGAATAGTTGGAGTCATAGGTAGTTAGACTGTATACATTGTCGCCTGAAATGCCATCAAAAGACATATATAAAAATAAAAGGAAGAATACACAAAGTGAACAAGTAGCTAACTGAGAGACTAAAGGAGTAATTGATTGAATTGTTGTAGAACTACTATATTCGAGTATTAGAAGCTTTATAAATACTTTAAACTGCCAAATGACGAGAGGAGCGAAGCCAAGTGTGAAAAATAATGGGTTGATGAGATTTCTAGAATACAACTCGCTGAGAGTTCTCCTATCTCCAAGTGTTCTCCTCGCAGAGGGAATACGAGACAATCGACTTATCCTGATAATTAGGAAGACAAAAAAGAAAACTATGGTCAGAAGAAAAGCATGAACAGATGCATTGATCCTGGAAAACGCCGTCACAAACACAACCTTGGAGAACGCTGCCATAAGCACATACAACGCCACATAAATCATTACAGAAGCACGGAGTGGAAGAAGAGATTCTTTAATAATTTCAGTGAAAGACATGATTTGCACCTGATGGACAACAAAGTTGAAAAGCTGACGGATGAAGCTGAAGTTACAAAACTTTACTGAGATTGCGGTCTAACGTTCCCAATCAGCGGCGGCAGACACCTTGGCAACTCCACAAGTGATTCTCGCCCGTCCGCTGCATTGGGGTTGTTATGCCGCGATCGCAACGCTTACTAGTCAAGCCACTGCAAAACCTGTATGCTGCCGTATCTTTGGATGACGAAAACCTAATACGATATCTTCTTTAGAAACACCCGCTGCCGTTAAATCAGTCGCTACTCCTTCCTCAGTATCATCGTATTGAACCCAAACCTTATCTCCAATCAAGCTAACGTGAATTGGGGTTGCGTGGAGGTACTTATCACCACTCCAGCCCATATCTAGAATCAAATACTGTCCCCGTTCATCATCAAAAATGATCTGAGAAATATAGCCGTCGGGCAGAGTAGCACGATAATCAGCGTGATTCTGAAGAACACTCTTGATAATGCTTTGGTATTTTAGTCGGGTATCCATTGTACAATCGCCTCACTTTCATCATCAAAGACAATTAACTTAACCACCTGATTTTTGAGTAAGACCTGTCCTAATTCTATCGTGAACACACTATTAAAGGTTGATTGAGACACTGCCAGATAAAGACTACGCTCGACTCCCATTTCATTAAGAATTTGCCGGTACAAGACATATTGCCCCAATGCCTGTTCTAGGTCTTTGACATCTGATTGCCCTACAAAACTCTTCACTTCAACAACAATTCCTTGCAACCCCCTCTCGGCACTAATTAAACGCTCTGCACCTAAATCAGCCGACAAACGCTTTTTACCAATCTGAAGCGGAAATGGATCATGCGTAATTATCCATCCATCTTTTTGTAGGGCACGCTTCACAGTATCATGATAAATATCTTTAGCTGGCACAGAGAACCTGAAGTAATAGGGCTGCTGCCAGTATACAGTGGTTCCTGTTGCTTTTGATACTAACAGATAAGCTTCGAGTACGTTCCCACCTAAGACCGAGTGGTATAACGGCAAAATATAGCAGCGGCAAGTAAACCCCAAACTTAGTACCGGTGGTTCTCAACTTTCTGCTGCATTTGAATTGTTAGGCTGAGATCACTGCAACTCCTCAGCATTTCCAGGTCTCACGGTGAACTCGTAGCGAGGTTCTCCACTGCGGAAACCGACACCGCGATACCTATCATCACCAACCGATTCAACACTACGACAACTCATCTCAGCCTTCGTTGGTCCTGGTCCTCTGCACAAACTTCCATTTTCCTCCACAACCCAAATCCATCTTTCAGAACCAGTCTCAGATGCTGATCGACGGTAAAGCATGGTGTTGTCGCTATAGTAATAGGCATTGTACCAAGTGCCTGCGTTACCTTCTGTGGTAGCGTTAGAGGGTTCAATAAGTCTTCCTTGTTCGATCCTTCCTACAAGGAGTGCCTTAATTTGATCAGGTGTCAATCGAACTGATTGTTCAAGCGAACCTGTAGAAGACAACGCAGTAGATGCTTCTTGGGACGGAGCAATTGAAGGGGTAGGAGAAGATGTTTGAATTGCTGGCGGGCTTGATAACGGTCTACTAAGCCATGCTACGGCAATCGTGCTAATTGCTCCAATAACAGCTACTACAACTGGAACAACCCAAGATTGATTATTGCTTGAGTCTTTATCTGCCATGACACTTGTATCCAATCTACCTACATCTTTAAATTAGCTACATACCTTTATAAGAAGTTCTTTGGGCAATCCGTTATAAATCCAGGCTTTTAGCTGAAGCTCTCTAGAGAGGGCTTGAGCGGCATAACAAGTAATTAAAGAGAACTATTCTATCTAACTCACATAATTCAGAGTGTTAGACAGAATTTCGTCTGCCTATTTCCCTATGGAAGAGGATTAGATAGATTTAATTCTGCCTAATTCCCCTATGCGGGGTGTTAGATAGAAAACTTCTGCCTAACTGCCCTCTACGGGGAATTAGATAGAAAATTCGCTGGCGTTATAGCCCGTTGCAGCAGTTGGGGCAAAAAATTTTAATAAATTTAATCTACTGGTTCATCTTTTGGCTTATGTACCATTGGTTCACGACAAGGTTTATCTACTTATTTTGTTATGGAGTCACGCCCTAAGAAACGATTAGAGCAAATTTGAGGAAACGTGCGGCTTAAGCATTATTCCGATCGCATGACAACCAGGGGAAACGATTGATTATTGGCTGACCCGTCCCATGAGAACAGTAGGAGCTAATGGTAAGATATCAGGATTGTGCCCACCCAGTTGATTGGTGCGAATCAGCCAGAGGGCGGCCCCTTGCTCTAATAGAATTCGGCAAATTTGATCGTGAGCACGTCGAGGAAAGACCGTTTGCCAGGTAGTTAACGAGGCTGCGATCGTGTTCCAGGAACTTGCTGGCGGACGTATTCCAGATGGAGTTTCAGCATTTTGTCGCCAATCAGCGCGGACTCGTTTGAATGGTGAGAGAAACTGTTCTAGCGATCGCCCTAACTGCCCCAACTGTTGAAATCTCTGTCGCTGCGGATGATGAGGATGGGCTGCAAACCAGTTTTGAATTTCAGGGGAGTTGTCCACTTGTTGTTCAATCCGTTGAATGGCAATGTAGAGTGCCTGATTGGAATCCTGGACACACGATGCTGCTGGAGTAACGATCGCTGCTCCCGTACCATCACCAATGCGATAACGAGCCGTCATTAATTGCAACTGACGAGTGAATTCAGTCAAAGGAGACAAGACAAAATCCCCAAACTGGTAATCCTCTGTAATTGGGTTGAATTTGACAATCACATCGGAAATGGGGCGGGTTCCCAGCCAGCCCCGTTGTAAGTCTCCTAGATAACTGGGCCCATCAATCGTGCCAGAAATGATGCCGTGGGGATTGTGGGCATAAACTTGATAGTATTCGATGTCGAATCGCAACTCATTTGTCCAGTCATCATGCACAACGTTAGCGATACCGTAAGCAAAATGCCCACTGATGGTGCCCAGGGTTTTGGGTTCTGCCCATCGTCCACCAATGCCACCAAACAAATGCATCACAATACCACGATCGCCCTCTTGCCATTTGCCCAGTGCTTCGTCTGATGTTTGGGCTTGTGGATCAAGCAGTTGTGTCCAAGCGTTTCCTTTGTGAGCAGGGGTGTTGTGCCAATTTTGGAAATGGAGATATTCTAGACTTGCACTTTTACCTGTGATGATGTCATCGGGCTGGAGTCGCAAACAGGCATAAGGGGCGATCGCTTGCACCACAAAGATGCCATCGGTGTTTTTGGCTCCATACAGATACCAACCCTGAGCATTCAGCGGCGAGAACTCAATTCCCTGGCTGGTCAAGCGGGGAAAGCCCTGAGCAATGGGGTCAAGTTGCAGCAGCAGCACCGTTTCCTCGGCTCCGTCAAATTGTTGGGAAATGGGATTGAAATGTCGCACTCGAAATCGATCGCTGTTTTCATCAACCCGTCCCAGAAACGTCACGAGTCCATAAATTCGTCCACTAATTTGCACTGGCTCTTGATTAATTTGCAGAGCGATCGCCATATCTGAGTTCGCCGCCGACCCATCAACGAATACGGGTTCTGGTAATCTGACCATCATATCGTTTGTGTCTCTTGCTCCTGCCAGAGACACAAGGGGACCGACCTGTTTTAAGCCATTCAAACGGTCGGGATGAACAGCACCAGCACGCTGACTCTTTGCTGTTACTGCGGTGAACTGCACATTCTGTGTCACAGATTGAACGTATTGCCGTATCTCAGGAGTTTCCTGCCAGGTTAACTCTACAGTTTGACCTACCCACTGGATATATTCGGCAGGTGCGTGGTAAATCTCAAACCAAACGCGATCGCTGAAAGAGGGTTCTACCTGGGGCGGTAAAATCAAGCGCCCTACCCAGGTGCCAATGGGTTGGTAGTGGGCTGGCACAGCTTGTTCTATAGGATACAAGTGAGGTGCATGTAGATTAAATCCAGATCCGACAGCAGGGAGGTGGGCGCGATCGCTCCTGCGCCAGTGTTGCATGACAAACCAGAAACCAGTAAAAAGCAGAATTGAGAGAAGAACCGGAGTCATAGGTAAGTCGTTGATTGAGGAGGGCAATGCCAATTTTCAGGTGTAAAACTGGATTTTTTATGGGAAGCACGACGAAACTGTGCTTCCCACAAATAAAGCTTTGGGTTGTGTTTAAGGCACATCTCCCAAAAGAGGGCAATCCTCAGGAATTCACTCCATCAATTGTGTTGTATTACCCGTAATTTCTTTTGCTAGAGGTTTGAGTATGAACCCTCCCTCTTCTGACCCCATGTTAATTTCTATTGAGGCTTGTATCCGCAGTGCTTTGGAAACAGGCGAATTGCTTCCCGGAGTTGAAAGCCAGATCCAGAAAATCCAATTTAGTAGCGAGTTGACAGAGAAGGATATTTGCTTGCTTCAGCTTCTTCAAGATGCCATACAATCTGGTTGTATTCGTAGACTCGATGTCCTCTAATGCTTTATAATCATGAGTCAGTTTGTTGTGTTACCTAATCAGTGCCAGGGTATAGATGACACTTGGAACTTGCATCAGCCGTTAACTATTGCTAACTAACCCATGACTGTTTCCAGAACAATTTGTCTGGGATTTTTGGCAGTTATCTTCGTCGGTATGCTGTTGCTGATGTTGCCTATCTCTACTAGTAATGGCACCTGGAATGATCCCATCGTAGCCTTGTTTACCTCCACCTCTGCTGTTTGTGTGACAGGGCACATCGTTGTAGATACAGGCACCTATTTCTCGACCTGGGGACATGCTTTCATCTTGGCATTGATCCAAATTGGTGGATTGGGTTACATGACAGCGACAACTTTCCTGCTAATCCTGCTCGGTCGGCGATTCAAATTGCGAGACAAGGTTGCGCTTCAGCAGGCACTCGATCGCTCTGGCATTTATGGCATGACAGGGGTGATTCGCTCGATTATTGCCATGACCCTGATTTTTGAACTGACCGGAGCTTTGTTTCTCCTGTTTGTGTTTAGCCCTCAGTTTGGTCTGGGACAAGGGTTATGGCTGTCACTTTTCCATAGCGTCAGTGCCTGGAACAATGCTGGCTTTAGTTTGTTCTCAGATAATCTGATCAGCTATCAGTCCTCGCTTTTGCTGAATCTAGTGGTTCCAGGGTTAATTATTTTTGGTGGCATCGGTTATGAAGTGATTTTTGAAGCGTTTCTGTTGCTGCGGGAAATTATCTCTGGTAGCCGGGAACGCATCCTGTTGTCTCTCAACTTTAAGGTTGTCATCAGCACAACGCTGATCCTGCTAGTCGGTGGTACGATCGCCTTTTTCCTCACCGAACTCAGCAATCCTGCCACGTTGGGGTCTATGCCCTGGGGCACCAAGGTTATGGCTGCCTGGTTCCAATCCGCCACGCCCCGAACGGCGGGTTTTAACACAATCGATATTGGGCAGATGACTACAGCAGCCCTTGTAATTACTATCGCCCTGATGTTTGTCGGAGGTAGTCCAGGGGGGACGGCTGGTGGCATCAAAACCACGACTTTGAGAGTGTTGACCCGTTGCACTAGGGCCATCCTGAGAGGACAAGAAGAAGTTTCTATTTACAATCGCCAACTGCCCATGACGGTGATCTTAAAATCAGCTGGAGTGGCAGTAGGGTCTTTGGGGGTGGTCATGGTCAGCACGACGATCATTTCACTCTCCGATCCCACAGTGGACTTTATTCAAATTCTTTACGAAGTCATGTCAGCTTTCTGTACCGTTGGGTTATCAACCGGAATCACCGCTGGGTTGTCAGCGATCGCCAAATTGACTTTAGTGGCAACAATGTACATTGGGCGAGTCGGTGTGTTGTTGTTGATGTCAGCCATACTGGGTGATCCAACTCCCAGTGCCATCCGTTATCCGGAGGAAAACTTGTTGGTTGGTTAAGTGAGTGGGTTAAAGTTCTGGTTTCGTTAAAGTAGCAATATCAATTTACTCGGTCTGGAGTATCAAAACAGTGAGCTTTCCTTCGCGTGGCTTCTTCCGTAATCTTCGTCAGGAACGACATAAGCGACAGTTCGCCGTGATTGGGTTGGGGCGATTTGGTCGGGCAGTCTGTTCTACCTTACATCATCAAGGTTACGAGGTTTTAGGCATTGATTTTGACGAACGACGAGTCAACACGGTATTGACCGATGAAATCGCTGCCCATGCGCTACAACTTGACTCGACTGATCCTGCTGCCCTGACTGAAGCAGGGATCAGCGAGTTTGATATTGTGATTGTCGCGATCGGTAATTATGTACAAGAAAGTATTGTCACCACTTTGAATCTGAAGGAAGCGGGTGTCCCTTATGTAGTGGCTAAGGCTTCTTCAGAAATCCACGGTAAATTACTGAAAAAAGTGGGAGCCGATCAGGTCGTGTTTCCAGAACATGAGATGGGCTGCAACTTAGCTCGCCAACTGACTCGCCCTGGCATTCTGGATCGATTTGATTTTGATCCCAACTACAGCATTGTGGAATTGGTCACGCCCCCCGAATTTGATGGCAAAACCATTATGGAGCTAGAGTTGCGATCGCGCTATGGGTTGACGCTGTTAGCTATTGGGGAGAACGATAAATTTGAAATCAACCCCAGTCCAGTCATGCGATTACACAAAGGCTCCGTCATGGTGGTTCTGGGGTCTTGCAAAGCCATCGACCAACTACCGGTATAACAGCGGCAGGATAATAGCGGCGGAATCACAGCGGTGGGATCACAGTCAAGCGTGTTATCGGGGGTGTATTTGAGTATGGCAGTTGAGCGAATAGAGCAACAGCGAGTTGTAGGGTTAATTAGCGGCACATCGGTGGATGGTATAGATGCAGCACTGGTTGAGATTTCAGGAACCTATCAAGATTTGCAGGTCAATTTACTGGCAGGAGCGACTTACCCCTACCCACCAGAGCTAAGAGCACGTATCTTGAATATCGTGGCTGGCGGTTGCCTGTCAATAGCAGAACTGGCAGAACTGGATGACGCGATCGCCTATGAATTTGCCCAGGCCGCGATCGCCATCCAAACCAGTTACCCTGCCGCCACCCTGATCGGTTCTCACGGTCAAACCGTCTACCACCGTCCCCCCCCTCCCCTAACCC